>Ga0247841_10001818_pt1 | contig 45069 bp, 42 predicted proteins | sample LaCruzMarch2015__2_FD_192410 | JGI IMG/M metagenome (GOLD analysis project Ga0247841, IMG submission 192410) | Freshwater microbial communities from meromictic Lake La Cruz, Castile-La Mancha, Spain - LaCruzMarch2015_18m | ecosystem: Environmental > Aquatic > Freshwater > Lake | place: Spain... | reverse complement strand
CTTTGCTTATTGCACGAACTCCTTCACCCAGCAATCTACCTATCCCTACTCTTTTAGCAATCATCTCCACCAGTTTAACAATAGCAGCCCCATCACCCCAATTGATTTCCATTCCAGCGCTATCTTTAGAGAGAATCCCCTTCTCATATAAATACATAGCATAGGCTATACATACACCCGTTGATATGGTATCAATGCCGTAAACATTGCAAAGATGATTGGCCTGTATGATAGAATCAAGGTCATAATTCATGCAGAGTGAACCGAATGCACATGTTGTTTCATATTCCGGGCCATCGACTCTACTTATTTCTTTAAAACCGCTCAAATTACGACCACAGGCTATAGGACATCCAAAACATGCATGGCCTTTAACTTTGTAAGTCGTGTTTAAAGCCGCCGGATTTATATTCTCTGCCGGAAAGATATTTCTGGTGAAGTACCGAACAGGTACATCTCCTAGTACCAATCCTATATCAATATGGAGCATGGTGCCAGATTCACGAAACATAGGCGTTACAAAGTTAGATGTTATCGCTTCTTTTGTAGTCTTGGTAAGCTGTGAGATTTTATCTTTATTCGCCAGTTCCGCTTTTATAGTTCCATAGGAGACCACGGCCTTAAGATTCTTAGAACCCATGAGAGCTCCCATTCCGCAACGACCGGAAGCCCTGCCATGATCATTAATTATAGAGGCATATTTCACTATATTTTCACCTGCTAATCCAATGCAAGCGATTCCAATCTGAGTATTTCCTAATTCTTCTTTCAGTTTATCTTGAGTTTGATACGTATCAATACCCCAGAGGTGAGAAGCGTCTCTAATTTCTGCCTTGCCGTTGTTTACATACAGGTATACTGGTTTATCAGCTCTGCCGATTATCAAGATACCGTCAAAACCTGACGCCTTGAGATGGAAGGGAAATATGCCACCCGTGGTAGATTCTCCCCATATACCTGTTAAAGGAGATATGCCGCAAACTGCAGAGCGACTAACCATAGGGATAGTAGTTCCTGTGAACGGCCCGGTAGCAAAGACTAAAGGATTTTCCGCACCTAGTGGGTCCATATTTTTCTTGACATAACCGTAGATTAATTTTGCAGCAAGACTAGAACCACCGATAAAGTTCTTCAGATCACCCTTTTCAAGCTCGATATCCTTTGTCTTCCCTGTGCTTAAATCCACCTGTAAAAATCTGCCCTGATAACCAAACATAGTTCCTCCACTAATAGATAGTCCATTTATTATGTTTTATAGGACCTGTATTTATCTCTAAGCTTCGGTTTCTCAATTTTTCCAGTGGGATTTCTCGGTACCTTATCGAATATGAAATACCTTGGGCGTTTATATCGAGGAAGATTTTGCTCACAGTATTTTTCCAACTCGGCCCCGGTAAGACTTTCGCCAGGTTTGATTTCAATAATCGCCACTGCGACCTCTCCCAACCGATCGTCAGGTATGCCGATTACTGCAACATCATTTACCTTGTTTTGCCTGAGGATGATCTCTTCAACTTCCACAGGATAGATGTTTTCACCACCGGTTATGATTACATCTTTCTTCCGGTCAACCAGGTAAATGAAACCGTCATCGCGTATTTGCCCCATGTCACCGGTGAATAGCCAGCCATTCCTGAGCGTCTCAGCCGTTTTCTCCGGATTTTTATAATACTCTGTCATAACCCCGTTGCCTTTGACCGCTATTTCACCGATTTCTCCCTGGCGCACGTCGTTTCCGTTACTATCCACAATGCGAACTTCCCAGTTAAATCCAGGTTTTCCCAGTGCTCCGATTTTATTTTCGTTTTCGATACCTAAATGAACACAACCCGGACCGGTAGACTCGCTAAGGCCATAGTTAGTATCGTATTGCATACTGGGGAAATACTTTTTCCAGTGCTCTATAAGGCTCGGAGGTATCGGTTGCGCTCCCATATGCATTAATCGCCAATGCGAGAGATCATAATCAGCAATTTTTAAATCCCCTCTATCAAGAGCTGTAAGTATGTCTTGGGCCCATGGGACAAGCAGAAACACGACGGTACCTTTTTCTTCACTGACCACTTTGAAGATTGCCCTGGGATCAACTCCTACCAGGATAGTAGCGCGGCCGCCGACAATAAAGCTGCCGAACCAGTGCATTTTGCCCCCTGTATGATAAAGGGGAGGGATGAGGACGAAATTATCCTCGTGGGTCTGGTAATGATGCCTGTTTTCAGTAATAGCGGCGCATTCCATATTCTTATGGGTGAGTAGTATGGGCTTGGGTTGCCCTGTCGTACCGGAGGTAAAATAGAGACCGCACGGATCCCAGTCATTTATTTCAACTTCAACCGGTCCTGTATCGCTCTCTGCCAGTAATTTCTCGAAGTTTTCCATCCCTGCTGGGGTGTCATCGCCAACATAAATGTATCTCTCTATGGGCAGCTCGGAACGGATACCTGAGACAGTATCTTTAAATTCTTTTCCCATTATCATCGTCCTGGCTTCGGCAACATCAATACAGTACTTGATGTCTTTTCCGGTAAATCGAAAATTAAGTGGGACTGCCCAGGCGCCGGTCTTTATAATGCCGAAATACGCTTCTAGCCACTTTATCGAGTTCATCATCAGGTGAATTACTCTATCGCCCTTCTTAACACCTCGCTCTATGAGAGCGTTAGCAATTAGGTTAGCCCTGTTGTCAAATTCCTTCCACGTGATCTCTTCCCTGATATCCTGGCCTGCAATCCGCTGGATGAGGGCAACATCATTGGGATATACTCTGGCGTTTCTGGCAAGCATTTCTGCTATATTCATTAATGTAATACTCCTTTCGATTAGTAGTCTGTTGATCCTAAATCAGCCAATTATTCTATCGGTGACTCATTTTTCTGCGCTTACTGCAATGGCTTGAATAACAGGCTGCTTCTCAACGAATTGCTTGGGTTGGCGTACACATAGAACGGCTGGAAGGGCAATAACATATAGTCCCAGCAAGATGAGAAAGGCCAGCTTGTAGTCGCCTATGATATCGTAAAGCCGTCCCGTAACTGCAGGCCCGACAGATGCGCCCAAACACTGGCAAAGTGTCATGATGCCAAATATAGTCGGATAGACAATCAACCCGAAATTTTGACTGACAAGCATCGACATGGTCGGCAGCCAGCTCCCTATGCCCAATCCCATAGTGAAAGCGAAAGCCCACAGCATTACAGTTGGCGATTCTTTATTGATATTTAACAGGATAATGATACCGATCACCTGCAGAACGAACCCGATGGCAGCAACATATTTAGCTTTCATACGGTCACAAAGCCAGCCGAAACCCAATTTGCCCACCGCACTCATGAGCGCTAGGAAACCGAGAGCGGCAGCCGCCGTTTGAATCGGGAATCCGATATCAACTAAAAATGGCACCTGATTTTGAGATACCCCAACCATACTGAACTGGCTTAATACAACACAAACAGCAATCAACCAGAATGCAGGGGCAACCAATACCGCTTTTTCCATGAACTTGGTCTGTTGGGTTGATGGAGCCTTAGCTTGGACCATCTCTCCGGCCGGCTCAATGCCGTCCGGGTAAAGCCCCATGTCTGCCGGTTTGCCGGCTTTGATAACCAGTAATGCGGACGGAACGATAATAAGGCAAGTTGCAGCGCCCAGAATCACATAAGCAACTCTCCACCCAAAGGCAGGTATTAGCGTTCCTGCTACGATAGGCGCTGCAACAAAGCCGCCGATACCCACACCAAATGCCATAACGCCTATTGCCAGACCACGGCGTTTGCAGAACCATTTTGAAACCAGTGCGCTTGCAGGAATAGTGCCCATCCCTGCCATGCCTATGCCAACCAGCGCATAAAATGCATAAAATTGCCATATGTTAGTTACGCTGCCTAACAGCGCCATGGACACACTCATAACAATAGCGCCGATAGATATGACTTTCCGCTCCCCATAGCGCGTTATTAGCTTGCCAATGAACGGAGATATCAACCCCGATGCCAGGAAGAAGACAGAAAAGCCGAGCATTATTTCGCCCCGGCGCCAGCTGAAGTCAGTTTCCAGAGACTTTACGAACAGACTGAAAGAGTAGTAAGCAAAACCGGACCATACAAAATTACATAAAAAAGCCACCAGGATTATCCAGTAGCCATAGAATAATTTGGATTTGTTTAAAGTATGTTGAGTAATCATAATGATCAAGGATCAGCTATACAACCTGACCAACCCCTATGTTAAGTATTATTTGTAACATCCCACCATTAAAAATGGTTACTGACTAGTCAGTATAATATATAAATTTAGAATTTGTCAAGGACATTTAGTAGGCGGACTAGGACTAATTTATTTTAACTTACGTCGAATGAGGAACAATAACTTATTATTCATGAATATTTACGATGCTTATCAAATTATTATTGCCGAAAATCGCCAGAAGGCCTATTCACGTGAAAATTTATAGGTCAGTAGTTAATCAAACTGGAGAAGGAGTGAAAGGCGAGTTGCGCGGCGTTCTTCGAAGCTACATTACCATTGCATGAACATCGGGATGTATGTTCACCCATAATAAAAATCATAGGTATAAGGTATCTGTGAATATTCCAGTTTAAGGACTGATTTTCGGGGCAGATCAACTGTTAATGACTTGAACTTTAATATGATAGTATAATAATACTGTCAAGTACCAGGCACAGTGAGGCGAGTAAAGCAGGGGAGGGTATAGCAATGGATAAACAACACCGCGTCATTTCTGCTTTGGCTATTTTCTTGGTGACATTGGCTTTAATGGTATCCTGTGCCCCCACGGTTATTACTCCCGGAGCAAACGCCGACGACATCGATGCTTTTCGCTCAGTACTGGGAAAGCATGACTTCTCTACGAAATTCGCTCCTTTTGTCCGCGTTGACCTTCTTCAGTTATACGAAGTCGGCAAGCTGGCAAATGCAGGCGCCAATAACGCCGGTGCGCTCTACAGGGGCATATTCGGCGCTATCCCGGACAGCATCCCCCTGACCAGCGCCAGTCAGCTTACAGGTGTGCAGGATAAAATCGACAACTGGCTGTATACCTCGCCAGAGAAGATACAGGGATGGCAGATCAACCCGGATGAGGCGGTCGTGGTGATAATGAAGACGCCGCCTAAATGCGTATATTTCAGCTACACCGGCTTCATCTTCAACAAGTACTATGAGAAGGAGCAGGGGTGGAAATGGGTCTGGACCAGTTTCAATGACACCTTGAATAACATGACCATAAAGACAGCAGGCACCCCTGATGGGTTGGCAGGGGACCCATTCGACAAAGATACCATTATTATCATAACCGCCGATAAAGGGACCGACCAGCGCATACGAAATGCCCTGGTGGAAGCGGGCTATCCACAAAGTATTATCAATACCTATGTGATCCCCAGTTCTATGGTCAGGATGGGCACAGGCCCTGAATATGACACCGTGGTTTTCGGGCAGCGTATAACCCTCTGTGCCGATGAGCAGGCAGGGGAAAAATACGTGAATACTATAACGCCGGCTTTGAAGGTGACGCCCAGGACACCTGCAAAGCTGGACCCGTTGCTGGCGCCGGTACTGCGCGTGAGGGGCACGGGTAAGACCGAAATAGACTATAAGCCTGCCATGGATGAGCTGCGCAAGGCTATCCTGGATAGGTACAGCAACCTGTCAGCCAATGAACTGGTGACTTCAGTGTGGCTTGTGGAATCCTACGACGCAGTGCAGAGGGAATTATACGTGGCAGGCGAAAGCCGCGATACGATATACCTGCGCAGTGAAACCTTCACATTGGGGAATGACCCCAGCGAGTTCGTCATCGTTTACGGAGTCAACCATGCCGCCAGCGGGAAGGCGACGTATTCAAACTGCTCTTTTTATGGTGAGAAAGGATGGAATGGCGTAGCAGGCATCTACAGCACTGAATTCGAGGGAACCGCGGAGCAGTACCTGCCCGGTAACCCGCTGGCCAAATACCTGTACGTATGTAAATTTGCGCGCAGCTGTGATTCGGGGAAAGCCTGCGAGGCGGTACCGACCGGACCTAAGGCGCATGGTGTTGGGCTGGATGAGGCTGCCTTCATAGGGGTCCGTGCATACATGGAACCTACTACCAGAGTCGGGCCGGCCTGCACGGAGCTCCTTTATGACCAGGCTATCAAATTCAGTCCGTAGCGCTAACTACCTATTAAACCCTTCAGGGTAAAAAAACAAGCCCTAAACGCTCTGGATGTTCAGGTAATTGCAACGCCAGAAAAGATGAAAATTCGAGTTGCAGTACCTTTAGAATTTATTACCATTGAACAAACATCGGTATGTATGTTCATCCATGATAAAAAGCTTTCTTAAATGTTAATGCTCTGCCTTCTCCTAAGGAAGTATATAGCTCCCGCTGCCAAAGCAATAAATATCAATGCCCCGCTTATATAGAGGATAATGTTTGAATCAGCCATTTCATCCACTGTGAAGCTGCCCGCAGATACTCCGCCTACATAAACGGTGTAGGTGCCTGGCTCGTTGCGGCTGACAGTGAAGGTGATGGGAGTATTGGAGCCGCTATTGACCGTAATGCCCTTGCTGGTTTCCTCCTGCCCATTGATGTAAAGCTTGATGTTGGCGGCCCCGTTTGCCGTTCCCTTATTTAGTACGCTGGCATTGACCATGACAGGGGTTCCTGGCGCGACCTTTGTGGCAGATACGGTCGCGCTTGTTACAACAGGGTTAGGCAACCCGACAATGGCCTGTGAGTTCGAGGTTCCGGACGATGATGAAGACGAGTGCGAGCTCTGGTTGAGCAGGCTTGCGTTTATGCTAAAGCTGGCTCCGATGGTGTGGTCATCAATGACGTCGGTGAAGGTATAGGTGGACATCGCCCCGACCGAACTACCGTCGACCAGCACATCCGCGATCATGTAAGGGAGGTTGGCAGTGATAGCAAAGGTCTGGCTGGCGCCTCGGTTGACCGTCACCGCACCGGAGGGCGATATCGAGCCCTGCTCACCCGCGCTGGCAGTGATGGTATATGGTCTGCTAACTGGTGAAACTGTGATATCATCAATATATTGTTCAATTATGCAACCGTCTCCCGCACTAGCGATATACACAGTATAACGTTCAGGTGTTTGACCGGGATTCATATCGCTTTTTATACGGTCATGTAATATTGCATCATCAACCCATATACTGAAAGTCGCATCAGTTGTATAATACGTCACTTTTACGTGATGCCATGAATTCTTAGGGAGCCCCACTGGTTTTTGATTCTCGTGACCGGTCCCATGTCCAGTATATGCGTGACTGCCGTTATCGGCATATGGATTCCACGCTACAGCAAAGTCCCCCGCAAAAAAAAATCCGATTATAGAACTGGCCCATAAATCAGTCCTTTGCTTTACATATATCCAGCAGTCTATAGAATAATCAGAATATCCAGGAGGACAGGGATGATTCAACCCTGCACCGCTGCTAGCGTCAGAACAATATTCACGTAAAGAGTGGATAGGCGAATGAGCATATGATTCAGATATATTAACGCTTCCACTCGGCCCCCAGGATCCAACCTCCCAATTATTAAGACCTCCTTCGAAATTTTGATAGTCAATGTGTTGAATTCCGGGGTATGCTTTGACTAAATTACTGCTGACTAACGTAGAGGTAATCAGTAGTAATATGATAAGCAGTATTTTCAAACCAGCGAGAATCTTAGAATCTATCATTTGGGGCAGCTGCTACAAGATTATTTGCCTCATCCATACCTCACACTTTGCTGATATTATAGACTATCTGTAGGAAATTACAATAGTACCCATGACCTGCTCAGGAGCAGGCGGCGGGATTTGATGATACGTACTCATGAAATGACGTTCATGGGGATGTTTACGTGGACATATGACTCAAATGAAACAATCCAACAGGATGTTCCATTTGTGTGAACCAGGGCATGCATGGTTGCCAGATTTGGCTACTGTAATTTTCACCATTGGTTGATATTTTGAAAGGCTTGTTCCGGGTCCGTCCTGGACCCCATTACCAGGCGTTTTGCGTCTCCTACAACTACCTCGTATTCGTTATTTGCCATAGCTGTTAGAGCCGCTACGGCAACTTCAGACGGCGGTATACCTCGAAATTCCTGATCTCCATCTTCAGTCGCTCCTTTGCCTAATTCCGTGTCTACCATCGGCGGTATTATCTCGAATATTTTTATAGAGGTATCCCGTAACTGATGTCTTAAGGATTGAGTGAAAGAGTGAATTGCAGCCTTGGTGGCGCAATAGACAGGCATGGATGCTATGGGCACAAAACCCAGGCCGGATGAGACATTGATAATTGCTGCCTCCTTTTTCTTGATAAGAAGTGGAATGAAATACGCTGACAGATAAATAGGGGCAACCAAATTGGTCTCGATTTCATTTTCACCAGCGAACGGGTCTGGTGTGCCTTTCTTGAGATCTACTACCCTCTGAATCCCGGCATTGTTTATTAGCACGTTCAGATCATCAAAGTTGTCCTCAACCCAATTGAACAGCGATTTCCGGTTTTTCCCATCGGATACGTCACACACTCTAATCGTTATTTGCGGCAACTTATCCCTGGCTTCTTCCAGCTTACCTTCCCTTCTTCCGCAGATAATTACTCTGTTTCCCGCATTTACCAGGGTTTCAGCCAATGCGAACCCGATACCCGTCGCCCCGCCTGTAATTAAGATTGTATTGCCTTTAGTTTTCATTATCTACCCCTCCCCACTTCAATATCGGACCTATAAATGAAATCGAGTTGCCCCCGACACTGTGTGTTTAATCAGTTCCAGCCGGTATCTTTTTTACTGTTAAAAATAGGCGGTAGTCTTCGCTTGATATCTGTTTACCTAATTCCGGATAAGGTTGCACATGTGAGGTGAACTCATATTGCTTATACGTGTTTTTTCCATACTGGTCAGACAAGCCCGGCTCGGTCAGCACTATTTTTGAGGACAACCCGTTATCGCTAATTTGCAGAATACTGCTGACTCTGCCCTGCCAGATGCAGGTCGCACCTTTAGGGCACCGGCTGTCCTCCTGGATTCCCTCAAACTGTAACGTAATCTGTTCGCCTTTTAATTCGGCGATCTGTCCTACGGTCAGCGAGAACTCATTATCAATAGAGGCCTGGATTCTGCCCTCCCCACTTTGGCAGCTAACTGAGGTTATTAATATGACCAGAGAACTGAGTAGCAGGATGTGCTTGAACATTTGGTAATAGTCTAATTCCCGTCCAGCAGATCTGCAAGCTGTCACTAGATAACTGTGATATAATCCGCGTTAATAAGTGGAGGTATTGGATATGGCAGAGAATGTTGTGGTCAAGCGGGATAAGGAGATAGCAATAGTCTCTCTCAACCGGCCGGCTTTTTTCAACGCTTTTGATTACGAGACTATTAATTCTTTTACAAGCCAGCTGTTGATGCTGGCGGTCGATGACGCTGTCAGGGGCGTGATAATCTCCGGCGAAGGCAAGGCCTTCTGCGCCGGCGGCGATGTTAAATGGATGATTGAGTACCCGGATGGCCCTGCCAGGGGCATTCATAAATTGGCGGCGAGCTACCACCAGGCAATCGTCGAGATCAGGCGCATGCCGAAACCTGTCATAGCCGCTATCAACGGCATAGCGGCCGGCGGCGGTTTCTCCCTGGCGCTGGCCTGTGATTTCAGGGTGATGGCCCGTTCCGCCGTTCTCAGGCAGGCGTATACCGCTAACGGGCTTTGTATCGATGGCGGAGGCACCTTCACACTTCCCAGGCTGGTGGGACTTGCGCGCGCACTGGAGATCGTGGCTTTCGATGCCCCCATATCCTCCGAGCAGGCTTTGAACTGGGGCTTGGTGACCAGGATTGTGGACGATGGGAATGCCCTGAGCGAGGCAGTGGATATGGCTCATAAGCTGGCTAAAATCTCGCTCAATTCCTTCGGATGGGCAAAGCAACTTCTCACGGATTCATTCGACAGCGCATTGGAGGCGCATCTGGAACGTGAACGCGCAGGTATCTGCAGCTGCGCGGACAGCACGGACGGCAAAGAGGGATTGACGGCATTCAAAGAAAAACGTAAGCCGGTTTATATGTCGTAATAAATTCACGCATGCCGGTGTTATTGGACGAAACGTAAAAGTAAGGAGATGTGTGGTTATGCTTAGCTGGCAGGTTAGAGTACTCGAAATATATTTCCGTCTTCAGCACGCATTCACACCCAAGGCTGGAAAAGTCGATGTGCAGGAGGAACGCGTTGCACTGGATAAGCTGGGGGCCATGTTTAAGCTGCCGAAGGGGATCAAACCCGTTAAAGAGTCTGCCGGCGGCGTACCGGCTGAATGGCTGACCCCTCCCACCGTATCCAACAGCAGGGTGGTACTCTACCTGCATGGTGGATCGTATATATCCGGCTCCTGCAATTCCCATCGCTCTGTAGCCGCCAATATCGCTATCTCCTCTAAAGCCCGTGCGCTGACAATCGATTACAGGCTGGCCCCCGAGCATCCACACCCGGCAGCGGTCGAGGATGCAGTTGCCGCCTACAAGTGGTTGATCAACGGCCAGGTAGATCCTAAACACCTGGCCATCGCAGGCGACTCGGCGGGTGGTGGCCTGGCCATCGCCCTGCTGATCAGTCTGAGGGACGGCAATATCCCGTTGCCCGCTGCATGCGTCTGCCTTTCACCCTGGACCGACCTGGCATTCACCGGGGAAACATGGAAGAGCAAAATCGCAGTCGACCTGATCATCTACGATTATAAAGAACGGGCATTCGCCAAGATGTACCTGGGAGGGCTCGATTCGAAGACACCCCTGGCATCGCCACTCTACGCCGACCTGAAAGGTTTGCCGCCGCTACTGGTCCAGGTGGGGACGGATGAGGTGCTTCTCTCGGACTCCACACGCCTGGTAGAGCGCGCGAAGCAGGCCGGTGTCAATGCCACCATCGATGAATGGAAAAAGATGCAGCACGTCTGGCAATTCGCGGCCAGCTTCATCCCCGAAGGCCGACGTGCCATCGACCGGATCGGTGAGTTTATTGATAAGAATTGCGGGCGCGCCTGAAGGTACGCCCCTACAGGCGTGCACCTACAGGTAGGTCCAATCCCCTTGAAACAGCTTGCTTAAGTTTCCGCACTGCCTTTTGATCGAAACTATCTATTTTTTTTGCCAGCGCCTCCGCTTCATCCTGTAGATCAGGGCGTGGCACTATACGGTTGACCAGCTTCATTTCCAGGGCTTCCTGTGCGCCCACACGGCGGCCGGTCAGCAGCAGGTCGAGGGCAGGGCCAAGTCCAATAATGCGGGGTACGGTCTGGGTGGCGCCCGCTGCGGGGATGATGCCCAGAGCTACCTCCGGCAGGCCGAATACAGCATCTTCGGCGGCTATTCTGATGTCGCAGCACATGGCCATCTCGATGCCGGAGCCGAAGACGTAACCGTGCAGCGCGGCTATCACAGGCTGCGGCAGGTTGAGGAAGAGTCCCCACACGTCCCGCTGCCAGCGAACGTGGCGGGCGCCCGTGGGCGCCGGGGCGGAGAGGAACTCGCTCAAATCGGCGCCGGTGCAGAAGGCTTTTTCACCTGCGCCCCTTATTATGACAACGTGTACGTCCCCATCGGCTTTGACCGCGGAGAGGGCCTCGTACAGCTCGTCGCGCATGCGTACGTTGTAGATATTCAGCACGTGGGGACGGTTGAGCGTGATATACGCTATATGCCCCTTCTTGTCGAAGAGGATGGTCTCGAATCCGCCCATCACTTCCCCTTGAATTTAGGCCTGCGCTTCTCTTTAAAGGCCTTTATGCCTTCAGTCCTGTCTTCGGTGGTGTGCAACAGGAAGTAGAGGTCGCCCTCGAGCTGCAGCCCCTGGGCCAGCGTCATGTCCAGCCCCTTGTACACCGCCTCCTTGCAGTACCTCAGCGCCATTGACGCCTTGCCGGCCATCTCCCGTCCCATCTCCAGTGCAACGTCCAGCACCTCTTTGGCCGGCACGACCCGGCTGACCAGTCCGATACGCAGGGCTTCGGCGGCCGTTATGGTATCGCCGGTCAGCATCAGCTCCATGGCCTTTGCCCGTCCCACCAGGCGCGGCAACCGCTGCGTGGCGCCGTCCGACGGCATCAGCCCACGCTCGATGCCGGGGAACGAGAAGCGCGCCGTTTTGGCCGCGATCCTTATGTCGCAGGCCAGTGCCAGTTCTAGGCCGATGCCGTAGGCGTCCCCATTGATGGCCGCGATTACCGGGCAGTTGAGCGACGCTACGGGCGTCGCCAATGAAAAAGCAGCCTGCGCCATGCGCTTGATGGCAACGTCCCCGCAAAAGGCAGGGCCGCTGCCGGTGATGACAGCGGCCCTGATCTCTGTATCGTAGTTCAGCTCATCGCAGATTGCGGCAAGGTCGGCAGCCAGACCGGGTACGGTCCTTCCCTGCGCCAGCCTGATCACGGCCAGCCCGCAATCGCATTCGAGCGTTGTCCTTGAGCTCATAGCAGGCTACTTCTTTACGGGTATCTCGGCCTGCAGCACCAGCTTTTTGGCCTTGAAGTCCTCTACCTGCTCCTTCGTGTAGCCGATCTCCAGCAGCACTTCAGTCGTATGCTCGCCCAACATGGGGCTGGGCCTCTGCACCTTGCCCGGGGTCTCTGAGAACTCAGCGTTGATGCCCTGGATCTGCACCTTGCCCCACTGGGGATGGTCCTGGAACTCGTACACTCCGGTGGCCTTGCAGTGGGGGTCGTTCGCCAGCAATTCGACGATGGTCTGGCCCTGCGCGGCAGGCACGCCCTGCATCGCCAGCAGCAGCGCCCAGGCGTTGGCGGGCGTGGTGAGGAACGTCTCCTCCAGTATGGCCGTGAGCTCCTTGTCATGCTTCGCGCGGGCTCCCGGCGTGGCGAAGCGCGGATCGGTAGTGAGGGCGGTCAGGCCCAGTACCTTGCAGAGGGCTTTCCAGTGCTCGTCCTTGGGACAGTAAACGTAAAGCCAGCCGCCGTCGATGCCCTGGTACATGCGGTCGAGCGCGCCCAGTCCCTTAATGTCCGGCTTGCCCAGGTATCTCCGCTTCATGCCCTTGTACTGGATGAAATTGCCCGACTGCAGCGTGACGGCCGAGCGCAGCAGGGATGTCTCCACTAACTGTCCCTGTCCTGTGCGCAGCCTGTTGAAGAGGGCCAGAGAGGCGCCGAAGGCGCCCAGCATAGGCCCCATCTCGTCGTTGAGCTGTATCTTGTGGAATACCGGCGTATGGCCGGGCCCGCCCTGTCCCAGCATCTGGCCACTCATGGCCTGAAAGAGCGGATCGTAGCCGGGACGTTCGGAATCAGGTCCTTTCGATCCGAAAGCGGGCAGGGAGATGTAAAGTATGTCGGGCTTGATCTTCTTTACCGACTGGTAATCCACGCCGAGCTTCTTCATAATGCCCGGACGGGAATTCTCGACCACCATGTCGCAGGTGGAGATCAGCTTGAGGGCGATCGGTAAGGCCTCCGCTTTTCTGAGGTCGATGACTATGTCGCGCTTGCCGCGGTTAACTCCCATGAACCCGCCGGACATCATGCGCCAGGGGTCGCCGTCGGCAGGCTCGATCTTGATCACGTCTGCGCCGAGATCGGACAGCTCACGGCATACGCCGGCGCCGGCCAGCATGGTGGTGAAATCTGCTACTTTGATCTTCTCTAATGCCATCATTTTCTCATTTCCTCCTCGGAGCCAGTTTAATCACGTTTTCCTGCTTGAGGCGCTTGATATCCTGCGCCGAATACCCCAGCTCTTTGAGTATTTCGCGTGTGTGGTGGCCGGGCTGTGGCGACGGCCCCTTGATCTTGCCCGGCGTCTCCGTCAGCGCCACCGGCACACCCATCTCCTTGACGTTGCCACGTTTCGGCTCTTTGATGGTCTGCACCATATCGCTGGCGATGACCTGTTTATAGGCCATGAAATCGTCGACATTCTGTACGGGCGCCACGGGTATGCTTTGTGCCATGAACTGCTTCAGCCACTGGTCGCGCGTCTTGGTCTTGTAGATGGGCTTTATCATGGACATTACCTGTGCATTACGCGGCGGGAAGATAAGGAAGGGCGCTCCATCGAAAAGCGGATCGGTCAGCCATTCATCGTGGCCCAATTCAAGGGCAAACATCGTGAAGAATTTGGGATTACCCAGCCCGGTGAACAGCCACTCGCCGTCCTTGCACTGGTACGGCCGGTAGAGGGGCAGGGGGCCTGTGGGACCCCAGGGGGCGCGGTACATGCCCTCGAATTCGACGTTGTGCTGACGGAAGGAGCTCATTATGGTGCGGAAAAGGGAGGCCTCGATCTTCTGACCCCTGCCGGTTTTCTCGCGCACGCACAGCCCGGCCACTATGTAGAAGGCCGCATCCACGGCGGTGTACAGGCTGGCCAGGGGGAGGACTATATAAAGCGGATGCGTGGCAATGCCCTGCTCGGTGTATACCGAGGCCACCGTGCTGACGATCTGCTCGTAACCGGCCCAACCTGCGTACGGCCCCGTGGGGCCGAATCCAGAGATGGAGCAGTAGACAGCCCGCGGGTTCAATTCTTTTATCTTGTCGTAGCCAATGCCCAGTTTATCGGCCATGCCCGGCTTGAAGTTCTCGATGATTACATCGGCTTTTACAGCCAGGTCGAGGGCGATCTTGAGCCCCTCGGGCTTCTTCAGGTCCAATGTTATAGCCTTCTTGCTGCGGTTCCAGACCATAAATCCATCCTGACCGCGCATGGGGTCTCCGCCCGGCCTCTCAACCTTGATGACATCGGCGCCCTGCTCCGCCAGCAGCGTGGCCGCAAACGGGCCCGCTATATACTGGCCGAAGTCGAGCACCCTGATACCGGTTAACGCTCCTTGTGACATGGGTAACCTCCTTTTAAATTGGTCAACTCACCTGCATGAGCTGGTTATTAACCGTATGTAGAAGCTGATCATCTCGCCGTAGCTGTCGACCGATAGTCGCTCGTTGACACCGTGTATCGATGCCAGCTCGTCCGACCTGACACGCTGTGGCACGAAACGGTAACAACAGGGCGAGAGGTCGACGAAGTAGCAGCTGTCGGTCCTGCCCAGCACCACTGTGGGCGCCACCAGGGCATCGGGCATGATCTCCCGGATGGTATCGTTCAGCATTTTGAAGCTCCACCCGGAGACGGGTGAGGCCGGGGAGGGTTGAAAGATATTCCCGGCAAGTGAACGTATTTTAATACGCGCGTCTGCGATCACATCCGTCACGCGCTTGATCACGCTTTCGACGGTGTCTCCCTGCAGTATGCGGAAGTTTATCACGGCTGTAGCCAGCATGGGCAGTATGTTGTCCTGATCGCTGCCCCGGAACTGGGTGGGCGCAGTGGTGGTTCTGATGGAAGCATCGGTAACGGGTTTTTTCCCCAGTTGCCGTTTGACCAGGCCTTTGAACAGCCACATATTGGCGAAGATCATCTTGTTGGGGAAGGGCATCTCCGGTCCCAGGTACTCGAAAAGGGAGGTGGCCGGCCCCGTCAGCCGTGCCGGGAAGGGTCTGGCCTGGAGCCTGGCGACGGCCGCTGCCAGAATGCCGACGGCGGTCTGGCGCGGGGGCTGCGCGGCATGCCCGCCCTCGGCCTCGCAAGATAGTTCCAGGGACACATATCCCTTTTCTGCGACGCCGACCAGGGCGACCCAGCCGGGTATACCCGGCGCAATCCCCTGTGTGGCCGCCATACCTTCGTCTATGATATATTCGAACTTAAGTCCCTGCGATCTGAAATGTTCGGCGATCTTGCATGCGCCTTCGCGCCCTCCGACCTCTTCATCGAAGCCGAAGGCCAGGTAAATCGAGCGGGATGGTTTGAGGCTATTTTTAGCCAGGTACTCGATACCCTCCATTATGCTGAGCAGGCTGCCTTTGTCGTCTAAAGTGCCGCGGCCCCAGATATAGCCTTCCGCTATGTGTCCGGCGAATGGCGGATGGGTCCAGCCGACATCGGAGGCCGGCACAACATCCATGTGAGCCATCAGTAATATGGGTTTCAGTCCCGGGTTGCTGCCTTTCCAGGTATAGAACAGGCCATAACTATTGATGACCTGCTTTTGCAGAGTGGAGTGGGCCAGCGGGAAAGATTTCTCGAGGAAGGCGTGGAAGGCGGAAAACCGGCCGAAATCGAACTGGGAACGGTCGTGGCCGGAGACCGTTTTAAAAGCTACGGCCTGGGACAGGCGCGCTACTGCGCCGTTGACGTCTACAGGATATGTGATCTTATCAGGGGTGTCCGTCTGTCGGGACTTAAAGGCGGCTGTCCTGGCCGCAACGATGGCTATTACTATGATTATGGCCAGTGCCGCGAGCGACACTGCGATGACCCAGAATGGCATGTTGTCCCCTCCTCTCCCCGTTGCTGACCCGGAAATTGTAGCATAACAACCCGATTGCATCCATTACGCCGTTGTAGTATAGTGCGTTGAATTCATCTCGTGAGACGGGGCGGCGTAGGAAAAATAAGGAGGTTACAGCCATGGCGAACGGGACCGGCCAGAACGAGGTAAAAGAGTACAAGACGGGCGGTTGGAGCGCACATTACGTCCTTATCATCTGCACCCTGCTGTATGCCATCAACTATATGGACAGGCAGGTGTTCTCGGTCATCCTGCAGCCCATGAAAATGGAGCTGGGCCTGACCGATGCCGAGTGCGGGCTGGCTTCGACCGTGCTCATCCTTGGCATGGCGCTCTTCTCCTTCCCCATCGCACACATGATCGACCGCTGGAGCCGCAGGAAATCGATCGGCCTGATGGCCATGCTGTGGAGCGGCTTCACCTTCTTGACCGGCCTGGCGACCAACTTTATCGGCGTGCTCTTCCCGCGCGCTTTCGTGGGCCTGGGCGAAGCCGGCTTCGTGCCGGGCGGCACAGCCATGATCAGCGCCTCTTATTCTAAAGAGAAGCGGGGTCGTGCGCTGGGCATCTTCCACATAGCTATCCCGCTGGGCGCGGCCGTAGGCGTTATGCTGGGCGGCATCATCTCCGCCAAGTTCGGCTGGCGCACACCCTTCTACTATTTCGCCATACCCGGTGTTATCCTGGGCATACTGGCCTTCTTCATGAAGGATTATAAAACGGCTGTTGATGCAGGGGCCTCGACGGGGCTCAAGGGCTTTTTTGTTGCGCTGGGCAATGTGCTCAAACTGCCAACCATAAAGTGGTTCTACCCGGCACTGGGCCTGGCCGTCTTCATGTCCACATCGGTGCTGATCTGGCTGCCCAGCCTGATCATGCGCGTTATGAACGTAAACGAAGCCACCGCCGGCATGCTGGTGGGAGGCATAGGCCTGACGGCCATCATCGGCGCGCCGCTGGGTGGTGTGCTATCGGATATCTGGCGTAAGAGGGATCCGCGCGGCAGGATGTATGTGCCGGCGGTGGCCTACTTGATCTCAGCCGTGCTGATTGTGATCGTCATACTGACAAAGTTCAGCCCCCTTGGCATCGCGCTGGCAGTGCTTTACGGCATCGTTGCCTCAATGGCTGTGCCGGCCTTTGCCACGGTTTCGCAGGATATCGTACCCGTAGCGTACAAGGGCCTTTCCATGGGGCTGGTGGTATTCGCACAGTACCTCTTCGGCGGTGCCTGGGGTCCATGGGTGACAGGCTGGCTGGCCGACCTGATGGGCGGCGGCGCCGAAGGTTTGAGCATGGCTATCATGCTCTCGGCCATCGTGGGAGTATTGGGCGGCATATTCTTCCTCATCGCCGCACGCACCTACCCCGCCGATGCAGAGAAGGTCAGGCAGGAGACCATACTGGCCGAGTCATAAAAGCATTTATAATCAGTTTGCCTTTCCTGTATGATAAAATAATTTATTGCGCATAAAAAAAGGAGGTAATTGAATGGGTTTACTTGACGGTAAGGTTGCCGTTATCACCGGATCGGGGCGCGGCCTGGGAAGGGCCGAGGCGCTGCTCTTCGCATCGGAAGGGGCCAAGATCGTTATCAACGACCTGGGCGGTGGGGCCGACGGCGCCGGCTCTGCATCTGTGCCGGCCGACGAGGTCGTGGCCGAGATCAAGAAAATGGGCGGCCAGGCTGTGGCCAACTATGATTCGGTATCAACATGGAAGGGCGGCGAGAACATAATCAAGACCGCCGTCGATGCCTTCGGCAAGATAGACATCCTGGTCAACAACGCAGGTATACTTCGCGACCGCATGGTCTTCAATATGACCGAGGATGAATGGGACATTATACAGAAGGTGCACCTCTACGGGCATTTCTTCTGCACCCGGCACGCCAGCGCCTTCTTCCGCCAGCAGCGCAGCGGCCGCATCATCAACACTTCTTCGCAGGCCGGCCTGGGCAACCTGGGACAGGCCAATTACAGCGCGGCCAAGGAAGGCATCGTGGGCTTCACGCGCACCGTCGCACTGGATATGGGCAAGTACGGCGTGACCTGCAACTGCATACGTCCCATCGCCGCTACCAGGCTGACCCTGACGCCCGAATTGCAGGCGGCTATGGAGAAGAAGGCCAAGGAAGGCGGCAGCGGGCTGGGGCTGGACATCGGTGCCGAGCTGAAGAAGATGGCGCCCGAGCACATAGCACCGCTGGTCGTTTTCCTGGCAACAGACGCCGCAGGCGGCATCAACGGCAAGACTTTCTTTGTGGGCGGGGGCGAGGTGGGGCTCTACTCCGAGCCAACCATCGTCTCGAGTATTTTCAAGGACGGTGTCTGGACGGTCAAAGAGCTGGCCGACCTGATGCCCAAGAGCCTGACCAAGGGCATGTGGCCCCCGGCGCCGCCGCAACCAAAATAGTATATTTTTGCTATAGTATCAGCGGCAGTATCGATACTGCCGCTGATACTATTATGACAAAACAACGTCTCGATAGTCTGCTGGTGACCCGGGGCCTGGCTGAGAACAGGAGCAGGGCCCAGGCTATGATAATGGCCGGTGAAGTCACCGTTGACGGCAGCCTGCTGACCAAGGCAGGCTGCCTCGTGCCGGAAGGCGCCGAAATCGGCCTCAAGGAGAAGATGCCCTATGTGAGCCGGGGCGGGCTCAAGCTCGAGCATGCGCTGAAGGAGTTCGGCCTCAACGTGTCTGGCCTGGCCTGCCTGGACGTGGGAGCATCGACGGGGGGCTTCACCGACTGCCTGCTGCAGCACGGGGCCGAAAGGGTTTACGCGCTTGATGTCGGCTACGGGCAGATAGATTACAGGCTGCGGCAGGACAAGCGCGTTACAGTCATGGAGAAGGTCAACGCCCACTATCCCTTCGAATTGCCCGGCAAAGTGGGCCTGGCCACGATGGACGTGTCGTTCATATCGGTAACCATGGTCTTACCCAACGTTCTGCCTCACCTCGGCCCGGATGGTCAACTGGTGGTACTCTTCAAGCCGCAGTTCGAGGCTGACAGGAAGGACGTGGGAAAGGGGGGCGTGATCAGGGACCCGGCTATTCATGCCGGGTGCATCGGCAAATTCATAACCTGGATGAATCAGAATAGCTGGTCGCTTTTGAACTTAACGGCGTCACCTATTTCCGGCGCCGATGGGAACAGGGAGTTTTTATTACATATGAGGCCTTTCAAACCGTGAGCTTCAGCAAAATCGAGCTGCGCGACCTGGCCATCTGCTGGTTGGCGCTGGGATTCTGTTTTTCATTGCAGTACCTGATCCCGCAGCAGGGGACACCCTATGCGCAGTCACTGGCGCAGTTTGCCGTCTTCCTGGGCGTAGCCCTGATCGGCATCGGCGCCGGCTTCCTCTGCCATGAGCTGGCGCACAAGGGAGTGGCCCAGCGATATGGCTACCATGCCGAGTTCCGCATGTGGAAGCTGGGCCTGATTATAGCAATTGCCTCCGCCGTCATCAGCTTCGGCCAGTTTCTCTTTTTCGCCCCGGGCGCCGTATATACGTCGACATATAAACAGCCGGACCCTGGGGAGGAGGGGCGCATATCCGCCGCCGGCCCCGTGGCCAATATCATACTGGCCGGTCTTTTCTTCCTGCTAGCCGTGGGGGCAGCAAACTCGGACACCTGGAGCCTGATCGGCAATTTCGGCTTCCAGATCAATCTGTGGCTGGCGGCCTTCAACCTCATCCCCTTCCCGCCGCTGGACGGCGTAAAGATCCTTCGCTGGAACAAGATTGCCTGGTTTGCGCTGGCAGTTCTATCGTGGGGGCTGCTCCTGATGTTAATGCTGGGGGTAATAAGATAATGAGAGATTCCGCCGTAATCCTCTCCGCCGACGATATCATGCTGGCTGGCGAGGTTTTCCTGCCGGACGATTGTACCGGTGATTATCCGGGAATATGCATTTGCCATGGTATCCCGGCTGTGCCATACAACTCTGAGGAGAAGGGAGGATATCCCGAGCTGGCCGCCCGGTTCTGCACGGCGGGGTTTGCCGCGCTTGTCTTCAACTTCCGGGGATGCGGCCCCAGCCAGGGCAACATAGATATGCCCGGGTGGACCCGTGACCTTGAAGCCGCCGTCGATTTCCTCTACATGCTGCCCGAGGTGGACAGGAATAAGATATACCTGCTGGGCTCGTCGGGAGGGGCGGCCGCCAGCATTTACGCTGCTGCCCATGACAAGCGTGTAAGCGCGGTGGCCACGCTGGCCTGCCCGGCTGAGTTCGACTTTTTGTCCGGCGGTTATACGGCGGGATCGCTGATCGCCAGGTTCAGGGAGATCGGCATCATCAAAGATGCGGATTTTCCCCCTTCTGTGCAGAAATGGCTCGATGGATTCAAAACGGTTGCGCCGATAGAATATGTCGGCAGGATATCGCCGAAGCCGCTCTTGCTGGTGCACGGCGAAAATGATGACGTGGTGCCGGTTGAACATGTTGAGCGCCTGTACGCAAAGGCTGGCCGGCCCAGGAAAAAAATCGTTCTGCCCGGCGCAGGCCACAGGCTGCGTCAGGATGAGAGGGCCATCCAGGCGGTGATGTTGTGGCTGCAGAAACTGGCCGGATCGTAGCGGATGTGTAGAGGGGACCGGTTTGAACTCGGCGATTATGAACTTACAGCGTGTTGTGGTAAATTATTAATATATTGTTAACGCAGCATCATATCGAATAGTCTACTAAATTTACAGGAGGCAGGCAGATGTCGAAGCTGGTATACCTGGCATTAGCGTGCGTCATTGTCATCAGTTCAGCTTGTATCACAATTGTCCAACCCGGGGGTGGCACAACCACCGATGGAAACAAGCCGGCGGCCTATATAGACCTGATATCGCCCAGCAGCCTGGTGTGGGGGGAAGAGGTTAGCTTCACTGGGCACGGTACGGTGCCCAGTGGCAGTATAACGGCCTACCGCTGGCGTTCCAGCGTCGACGGCGACCTGAGTACAAGGCCGACTTTCGCCACCAGCACACTCTCGCCCGGCAAGCACATAATACTTTTCTCCGTGCAGGACAGCGCGGGCAACTGGTCCTTCGAAACACAAGGCACTGTGAACGTTATAACCGAGTCTACGGGCGACGGCGGCACTCCTTCACCAGACGATGGCGAAGGTACGCCTGCGCAGACACCGCCGGTAATCAGCTCGTTCAATGCCGCCCCGGCGGGTATTACAGCCGGCTCCAGCTCGACCCTTAGCTGGGATGTCGGCAATGCCACGGCCGTCACCATCGACAACGGCGTGGGCAGCGTGGGACTCACCGGAACGCGGATCGTGTCCCCGGCTGCCGACACAACCTATACACTGACCGCTGCCAATACGTCCTATTACAGCCAGGCGATGGCCAAGATAACTGTTTCCGCAGCGGCAGCATCCAAGCCCGACCTTATAATCGAAGATATATGGAAATCAGGGGACAAAATATATTACCGCATCAAGAACCAGGGCACGGCATCGGCACCCGCTACGGTCACAAGGTTGACCATCGATGGGGTTGTGAAATCCACAGACTCCGCGCCGTCGCTGACTGCCGGCGCCGCCAGCACCCAGAGTTTCAGCAGTTATGCCTATACCTGCAGCGGGGTATCGGATACCATCGTGGTCGCGGCCGATTCAACCAGTGTTGCCAACGAATCCAACGGGGGCAACAACAGCATGACCACGACCTTCAGCTGCCTTGTCCTCGGTCCTGTGATGCCGCCGCTGGTTGCACTCAAGTCCGACCTGACCATAACCAATATATCCTGGGATCCGGCGCCTGCCAACAAGGTTAAATTCACAGTGAAGAATGCCGGCACACTGGATTCGGGGGCATTTGATGTCAAGCTATATGTCGGCGGGACATACAAAGATACGGTCCATATCCTTGGTGGAATAGTACATGGCGGCCAGGCTACATTCACTTTCCCCAATTATCACCATTTATGTGTAATCGGCTCCCATGCCACCTTCAAGGTGACAGCCGATACGGGCGGGGCAATCAGTGAGTCGGACGAAACCAACAACTCGCGCACTGAGTGGTGGGGCTGTCCTCCTACCCCGTAGCGGCGGCTGCCCAGGGGCTTCCTAATACTCTGCAGCCCGTTCAGTGCATTGACCGTGCTGCTGTAAAACCGTATAATTCACGTGCAAGCCGATGCATGATTTGCACGAAAGTTGCGGCATTTTCGGTATTTACGCCCCCGGAGTAGATGTAGCCCGTATCTCTTTCTTTGCGCTGTTTGCCCTTCAGCATCGAGGGCAGGAAAGCGCGGGCATAGCTACGGCCGAGGGCGGGAAAATCTATATCCACACGGATATGGGTCTGGTCTCACACGCATTCAATGAGGACGAGTTGCTACGCCTTAAGGGCAATATCGCCATCGGCCACAACCGATACTCCACCACCGGCTCCAGCGTCGCCTGCAATGCCCAGCCTATCCTGGCGGGCACCACTGACTTACAGGTGGCCCTGGGTCACAACGGCAATATAACCAACAGCGCAACCCTGCGGGCCGGCCTCGAGGAGCAGGGTTTCACATTCAATTCCTCCACGGATTCGGAGGTGATCGCCTGCCTGATGCTCACCTCCCCCGAGAAAGAGATCGAGGCCAAAATCAAGTATGCCATGCGGCGCCTGAAGGGGGCCTACTCCCTGGTTATCCTCGCGGGGGAAAAACTTTTCGGAGTGCGCGATCCCATGGGCGTCAGGCCTCTGTCGCTGGGAACCATCGACGGCGGATGGGTACTGGCATCCGAGACGTGTGCTTTCGACAATATCGGCGCCCAGTTCGTTAGGGAGATAGAGCCCGGCGAGATAGTTACTATCGACGGCAACGGCGTGCGCAGTACACGTATCGAAAGCGAACGCAAAGCACTCTGCATATTCGAATATATCTACTTTGCTCGGCCCGACAGCCTGCTCAACGGCAAACTGATTTACTCCGCCCGGGAGCAGATGGGCGCAATACTGTCCCGGGAGTACCCGGTGGATGCCGATATGGTAATGGGTGTGCCTGATTCAGCCACGGCCGCCGGGATAGGTTATGCCAGGGCTTCGGGCATCCCCTACCACGAAGGGCTGCTAAAGAATCGCTATGTGGCGCGTACCTTCATCGAGCCGGACCAGCGCCTGCGCGAGCTGGGCGTCAGGCTTAAGTTCAACCCGCTGACGCAGGAGATATCTGGCAAGCGGCTGGTTGTGGTGGACGACAGCATTGTGCGCGGCACCACCACCCCGCGCGTTATCCACATGCTGAAGAAGGCCGGGGCCAGGGAGGTTCATATGAGGATCTGCGCACCGCCCATACGCCACCCCTGCTTTTTCGGCGTCGACATGGCCACCCGCTGGGAGCTTATAGCCGCCCACAAGACCGTCCCCGAGATCAAAGATGCCATCGGCGCGGATACGCTCGGCTATATCAGCATGGATGGTCTGATCGAGGCCATCGGACTGCCCAAGGATATATTCTGCGTGGCCTGTTTTACCGGCGATTACCCCATGCCGGTGCAGCTTGAGATGGACAAGTTACAGCTGGAGACTCTTCCCTTAAACACGGCAAGGAGCCTCAGTGAAATCGAAACCTAAGGGCGCTTACGCCCAGGCTGGCGTTGACATATCGGCTGCCGACAAGACCAAGGACCTGATCAAGGAACTGGTGCGTCCCACCTTCGGCCCCGAGGTGTTGACCGATATCGGCCATTTCGGCGCCTTCTTCAAGCTAAAACAGTACAATGACCCCGTGCTCGTATCCAGCTCGGATGGCGTGGGCACCAAGCTCAAGATCGCCGTCATGATGGACAAACACGATACGGTCGGCGTGGACCTGGTCAATCATTGTACCAACGATATACTTTGCTGCGGCGCCAGCCCGCTCTTTATGCTGGACTACGTGGCGTTGGGTAAGCTTCACCCGCACAAGGTGGCGGCCATCGTGTCCGGCCTGGCCCAGGCCTGCAAGGAGGTCGGCTGCGCACTGATCGGCGGCGAGACGGCCGAGATGCCCGGTATGTACAAATCGGCGGACTACGACTTGGCGGGATTTATCGTGGGTGTGGTGGAGAGGGAGAGGTTGATCGGCGGAGAGAAGATAAGCGAAAGCGATGCGGTGATCGGGCTGGCCTCCAGCGGCCTGCATACCAACGGCTACTCGCTGGTGCGCAAGGTATTCGGCATAGACCGCGATGCCCTCGCCCTCAAGATGATCTACCCGGAGCTGGGCAGGACGCTGGGAGAGGAGTTGCTGCAGCCGCACCGCTGTTATTATAATGACCTCAAGCCTTACCTGGGGGAGATACATGGTATGGCGCACATAACCGGCGGTGGGCTTGTAGGGAACATACCGCGCATCCTGCCCCAGAGCTGCTCGGTGGAATTAGACCGGTCATCGTGGCAGGTGCCGGCTATATTTGACCTCATACAGAAGAAAGGCAACGTTAAGGATGAAGAGATGTTCCGCGTCTTTAATATGGGCATGGGCATGATCGTGATCTGCGGGAAGGAAAGTGCCGCTAAGATTCTGGAAAACCTGCCCGACGCCGTCAGCATCGGCAGGGTTGTAAAGGCCAACAGCAGCGAGAGAGTGATAATACGGTAAGGGGGGAGCTATGCGAGCAATCCTGAGCGTTTCCAACAAATCCGGGCTGGTTGGTTTCGCCAAACAGCTGGAGAGCCTCAAGTTTGAGATATACAGCACCGGTGGTACAAAAAAATCGTTGACCGAGTCGGGCCTCAAGGTACGCAGCATATCGGATATAACGGGATTTCCCGAGATACTGGATGGGCGGGTCAAGACACTGCACCCGATGGTGCATGGCGGCATACTGGCAAGGCGCGACCTGGATCGGCATATGCAGGAGCTGGGCGACCATAAAATCGGCTTAATCGACTTGGTAGTGGTCAACCTCTACCCCTTCGTCGAGACTGTTTCCAGGGCGGACGTGACACTGGAAGACGCGCTGGAGAACATCGATATCGGCGGCCCGACCATGATCCGGGCTGCGGCCAAGAATTTCCCGGCGGTGCTGGTGGTGGTGGACCCGGCGGATTATGACATATTGATCGTAAAATTGAAGGAGGGCCAGGTCGACCAGGCCTTCCGCCGCAAGCTGGCGCAGAAAGCCTTTCAACACGTGGCGCTCTATGATACCGCTATCTCTCAGTATCTGATGGAGGGGGAGACCTTTCCCCCGGACCTCACCCTGGCGCTGCACAAGATGTATAACCTTCGCTACGGCGAAAATCCGCACCAACCGGCGGCCTTATACGTCGAGAAGGTGGCGGGGCGCAAGCCCTGGGGGATCACGCAAGTAAAGCAGCACTCGGGACCCGAGCTGTCCTTCAATAATTTCCTGGATATCGACTCGGCCTGGAACGTGGTCAGTGATTTTATAGAGCCTGCTGTGACCGTCATCAAGCACACCAATCCCTGCGGCCTGTCCAGCAATAATGACCTTCCCGAGGCTTACCGCAGGGCACTGGCCGGTGACCCCATGGCGGCCTACGGTGGGATCGTGGCTGTAAACAGAGTCATGGATATGGCCCTGGCTGCCGAGGTGGATAAGACACATTTCGACGCCGTCATAACCGCGGGCTATGCGCAGGAGGCTCTGGCATTGCTGGGCCGCAAGAAGAGCCTGAGACTGCTGTCAATGCCGGCAGAGTTACGCGCGCCAGCGGGGAATGTAGTGGAATTCCGTCCCATCTCCGGAGGATTCCTATCCCAACTTAAGGATTTTTATACGGGGGAAGAATTCAAGCCTACGGTTGTAACCAAACGGGAGCCAACCCAGAGGGAGTGGGACGACCTCTTCTTCGCCTGGAAGGCGGTCAAGCATATAAAATCGAACGGTATAACGTTGGTTAGGGACCGCACGCTGCTGGGTATGGGCGCCGGCCAACCCAACCGGTCGGTCAGCGCGCAGATCGCCCTGGAACGGGCAGGCGACAAATCGAAGGGGGCGGTGCTGGGGTCGGACGCCTTCATACCCTTCCCCGATACGGTGGAGCTGGCCGCCGCAGGCGGAGTGACGGCCGTGATACAGGTGGGAGGATCGATCAGGGACCAGCAGTCCATCGAGGCAGCAGATAAACACGGCATGGCCATGGTCTTCACCGGTGTCAGACATTTCAAGCATTGATTAAAGACAGTAAAATAGTAGCAGGCGGTGCAATTATGATGATGATAAACATAGATACGTATAACGAGACCAGGGGCAAGCTCGCTAACCCTGCGACGATGCAGGAGGGCATCGAGGATTTGCGCAGGATGCTGGATATAAAGCAGGCGCACCTGTGGAGGTCCGAGGTCATAGCGCCCTGCTGCGGCCACCTGGGCGGGTTTGCCTGCCAGCTTAACGAGGAGACCCAGCTCCTGGAGAAATCCCTGCCCCTCTTAGAGAAGGGCGACTTGGAAGGTGCAAAACCTATGCTTGACAGGCTGGCGCTGCTTATCGGTTACGGCATGGGACAGAAGGAGACGCCGGACCTTATCCAGCGGCTGACCAATTCCCCCAGGCCGGCCCATTCAAAATAGTCTCAATTATTAATTGGCGTAGGAAGATATGAGCAAGAGGCAGGCCATTATCCCCAAGGGCTGGGAGATCTACGAGCACCTGACCTTTGCGCCGGCCGTGCGCAAAGGTAATATGCTCTATATCTCTGGCACGGACGCCACCGAGATCGACCTGCAAACAGGCAAGCTCGTGATCAAGGGAGATATCGTGCAGCAGTACAGGACGATTTTCCAGAAGATGAAGGTGATACTGGACGCGGCGGGCGCCACCTTCGACGATGTGGTCTGGACCTGCGATTATATACGTACCAAGGAAGGGTATAAAGGCACGACCGCCGTCAGGCGGGAGTTCTTCGGCGCCAGTTTCCCTGCCTCCACCGGCATCGTGGTCCTGGACCTGCTGAGCAAAAACGCCCTGGTTGAGATGGACGCCGTGGCCACGCTCGACGGTTAGTATGCACAAAACCCTGGTTATCGCGCACCGCGGCTTCCACAGGGACTTTCCTGAGAACACCGTCGAAGCTTTGAGGGCTGCTCTGGAAATCGGGGTGGATGGAATTGAGTTCGACGTGCAGGAGACCGCGGACGGCCAATTCGTCATTCACCATGATGATGACATCGGGGGACGTAGCATTGGTAGCCTTTCACTGGCGGAGATAGCTACAAGCAGGGTTGGCGGCGTTTACCGTATACCTGCCCTTGAGGAAGCTCTGGAAGCAGTGGGCAGGGGCCTGGTGCTGCTGGTGGAGCTCAAGAAGGTACGGTCCCTGGAGAAGTTCTTGGAGATACTGCACCGGTATGTTGATTCAGCATGGACGATACTGGTTTCTTTCGATGCTGCGCTGATCGAGAAACTTGCCGTGCTTGCGCCCGGATTTTCCCGTGCTGTTATCAGGGAATCTGGAGGCACCGGGCCTTCCGCCGCCGTTGCAGGGGCTGCCGGATTTACGCAGGCACCGGCCAATATGGTAACGGGCGACCTGGTGAAAGAGGCGCATGCCAGGGGCGACTTGGTGTTCGTCTGGGATAGTGGGGAGGAGGAGGTACTACGGCGGGCTTTGCGCAACGGGATCGACGTGATCATGACCGACCGTCCCGATGTTGTAATCAGGAAAGCCCGAGAGCTATAAGCCCAGCCTGTCCAGGCGTTCCCGGGACAGTTTACAGGCGGTGGGTGATATATCGATACCGATCCACCTGCGGCCCAGTTTCCGGGCGGCGGCCAGGGTCGTGCCGCTGCCGCAAAAGGCGTCCAGCACGATATCCCCCTCGTTGCTGCTGGCGGAGACTATTCTCTCCAGCAGGACTTGGGGCTTCTGTGTGGGATAGTCCAGCCGCTCGCGGCTGGTTCTGCCTACCATGTTTATCTCCCAGTAATCTTTCATGCCTACTTCCGTATACCAGCCGGACTCATCGCGGTATTCTTCCACGCCCCGGAACTTGTACGGCTTCAGCCCGCGGTTATAAGATTTCTCTCTTAGCCCGTTAAAAACATAATCGCCCGTTTTTGAATAGAAGAGGATGATATCGTGTTTGCGCGAGAAACGCTTCCGCGGGCTGGCGCCTCCCGACCTGTAGCACCAGACAATTTCATTCTGGAAATTCGCGTAGCCGAACAGCTCGGGGCTGTCCAGCAGCACCTTGACGTAGTGCGATGCGTGCCAGTCACAATGATAATAGAGGCTCCCGGTAGGTTTTAAAACGCGGTGCAGCTCTTTAAGGCGCGGTTTCATGTAACGGAGGTAAGCGTCGACGCTGTCGAATCTGTCGTCAAAACACCTGTCACCGATTACCTTCACGGAGTTGCTGTATTTGCGGTTGGAGTTGAAGGGCGGGTCGATATAGATCAGGTCGATGCTCCCCGCTTTCAGGTCCCTTAGCTTCACCAGGCAATCGCCGCAGTAGATAACGCCGCTCTTCACAGGTTTATTGTATCACGCGGGATGCTGTTGCCGGGGTTTAATGCTATCATAGGATAAAATTAGGTACGCGAGCGGTTTAGTGTGAAGGAGCCGGTAATCAACCAGGTAAAGTCGTTTGTCCTGCCTTTTACGGCGCTGCTGATCATACCGGCCGCCATACTTTGGGCGACCGGGTTCAGGATCGGTTGGGGGCTGGGGCTGCCCTGGGATGCGGTGATCGTGCTGGCTGGTACGCTGCTGATGGGGAACGGAATGTACTTTTTATCCATCACCATCTGGCTTTTTATCAATATCGGCAAAGGTACCCTGGCGCCGTGGTCACCCACCAAAAAGCTGGTGGTCATCGGCCCATACCGCCATGTGCGTAACCCCATGATCAGCGGCGTGCTGATGACACTGCTGGGTGAATCGGCCGCCTTCGGTTCGCTTGGCATATTCATCTTGTTCCTACTGTTTTTCATCATCAACCATATTTATTTCATATATTCGGAAGAACCTGGTCTGGCCAGGAGGTTCGGCCAGGAATACCTGATATATAAGCAGAATGTACCGCGCTGGATACCCAGGCTGCGGCCGTGGACCGGACCATAAGAGGAGTCAAGATGGCATTTCAGAGATCCGACCTGGTAAATTTCTATTCCCACCTGCTGGCCGCCGTAGCATCGCTGGCAGGCTACATAGTGCTGCTGTGCAATTCCTCCGGCTCCATAACAAAAATTGTCCTTTCCAGTATCTATAGCTTCAGTGCCATCTTCATCTTTACCTGCAGCGCTATTTACCACGGGCAAAAGGCGGGCGAAGACGAGCGCAACCCGTGGCGAAGGCTGGACCATATCGCAATTTTCTTTATGATAGCAGGCACGTATACACCGATAAGCTATATCTATCTGGATGGCTGGTGGCGCTGGGGCATGATCGGCGCGCAGTGGCTGCTTGTCATCCTGGGATTTGTCTTCAAGCTCGTTTATATCCACGGCCCGCGCTGGCTGACCACCGTTATCTACATCGTCATGGGCTGGATGCTGCTGGTACCCCTTATATGGGGTCCTTTGCTATCGACCATGCCGCTCAAATCACTCTTGCTGCTGTTAGCCGGCGGCGTTGCCTACACACTGGGGGCGGTTTTCTACGCCCTCAAAAAGCCGAATCCCCTTCCCGGCGTCTTCGGCTTTCACGAGATATTCCACCTGCTGGTCATAGCCGGCGCGGTATTACACTACATGGTGGTCTACTATGCCATAACGGGATGATCCTATCGTTGCCGGTAGCTCCCGCAATGACGGGACGGAGGATGAGCATGAAAATCGAAATGCTGGGCGCGCATAATACGGAAACCGATAAGGCCAGGCTGCCCAGCCTGCTGGTGGACGATGTGGTTGCGCTGGATGCCGGCGGACTGACCTCATCGCTGTCCCTGGATAGGCAACGGCAGATCAAGGCTGTACTGCTTACACACCATCATTTCGATCATTGCAAGGATTTGATCATGCTGGGCGCCAACGACAGCGTACCTCCGTCGACGATAGATGTTTACGGTTTGCGGGACACGCTCGAAGTAGTTTACCTTTACCTGCTGGACGGGAAGATGTATCGCGATTATACTCAGTGGCCGTCCGCGGAGCATCCGCGCCTGACGCTCAAGCCTGTTGCTTTATTTCAGCCGCTATTTGTGGACAATCTGGAAGTCGTGCCCCTGCCGGTCAGCCACTCTGTCCCGGCTGTAGGCTACCTGGTCAAAGCGGGGAATGGTAAAAGCGTCTTTTACACGGGCGATACGGGACCTGGCCTGGCGGGGTGCTGGGAGCGCATTGCACCGGACCTGCTTGTCATCGAGGTCACGGGGTTGAACCGCGTGCAGGAAGACATGGACAGGCTGGGTCACATGACACCCGGGCTGCTGGTGCAGGAGCTCGTGGAGTTCCGCAGGGCCAGGGGGTACCTGCCCCGGGTGATCGTCAGCCACCTGCCTGTGGCATATGAGGACGAGATGCGTGAGGAGATAGCCGCAGCCGGCAAGCAGATCGAGATGGAAGTGGAGGTCGGGTACGAAGGGCTAACCATAGATTTGTAGGGGCGGGTTTTTAAACCTGCCCTATTGCCGGCAACTCAATCTGCGCACCTGTAATGTACATCATCTATAATTTAGTAACGTCGAACGGGGTCATCTTGCCGTCGGATGAGTAATCGTAGAAACCTTTGCCGACCTTGCGCCCCAGCCTTCCGGCCTTGAGCATTTTCTCCATAATGGGCGATGAAGTCACGATATCTGTAGCCCCCAATGCCGCGAAGGATTTGCCCACGCGCACATAGGTATCTATACCCGCGTTATCGGCGATCTCGAAGGGTCCGATATTCCAGTTGAAGCCGTAACGCATACCTTTGTCGACGTCTTCAACGGACGCAATGCCATTCTCCACCAGTGATAGCGCCTCCCGGAAGGCGACGCTGCTGACGCGGTTCATGATGAAGCCGGGTATGTCCTTCATGACCTTGACCGGGTACTGGCCGATTGAGTTGATGAAATCAACGCTCTTCTTAAATACGGCGTCGGAGGTCTTCTCCCCCTTGATGACCTCGACCAGCCTCATCATGGGCACCGGGCCGAAGAAATGCAGGCCGACCACCCTTTCGGGATGCTTTGTCAGGGAAGCCAGGCGTGTGATGGGGATGCTGGAGGTATTGGAGGCCAGGATCGTCTCAATCGGGCAGGAGGCGTCCAATTCCCTGAACATCTCCTTCTTTATTTTCTCGTCCTCGAAGACGGCTTCAATAATCCACTGGCACTTAGGAGCGATGGAGAGGTCGCTGATAGCACTGATCCTATCTTGTACCGCCCGGGCGGTGTCTTTGATGCGACCCTTGCCGGCAAGCTTCTCTGTCGACCACTTGATCTGCGACAGGCTCCTTTCTATAGCTTCCTGATTCGTATCCTGCAGGTAGACTTTGTAGCCCGCCTGGGCCGCCACCTGGGCTATGCCTCCGCCCATAAAACCAGCGCCTATGACCAGGACATTATCCATAATTAAAGCTCCTTCTAAGAATTTGGGTTAGTGTAATCGGTCTCACCTATTGTGCATAAATCCGGTGCATTTTACAACAACCTTAAGCTGCCTTTCCACTTGATTACAGGGATATATACGGATAGAGCACGCGGCCAGCCTTTGTTATATAATTATTAGCGCCGCCTCAAAGGGCACCTTCAAACAGGGCGGCCGCCAAATAACTTTTTTACGGAGGTATCCCCCATGCCTTTAGTCGAATGGAGCGTTGACGAAAATATCGCTTTGCTCACCATGAAGAGCGGTGAGAACAGGTTCAATATGAGCTTTTGCAGTGAGCTTCTTAAAGCGCTGGACGATATCGAAAACAAGACCACTGTCAATGCGCTGGTGGTTAGATCAGCCGACGAAAAGATCTGGTGCAACGGCATGGACCTTGACTGGCTGGTGCCTGCTATCAGCCGCAAGGATCCCGATGTGGAGAAATTCTTCGAAACGCAGGATAGGGTGTACAGGCGAATAACCTTCTATCCCATGATAACGGTAGCTGCGCTGACCGGACACGCATTCGCCGGCGGAGCCATACTGGCATGCTCTTTCGATTTTCTTTTCATGCGCGCCGACCGCGGTTTCCTGTGTTTCCCGGAAGTCGATCTCAATATCCCATTCCTGCCATATATGGATGCTCTGATCAAAAGGACCTTGCCCATGCAGAAGGTATTTGAAGCCGAATTGACCGGCAAGCGCTACACGGCTGCCGAGCTGGAAAAATACAACGTTGTCCGCAAGGCCTGCCCCTCGGCCGATGAGACTGTCAAAGAGGCCGTGGCCTTCGCTAAAAGCCTGAATAAGGGCAGGGGTATCATAGGCGAGATGAAAAAAGTCATGAACGCCCAGATCGGCAATCTCATGGATAATGTGGTAAGGCCGAAACTGGATACGGGCGGCGTCCCCATCAAATAGGTCCGCCAATTCAACTTGATGAAAATTAATCGTATTCGAAGCAGGGCGATTCCCGTCTTAATACTGCCCTTAATCATCATAGCCACGGTTCTAAGCGCCTGCGGCAGTCCGGGCATCGCGGATTCGCTGGTAAAAGTACGAGCCGGCGATGCGGTTGTCAACGGTATAATCATCAACGGCTCCGGCTATATCGTCACCGGTGGCGGCGCCCTGGGCGACGCCGGTGCTCTATCCGTTGAGCTTAAATCGGAGCAGAGCTATACGGGCCGTTTGATCTGCAGGGACAGCGCCAGGGACCTGGCCGTCATCAAGCTGGAAGGAGATTACCCTGCGCTCAAGCCTGCCTTACTGGGAGATTCAGATCTGGTGCGGCAGTGGGATGAGGTGACTGCCTGGGGTTTTAAGCCGGGCGTTTCCGGCCCGGCAGAGTCAAAGGGCAGTGTGACTGCACTCCCCAAAGACGAGGGCATTACCTATTTGCAGACGAATGCCGCGCTGGACCCGTCGGCAGCCGGAAGCGCTGTCCTGAACAGGGCCGGTGAGCTGGTGGGCATGGTTTCCTGGAATGCCGGCCAGGTTGGGCGCGAAGGCTATGCGCTGGCGTCCAACGAAGTGAAAACGGTGCTGGCCCAGGCACAGGAAGCGGAGGCTGATCCTCTTGCTATCGCGTCGGTCGATCCCCCTGCCGTTTTCAGCGACCGTGCTGTAATATCCTGGAAGACCAACCGCCCGGCGACCGGCCAGGTTGAATTTGGTCCAAAAGACTCTTACGGCAATAGGACAGCCCTGGATACGATCCTGCTGACCTCCCATGCGGCGATACTGCAGGGGCTGGTGCCTAAAACGACCTATTATTTCCGCATGCTTTCTGTCGACTGTTGCGGCAACCCTGCGGCATCAAAGGGATACACGCTCACGACCACAGCAGCCGGCGCCCAGGGGGGTAAATTCACGGTCTCAAATATAGATGTCTACGATATCACCAGTTCAGCTGCGTCTGTGAGATGGATTTCCAATAAACCGGCTACGGGCGCCGTAGACTATTGGATAGATAAAGCGGCCGAATCGGATACTGAAACCGATAAAAATTTTGTGTACGAACACAAATTCAGGCTGAACAGCCTCAGGCCAGGAACACGCTACAGCGTGAGTATAAAGTCTGAGACTGATTTCGATGAATCTGCGGAAGAGGTGCTGGCCCCCTTCACAACATTGCCGACCTCACCTGTCTGCTGCAAAATCAACTGCAGGATACCGGAGTTCTCCTTTAAAACGCTCCAGGGGGGAGATTTTACGAATAAGGATATCGCAGGTAAGAAGGTATTTATTGTCTTTACCAAGACCACCTGCCCGACCTGCATGCAGCAGGCGCTTTTTCTCAACGACGTCTACCGCGACTGGCCGAAGGGAACCGACATGCTGATGTTCATGGTAGCCAGTAGCGAGAAAAAGGCCGATGTCGAGGAGTGGATCAAGAGATACGGGCTGGTCATGCCGGTTTATATAGACTCGACAGCAAACCTGGTCAGCGGGTGCCAGTTCAGGACCATACCTACGGCGCTCTTCCTGGATACCGGGTCGGTCATAAGGGATTACAAAAGCGGCGGTTTCGGCAATAAAAAAGATATGGAAGCGGCGTTGAAGCGTTTCTACGAGGTAGAGCGATAGCGGCGCTGTAAACTGTTGGTAGATATAAGCAGGCCGGCGCCCCACGTGGGGCGCCGGCCTGTGAATTAATCGTCAGGATCTGAACACGAAGCTGAGTGCACCTGCGAGATCGATAGTATCACCGTCCTTGAGTGCGTGTCTGCCTGTGCCCTTGATGGGGGAGCCGTTCAGCCTGGTGCCGTTGGTGCTGCCCCGATCCTCGATATAATACTGGCCGTTTTCATAGCTGACCGTGATGTGCTGCCTGGATATAAGGTCGGCCTTGTCAGGGGCAACCATGGACTGGAAATCCCTGCGTCCCAGGGGATTGCCGTCACCTGCCAGCGAAAGCTCGCTGCCGTTGGCGGCAACGAATTTGGCCGGCGGTCCTACGGCTACCGGCGTAGTTTTGGGAGAACCTGTCGCCGGCAGCGTGGCTACGGGTGAAGTGACAGCCGGCATAGTGCCGGCACGTGCCGTGCCGTAATGGACGGCCTGCGCAACGGGCTTCCTCAGCAGCAGGATGACTATTATTATGGCGGCGACAGCCAGCAGGGCGATAAGTAGGAGATAGGGCAGCCACCACGCCAGCGTCGCACTGCCGTTGCCGGTGTTGACCTGGCTTGTAGTAGTGCCCGGTTCGGTCGTACCGCTATAGGTGCTGTTGGTGTAATAAGTGCTGCCGACATAGGGCGCCACTGTTACCGTAGTGCTGGCGACTACCGTGCCAGCGCTGTTGGATGCAGATAAGGTGTATGTGGTCGTGTAAGAGGGCGTCACAACATACACCCCGGTATTGGGCACCGTACCCACGGCCGGCGATATGCTGATATCGGCCGTATTGTTCACCGTCCATGATAGCGTGGAAGATTGTCCCGGCTGTATATAGCTGGGATTAGCTGTGAATGAGCTGATGACAGGGGCATAGACAGGGGTAGGCGTAGAAGGCACCACTACGATGGGATAGCTTGGTGTTACCCATGACCTGGAGAACCACCGGTACCCATATTGATAGTACAGATAGAAGGGATTATAGGGATCGTAGGGGGGGTATGGTGGCCTCGGGGGCCGCGGTGGATGATGAGGTGGTGGCGGTGGCCCTGGAGGCGGAGGCCCAGGTGGAGGTGGCCCCGGAGGTGGAGGGCCAGGGGGTGGAGGTCCCGGAGGTGGAGGCCCAGGTGGTGGTAGGAGTGGACCGGGTGGGAAAGCCGCCCCCGAAGGGGCTGCCGGTGGCTCAGCGCCGGCAGGCGCTAAGGTTGTTGATGCCGGTGGCAAAGGGGGTGGTGGTAGTATAGTATCAGGCGGAGGTTCCGTCGGCGGCGTCGCCTCGGCTATAAGCATAGATGGCAAAGATGACGCTGCCGGCACCGAGTCAGCAACAGGTACTACCGGGGCCTCGATCACCGGAGCCGGAGGTGGAGGAGCAGGGGGCTCGGGAGCAGGCGTAACCGGGGCCTCAACAACCGGAGCCGGAGGCTCGGGAGCAGGCGTAACCGGGGACTCAACAACCGGAGCCGGAGGCTCGGGAGCAGGCGTAACCGGGGACTCAACAACCGGAGCCGGAGGTTCGGGAGCAGGAGCAATCGGGGCCTCAATAACCGGAGCCGGAGGCTCGGGAGCAGCGGTGACCGTGGTGTTATCCACGGGGTCGGCGTAGAACGGATTTGCAGCCCGGCTCGCCGATATGTCCTGCACCGCAGAGGCAGGCGTAAGCGGCAGCATGAGCATGGAGCAGATTATTAGTGCTGCCGCTAGGAATGGCACGGTTTTTTTATTTTTCATGGGGCCCTCCTCCTGGAATATTATATTTTAAAGGTTATGCTCAATTTATCGGCCAGCTCAACGACGTCACCATCGACGAGAGACTGTCTGCCGTTGCCACGGATCTCGGAGCCGTTGACCCTGGTGCCGTTTGTACTGCCGCGATCCTCGATGTAGTATTTTCCGTCCTCGTACCATACGTTGATGTGCTGCCTGGAGATAAATGAAACCCTGTCACCTGGTAGCAGCTTTTCAAAATCCTGGCGGCCGAACGTCCTGGTGTTCCCGGCCAGCAGCATTTCGCTGCCGTCCGGCATAACAAGCTTGGCCGGCGGGATATCAGCTACAGAAGTGGTCGATCCAGCTTCGCCCGCTGTTACCGTGGCGGCAGCAGATGTGGCGGTGCCTGCGCGAGTGCCCGCTGCAGCTGCCGGCTGTGGCGCCTTGGGCCTTCTGACCATCATGATTACTATTACAGTAGCAGCTATGGCCAGCAGTCCCAAAAGGCCGTAAATCAGATAGGGCGGTTGCTCTACCGCGACGGTTATGGTCGCCGTCTGCGTTGTCCCGTCGATATAAGTTGCGGTGAGGTTATACGAGGTTGTTTGATTAGGGGCTACCGTCGTTGTTCCGACAGCAGCGAAGCTCCCCAGGCCGGCTATGAAGACCTGTACGGCAGCAGGGGCGTTCCATGAAAGCACAGTGGATTGCCCGGACTGGATAGTGGGCTGCAGTACGCTCAGTGTGGGTATAACCCTGGGTATGACATTAATGGTTGTGGAAGACGTAATCGTGCTGCCTGAGCTGCCGGTCGCCGATAGCGTATAAGTCGTGGTGTTGGCCGGGGTTACGGTCGTTGAGCCCGATGTGCCGACCGTCCCGATATCGGGAGTTATGGTAACGCTGCTGGTGTTGGTGGTGGCCCAGGTCAGGGTGACGGTCTGTCCCGCATCTACCGAAGAAGCATTGGCAGTGAAAGAGTCGATCACCGGCTGGTAGATCGGATAAGGCGTCGGCCCGCTGTAAGGAGAGATGCTGCCACGCGTGTAATTGAAGCTCAGTGTGCGCGTCGACCAGGAGAAGCCAGAGCTATACCACATCTTCCAGACGTAGATACCGTCGGGGTCCCATGTCTCAGCGCTGAATGGCCCGATCCGCCATACTCCCGCGTAAGGCCTATACCATCTGTAACACAACCAGTGGCCATAGGGAGTGCTTCCCGGCGGGTAGTATTCCCACAGGTAGAAATAGCCCGGTCCGTTAAATGACACAACCAGGTAGCACAGGTCGTTGCGGTACAGGTTGTACAGAGTTTGCCCATAGCTGGTTACAAGATAGGCATTTACGATAGAGCCTGCGGCTCCGGGTGGAGGAGAAGGCGGGACGGTCATTTGTAGACTGGGCCAGGTCTGGTTGTAAGTATCAACTCCGACCGGTGGCTCAACCAGTTCCCCGCCGTCTGCCGGCGGTTGCCAACCTTCATCCGGATTGACCGGCGGGGCTGGCTGTGCCTGAACAGGCGAAAATATGGAAGCCGCGGCGGATGCGACCATGACTACGATCAACAGAGGCATTAATATCTTTTTCATATACATAAATCACCTCCCGGGTGAGCTCTTTTCTTTATATCAGTATAAGGATGCCCTCCTCACCCTGCTTGACCCCGGCCTGACAGGCGCCTGACAATTTTCTGATAAAAGTAGGTTTGCCTGACTATGCACCGGGATATAACAACACTGCAGGTTCAAACAGGTCGTTAGTCGGCTCTAAACTTCAGACTGAGCTTGCCTGCCATCTCAATTACGTCTCCGTCGTGCAGCTCCACCGGCCCCTCGCCCCGTATATCCCGGCCATTGACACTGGTGCCGTTAGCGCTGCCCATGTCCTCGACAAACGGCTTACCATCCTCGAAGCTGATCCTGAAGTGGTGCCTCGATATCGTTGCCAGTTCATCCAGTCCCAGCAACCTGGCGACCTGGGCCCGTCCGATTACTTCGCTTCCGCCGCTCAGCCGTATCTTCAAGCTGTTGGGCAATTCCAGGATGGCCACAGTTGTGCTGCGCACCCGTGGCTGTGACGGTGCAGAGGGTTGCTCAAGCAGTTCTACCAGCGGCGGAGGCTGCGTGTTTTGCAGATAACGCCGTTCGCGGAGGGACCTGCGTGCATACCATCCCATGAGTACTAGGACAACTATTATGGAGGGGGCAACCAGCAGGGTTATGGGGTTGGTCACGAATTTAAGCAGCTGGTCTCCCGTAGATACGGGCTGCACGGTTACTGAGACCGACGCGGACTGAGTCTTATCTCCCAGGTCTCTGGCCGTAAGAATATAGGTTGTGCTGGCCGTGGGCGTTGCCAGGATAGTGCCGGAAGGCGTGGCTACCATTCCTATGCCGGATATATCAATACTTTCGCTGCCCGGCACATCCCATGAAAGCTCCGTGCTCTGCCCCGCGACAACTGACCGTGGGTTGGCCTCAAAGGCAAGTATCTCCAGTGTGTTGGCGCCTTTATCGTAGTTCCAGTATATCAGGCTGCTTTTCTGTGCACCGCTGCCGCCGGCAGACCACTGGCCGTTCCCGTAAAAGAAGAACCTGTAGATATGCTGACCCTCCAGTTCGTCCTCGCCCGGTCTGAACGGGCCGAGCCTCCATTGCCCGGGCTCTTCCAACTGCCACTTGTAGGCAATCCACCTGCCCTGGCTATCGCCAGACGATGGATAGTACTCATAGATATACAGCCAGCCCGGAGTATTGATATCGACATCGATGTACCACTGCTCATTGCCCGATATGTTGCGGTTGCCTGCAGCGAGTGTTCCCCACAGGTCAGCGGTCAGCCAGGGAGTCGAGCTTTCACGCTGCGCCGAAGCTCCCTGTAATATGAAGTTAACCGGCGGTCTGATCTCTTGATGCTGGTCATCACCCATGGGATCGGGTATTGTATAGTTCTCGGTGGGGGCGCCCACGGCAGATACATGTGCATGTGTGACGGCGATGGCTCCCAGGGAAGCGAATAACATGGCCAGAACAACCATCCAGGCATATCCTGGCCGGCTCATGTGGATACCTCCACTGCTTTCACCTCGCTGATACTTGCAGACAGGAGAGCTGACCGCATGGCCACGGAGCTGGCAAACCTGCTGCCCGGGGAGTACATAATGGCCTGTGCCAGACAACGGGCGGTCCTTTTAGAGATGCCTGCTGAAATCATATAGTCGGCCATCGTGCCAGCTTCCGTGTAGCTGCGCGGCCAGCTGGTGTGGATCAACTCGGCACACAGGTCGTTGGGCTGCCGGAGTGTGAGCAGGTAAATACAGGTCTGTGCCAGGCCACACAGGTCGCAGCGCTGGTCGCTCTCACCGCCTATGAACAGTTCAGGTATGTCAAAACCCTTGTTGGCAATCTGAGTAAAGGGGTCGGTCCTGACCGTATCCTTCTTCATACTCTCCAGGCTTTTAGCCGTGCCGAAATCGATAAGCTTGATACCGCCGTTTGCGCTCAGCATGATATTTTTAGGATTAACGTCCCTGTGCACTATACCGGTAGAGTGGATATAGGCCAGGGCATCCAGCGCCTGTCCTGCCCAGAACAGCAGCTTTTGCTCACCTACTGATGACCTTGGCGAGGAGGACATGATGGTTTCCCCTGTTACCAGCTCCAGCACCAGGTGAAATTCCCCTCTGTAATAAAAATCATCTAAATATGTGACTATGTTGGGATGTTGCAGCCCTTTCAGAAAATCGGCTTCCTGGCGCAGTTTATCCAGGTAAACGTTGTCCATGGTAGTGCCCCTGCGGGGCGTCTTGATGATGCATTTCCTGCCGCTGGTGCGATCTCTGGCCAGCCAGATATTTGCCATGCCACCCTGTTTAAAAGCCGGCGCTTTCAGCTCATAGCGGCCGTTAATGCGGTGTTTACTTTCCCGCTGTGCTGCAGGTTGCTGCGGTCCCCCGTGGCGTAAGTCTGCAGCCTTCATTTTGCGGCGCTGGATCTCCTGGATAATGGCCACGATGACAGGCACGCTGGTGAAAACCAGTGCCACGACTATTACGAAGATGGTCGGATCGTCCATCACGCTGTGCTCACTCCCGTCTTTGCCGATATCAGCGCCTGCCAGGAAGGGAGGCCGGACGGCCTGGCCACGATAACCGATATGTTGTCGGGGCCGCCAACCAGGTTGGCCTGCGAGATCAGGTCGGCGCAGACCTGCGTGGGAGTCAGCGAGGCGAGCACCGTTTCCTCGATTTTATCGGAGGGAAGCACTCCGCAAAGGCCGTCTGAACAAAGGAGTACGTTGTCCCCGGCGTAAAGCTTGATCTGTACCAGGTCAGGCAGACTATTATTGCTGTAACCCAGAACGCGTGTTATCTCATTGCGGCGCGGGTGGGTCAGGGCTTCCGGTGGCGATATGTGCCCGGCATCTACAAGCTCCTGCACCACCGAATGATCAGTGGTGACCTGAAGAGTCTCTCTGGTGTTGATAATGTAACAGCGGGAGTCTCCGATATGTGCCAAGTACATGTCCTGCCCTATTACAAGGGCCGCGGTAAGAGTCGTTCCCATGCCCTGCAGCGACCGTTCCGCGGCGGCCTCGAGCACGGCGCTATTCGCTTTGCTGAAGGCGGCGGCCATCAAGGGCAGCCCGGGCGTTAATGACCTGGCCAGTAATCCGGAGATGCATTCTGACTGGAAAATCCTGATAGCAAGGTCGCTGGCTATCTCTCCGGCGTCGTGTCCACCCATCCCGTCTGCGACCGCGAACAGGCCGGCCGATACAATGCCGGAGTGCGTCCGCAGATCAAAAGTGCTGCAGAAGACACTGTCTTCGTTTAGCTTTCTAACCAGGCCGGTGTCCCAGCCATATCCTGTTTCCAATCGGTACTCCTTCGCCTGCTTATTAACTCAACTTGAAGATGAGCGTGGCCCCCGGTTGCCTGGCCAGCTCTATCCTGTCGCCATCGCTGACAGAGCGCCTTCCTTTATGGTGGATATCGATATTATTAATCCTTGTGTGGTTGGTGCTGCCGGTACCGTCGCGTCCGTGGTCCTGTACATAATAAGTACCGTTTTCACGTGTTACCAGCAGGTGCTGCCTGGAAATACTCATCAGCGCGTCCTGCGGAAGTTTGCTCTCGAAGTTGCTGCGTTGGATGAACTGCGGGTTGCCCGTGAGAACGATCTCATCACCTCCAGGTAGGAGCATCTTCGCCGCGGGCACCGGAGTTACAGTTTCAGCGATTGCCTCAACACCATCGTTTTTGACCGCAGGTTCCTGGTCTCCCTCCAGGTAATTGCCGCAAGTGTAACAGAAAAAGCTGCCGGCGCCGTTTAAACATTGGCAGGCCGGGCAGATAACGCTGACGCTTATGACTTCTTCCATTGCGATCACATGATTGTAAGCTGTGGGAGACTATACTGCTTGACAGCTTACTGACGAATACCTAATATAAATCTGACATATCTAAACCCAATTATGATTGTGTTTGTTATATTATACTGCAATGGAAAACACAGCCTGAACATAATCGGAGGCCGGTTTTGGCTTTCATCGTAGTAAAAAAAGGCGATGCCGAGGATATCGGCAAAATATTTACCTTGAGCAAGGCCAGCACGGTAATCGGTCGCCGCACGCCCCAGTATAAACCCGACGTCGAACTAAGTGACGAGTCGGTCTCAAGGCGGCATGTCGAGATCATAGAGAACGAGGGCCACTACCAGCTGAGGGACCTGGGCAGTACCAACGGGACCGTGCTCGATGATGACAGGATACTGCCCGGCAAACTCTATGACCTGAAACACAACTGCAAGATCGGACTGGGGGCGGCAGCGGGCCCCCCGCACATCCTGTTGATTTTCAAAGAGTCTGAGAGTACCAGTCTGCTGGGGAGGAAAGGGGATGGGTTGGCTGAAAAGGTCATTGCAACTGAGGTAAGCTGGCTGAAGGTTGATGAGGCTAAGATGGAGGTCTGTGTGGACGGCGAGCCGGTTAAACTGTCACGCAAGGAGTACGAGCTGCTGACTTTCCTTTACAGTAACGCCGGGGCAGTCTGCCTTCGCGATGACATCATCAAGGCCGTGTGGTCCGATAGCCTAGACCCGGCTGCCATATCGGATGCCACCCTCGACCAGCTTGTGCACCGCCTGCGCGAGAAAGTTGAACCGGAGCCTGCCAATCCCTCGCGTATCGTCAGCCGCAAGGCCTTCGGCTACATGTTGGTATAAAATCGGTATCTAATAGTTGAAAGGCCTGTCCTTCCACCAGGGGTAAAATGCGGGCATATCCTTGCCCGGTTTCATAGGGAAATCAGGTAGTCGTTTCTCAAGGAACGACATGATGCCTTCCCTGGCATCCGGCATGCCGAAGATCCAGTAAAGCGCTTTTGACTCAATCCGGTGGGCCTCCATGGGGTGGTCGGCGCCCAACATCTTCCACATCATCTGTCGGCAGAGGGCTACTGAGATAGGTGACGAATTATTTGCGATGCGTGAGGCGATCTCACGGGCGCGAGGTAGGAGCGCCTCGGGCTCCAGCAGTTCGCTCACCAGACCCTTCTCAAAGGCTTCCTGCGCACTGAAAACTCTGCCGCTGTAGACCCACTCGGTTGCAATACCCATATTCACCAGCCTCGTTAAAAACCAGCTGGCGCAGCCGTCAAAGACTATGCCGCGCCGGCAAAACACCAGGCCCATTTTGGCGTTGGTCGAGGCAATACGGACGTCCATGGGAAATGTCATGGTTATGCCGAAGCCCACGGCCGGCCCGTTGATGGCCGCGATCACCGGCTTTTTCATATCGTAGATACGAAGTACCACAATCCCGCCCTCGTCTCGGTGTGGCTGGTCGTCCTCCCTGCCCATGAACCGCTCCATGAAGTACGAACCTTCCGCTGAATCTTCTCCCAGGGCAGCACCGGCGCTGAATGCCCTGCCCGCGCCGGTGACTATTACCACACGCACGTCGTCGTCATTGTCGGCGGATTCGAATGCGTGAAGAAGCTCCCTGCAGGTCGACGCCGTGATCGAGTTCATCTTGTCGGGATTGTTGAGAGTCAATGTCAGGATGCCCTCCGATACCTCGTATTTAAGCTCTTTGTACTCCATGGGTCCTCCTTTATGCAGAATTCAGCTTGCCTTTTTACTCAGGCCTAAATGGCGATGAGCAATGAAAAGAATCTACACCTGTATGGCGATGCCGTGGTCCCTCAGATCGGTGAGGATCTCAAATGCCGCCCGATGCCTGGTATAGAGAAGCTCCGATACACCGCTGTTGCTGCCCCGTTTATAAGTGATCCTGAGTTCGCACGAAGCCAATTTGCTGTTCAGGCAGTGCTTGCTGCCGCCAGGCGGATTATAGTAGTTGAGACCGGCGAACAGCTCCCGCCGGGCGTAGATACGGCCCTTCAGGTCAATCTCGTCGTTAGCTGACGCGAAATGCCAGTCGAAATAGCTGAATCTCCCCTCCGCCCTGATCGTCTGCGCCATATTGTTGAGAGCGTATTCCTGCCCTTTATGGCGCAATAAGATGGGCGTCATGCGCGGTGTCCACAATGGCCCTATTTTGACCCTGGCCGTGGCGACCTCGAGGAAGCTAGCGCGGCTGTTGTCGAAGCCCGCCACCTGTCCCCAGGCGTAAAGGTCGGTATGTTTGGAGCCCCAGTTGTGGTTCTGGCTGCCCACCCAGTTTTCAACCTTGATCTGGCTGCCGTCGACGGTCAAAGTGCCGTTGAAAACAGCCATGGGAAGCGGGACGCAGGCCTTGGCCTTGGGAAATTTGCCTGAATACATTTTCAGCGGCAGGAGGAAGAGCGGCCGGCTATTACCACCGTAACCCAGGTCCCAGGATATGGTGTGATTATGTGAGGTGGCGCTCCCGCTCAGCCTGTCTTTGTTCAGGAGGGCATCCCCGACCCTGACATCGATCTCTGAGCGGCTAAAGGAGCATTGTCCGATGGGCAGTTCCTTCTTAACGGCTATGTTGGAAGATGTTTCGCCGTTGAAATAGACTGCCCAAAGCTCACCGATCGCCTTCTCGGGGTGACCGCTGGGATTGAAAATGGTGTACCTTATCCAGAAGGCCAGCGGCCGGTCCGGGTGGTTGGCGCGCAGGAAGTAGCTCTCATAGTGGCCCGTTTGCTGGCCGGGCCGGTAGATCGTATTATTAGCAGTGCTTAACCAGTTTATCTCTGTTGCCTTCATCATTTCACCTTCCGGAACCGCATAATCATAGCTTAAAATTGAGTAAAACTAAATACCACCCTCGATGCAGTATTCCCGCAGGGTATTGAGAGCGGCGAAAAATTCCTTCATCATGCTGCCCACCGTGTACATGCCCCGCCTGGTGACGGTGATAACGCCGTCTTTCTCTTTAATGATGCCTGCCGATTTAAAGAAAAGCAGTTCCGCCCACAGCTTCCTGTGTATGTCGGTATCAAAACGCTGTCTGAATTGAAACGTGTTTAAGCTCATGCCGAAGAACCTGGTCAGCATGTAGTAACGGTACTGCTCGGCAGCGGAGAGGTGGCGCGTGCGCACTATGGGCAACTGCTGCTCCGAAATCAGCCTGTGATAGCCGTCCAGCGAGAAGGAGTTCACCAGGAAATGCCCCCCCAGGAAGCTGACCGATCCCGCGCCTACGCCGATATAGTCGTCGTAATCGATTATATATTCATCTATCATAAGGTCGCCGCGTGAGAAGCACCAGGCCGTGGAAGCTTTATATCCGCTGTCCATCAGCTCGCGCAGGATTATCTCGTAATACTGCCTTTCGTGCGTGATATCCACTTGGTGGAATCTATGTGTCAGGGCATCCAATTTATGCGGGGAGGGCATGAGCGGGTAAAACGTGGCCTGGTCGCTGCCCAGGTCTTTGAAAATCTTAATGTCAGA
>Ga0247841_10001817_pt1 | contig 45105 bp, 42 predicted proteins | sample LaCruzMarch2015__2_FD_192410 | JGI IMG/M metagenome (GOLD analysis project Ga0247841, IMG submission 192410) | Freshwater microbial communities from meromictic Lake La Cruz, Castile-La Mancha, Spain - LaCruzMarch2015_18m | ecosystem: Environmental > Aquatic > Freshwater > Lake | place: Spain... | reverse complement strand
AATTTAACTCCATTCTTTATGGCCAAATCTAAAATATTTTTTGTTCCTTGAATATTTATTTTATTAAATTCAGGCAAAGGTAGTGTTAAATCTGAACATGCAGCTAAATGAATTACCACAGAAACATTCTTCATTAATCCAGATAAAGTTCTCATATCTGAAATGTCGCCTTTAAAATAATTTAGATTTTTTTTATTTATTTTTTTTCTTCTCGTTAATACAACAACTTGATAGTTTTTTTCTAAAAGATTTTTGACAACATAACTTCCTATCATCCCAGTTCCACCAGTTACCAATATTTTATTTTTTACATCCATCTTTTTGTTATTGGATTTTTAAAAAAACAGTTGACACCTAATTTATAAGTGTCGCATTTTTTACAAGTCGGAAGCTTTGAATAATCACAATTTTTCATCATTTCTATAATTCTAAAATTCTTAGATTTTTTATTGTTAAAAATATTAAAAATACTTTCCTTCTTAACATTCCCCAAATAAAGTTCACTTACCCTTTGGCTTCCACCATAAAAACAAGCATCACAAGGATAAATATCTCCATTAATTCTTATTGCCACCCTTGTAAGAGGGCTGTTGCATGGAAAATCCTCAACTCTCGACTCTTCTAATCCATTATCTTTAAATCCAGCTTGATTAACTATTGGATGGACATAACACTTATCATCATATTTCATTATTTTTGTCCAATTTTTGATATTTTTATTAAATTTATTCCCACTATTAAGATAATCTAAATATTGAATATAAATACTTGGTATTTCAAAACCACTTTCATTTCTAATTTTTATTAAATTCTCTATATTTTTTTTAATCTTAGGATAATTATCAGCCCTCATATATTTTTTATAATCACTAGCATTATTTACATTCAAACTGACACTTATTTCATTAACTTTTAATTTAACCAGATCATTAGCAACTTCTTGTGTAAGACAAACACCATTAGTTACCAAAATAATTTTTATTTTTTCTGACACTTGTCTTACTTTTTCAATTACATTCTTAAGCTCACTGTAAAGCAAAGGTTCTCCTAAACCCATAGGAACAAAAGTCACTTTATATCCATTTTTAATAAATTTATCCATTTCATCTATAATTTTTTCAATTATTTCTGGATCCATTTCTTTAACAACAAGCTTTCCCTTTTTTAACATTTCCATCCTGGTACACATTGCACAATTTATATTACATTTTGTCGTAACTTCAACACTAAATCTTATTTCTTTACTTCTATTTATGAATCTAAAATAAAGACGAAAAATTAAAGAATTTAATATTCTTTCTTTAAGCTCAGGAGAAATGAATCTTCTTAATTTAGATAACATATATTTAAACTCGAAGAGTTTTTGAAGTAACACCTTTTTCAGCAGTAAGTAAATTTAATACCAATTGAAAACCAGCAAATCCTAATCTAGAAACATAAATAAAATCTTCAAAAGATTTTATTTTATTCATTAATCTTAATGGATTCATAAATCTAATTATTCTACTTTTTATAAATTTTTTATAAGATTCATTTTGAATATCAAGCAATTCTTCACTTTTAAAATTTTGGGTCTGACAAGCTACTAATTCTGAAAACAATTTATTTTTATTATGAATTAACCAACCTTCATTTTTAAAAATTTCATAAATTGGCGTACCCGGCTTCGGGCTTAATCTAAAAAATAATGCCAAATCAACATCCGAATTGATTGCATAATTAACAGTGTCATCTATTTGAGATCTTGTTTCATAGGGGAAACCAATAATATTAGTAGATAAAGTCCACATACCAATTTTATTGGCATACTGTGTCAATTCTTTTGCCTGATCTAAACTAAATGGCTTTCCAACCCATTTCCTTATTTCCAAATTTCCAGATTCAATCCCAAAAGTAATACGATAACAACCAGCCTTTTTCATTTTTCTTAAAATCTCTTTATCCAAAGTCCAATGAGCAATTCCGTTTGGAGTTGTCCATTTTATTTTAACTTTTCTTTTTAAGAGTTCATTACAAATACCATTCATTCTTTCCCTGTCTAAAGACATACTGTCATCCAAAAATGATATCTCTTTGGCTCCATATTCTTTCATTAAAAATTCAATTTCGTCAACAACATTTTTTGGACTTCTACCTCTCCAACTATTACCCCAAATACTATTAACAGAACAATACAAACAATGATTTGGACAGCCCCTTGAACTAACAATAGGGAAGACAGGATATCTCATCGCAAACTTATTTCCAATGTTATACAGTTTTGTTTTAAATAAATGTCTGGCCGGAAAAGGAAAAATATCCAAGTCTTTAACTAAAGTTCTATTTTTATTTTGAATAATTTTTTTATTTTCTCGATAAGTTAATCCATCTATATTTTTTAAATTATCTTTTTTACCTAAATTATTTAATAATTCTATTATAGTTATTTCACCTTCACCCTTAATTGCATAATCTATAGATTTTCCGTCGTTTAAAACAGCTTTTGGATCAATACTCACGTGAGCTCCACCAACCACAGTTACTATTTTTCTATTAACTCCTTTAACTAATTTTGCCACCCTATAACCATCATCAGCAAAAGCGGTAAACATCATACTAATTCCAACCACATCAGGTTTAGCTCGCCTAACAACCTCTCTTATTTTTGCATCACTCAAACCAGCTCTGCTGGTATCTTTGAATTTTTTTATTTTACAACCACCTTCAGCCAAAGCATCTAGAACAATAACTTTATGTTCTTTTTCTAGAGTAGCTGCAATATAAGCAAGCCCCATAGGAAAATGACCTTCAATACTACTAGGACCATACACTGTTACCGACGGATATATTAATAAAATTTTCATAAACTATTTGCCAAGACTATCATAAAGATCTTGTGCAACTTTAAATTGAGGATAGACATTTAATATACTCTTAAGTATATTTTTTGACTCTTCCTTCTTTCCAGATTGTGCATAAACTACAGCCAAAACATAAAAAGCTTGAACATTGTTTGGTTGTAATTTAACAACAGCCTCGGCATGTTGTAAAGCCAAGTCATTTCTTTTTTCAGTTAAGTCAATTTGAACCAAACTGAAATAAGTTTGATATAAGCTAGGTGAGTATTTTAATGCTGTTTCGTAACTGTCTCTAGCCAGATCTAATCTTCCAGTTTTATAAAAAATATTAGCTCTGTTATGATAAGCATCAGCATAATCAGGTTTAACAACAGTTGATTGAGTAAAACCTTTTACGGCGTCATCATATTTTTGAAGTTTGTCATAATCATCTCCAATATTATTCCAAGCATTGTGACTATTTGGAGAAACCTGACATGTGTTAACCCATAACTTATGGTTAGTTTGCCAATCAATGTTTCTCAAATAAGTTCTTATACAATAGAAAGACATTAAAGAAGCAAGCAATATAATTGCTATATAAATATTTTTCTTTTTTAATCTTTCAAAGATTAAAGCCAAAAATAGGGAAAAGCCTAAACTTCCCAAGAACATATATCTCTCTGCAACCAACCAACTAACTTTAACTGGAGCCATAGAAGGAGCTGCCGCCGCAAATATAAAAACCAAAGCAAAAAATATTTTTTTATCTTTAAAATAAAAATAAATAACAGATGTTAAATAAACTATTAGTGTTAACCAATTCAACCAAGTTGGTAATATATACATCGTGTGATACAGAGTCAAATCAATAGGCATAAACATTAATTGCAAATATTTAGCTATTGCCGTTGGATATTGAAAAAAAGGATTATAAAAAATACCACCAGAACCGTTATATCCAGCATTAACTGTATTGATACGAATATTTATATAAGGCCACGCAAAAATTGTAAAAATGATAGTCAAAGCAAAAATACTTGCTATTACTTTTTTCCAATCAATTTTTACTTTTTTAATCCCTATATACAAAAGGTAGGTAAGTATCAACAAAAACAAAGAAAATGGTCTTGGTTTATCGGTTGTAAATGCCAATATAAAAGTTCCCAAAGTAAGCAATAAATACTTTGGCTGATTATTTCTTATATATAAAATAAAGCCCAATAAACCCAACATTGTATAAACAGACAGCAATAAATATATTCTTCCAGATATCCAACTAACTGCCTCAACATGAATAGGAAGAACAGCAAAAATAATCATTGTTAATCTTGATAACCATTTATCTTTAAAAATCATTTCAATAACAACAAATGCCAACCAAATAAAAAACAAATAGACTAATAAACTAAAGAAGTGATGAGCGATTGTGCTTGTCATTCCAAATAATTTATAGACAATATAGTTAGTGAAAGCAGCAGAATTTTTAACCATATACCCAAAATCATTTATTTGAGGATTTTGAGGGATTGTCGCATAATCATCAGAAACAAAATCACCGCGAAGGGAATTGAAATATAGTAAAAATATTCCCAAACATAAAAGAAGTAAAAATTTCCAATTTTCCTTAATAATCTGTCTCACTCCAGAAACTGGCTCTAAAAAAGTTTCTTTAACCGAAGTTAATGTTTCCAATTTTCTTAATTTTTTATGTTTTTTCTGAGACATATTTCATTCTAACAAAAACTCTAAATTTCTAAATCACTTAAAAAGTTTGCCAGTTTTTCTTCACAATGTCTTAATCTCATATTTTTTTCCTCAATTCCTGCAATATCAGCCACGATAGTCTCATATTTATCAGATTCTGCTTTCTTAACTAAAGTAGCATTTTCCAGCTTATAAAAATAAAATATCTTTTCAAGTAATTCTTTATTTAAAACAGACAAATCAGCTAAAACAACAAGATCAAAAGGTTTAGGCATATTTAAACATTTAGCAAAAATATCAACATATCCTTCTTGAGTAGACTCTTTAGCTTCGTTTGCCATTGAAAAAATATTTACCAAAAATATTTTTTTTGCCTTACTCTTTTTATACGATTCAATCATCCCAGTAGGTAAAAAATTAGGCAATACAGATCCATAAGTAGTTCCAGGCCCAACTATAATCAAATCAGCTTCTTCTAAAACCTCCATTGCCTTTTTATTAGCTTGAACCTGAGGTTTAAGCCAAATATCATCTATTTTATCCAAAGACATTCTTAAGTCATCTATGAAATTTTCACCATAATATTCCTTACCTGTAATAGTTCTAAAACAAACATTGGATGGACTTAAAGAAACTGGAATAACTTCACCCTGAAGATGAGCCCCTGTTAATTTCTCAAACAATTCATCAACTTCACCCAAATTTCCTTCTTTCTCTGATAAAAATTGAAAGAAAATATCTCCAAAATTTCTTCCTCTTCCGTCTCTATATCTCAACATATCTTCCCAAATTTCCCTTTGTTTTCCATCTGGCCACAAAGACATTAAAGATCGCCAATAATCTGAAAAAGCCAACACTCTTCCTCTTTCATCAGTTCTAATTCTTCCTGTATAACCACCACTGTCAAAAGTTGTTACAATCGAGCTAATATTAACAAAACCAGCCTTAATTAAGGCTTTATTCAATATTGGCATTGCAGTTCCACCACCGATAGTACAAACTTTCATCTTTCTATTCATAATTTCAATTATATAATAAAAGACCATGGGTATTCTTAGACTACTTTTAGCAATATCAGTAATAGCAGCACACACCACCCCAATTTTGGGTTTAAATTTAATCGGTGGTCAATTAGCCGTCGAGGTCTTTTTCATGATTTCCGGTTTTTACATGGCGCTGATTTTAACTGAAAAATACAATAAAAAATCTGACTATAAATTATTCATCAGTAATCGATTTTTAAAAATCTTTCCAACTTATTGGTTTGTCTTAATATTAGTTTTCATCTACCATTTAGCCAATCTTTGTTTTCACCAAAATCCAACCGATATTTTAGGTTTTTTCAATGAAAACTATCGTCTTAACCATTTCACTTTTCTCTTTTTATTAATTCCAAACTTCACTATTTTAGGACTAGATACAACCTTCTTTTTTGGACTTAATCAATCAACTGGAGCCTTATTTTTTACCGATAATTTTCGCCAATTTCAACCTGCCTTATATAATTTTAATTTTATTGTTCAAGCCTGGACATTAAGTCTAGAGCTAACTTTTTATTTTCTTGCTCCATTTTTAAACAGATTAAAAAACAAATCACTTTTATTAATAATGTCTCTAAGTCTTGGATTAAGATTATTTTTATACAGCAGGGGATTAAACCACGATCCTTGGAACTATCGCTTTTTCCCAAATGAATTAATTTTCTTTTTAGCTGGAATTCTAATGTACCGCTTGTACATCTATATGAAAGAAAAAGACCTAAAAAAATTCTCAATATATTCTTTCTTTTTTTATCTTTCTTTCCTTCTTTCTTATCAATTTTTTCCTCACGAAAGAACTAAACAACTAGTTTTATTCTTATTCAGTTTCGTCTTTATTCCTTTTATTTTTAAATTATTCAAAAATAGTAAAGTGGATAGATTTATAGGAGAACTTTCTTTCCCAGTTTATATCTCCCATTTTCTAATTATCGACACCCTAACCCACTTTACTAATCTTCCTCATCAATTTCTAAGCGTAACAACAACCATCATCTCCATCCTTTTTTCCATCCTTTTATTGCGATTCATAATTGATCCAATAAATCGCTTCCGTCAATCTCGAGTAAAAGTATAAAGGTTTTGATTTAATAATTTCTTTTCTGTTATTATGTATTAATGATTACAAAAAATGAAACTATTTATGCCTTCATTGATAGTCAAAATTTAAATTTGGGTACTAGTAAAGATTTGTTTAAAAACGGCTTACAGATATACACAGGATGGAAACTTGATAACAAAAAATTCCGTCAATTTCTTTCAGATAAATTTAGAGTAACAAAAGCATTTTTATTTATCGGATATCTTGATCAATATAAAGAATTATATAAATTTCTCAAATCAGTCGGCTACATTCTTATCTTTAAACCAACAGTTAAAGATGAACACGGAAAACCAAAGGGAAATGTTGATGCTGAATTAGTATTACATTCCGCTGCCATTGAATTTCAAAATTATGATAAAGCTGTAATTGTTTCTGGTGACGGTGATTTTAGATGTCTCCATGAATACCTAAAAAAACATGAAAAATTAGAAAAAATCATTATTCCAAACAAATTTTCCGAATCGAGCCTACTTAAAAAATTCCAAGATTATAAACTTTTTTTATACAGAGAAAGAGAAAAATTAGAATATATTTCTCCTGAATTATAAATTAAGTCCAAAAAAAATGGGAGGCGTCGCTCATAAGCACTTAGCTTAAGGGTCGTATTCTCCCTGATGATTGAGTAAATTATATTACTTATTTACTTATTGTCAACGAGATACACATAAAGTGAAAATTAAAGCTTTCGTGTATAATCAATCTAATGTTGCAACTTTTTTCTGAAATAAAAGCAATCGTAAAGTGGAAAGAACTTCTATGGCAAATGGTAGGAAGAGAAGTTAAGGCTCGATATAAACAATCAATACTTGGTTACTTTTGGGTAATATTAAATCCACTGGCTCAAATGTTAGTGATGAGTTTTGCCTTCTCCATAATCATGCGTATTCCAACCAACGCCACTGGCAATATTCCTTATTCAATTTTTCTTTTTGTTGCCCTTCTTCCTTGGACACTTTTTTCCAATTCACTTTCAGCCGCCGCCGCCTCACTTGTTAGCTCAGGAGGTTTAATAACCAAAATCTATTTTCCAAGAACAATTTTAGTCTTATCAACCGTAATAGCTAAAATAATTGATTTTGTTTTTGCCATTTCAATTCTAATTATTTACATGATTGTCTATCAAATACCAATCAATTGGAATATTCTCTGGATTTTTCCAATATTCTTAATCCAACAAATTTTCACCCTTGGGCTATCTCTTTTCTTTGCCGCTGCCAACTTACTTTATCGAGACATTCAATATTTATTATCCATGATTTTGCTTCTATGGATGTATGTCACCCCAGTCATCTTTCCTGCTGACTTAGTTCCAGAAAGATATCGTTTTGTTTTTCAACTAAATCCCATGGCTGTAATCATTAATGCCTACAGACAAGTAATTTTAGGTGGAGGATCCCCAAAGTATTCCAGTCTTATCATTGCCACAGTTTTTTCCATCATCACTCTTTTAATCGGTTTCAGTTATTTCAAATCTCGCGAAAAAATATTTGCAGATAATATCTAATTATGTTAAACGAAACAGTCATCGAATTTAAAAACGTAACTAAACAATTTAGTAAATTAAGTCAAAAAACTTTTAAAGAATTCATTCCTGCTTTAATTCGCGGTGAACAAACCAGTGAAAGTTTTACTGCCCTACAAGATATTAGTTTTGAAATCAAAAAGGGAGAGACTATTGGAATTATCGGTCCAAACGGAAGTGGTAAATCAACCATTCTAAAGCTCATTGCTGGTGTTATGTCTCCAACCTCAGGAAAGATTTCCGTCAAAGGAAAAATATCTCCTCTAATCGAACTTGGAGCCGGTATGCACCCAGAATTAACCGGATCAGAAAATATATATTTAAACGGCGCTATCCTTGGTTTGTCCCAAAAACAAATTAAGGAAAATTATAAATCAATAGTAGATTTTGCTGAACTTTGGGAATTTATCGATCAACCAGTCAAACATTATTCTTCTGGTATGTATCTTAGATTAGCTTTTGCCGTAGCCGTTCATGTTAAACCAGAAATTCTTATCATTGATGAAATTCTTGGTGTCGGAGATGCTTCGTTCCAAGAAAAATGTTTCAAAAGGATGGAGGAATTCAAAAAATCAAAAGACGTAACCATTATTTTTGTCAGTCACGGGCTAAATCAAGTTGAAACATTTTGTACCCGAGCCATTTATATCAACCATCATCAAATTCAGTATCAAGGCACCACAAAAGAAGCCAACAAAAAATATTTAGCCGATATGGAAAATAAATGAACCTCTACAGAAAATTAGTCCCCGAAATCATCCGCACCCAAATTAGAAACCCACAATATATTTTTGATGATTTAAAACTAGCCCTCAAATATTTTAAATCTGAAAAAAAATCATCCATAAAAACCTTCCCAAAATCAATTTGTTACATTATCCCCACCACCAACATTACTGGAGGAGTAGCCGTTGTCTGTGAACACTTAAATAGATTAAAAAAGTTAGGCTACAAAACCCTTATTGCCAGCTACGACAACAAAACCGATCTTTCTTGGTTTTCCAACCAGTCAGTCAAAGTTATCCCACTAAAAGATAATCAAAAAACAATCGAACAATATGAAACCGTTGTTGCCACCGGTTGGATCACTGCCTATGAGCTTTTGTTACTAAACGTCAAAAGAAAAATGTATTTTGTTCAATCAGACGAAACTCGTTTTTATCCAAAAGGCAGTTACTTAAAAACCCGAGTCAAAAGAACCTACTCTTTTCCTTTTGAATTTATGACCGAAGCCAAATGGATTCAAAAATGGCTAAAAGAAAACTTCAGCCAAAATGCCTTTTATGTTCCAAACGGAATTAATACCGACATTTTTCATCCAGATACACCACTAGAAACAAAGCCAAAAAACAAAAAACGAATATTATTAGAAGGAGCAATTAATCTTCCTTTTAAGGGCATGGAAGAAGCCTTTAAAATTGTCCAAGATTTAGATTGCGAAGTCTGGTGTGTTTCTTATGATGGCAAACCAAAACCAGAATGGCACTGTGATCGTTTTTTTGAAAAAGTCCCAATGGAACAAATGCGCCACATCTATTCTTCATGTGACATTTTGCTAAAATTATCAAGAGTTGAAGGTTTTTTTGGCCCACCACTTGAAATGATGGCCTGTGGCGGAGTTCCAATTGTTGCCAAAGTCACTGGCTATGACGAATATATTGTCGATGGTTACAATGCATTAGTAACCGAACCAGGCAATGTCAAAAAAACAAGAAAAATATTACAAAAACTAATCAATGATAAAAAATTATATAATCAATTACAGTTAAATTCTCAAAAAACCATTTATGAAAAAAAATGGCAAAATTCAATTAATAAATTAAAAAAAATAATTCTATCAAAATGATCACATCGTTTTTAAATAAAAATGAACTACAAAAACTTGGTTTCAAATATCTTGGAAAAAATGTAAAAATAAGTAGAAAGGCAAGTTTTTATGAAATTGAGAATATATCAATTGGAGACAATTCCAGAATTGACGATTTTTGTATTCTATCTGGAAAAATAAACATAGGATCCTATGTTCACATATCTGCATATTGTGGATTATATGGATCAAAAGGGATTGAAATTGAAGACTATTCTGGCATATCTGCAAAATCAATAATTTACAGTTTGACTGATGATTTTAGTGGTACCTTTATGGTTGGACCAGAAATACCAAAAAATTTAACCAACACAACAGGCGGTAAAGTAATAATAAAAAAGTTTGCTCAAATTGGTGTATCTAATGTTGTTTTTCCAAATATAACTATTTCAGAAGGAGCAGCCACTGGAGCTATGACTTTAATTAATAAAAACCTTAAAGAATGGACAATTTATATTGGTATTCCAGCAAAACCTTTAAAACCAAGAAATAAAAATATAATCGAATTAGAAAAAAAAATTAAAAAAGATGAATAAACCATTCAAAAATCCAATTTATGTAACTAGACCCATGTTGGCACCATTAAACATGGTTAATAAAAAAATTAAAGAAATATGGGATAGCCAATGGTTGACAAACAATGGCCCCCAACATCAACTACTAGAAAAAGCTATCTCAAAAACACTTAAAACTGATAATGTTTCTTTATTTAACAATGGAACAATCGCACTATTAGTTGCGATAAAAGCTCTCAACTTAAAAGGAGAAATTATAACAACCCCATTTACTTTTGCAGCAACTCCACATTCTATTTTTTGGAATAATTTAAAAATTGTTTTTTGTGACATTGATCCAAATTCTATGTGTATAGATGCAGACAAAATAGAAGAGTTAATAACACCAAAAACATCTGCAATTCTAGCAGTTCATGTTTTTGGGAACCCATGTGATGTCTATAAAATAGAAAAAATAGCTAAAAAACATAATTTAAAAGTTATATATGATTGTGCACATGCTTTTCAATTAGAAATTGACAATAAACCAATATCATCTTTTGGTGATATCAATATGTTTAGTTTTCATGCAACAAAACTTTTTAATACCCTAGAAGGTGGTTGTCTTACATTAAAACAACCAGAGCTTAAGAAAAAAATAGATTTATTAAAAAATTTTGGGATTCTCGACGAAGATCATGTTGAATCAGTTGGAATAAATGGAAAATTAAATGAAGTTCAAGCTGGTATTGGACTAATAAATTTAGACATAATAAATAAAGAAAGAGACAAAAGAAAAATAATTGAAGAAACTTACATTAAAAACCTTAAGAATATAAAAGGTATTTCTCTTTATAGAGATAAAAAAATAACTAAATCAAGTTACCAATATTTTGCTATTCAAATAGATGAAAAAGAATATGGTTCAAATAGAAATCAATTATATGAAAAATTAAAAAAATATAATGTTTATTCCAGAAAATATTTCTACCCTTTATGTAGTAATTTTTCTTGTTATATTAATAATAATTCTGGAAGTTCAAAAAAATTACCAATCGCAAATAAAACAGTAGAAAAAGTATTATCTTTACCTTTTTATGGAAATCTTAAAAAAATAGAAGTTAAAAAAATATGTCAAATAATAAAGAACCCTTAGTTTCAGTAATTCTTCCATCTTATAACCATGCAAAATATATCCGAGAAAGCATTGATAGTGTTCTGAATCAAACATATAAAAATGTTGAATTGATAATTACAGATGATGGATCAACAGATAATTCAAAAGAAATAATTCTCTCTTACAAAGATAAAAGAATAAAATCATATTTTTTTAAAAAAAACAAAGGAGGAGTTTATACTCATAATTATTGTATTAAACAAAGTAAAGGAGAATATATTTCTGTATTAAATTCAGATGACATCTATTATCCACAAAAAATAGAAAGACAATTAGACTTTATACTTAAAAATAAAAAAATATCTGCAGTTTTTAGTCATGCTCAAGCAATAAATGAAAACAGTGAAGAAATTAAACCTAATAATAAAGCACTAGAATCATACTTATCAACAAAATCTGATAAATATGAATTACTTAAAATTTTTTTAAATTCTGGAAATATTCTAATTCATCCAACAGCACTAATCAAAAAAGAAGTGTATAAAAATATTGGAATGTATGATAATCGTTTACATCAAATCCCTGATTTTGAATATTGGGTAAGAATGTGTTGTCAAGGTTACAACATTAAAGTAATTCCAGAAAAATTAATACAATACAGATTTAGAGACAATGAATTAAATACTAGTAACGGAAATAGACCTGATGTTTCAAACAGATTAATATTTGAATATCAATTTTTATTAAAAAATTATTTTGATTTAAAAATCAAAAACATAAGTAAAGTTTTTGAAAATATACCAACCAAGTATAAAGAAATTACAGATATTGATAAAGAATTTGTTATAGCACAACTCTTATTCGATAATCAACATAGTGGATATCTATATCAATCTGTATATAGATTAACAGCACTTAATAAGTTGTTTGAAATTATAGAAAATAGAGAAATTAAAGAATTTTTAGAAAAAAAATATAATTTTTCATATCCACAACTGATCCAACAATCAGGAAAATATCAACTATTTAACCCAAACTCTGAAATAAATACATCTAAAAGCTTTGACTACTCTATATTAAAAAGTGAGTTAGATGAAATTAAAGATTCAAAAGCTTGGAGTTTTATAAACACATTAAGGGTTTTCTTAGATAGAGCACCTATAATTAGAGTTATTTTAAAAAAAATATTTTATGTTTTAAAAAAGATATTTATTTTTTTAAAAAAATCTAAACATAATATTAAAAAAATAATAATTTTATTAAAACCAATAAAAATAAATAAAAAAATAAATAAAAAAAAAATATATAAATTAATTAAACAATCAGATTTAACTAATTTTATAAAAGATAAAAAGATAAAAAATATCGAAGAAAAATATATTTTATTTTTAGATAGAAAAGATGAAATAAGCCAGTTTTGTATAGATACATGTTTATTCCTAGTTGAAACATTTAATCTTGACTGTCTTAAAATAGTCAACAGAAGAAATAGAGAGATAAGACTCTTTGTAAAAAAAGAATCGCTAATCAAAAATAAAAAAATACACACTCTAGTTGTAAATGATGATTTCCATCTTATTAAAAAAATGGATAGTAAAATTATTTCAATAACATCATTAATTAAAAAAGAAAAAAAACATAAAAAATTTCTTCCATTTAACGTAATTAATCCTTTTGTAAATTTAAACACAGAAACAAAAGAAGGTGTAATATTTGTTCTTCCATTTATATTGAATTCACCTCAGCATTTAACAACAACTATAATAAAAGAATTTAATAAAAACAATTTTAATAATTTTATAGTTGGTACGGAAGATATCTTTCCAGATTATTTAAAAATAGGTGATGGTTTTAATGAACTAAGTAAACTAAGTAAAGAAATTTATTATTTAAATGAACTATTATTGAAAGATTATTGGTATAAACTTTTTCTATTTTTAATAAAAAAACAAAATATTAAAATAATTTTTAATATAGGAAGTAGTTATTTTTATGAAATAGTTAAAAAAATTAAAAAAGAATTCCCTTATGTAAAAATAGTTGATGTTCAATTTAATAATTATGGACATATTACAAATCATATTAAAAATATAGAATATACAGATATTGTATTTACAGAAAGTGAAAAAGTTAAACAAGCATTAATTCAAAAAGGAAGTGATAAAACAAAAATAAAGGTAATTAAAACTGGCACAAATCTAGATTTCTTTTCTTATAATTTGAAAGATAAAAAAAATATAAAAATCAACAAAGAAAAACTAAAAATATCTGACAAAAAATGGATAATTTCTTATTTAGGTAGATTATCAGAAGAAAAAAATCCACAAGCAATAATTAATATTGCAAAAAAGTTTAAAAAAAATGATGATATTTTATTTTTATTAGCGGGTGATGGACCTTTGAAAGAAGATTTACAAAAAAAAATAAATCAAGAAAATTTAACAAATATAAAATTAGTAGGACAACAAGATCCAAGGACAGTATTATCTGTAAGTAAAATCATAATATTAACATCAATAATAGACGGTAGTCCAAGTAGTATAAGAGAAAGTATGGCACTTGGAATTCCTGTCATATCATCAGATGTTGGTGGTATATCTGAAATGATAATAAATAATAAAAATGGATTTCTAATTGACCCAAACAATATTGAAGAACACTTTGAAATAATTTCAAAACTCAAAAATAACAAAGATTTCTACAAAAACATTTCAAAATCTGCACTAGAATTCGCAAAAAATAATTTTGACGAAAAAAAATTATTACCACAATACATCGATTATATAAATAAATTAAATATTTAAAAAAATTTATATATGAAAACAAAAAAAATATTTAATTTATTTTCAGTAGTATTAATATTTTCTGTATATGCTTTAAGTTTAAGAAAACCAGAAGTAAAAATTTTTCAATCAGATTCTGAAATTTTAGTTAAGAAATCAATAGAATTATCAACTAAAACCACCATAATGCATCATGGTGGTTTTATGATTGTTCCGAAAGAACTTGGTTACAACACATTCGATGCTCCTTATTATTCACAATTTGGATTACAATATAAACTTTTATCAATACCATCAAAATTATTTAAAAATAACATTAATAACTACTATAAATTTAATAAATTATTTTTAGTTTTACTATTATCAATAGTATTGTCTTTGTTTATAAAAATAATAGGTAAAGAATTTGGTAATTATTCAAAATATTTTTTACTTTTTGGAATAATAACTTCACCATGGTTAATAAAGTTTTCATCAAATTTATATTGGTTTATCTTTCTAGACTTTTCACCATTTGTTTTCTCTTGGTTTTTCTATAAGAAAAAACATTTTTATTCAGGCATTTTTATTTTAATTTTAATAAAGAGTCTATGTGGTTATGAATATCTTTCAAATATATTACTAAGTTCCATAATTCCAGTTATATATTGGGAATTAAAAAATAATAGTAAAAAGATAAAAGACATAATCAAACCTGTCATTAAAACTTTTATTTTAGGTTTTATTGGTTTTTTAACTGCATTTACATTAAATTTAATACAAGCTTCTCTTTATCTTCATTCCATTAAAAATGGTTTAGATGTAATTAAACAAAGTCTAATTTACAGAACAATAGGAGATGCTCTTGGTAAAAAAGTTGATCCTTTTGTTGATTTACAAACTTTTTTTAGTTATCTAAATCAAAAATCTTTTATTTTTATTAATCATTATCAATTAATAGGACTAGTATTAATACTCTATATAGTTATAAATTTTTTATATAAAAAAATAAATAAAAAAAATGACAACAAGTTGTTTTTGATAACAATGATAGGACTATTTTTTAGTTTGAGTTGGAATTCAATAGCACTTGGACATATGAGATATCATATCCATATTAATACAATTACCTTTTATATACCATTTGATTTATTAGCATTTGCATATATTGGGCAATGTATATATAAAATAAAAGAAATTATTAATAAAATAAAATAAAATGAAAGCAATTATTGGATATACAGGTTTTGTCGGCACTAATTTAATAAATCAAAATAAATTTGATTTATTTTACAATTCGTCAAATATTAGTGAAATTAATGGAAAAGAATTTGATTTATTAGTAATTGCAGCACCTTCAGCAGTTAAATGGAAAGCTAATCAGGAACCAGAACAAGACTTACAAATGATAAACGATTTAATAAGTCACTTAAAAAACGTAAAAGCTAAGCAAATAATTCAAATTTCTACCATAGATATATATAAAAACCCTATAGATGTTGATGAGAATACGAATATTGAAACAGAAGGCCTTCATCCTTATGGAAAAAACAGATTTTATTTAGAAGAGTTTATAAAAAATCAATTTAAGAAACATCTAATAGTAAGATTGCCAGCACTATTCGGAAATGGATTAAAGAAAAACTTTATATATGATCTACTAAATAATAATTGTTTAGAACTTACACATAAAGATTCCATATTCCAATTTTATAATCTTGATAATCTATGGGTAGACATAAGTATTGCCCTGAAAAATAATATTTCATTATTAAACATTGCCACAGAACCAACAAGTGCAAAAGAAATTGCTAAAAAAATTTTTAATGTTGAATTTAATAATACACCAGAAAAAGATCCAGCTAATTATAATATAAAATCAATTTATTCTAATTTATGGGACAATAAAAATGAATATTTATATGACAAGAAACAAATTTTTAAAGACTTAAAAAAGTTTATCAAAAAATTATAATGAATAATTTATCAATCTCAAATATTGCCTGGATAAAAGAATATGACAATGAAATATGTCAATTTATTTCAGATAGTGGATTCACTGGTCTAGAAATTGCCCCAACAAGAATAATTCCAGAAAACCCATACGAAAATTTAGAATTGGCCAAAAAAACATCTGAAGAAATAAAAAATAAATATAATCTGACAATTTGTTCAATGCAATCAATTTTGTTTGGTAAGACAGAAAGTCTTTTTGGCTCTGATGAAGAAAAACAAAGATTAACTGACTACACCAAAAAAGCAATCGATTTTGCAAACGCAATTAATTGCAAAAATCTAGTTTTTGGTTCCCCAAAAAATAGAATTATAAAAAATAATGAACAATATCCATTAGCAATTAAATTCTTTAAAGAATTAGGTGATTACGCTTTTCAAAAAAATACTGTTCTTTCAATAGAAGCCAATCCTCAAATATATGGAACAAATTTTATTAATACCACAGAGCAAGCCTTTCAATTAGTTAAAGACGTAAACAGTAAAGGGTTTATGACAAATCTTGATTTTGGAACCATTATAGAAAATAACGAAGACATTAGTTTTGTTATAGATAATATAAACTTAATACATCATATCCATATTAGTGAACCAAATTTAGTTTTAATAAAAAAAAGAAAATTACACCAAGAATTTGCTGATAAATTAAAGAAAACACTTTACAATGGTTATATTTCAATTGAAATGAAAAATACAAATAATATTAAAGATGTAAAATCAACAATAAAATATATAAAAGGAGTATTTAATGATAATTAAAAATATTACTGGAGTACCTAAGTTTGAAGTTAACGAATATTTACCTAAAAAAAATAAATATTGTCTATGTATTCCAATAATAAATGAAAATGGAAAAATACAAAAAGAGCTTGAAAAAGCTAAAAAAAATAACATAAATAAACTAGTTGATATTATTATTTGCGATGGTGGATCAATAGACGGAAGTACAGAAGAAAAAACTTTAAAATCATTAGGAGTTAATACACTACTCACTAAAAGGGATATTGGCAAACAAGGAGCACAATTAAGAATGGGATTTTGGTGGGCTCTTAAAAGAGGATACCAAGGAGTTATCACTATCGATGGTAACAATAAAGACAGTATTGAATCAGTTCCATTATTTATAAAAAAATTAGATAAAGGCTATGATTTTATTCAAGGTTCACGATTTATTAAAGGTGGAAAAGCTATTAATACACCTTTAATCAGACATTTGGCCGTAAAACTTATTCATGCACCATTCATTTCCCTAATCGCTCAAAAAAAATACACCGATACAACCAATGCCTACCGTGGATATTCTAAAAAATATTTAGAACACCCAAATGTATTACCCTTTAGAGATATTTTTATGACCTATGAATTACTTGCTTATCTCTCTATAAGAGCTGATCAATTAAATTTAAAAACAACAGAAATACCAGTTACTCGAGAGTATCCCAAGAATCAAAAAACCCCCACCAAGATAAGTCCTTTGAAAGGAAATTTTTTGTTATTCAAAATTTTAATTAATTTAGCCTTAAAAAGGTATAATCCATAATATGAATATAGATGAATATGATTATGTCATTCTAGGTGGCGGATTATATGGTCTATATACAGCAACTATTTTGGCTGAAAAAAATAATAAAATTGCCATTTTAGAAAAAGATGAAGATGTTTTTTCCAGAGCAACTTTCATTAACCAAGCCCGAGTTCATAATGGATATCACTATCCGAGAAGTATTTCTACTGCAATAAAATCAGCGAAATATTTTGATAAATTTTCTAAAGATTTTTCTTTCGCAATAAATAATAAATTTAAAAAAATATATAGTTTATCAAAATCATATTCCTACACATCAGGAGATCAATTTATTAAATTTTGTAAAAATGCCAACATCCCTTGTAAAGAAATATATATACCAGAATTTATAAACAGCGATACTGTTGAAGCTTCATTTGAAACAGAAGAATATTCTTTTGATGCTCAAAAAATGAAAGAATATTTTTTAGAAAAAGTTAAAAATAATAAAAATATCAAACTTTTTTTATCTACATATCCAACCAAAGTTGACGTAAAAAATAAAAAATATTTAATAACTACGAATTCTGAAAAAATATTTAAAACCGGAAATGTTATTAACACAACTTATGCCAGTACAAACCAAATATCTCAACTTTTTAATCTAGAAAAATTCAAAATTAAATATGAAATTTGTGAAATAATTATTTGTGATGTTTCCAATAAAATAAAAAATATTGGGTTTACTATAATGGATGGACCTTTTTGTTCCTTAATGCCATTTGGGTTAACAGGAAAACATTCATTAACTTCAGTAACATTTACTCCCCATAAAACATCATTTGAAGATTTACCAACATTTGATTGTCAAAACAAAAATAAACTTTGTAATAAACTAAATTTAGAAAACTGTAATTTATGTCCAGCTAGACCAAAAACGGCTTGGAATTATATGAGCCAAATTGCAAAAAAATATTTAAAAGAAATAGATATAAAATATATAAATTCATATTTCGCAATAAAACCTATTTTAAAAGCTTCTGAAATTGATGATTCAAGACCAACAGTTATCAAAAAATTATCTAAAAATCCATCTTTTACAACAGTGTTATCTGGAAAAATAAATACTATTTATGATTTAAATAAGGAAATACTATGAAAGAAAAATCTTTTTTATCAGTCGTTGTTTATACATACAACCAAATTAAAAAATTATCAAAAAAAATATTAGACATTGATTATTTTTTATCAGAAAATTTTGAAAATTACGAAATAATTATTGTTAATAACGGAAGCACAGATGAAACAGAAAAAGAAATAAAAAATATAAGTAAATTAATAAAAGGAAATACTACTCTCATTAATTTAAACAAAAAACAAAATATAGAAACAGCAATCCTTGCTGGAACAGAAATCGCCATAGGTGATTTTATTATTGAAATAGAAAATATTGAGTCCAAATTTAAACCATCAATCATCTTAGAATTGTTTAAAAAATGTACAAGTGGATTCGATGTTGTCTCTGCAATCGCAACTAATTACCAAAAAGGATCAGAAATTTTTTATAAATTATTTAATAAAATTAATAATTTAAATGTAAATCTTAAAACAGAAACCTTAAGAATAATTACCAGAAGAGCATTAAACCAAGCACTAAGATCAAAAGAAAAAAACAGATATAGAAAAATTCTATACTTAAATACCGGATTTCCTCATGAAACTATCTACTACAAATCAAAAAAACAAATTAAAAGCAATAAAACTTTAAAAGAAAAAATAAATTTAGGATTAGAAATGTTACTATCATTTTCAAATATAGGTTTGGATTTTGCTTTTTTATTATCTTTTGTATTTTTATTAATATCGATTTTAATAGGTGCATATACTGTATATGTTTATTTAACATATAAACAAGTACTTTCCGGATGGACAACCATAATGTTATTTTTATCTTTTGGTTTTTCGGGATTTTTTCTCATAACAGGAATATTAGTAAAACTATTAACAATGGTTTTACATGAAACAAAAGATAGGCCACAATACTCAGTAAAATCAGTTCAAAGAATTAAATAAACATAAAGATAAATGTTAAAATAAAAAATATGAAAATAACTGTCATTGGAGTAGGATATGTCGGTTTAGTAACCAGCACTTGTTTTGCTGAATTAGGCAACCAAGTAATAGGAATTGATGTTGATCAAAAAAAAATAGACAATCTAAATAAAGGTATTATCCCTATCCATGAAGAAAATCTGACTGAGTTAGTCATCAAAAATCATAAATCCGGCCTTCTGTCTTTCACCACCAATATTAGTGAAGCCGTTAAATCTTCAGACGTTATTTTCATCGCTGTTGGAACTCCACCAATGCCAGACGGCAGTGTCAACTTGGAATATGTTAAAGCCGTTGCTGAATCCATCGGTAAATCCATGAATGGCTACAAGGTAATCATAAATAAATCTACAGTTCCAATCGGTACCGGCGACATTGTTAAAAGAATTATCTCTCAAAATTACAAAGGTGAATTTGACGTTGTTTCCAATCCAGAATTCTTAAGAGAGGGAACTGCTGTTTATGACTTTATGAATCCAGACAGAATTGTTATAGGATCAGATTCAGATAAAGCCAAAAATATAGTTAATCAACTCTATTCACTTCAAAACTCTACAATCGTTAACACTGATATTAAAACCGCTGAATTAATTAAATATGCTTCTAATGCTTTTTTAGCAACCGAAATTTCTTTCATAAATTCCATTGCTAATATTTGTGAGAAAATTGGCGCCGATGTTAATGATGTTTCTCAAGGTATGAAGCTTGACAACCGAATTGGTAAAAAAGCCTTTTTAAACGCCGGCATCGGATACGGTGGAAGTTGTTTTCCAAAAGACGTTAAAGGATTAATCCAAATTGCTCACGAAAACAATGTTCACTTTAGTATTCTCGATGCGGTAGAAGACACCAATTCAGCTCAAAAACAATCTCTTTTACCAAAAATTCAATCTCTTCTTGGTGAAGATTTAAATAATAAAAAAATTACCATTTGGGGATTAGCCTTCAAACCAGAAACTGACGATGTCCGAGAAGCTCCTTCTTTAGTAATAATTAAACAATTATTAGATCGTGGTTCTCATATTACAGTTGTTGATCCAGTTGCCACAGAACAGGCCAAAATAACCCTAAAAGACACCGTAACTTATGAAAAAAATTTAACAAAATCAGTTTCAGATGCCGATTGTCTTGTTATCGCCACTGAATGGTCAGAATTCAAAAAAGCTGATTTAGAACAAATCAAAAAGGAAATGAAAAATCCAAATATTGTTGATGGCAGAAATATTTTCGATAAAAAAGAAATGAAAAAGCTCGCTTTCAATTATATTTCTGTCGGCAGATAGATTAATGAAAAAAATTTTTATTATCTTTTTTATTATCAGTCTTATTTTTTCCCTTTCTTCAAATTTTAAAGATGGGGGAGACGATTTGTTTTATAAAACCGCCTCACTAAACTCTTCTTTGCCAAGTTTTATTAATCAAAGATATTTCAATTGGACAGGACGAGTTACCTCAGAAACTTTAGCCTATTTATTCAATAATTCACTAGAATTTTTATGGCCAATAATCAATGCCGCAATGATGACTTTTTTATCAATTATTATCTTTAATTACACTAATTTATTAGCCAAAATAAAAGACAATAAAAAAAGTTTATTAGCAATAATTACTTGTCTAACTTTTTTATTAATAGAAAAATCAGTTATAGATCCATCTTTTTTATGGAAAACCGGTTCCTTAAACTATCTCTGGCCAGTGACCATGGGATTAATTGCTTTTTACCCTTTTCTATTGTCAATCAAAAATAAATTAAATAAAGTTAATTACCTCTTTTATTTCTTGATAAGTTTAATCGCCTCAATTTCCATGGAACAAATGTCAGTGGCCCTATATTTTGGATTAATCACATATTTTATATACATGTTCATAAACAAGAAAAAAATTCCTCTAATAATTTATCTAATAACCTTCAATATCTTAATTGGATCCATGATTTTATTTTTAGCTCCAGGCAACCAAGTCAGATTACAAGCAGAAGCAAATCATAATTTCCCAGGATTTTTATCCCTTAGCCTTTTTAACAGAATCTCTATAAGCATCTATTGGTTTTTAAATAAAATAATCAATACTTGTTCCTTGTCCTTAGCCGCAATTTATTTAGTTCTTGGCATAAAAAACTATCCAAATAAAAATACTTTCAATAATCGCCATTGCAATAGGAATTTTATTAATAGTAAAAAATATTTTCGGCTTCGATTATAAAATATTACCAATCACAAATGATAATCTTTTCTCATTTGACATTTTAACTAAATATTTTATTAGTCTAACAGCCTTAAGCTTAATTCCTATTTTAATATGGAAATTGTTTAATAGTCTTAACAAATCATTAGTCTATTTTTTGTTATTAATAATAGTTTTAGCCACAATGTTTATGATTACTCTTTCTCCAACCATGGACGTTTCCGGTAACAGAGTATTATTCTTACCAACAATCATTCTTAATCTTTTGGCTACTCTATTATTATTCAAGAGTAATAAAGTTTAATGTTAAAATTATTTATTAAAATTTAAAAATTTCATGATCTTAATCGTCGGCGGAGCCGGATACATCGGTTCTCACATAAACAAAGAATTAACCAAACAAGGTTTCAAAACCGTTATTTTTGATAATTTATCTTCCGGTAAACAAGAATTAGTCAAATGGGGCGAATTCTTTCAAGGCGATTTAGGAAAAATTGAAGATATTAAAGCCGTATTTAAAAAATACCCAATTGAAGCTGTTCTTCATTTTGCTGCTTTTAAGGCTGTCGGCGAATCAGTTGTCGATCCTCAAAAATATTATATAAATAATGTTTCTAACACCCTTAACCTTTTTCAAGTCATGAGAGAAAATAATGTCAATAAATTCATATTTTCCTCATCCGCTGCCACCTTTGGAAATCCACAATACATTCCAATAGACGAAAAACATCCACAGTCTCCAATAAACCCTTATGGTGAAACCAAATTAATAGTCGAACACATTATGCGAGACTACTCCGCTACTTACGATTTCAAATATGTTGCTCTACGCTATTTCAATGCCTGCGGTGCTGATTTAGAAGGAGAAACTGGTGAATGGCAGGGAAGCAGTTCTAATTTAATGCCGTTAGTCCTTGATGCCGCCATTGGTGCCAGAGAAGAAATTGGTATTTTTGGCACTGATTATCCAACCCCAGACGGCACCTGTATCCGCGACTATATTCACGTCACCGATTTAGCCGACGCTCACGTTTTAGCTCTAAAATACCTATTAGAAGGAGGCCAAAGCGAATCCTTCAATCTAGGTAACGGAAAAGGTTTTTCTGTTCAAGAGGTCATCGATATGGCCAAAAAAATTACTGGCATCGATTTTAAAGTAACAAAAAAAGACAGACGAGCTGGTGATCCACCTGAGCTAATTGCCGACGCTACCAAGGCTAAAACCATCTTAAATTGGCAACCAAAATACTTCGATTTAGAAACAATCGTCTCTAGTGCTTGGAACTGGCATAAACAATTTAAAAAAAGTTAAACCGCTCCATTTTATTCTAATCAAAATATTTCCCCTCCTTTACTCAAAGGAGGGGATTAAGGGGTAGATTTAAATAATTTTTTCCCATGGATATTCTTCATATCCAAAATGGCCGTAACTAGCAGTATCTTGATAAATTGGTCTTTTTAAATCCAAAGTATCAATTATTCCTTTGACTGATAAATCCAATAAATTCCAAGCAAAATCATTAATTGTTTCCAGATCTTTCTTTTCAGTTCCAAAAGTTTCAATTGATTTACCAATTGGATCCCTTTGACCAATAACATAAGCCAATTGAACCTCACATCTATCAGCCAATCCAGCTGCAACTACATTCTTAGCCAAAAATCTGGCTGCATAAGCTCCGCTTCTATCTACTTTTGTTGGATCTTTACCTGAAAAACATCCACCGCCAATTCTTCCCATACCTCCATAAGTATCAACCACAATTTTTCTACCAGTAACCCCAGTATCCGAATCCGGACCGCCAATTTCCCAAACACCTGTTCCATTAAAAATAATTTCTTCTTCCGTTAATTTATTTAATTTATATTTTTCCAAGATTGGCAACACTGCCAAACGATATAAATCTGATTTTGCTTTCTCTTTACTTATAATTGGATCAAACGGTTTTGCTAAAACTATTTTTTCCACTCTCAAAACTTTTCCATTATCATAGCTAACACTCACTTCTGCTTTTCCATCAGGTCTCAAATAATCTAATTCTCCAAATTGAAGTTCATCCATTTTTTGACACAACTCATGAGACAAAACCACTGGCAACGGCATTAGTTGAGGAGTTTCGTTGCAAGCATATCCAAACATCATTCCCTGATCACCAGCCCCATCATTATCCGCTCCAACTGCAATATCTTTCGATTGCTGATGAACTAACACTTCGATATTTGCATCTTCGCCAAAATTTAAAACTTGTTTTGTATAACCAATTTCCCTAATAACTTTCTTGGCAATCTCAGAATAATTTAATTCTTGTCCACAAGTAACCTCACCAGCCATCACAACCTTATTGGTCGTTACCAAAGTCTCCAAAGCCACTCTAGCATTTTTATCAACATTTAAAGCTGCGTCTAAAACTGCATCAGAAATTTGATCGCAAATCTTATCAGGATGACCAGCACAAACCGATTCAGAAACAAAAATAGGATAATTCATATTTTTCCTCCACTAATTAATAAAGAGGCTTGTCCTCCGAAATTTCGAAGAAAGCACCGCGATTTTGGATTTAACCAAAACTCGGTTGCTGTTCTAATTTAAAAAAAATCAGAACTCTTAACAAAGCAATCTAATAATAGAAATAAAATATTCCTTTGTCAACTAAAACAAAGTAAGTAAGCCGCCAAATAAAGCACTAAATACTCCTAAAATACCCATAAAAGTTGAAACTAAAAGTATTTTTTCATTACCACTGCTCACAACCTGTGAAAAAAAGAATAAATATAAATGTTCTCTAGCTCCAAAACCAGCAATCGATATTGGTAAGACTAAAATCATAGCAATAATCGGCAAAAATATAAAAACAGAAAGAAAATTAAATCCAGCATTAAATATATTACTGACAAACCAAACCTGAGTTATCCAAACAAATTCACTAATGAAAGCAATCAACAGACATTTAAATATCGTTTTTTTATCATTAGATTTAACAGCATCCACTAAATTTTGTATTTTTGAAGTAATTCTATATTTTTCAAATTTAGCCAAAATCTTAGCAAAATCAAAATTAAAGACTAAGAAATAAAAAACAATTACTCCAAAGAACATTAACCCAAACAGCCAAAATAAATAATCAGGAAATTGAAACTTCAAAAACTTTCCAATACAGGCAGCAATAAAAGCTACAAAAATAAAAGCAGTAAAACCAATTACTCTATCCATAAACACAGAACCCAATAATTTAGACTTGGTAAGCTCTGGATATTTTTTTTGCAGAGGAACCCATTTTAATAAATCACCAGCTACCCCAGTAGGGAAAAATATTCCATAAAAAGCGCCAGAAAAACTAGCCTTAGTGAAGTCAAATACCTGTTTCCAATTTGTTTTTTTGAATAATAAAACACTCCATCTGTAAGAACCAATTATTATAATAATAATTGTATACAATATGTTCAAAACTACCCATTTTATAGGAATATCTCTCAATCCAATCAATATATTTGCAATATTAACTTTCCTAAAGGCAAAATATATTAGAGTTACCGAAATCAAAACACGTAGTAATTTAGAAGCGGCCAATTTCTTAAACATAAACTAACTATTAGGATAACACGAAGTATAATTACACTAATTCATGAAAGTCCTATTATTGAGTCATATCTTTCCGCCTGCAGTCGACGGCGGATCAAGGGTAATATATAAACTCGGACAATATTTCGAATCCCAAAATCATGAGACTCTCTATTTAAGTTCCAATTGTTCCAGTACTGATGATTTCGTCAAATCCAAAAATAAAGTCGCCCTGTCAAGGGAGATGTCTCGAGATAGTCGAGACAGAGGGTTTCTGAAAATTCCAGTTTACCACCATCTCCGTCGACCATTAAAACTCATCAATCTTTTTATTCCCAAACAAACATATCTCCACCAATTGTTTGAAGTTTTTCAAAAAGGCCCAATTTTTAAAATAATTCCCATTATTAAAGCCATTATTAAAATAGCAAATTTCAAACCTGATTTAATAGTTGCTGGTCCGTTTCCAACAACTATCATTCTCTATGCCCAATTTTTAAAAAAAATATTCAAAACAAAATTATTAATTAATGCCTCTTTTCATCAAACAGACCCCGACTTTTTAAAGAAACCTTTGATTAAGACTCTTCGAAAAAGTGATTATATTTGGACTTTAACCCAATATGAAAAAACTTTTTTTGAAACCAAATTAAAAATTCAACCAAACAAAATTATTCTTGCTGGAAATGGTGTTGATCAAGATTTATTAATTAATGACTCAAAAATCCATTTTCCTAAAAATCCAAATTTACTTTTCATCGGTAGTCTATCTGCCCACAAAAAGGTTGATTTGTTAATCAATGCTTTTGTTTCCCTTTCTTCAAAAGAAGAAATGAAAAATTCCACCCTGACAATTGCTGGTCAAAAAACTCTTTTTTACCCACAACTCAAAAATCAAATAAAATTACTCGATCCAAAAATAAAATCTAAAATAAAATTTTGCTTTAACTTTCCTCAAAAAAAATTAATCAAATTAATTGATTCTGCAACCATTTTAGTTTTACCTTCGATTCAAGAAAGTTTTGGTTTAGTTTTAATAGAATCTTGGTCAAGGGGGAAACCAGTAATTACCAGCGATATTCCACCACTAAAAGAACTGGTCAAAAAAACAAATGGGGGATTATATTTTGAATCCAATTCAGCCAAAGATTTAGAACAAAAAATATCAACTTTAATCAAAAACCCAAATAGTTGCCAAAAATTAGGACAAAACGGTCTAGAATATGTTAAAAATAACTACACTTGGAATAAAGTGGGAGAAAAAATATGTCAAAAAATATTATATTAAGTTCACTTTTAATTTTAGTTCTGATCCTGATTGTTTATTTTATATTTTTTAAAATAACACCTTTAAACACAATAAAAATTAATATCGGAAACACTAAATACAATATAGAAGTTGCCAAATCCATGGCCCAAAAACAAAAAGGGTTAAGTGACCGTCAAAAACTTTGTTCTGATTGCGGCATGATTTTTACCTTTGGAAATGAAGGTACTCAACCTTTTTGGATGAAAGATACCCTAATTGGTCTTGACATTATTTGGCTAAAAAGTGATGGAGAAATAGTTTCAATCCAAACAGCTCAGCCAGAGATAGGAGTCCCAATGACTCAACTAAAAATTTATCAAAATACCTTGCCTGCCAAATACGTCATTGAATTAAATGCCGGTGATGCCACCAAATTAAATCTAAAAGTCGGCGATCATATTAAATTAAATAACCTAAATGAGTAAAACCTTAAGTTTTTCCATCATCATTCCCAACTACAATGGCTCCCAGTTTTTAACTGATTGTTTCGAATCACTTTTCCAAAACATCAAACAATTTCCTCAAACAAATTTCGAAATTATTTTTATCGACAACGCCTCAACTGATAACAGTATCCAAATTTTTCAAGAAATAAACCAAAAGTATTTTTTAAAAAATACCAAATACTTAATATTGAGAAACAAAAAAAATCTTGGCTTTTCCCCGGCTGTTAATCAAGGAATTAAAAAGGCTAAACATGAATGGGTAATGCTTTTAAATAACGACCTAAACCTAGAAAAGAATTGGTTTAACAAAGTAATTCCTGTAATTAAAAATAATACTGATCCTAAAATAGCCACTTTTTTTGGCACTGTTCTTACTAAAGACGGCACCAAATTTGAGTCACAAGGCCTAGATTTTTTCTATTCTGGCAAAGCCCAAAACATTTCCAATGGAAAAATTTTTAATAAATCTACGATCAAAAATCTACAATCTAACCAACTAGTTTGGGGAGCTTCCGCCGCTCTAGTTGTTTATAAAAAAGAGATTATTAAAAAAATAGGACTTTTTGATCAAGACTTTTTCGCTTATGAAGAAGATGTCGATCTAGCCCTAAGACTACATAATTTGGGATATAAAACCTTATATATTCCATCTGCCATCTCCTATCACCTTGGAGGCGGAACTAGTAATAAAATGGGGAATTTTAGAAATCGAATGGACGCTAAAAATTGGATTTATATTATTATCAAAAATTACTCACTAAAAACTTTTATTAAAAATCTACCCAAAATAATAGAAGAGCGTTTAAGAAATCTGTCTGGGTTAATCAAAACTACTATAATTTCCAATCAGTTAAAATCCATTTATCTCATTCCTTGGTTCATAATCATCACTTATGGAGAAATTCTCATAAATATTCCAAAAATGATTAATAAACGAAAAAATATCCAAAAATTGGTAAAATTAAACAATTCAATATGATTATAGGAATCGATATCTCTTCAATCCCTTATGGAACAGGTGTAAGTAACTACACTCTCAACTTAATCCGCAACCTAGCCAAAATCGATAAAAAAAATACCTACAAACTTTTTTTTAGTTCAATGAGATTATCTTTACCTTCTGAAATTAAGATCATAGCCAAAAACAATCCTAATTTTAAAATCTATCAATGTAAACTTCCACTTACCTTATTAGAAGTTATTTGGAATCAGCTTCATATTATCCCCATTGAACTATTTATAGGCAAATGCGACATATTTCATACTTCTGATTGGACTCAACCTCCAACAATAACTGCCAAAACAATTACAACTGTTCATGATTTAATTCCTTTTATTAATCCTGAATGGCACGACCAAAAAGTAATAAAAGCTCACACCAACAAAATGTATTGGGCTGCTAAAAAATGCCAAGCCTTAATCTGTGTTTCTCAAAACACCAAAAAAGATCTCTTAAAATTATTTTCCAATATTGATCCAAAAAAAGTTCATGTTATCTATGAAGCCGCTGAAGAAAAATATTCCAGATTTTTAAAATTGTCAGAAAGTAACCAACAAAAAGAGAAAGATCTCATTAAAAAAAGATACGAACTAAACGACTTTATTTTAGTTCAAGGAACCAGAGAACCAAGAAAAAATATAAAAAACATTATAGAAGCTTTTAATCTTTTTAAAGAAAAATATCCTAAGGATAAAACAGATTTAGCTATTACCGGAAAATATGGTTGGGGAGATGATTTTAATTGTTCGAAAAATAAAAACATTAAAATCTTAGGATTTATCCCAGAAAAAGATATGGTTGGTCTTCATGCCGCCGCTCTATGCCTTGCCTATCCATCTTTATATGAAGGCTTCGGCCTTCCTTTAGTAAAATCGATGTCTGTCGGCACTCCAATCATAACTAGTAACACTTCCTGTCTTCCAGAAATTTCCGATAACTCAGCTATTTTAATAGATCCTCTGTCTCTAAAAGAAATAGCATTAGCCTTAGAAAAGATTATTAAGTCTAAAATTTTACAAAAAAAACTTTCCCAAAAAGGTATTCTTCGTTCAAAAGAGTTTAGTTGGCAAAATACCGCCAAGGCAACTCTAGAGATTTATGAACAAAACGCCAATTGATTATTACAAAAACAACTCAGATAATTTTGGTTGGGGAATCAATAATCAAATTCCCGAATATAAAATTAAAGAAATAATTCCCCATATTTCTGGAAAAAAAATTCTAGATATTGGTTGTGGTCCAGGTCATTTTGTCGATATATTATCAAAACAAGGTTTTAATGCTTTTGGAATTGACCCAGTCTCTGAATTTATCCAATACGCCCAAAAAAATAAAAAAGGAAATTATCAAATCGGAGATGCCACAAAAACCTCATTCAAATCAAAAGAATTTGACACAGTAATTCTCAAAAGTGTTTTAGAACATTTGGAAGACGATAAAAAGGCACTTAAAGAAGCCTTAAGAATAGGCAAAAAAGTAATATTTATTGTTCCTCAAGTTACCCCATTAAGTTTAAAAAGAAGGGGATTAGTTTATTCACATTATCAAGATAAAAGTCATCTCAGAAACTACACCCAAAAATCAGTTAAAGAACTGGTTAAAAAATCCAAAGGTAAATTAATAAAATTAATCCCAATTGAACCATTACCAATTATGTCCATATTCTTGGAATTATTTTCCGCTCCACTTCTGTTAAAAAGAATAATAACCAAACTTTTCTTTCTAATTTTTAAACAAAAGAATTATTATTTAGAACTTTTAGTTATAATTAGACCATGATAATCGGTATTGATGGCAATGAAGCCAACATTAAAAATAGAGTTGGAGTAGGGCAATATGCTTTTAATTTGATTAAAAGCCTCTATTCAATCGATAAAACCAACAAATATATAGTTTATTTAAAAGAAAAGCCTTTAAAAGATATGCCTCCTCAAAGAGTAAATTGGCAATATAAGGTTTTTGGACCACAAAAACTATGGACCAAGATTGCTCTTCCAATCAAGCTTTACACTCAAAAAGAAAGGTTAGATGTCTTTTTTTCTCCAAGCCATTATTCTCCTCAATTTTGTCCTTGCCCAACTGTTCCAACCATCCACGATCTTGGTTATTTAAAATTTCAAGATCAATTTACTAAAAAAGATCTTTATCAATTAATTAATTGGACTAAGGAATCAATCAAAAAAGCAGCTCATATAGTTACTGTTTCTAATTTTTCTAAAACTGAAATTGAAAAAATTTATAAAATTAATCCTAAAAAAATAACCATTGCTTACAATGGTGTTGAAGATTTACCAAAGATTGACACCAAATTACAACAAAAAATTCTTTCTTCCTATAATTTACAAACCAACAGTTATTACCTATATTTAGGAACTTTAAAACCAAACAAAAACATTCCTTTCTTAATTAAATCTTTTACTAGATATTTACAACTTACCCCACAAACAAAGCTAGTTATTGCTGGTAAAAAAGGCTGGCTTTTTGATGAAATTTTTAACACCGTCAAACAAGAGGGAATTGAAGATAAAGTTGTTTTCACTGATTTTATTGATGAATCTCAAAAATGGACTCTATATAAACACGCCAAAGCTTTAATCTTGCCAAGTACTTATGAAGGTTTTGGAATTCCAGTTATTGAAGCCATGAAATCAAATACTCCAGTAATATCCAGTAATATCGCTCCTTTAAAAGAGGTTATCGAAGATAACGGCTTTTATTTTGACCCAAATAACCAACAAGAGTTAGTTGATCAAATAGTTAAATTAAATAATCTTGGCCCTCTAGATATTAAAAAAATAACTGACAAGGCTAAAATCAGAGCTGATTTCTTTACTTGGGAAAATACAGCTAAATCAGTACTAGTAGTATTCAAAAAAGTTAATACTATATAATTAAGCAATGAAAAACCGTCAAGGTGAAAATCTAAACAATCAAGAAGTTTTAGAAAAAATAATTATCAGGGTTAAGACAATTATTTTAGAGTTTTGTTTATTAGTACTAAGAATTGTCGGTTATATACCTATCCACACTGTCAGAAAAGCATTCTACATAGTTTCTGGAGTAAACATGCCACTTTTTAAATCCACCATCCATATGGGTGCTAATTTTTTCAAACCAAGTGGTGTCACTATTGGTAACGATACAATCGTTGGTGATCATTGTTTTTTAGATGGAAGAGCTCCTCTAAAAATTGGTAATCATGTTGGAATTGCCAGCCAAGTTTTGATCTACAACGACGAGCATGATATTAACTCCGATGATTATGGTAATTCATTCGGTCCAGTCACAATAGAGGATTACGTTTTTATTGGACCTCGAGCCATCATATTGCCAAACACTAAAATAGGTAAAGGTTCAGTCGTTGCTGCCGGTGCAATTGTAACCAAAGATATTCCAGAATTTGAAATTTGGGGAGGTGTTCCTGCTAAAAAAATTAGTGACCGAAAAATAAAAAATCCAAATTATTTACTTGGAAGACCAATGCTTTTCCAATAATATGATCAAAAAAACATCAATAACTATCCTCATAGTTTTCAACTTATTCGCTATTTTTTATTTAGTAACTCCAGTACCAAAAGTTCCTGATCTGATTAACAGCGTTAAATCTGATCAACACGAAGACACTGTCGATATCCCCAATGTTTCCGGATATTACACTGATATGACCAGGGCCGAAGTAATGAAATTTTACAGAGACAACTATGGTGGATTATTAAAAATAAATTTAAACTATCCTCCAGAAAGATCCAAAGACCTTTTTAGAATTAACATCCAAAGTTATTACCTAGAGGAACTTTCTATTCCATTTAAAGAATCACTATATATAAATGGTTTTGAATGGGAAAATGACGTGTTCAATAAACCAGAAAACCGATCTCCGCTTCCTTACAAAGGAAAAGATTACAAAAGCAGAATAACTATAAGAACTTTTCCAACTTCAATTCCAAAAAGATTAATATCTTTCTTTTTAACCGAATTTACCACTATAATAATCATTCTTGTCATAAAATCTTTTATCATTAAAAAGAAAAAATGATAAATCCAATTCTTTCCATTATTATCGTTTCCTTTAACACAGAAAAATTAACCGTTGATTGCCTTAACTCAATTTTTAAAGACAAAAATTTAACCTTTGATTTAACCAAAGTTGAAGATAATAATCTTATCCCTACTGAGATTATTATTATTGATAATAATTCCAAAGATAATTCCGTAAAAAATCTTAAACAAATTAAAAATATTACTTTAATCGAAAATAAAGATAATAGTGGATTTGGAAAAGCCAATAATCAAGGATTAAAAATTGCCAAAGGTAATTATATTTTATTTCTAAATTCAGACACTTTAATCCTTCATTCAGCTATCAGCCAAAGCCTCAACTGGCTGTCATCACATCCAGAAGCCTCAACTTGTACTGCTCAACTATTAAATAAAGATGGAACTATCCAAGCGTCAGGTGGTTATTTTCCTAGCATTTTAAATACCTTCACTTGGTGTTTTGGCCTAGATGATTTACCGTTTATTAATAAAATTATTAAACCATTTCATCCTCACACTCCTCAATTTTATACTCATGATAATTTTTATCTTAAAGACCATCAACAAGACTGGATAACTGGCGCCTATATGTTGGTCAGAAAATCATGCTTAGATAAAGTAGTCGGTTTTGATGAAAACTATTTTATGTACGGAGAAGAAGTGGAACTTTCCTACAGAATTAAATTAAAAAATCCAAACCATCAAGTCTACTATCTAATTGGACCTCAAATTATTCATCTTGGTGGTGCTTCTGCAGTTAATAAAATCGATCCGATCATTAATGAATACTTAGGTATATTGTCTTTTTTTAAAAAACACAAAAATAAATTCCAATATCAAATAGTTAAGCTCCTTATAAAAGCAAATGCTATACTCAGAAGTGCAGTTTATCTTATTTTAGGACAGAAAAATAAATCATTAATTTACCTTCAATCATGTTCAAAAATATAAATATTTTTAGATCCATCATTGCCATTCTGATTATATTTATCCCTTTATATCCTAAATTTCCTCTCACTAATGTAACCGGCACTTATGTTGCCATCAGAATGGATGATATCGTTATTGCTATCGCTATTGCAGTTTGGGGTATTTATCAATTGTGGAAAAAATTTCCCTTCGCTAAATTAAAAATTAATCGCTTATTTTTAATCTATTTTTTAGCAATCATAACCACAACCGTAAATGCTATTTTTGTCTATCAAACAGAACCTACCAACATTCTTATACTCCACATGCTTCGACGTTTTGAGTATATGTCTCTCTTTTTTATTACCGTCAGCGCTATCAAATCAGTAAAAGACCTATATTTCCCTTATATTTTATTATTATTGACCACTGCTTTAGTCGATGTTTATGGATATGGTCAAAAATATTTCCATTTTCCGGTAATTTCCACCATGAACTCGGAATTTTCCAAAGGCCAATTACTTACATTAGATATCTGGACCAGAGTGAGTTCAACGTTTGCTGGTCATTATGATTTAGCTGCCTACATGAGTGTTGCTTTGATTATTATCGGAGTAGTAAGTATTGTCATTAAAAATAAATTCCTAAAAATCAGTGGTTTAATTATCTGGCTAATATCATTTCAAATATTAACCCTAACCGCTTCCAGAGTTTCCATCTTTGCTTTTTGGGGAGGAATTTCTATTACCCTAATTATCTTAAGAAAATATCTATGGGTGATACCAATTACTTTACTGGTAGTGTTCAGTATTTTTAATTCAAAAGATTTAAATCAACGATTAATCGCCACTATTCCTGCCTTAAAAACTCAGCTCGCTTTTCTTGAAAGGTCAACTGGTGGTGATTCAACATTAACTCCAACACCAACTCCAATCATCAAAACAATAGTTTCAACCGACAGTGGTAAAGGAACTGGATTAAACGTAAATGAACCAACTCCAACCCCAATGCTTAGACATTCTCTTCCAGATCAACAAGTTCCAATAGATGCTGATGTAGGAGTTGCCAGATCAGGAGAAATCAGATTCAATGTCGAATGGCCTAGAGCCATTACTGCTTTCCAAAAAAATATCTTATTAGGAACTGGATTAGGATCATTAACTCTTGCCACAGACAATGATTATTTAAGATGTTTAGGTGAAAGTGGATTATTAGGATTCATTTCCTTTTTAGCAATCCAATTATATTTTATTATCAAATCAATACCTCTATTTTTCAAAAAACAAATAGAAACAAGCGGAATAGTCTGTATTATTTTATTAGGTTGCCAATTAACAACTCTCGCCAATGCTGTTTTTATAGATGTCTTTGAAGCTTCCAAAACTGCTTATCTCTTTTGGATAATGATGGGAATTTTTTATCAATCATTACAACTTAATAAAAATAAAAAATGAAAATTTATCAAAAAATTTTAATTTTTGTATTATTAACACTTGGTTTATTAGTCCGTTTATACAAAATAGATAATCCAATTGCTGATTGGCATTCTTTCAGACAAGCCGACACCGCTTCTGTGACCAACAGTTTTATAAACAAGGGGATTGATATTCTTCACCCTACTTACCAAGACCTTTCTAACATCCAATCCGGAAAAGAAAATATTAATGGTTACAGAATGGTTGAATTACCTATATATAACGCCATAACTGCAGCAACTTACACCAGCACTCACAATTTAACCAATTTCTCTCCAGAAGTTACAGGTCGATTAATCAACATTATCTTTAGCCTTATTAGCGCTGTTTTAATTTATTTAATAGCCTTTAAAGTTACCAAAGAATTCTGGCCATCAATCTTATCCATGTCGGTATTTTTATTTTTACCCTTTAATATTTTTTATTCCCGAGCAATATTGCCTGAACCAATAGGAGTTTTATTTCTATTATTATCACTTTATCTCTTTCCCAAAAACCTTTACATTTCTGCAATAACTTTTGCCATATCTCTATTAATTAAGCCATATATTGGTTTACTGTTATTCCCATTATTCGCTTTTTACACTTGGGATAAGTATAAAAAAACAAAAAAAGAAAAACTCATTTTTCAGCTTTTTATTTTCGCTTTAATTTCACTACTACCTTTTATTCTCTGGCGAAAATGGATTTCCCAATTTCCAGAAGGAATTCCTGTTAGTAATTGGTTATTTAATGGTGGAAATATGCGTTTTCATCCGGCCTGGTTTAGATGGTTATTTTATGAAAGAATCGGAAAATTAATACTTGGTATTTACGGAGTAATTCCTTTAGTACTAGGTTTTGCCTATCAAAAACTCAAATCCCAAAGATTTTCCATTGGAGCCATTTTAGGAATTCTAATTTATTTTAGTATTATTGCTCAAGGAAACATTCAACATGATTATTATCAAGTTTTAACCATTCCTTTATTATCTTTTATTATTGGATTCGGTTCTTATTATTTGTCTAAATTTGTTTTCAAACAAAAAATAGTTGGCATCAGTTTTTGTTTAGCTATCTTTATGGCAACTATTCTTTTTTCCGGATATGAAATTAAAGGTTATTATCAAATTAATAATCCCATTATTATAGATGCTGGAAAAAAAGCCAAAGAAATCCTTCCTAAGGATAGCTTAATAGTCGCTCCCTACAATGGTGACACTGCTTTTCTTTACCAAACTAGTTTCTCTGGTTGGCCAATTGAAATTTATGATCTTCCTTTAATTAGAAAAGATCATCCAAATAATCCCATCTACTTAGTGTCAATAAACAATGACAAATATACTAACGATGTGGCTCAAAACCACAAAGTTATTTACAAAACAGATCAAATTACTATTTTAGATTTTTCATATGACATCCCAAAAAAATAAAAGAAAGATTTTAATGATTACTCCATACATTCCAAGATTATCTCAATCTGGAGGTCAAAATAGTTCATTTTATTCAATAAAATATTTATCCCCGGAAAATGATATTACTCTCATTTGTCTCAGCCCAGATGAAGAAGGACTTGAAGATGTTAAGCAATATTGTTCCAAAGTTGTAGTTGTTAAAAGAGGTAAAACTTGGGATCCAAAAAAAGTTTTCCTAACCGGTTTCAGTCAATATCCTTTTTTGGTTGTTAAACATATCAACGATAAATTCCGTGAAGTTATTCAAAAAGAACTAGACACTGGCTCTTTTGATCTTATCCACTGCGATTGTTTTTACCCAATGCCAAATATTCCTAAAACAGATGTGCCAATAGTTTTAGTTGATTTAACAGTAGAATACGCAGTTTATCAACATTATGTTGAAACTCTTACTGGCTGGAAAAAATTATTGTCACCTCTACTTTGGATTGATGTCTTAAAGTTAAAATTTTGGGAAACATATTATTGGAAAAATACTCATACCGTAGTCGCTTTTGCCGAAGAAGATCGTGATTTAATTTCTAAAGTTACTAAACGTAAAGATATTAAACTCTTCCAAAATGGAGTTGATAATAAATTCTTTGAATCAAAGCCAAAAACCGAAAAAAGTCCTTTTCCTTCAATTCTATTTGGTGTTTCCAATATGAAATGGATGCAAAACCGTGAATCAGTAGAAATGATTATGAAAGATATGTGGCCAAAAATTAAAAAGAATATTCCAGATTGTAAATTCTACATTATTGGTCGACACGCTCCAGATTATTATGCCCACTATCGATCCGAAGATATTATTGTTGAAGAAGCCGATTTTGACGGTCAAGCTCATGATCCTATTTATTATTATCAATATTGTTGGTCATTAGTTGCCCCAATGGGTAGCGGTGGCGGCACTCGCAATAAATTCCTTGAAGCTATGGCTTGTCGTTTACCAATTATTACAACTCCAGAAGGTATGGGTGGTATCAAAATTGAAAATTTCAAACAATCCATTGTTTGTGATTACAATAAAGTTGCTACCAATACCATAAAATTATTAAAAGATAATAAAAAAAGAACTGCCATGGGAGAAGAAGCAAATAAATTAATCAGCAGTAAATACTCATATCAAAGCAGTGTTAATGGTCTTAATGAAATTTATCAAGAAATTACTAACAAAAAATAAAATGGATTTATCTATTGTAATTCTTAATTATAATTCAGGAAAATACCTAAGCGACTGTATTAAAAGTATTATCGATTCTGATTTAGGTAAATATCTAATCGAAGTCATAAATGTTGACAATTGTTCAACTGACAGTTCATTCAAAGATCCTCAAAAAATTAAGAATAATAATAAAAATATTGATATAAAATATTTGCCATTAAAAACCAATAAAGGTTTTGCTTTCGGTAATAACCAAGGCGTAAAGATTATTTCTCCAAAAACAAAAAACGTTTTATTTCTAAATCCAGACACTAAAGTAAACAAAGACACTTTAAAAGGGATGTTGGATTTCTTTAATTCCAATTCTAAAGTTGATGCAGCTACTTGTTCCATCATTTTAGCTTCCACCAATAAAATGCAGCCAGAATGTCATCGCGGTTTTCCTTATCCATGGAGATCCTTCTGTCATTTTTCTGGACTGTCAAAAATATTTCCAAATTCCAAACTTTTTGCCGGTTATTTTTTAGGTAATTTAAACAAAAAAACTATTCACCCAATCGAAGCCTGTGTCGGTGCCTTCTTAATGGTCAAAAAAGAAGTTGGAGAAAAAATTGGATGGTGGAATGAAAAATATTTTTTCTATGGAGAAGATCTTGATTTTTGTTTCCAACTTAAAAAAAGAAATTATAACTTGTTCTTTAACCCAAACTATAAAATAATTCATTATCAAGGGGTTTCTTCTGGATTAAAATCACAAACTAAAAACATCACCCAAGCTTCAAGAGAAACCAAAATAAAAGTCGCCTTGGCCAGTACTCAAGCCATGCGCATTTTTTATCAGGAAAATTTAATAAAAGATTATCCAGCCCCATTAAAATTATTTGTCATGTTTGGTGTTAAATTATTAGAAATCCAAAGAGTTTTTAAGGCTAAATATTTATGAAAAAAATAGTTATTGATGCTCGTCTCTATGGCCCAAAACATACCGGTATTGGCCGTTACACTAAAAATTTATTATTAGCCATTTCCAAACTTCCAAATTTTAATAAATACGAATTTATTTTAATAATCTATAAAAATCTAGAAATAGAAATTAAAAAAGATTTAGGAAACAAGTTTAAATATGTAACCACCAATATTGTTCATTATTCGCTCCAGGAACAACTTTTATTACCAAGCCTGATCTATGAACTAAAACCAGATTTAGTCCATTTTACCCACTTTAACAAGCCAATTTTATATTTCGGAAAATCAGTTGTAACTGTTCATGATTTAATCAAACACTTTTTTAAAGGTAAGGATACAACCACCAAGAATCCATCCATTTACTGGCTAAAACACCTAGGTTATTTATTTTTAACCAATATTGTCATTAAAACCAGCAATATTATTGTTCCTAGTGATTTTTGGAGACAATATTTGATTAAAAATTTTAAAGTTAAATCTCAAAATATCACCACCACCCACGAAGCCGTTGATCCTAAATTTTTAGAATTAAAACCAAAAATAGTTGAAAAACCAGAAAATTATTTAGTCTACACTGGCAATTTATATCCTCACAAAAATATAAAAATTGTTCTATCAGCTATCAAAAAACTCCCTACAATCAAACTTAAAATTATTTGCTCCAGAAATTATTTTAGTCAAAAATTAGAAACCCAAATTACTAGATTAAAATTAAATAACCAAGTTGAATTTTTAGGTTATGTTGATGATGCTGGTTTTCAAGAAATATATTCCAAAGCTTTAGCTCTAGTTCATCCATCCTTAATGGAAGGGTTCAGTTTAACAGGACTCGAATCTATGGCTTTAAACTGTCCTGTAATTTCATCAAACGCCAGCTGTTTACCAGAAATTTATCAAGATTCAGTTTTATATTTCAATCCTCACAGTTCAAAAGAATTAATTCAACAAATCAAAAAACTTCAAAAAACACCAGCTCTAAGAAAAGAATTAATCGCTTTAGGTCATAAACAATTATTAAAATATTCTTGGGAAAAGACCGCTAAAAAAACTATGGATGTTTATCAAGATTTGTTATGACGGAACCTAAAGTTGCCCTGTTTTATGATTGGCTAAACCAATGGGGTGGGGCAGAAAAAGTATTACTCGATTTAATAAAATTGTATCCAAAAGCGCCAGTTTATACCCTAGTTTATAATCCAGAAAAAACCAAGTGGCTTCCAAAAAATACCAAAATAATAACTTCTTTTATAAACAACCTTCCTTTTGCTGATAGTAACCCTATTTTTTATACTCCACTATATTCCATTGCTCTAGAACAATTTAATTTTTCTCAATACGACATTGTTATTTCTACGACTTCAATCAATGGCCATTGTTTAATAACTCCACCTGAAACTTTATTTGTCTGCTATCTACATAATATAAATAGATATGTTTACCAAACTCCAAAGAAATTTTTATTTTTAAAACCATTCTTAAATTTTTATAAAAAAATCGATCATATTTATAGTCAAAGACCTGATTATCTTTTATGCAATTCTAAAACTGTCGAAAACAGAATTGCCAATTCTTATAAAAGAAAAGCTGATGTAATTAATCCAGGAACAGATGTCAATTTCTTTAAACCATCAAATTCAGATAAAAACAAAGAAAAATATTTTTTAGTCGTCTCTCGCTTAGTCAATCACAAAAGAATTGATATTGCAATTAAAGCCTGTCATCAATTAGGATTAAATTTAAAAATAGTAGGCAAGGGGAGACAAGAAAGAGAATTACTTGATTTAATTAACAGCTTAAATAATAAAAATATTAAATTATTAAAAAATATTGATGATCAAAAACTACTTACTTTATATCAAAACTGTCAAGCTCTAATTTGCCCTCAAGAAGAAGATTTTGGATTAACCCCAATTGAAGCTCAAAGTTGTGGCAAACCAGTAATAGCCTTCAACAAAGGCGGAATTACTGAAACAGTTATTGATAAAAAAACAGGTATATTTTTCAACAAACAATCAACTAAATCTTTAATTAAAGCCTTAATAAAATTTCAAAAATGCAACCTATCTAAGACAGATTGCATTAAAAATGCAAATAGATTTTCTAAAGAAAAATTTATGTTAAACTTTAACCAGAAGATCAATTATCTATGGAAAAAACATCAAAAAAAGACCATTACATCCTAATTCTTTGTGGTGGTACCGGACCCAGGCTTTGGCCTCTTTCACGAGCCAGCAACCCTAAACAATTTCTCTCTCTTTTTGGCAAAGAATCTCTCTTAGAACAAACAATAAATAGAAGTTTAAAAATAACTCCAAAAAATAATATTTTTATTATTTCTAATAAAATTTATTTAGAAAAACTAAAAAAAATCTGTCACAACATCATTCCAACTAATAATATTATTGGCGAACCTATCAAAAAAAATACCGCTTTAGCAATACTTTATGGGATGGCTCATATAAAAAGTATAAATCCTAATGCAATCATTACTACTGCTCCAGCTGATCACTACATTAAAAATGTAAATAAATTTAAAATTGATATTACTAAAGCCAAAAATCTAGCCAAAAAAAATGATTCTATTATTACAATTGGAATCAATCCAAGTACACCTGATTCTTCATATGGCTATATATTACCCCAAAAAAAAATTAACAATTATTACACCGTAGCAAATTTTATTGAAAAACCGGATGAAAATACCGCTAAAAAACTAATCAGCAAAAAGGCTTTATGGAATTCTGGAATTTATACTTTTTCCATAAAAACCATGGAATCAGAATTTAAAGAATTAAGCCCTGATTATTATGATAGTTTTTTGAACTTTCAAAAAAATTTAAATAGTCCAACCAAAATTTTAGATACCTATTTAAATTCATCAGACTTACCAATCGACAGAGTTATCTCAGAAAAATCTAAACACATTTTAATGATTCCTGCTTTTTTTGACTGGAACGATGTTGGAGAATGGGACAATGTATTCAAACAATTATCAAAAGATAAAAACGGACAAGCTTTAATAAATAAAGATGTTCCTGTTGTAAGTTTAAAATCATCAAATTGTTTAATTTCTGGATTAAATAAAAAAATGGTCGCACTAGTTGGAGTTGATAATCTTGCTATAATTGACACACCAGACGCACTTTTAGTCTGTAATTTAAAAGATAGCTTTAATGTTAGAGATTTAGTAACCTTAATAGTCAAAAATAAAAAACTTGAATCATATTTTTTAAAGCAAAAATGACAAATAAAAACAAAAAAAACGTTATATTCGATTTATTTAAACGTAGTATCGACTTATTTGGATCTTTATTCCTTTTGATTTTATTTCTTCCAATAATGGTCATTACTGTCATTCTTATCAAAAAAACATCTCCAGGGCCAATCTTTTTTAAACAAAAAAGAGTCGGTAAAGATAGTAAAGAATTTTGGATGTATAAATTTAGATCAATGTATATTGGTGACAATGATAAAAGACTAAAAGAAAATTACCCTGAATTATGGAAAAAATATAAAGATGCTGGATGGAAACTACCAATGTCAGAAGATCCAAGAATAACTCCAATTGGTAAAGTAATCAGATCACTAACAATTGATGAATTTCCTCAATTATTCAATGTCTTAAATGGAGACATGAGTTTAATTGGACCAAGAGCTTACCGAGAAGAAGAATTGCAAGAATATGAAGCAAGATACCCTCATACTAAAAAACTCATCAAACAAATAAGATCTGTTAAGCCAGGAATTACTGGACTTTGGCAAACTTCTGGCCGAAATGAATTAACATTCGAACAAAGAGCTAGGTTGGATTGTTTTTACATCGACAATCGATCGATTATTCAAGAAATTAAAATTCTCCTTAAAACACCAATGGCAATGTTGTCACGCTGGTAAACATTTAAATAATAAGTTAAACTAAACAATGGAACAAATATCTAGCATTCCAAATCTGTCATCCATGAAAACAAAAACCAATAATAAACTTTCAAAAATCAAAGATTTTTTAAAGAAACCAGTTTTTTCAATAATATTAATTTCAGTTACTTTAATTGGAGTTTTAGCCTTTTTCTTCGTTTTTATACCAATAAAACAAATCTTAACAAAAGTAGAAGTAGCTAAAACAGAAGTTCAAACATTAAAACAAGCAGCTGCCGACAAAGACTTAATTAAAGCCAAAGAAAGTATTTCTAAGCTTAGACAATACACCAACAACATCAATTCTACCTACAACAGACTAGGATACATGTCAGTTATCCCATTCGCTAGCAACTACTACCAAGACGGTAAAAGAGTCCTCTCAATAGCTAAAGACGGATTAGATGCTGGTGATATAGTTATTGACGCCATTGAACCATACAAAGATTTTATTGGAGCCAAAGGTTCATCATCCAGCGGTGCTCAAACAACCGAAGACAGGATTACTTTCTTAACTCAATCAATTGAAAGTCTAGTTCCTCATTTAGACACCATTGAAAATAAAATTGCCAATATAGAAGTTTCATTAAATAAGATCAATGCTAATCGTTATCCAGAAGAATTCAAAGGATATAAACTAAGATCAACTATCGTATCCGCTCAAGAAACAGTCGATCAAGCTCACACTTTAGTTAAGAATGGACAACCAATCCTATCTAAAATTTCTTGGTTATTAGGTAAAGACAAGCCAAGACAATATTTAATGATCTTCCAAAATGATGCCGAATTAAGACCTACTGGCGGTTTCTGGACAGCATATGGGATCATTAAAGTTGACAATGGAAAAGTAACATCAACAGTGTCTGACGATATTTATGCTCTAGATGCAAAATTAAAAAGCACTATTCCTGCACCAAGACCAATCAAGGCTTATCACATCAATGTTCCTTACTACAACCTTCGCGATATGAACATCTCTCCAGATTTTCCAACTAGTACAACTCTTTTCTTAGAAAATTACAATAAAATTGTCAAATCGGGAGATCAACTTGATGCTGTTATTGGCATAGATACTCAAGTTTTAGTCGATTTTGTTAAAGTGTTAGGACAAGTTGGAGTCAGTGGTTTTGGTAATTTTTCATCAGAACCAGATAAAAGATGTAACGGTTGTCCTCAAATAATTTACGAACTTGAAACTTTAGCTGATAAACCAAAAAGTTTTATAGACACCAACAGAAAAGGTTTCCTTGGACCTCTGATGAATTCATTGCTTCTAAACGCTATGGGTTCAGAAAAAAGTAAAATTGGACCATTAACTCAATTAATGCTAAATGATATTCAGTCAAAACATATTCTCTTTTACTTTCTAGATTCAGAAATGCAAAAAGCTGCTGAATTAGCCAACATCACTGGATCTATTACCCAAACTGACAAAAACACTGATTATTTTAATGTAACCGAAGCTAACATGGCTAGTGCTAAATCAAATTTATTTATTACTGAAAAAGTAAAGCATGAATTAACTACTAAAGATGGCAAGGTTAATCATAAAATTACCATTACCTATAACAACCCAGAAGCAGCTTCAAATTGTAACCTAGAAAAAGGGGATTTATGTTTAAATGCTGCTAAATATCGTGATTGGTTTAGATTCTATGTTCCAGTTGGATCAAAAATGATTAAAATGACTGGATCCGAAGTTGAACCAGTTCTATACGAAGAATCAGGAAAACAAGTTTTTGAAGGCTTTTTTGGAAACAAATATCCTCTATATGCTCAATCAACCTTAAAAACCACTATTCAATATGAAAGTAGCGTTCCAGCAAGTAAAAACTATGTTCTTTACCTTCAAAAACAAGCCGGAACTAAACCATTTGAATACGAATTAAGTGTTAATGGCCAAAAACAAGAAACCTTCAGTTGGACAGGTGACAAAACAATTAAACTTGCTTTGTAATGGAAAAATACCAATCAACACTAGGTATCGTAATAAATAAAAAAACAATCAAAGAAACTGATATTCTTATTACTCTATTAACACCTAAAAAAGGTAAGATAACAACTTTAGCCAAAGGTGCCAAAAATATAAGAAGTAGTCGATTAAGCACCCTTCAACTAGGAAATATTATTCAAGCTCATCTGTATTACAAAAATGAATATAACTGGCTTACTGAATCAAAAACAATAACTCCTTTTCTTCAACACGATAAAACCTTAGCTCAGTTAAACCTTTTATTTTATTTTTTAGAAATCGTTAATAATTTAATTGCCGACAACCAACAAATAGAAGGTATTTATGAAATATCTCAAAAAATAATAAATGCCATCAATAACAATTTAGTCGATCAATATATTAAAAATGAAATTTTGTTTTTACAGGTTTTAGGATTTGGACTTCCTCAAGAAATAATAGATTACTATCAAAAAAAAGATTACAAGACCACTCAACAATTAATTAAAAGATATTTCGAATCAATAATAGAAAAACCTCTAGAGAGCAATAAATTATTTAAATAAAATATTTCGATTAATGCTAGAATTTCCTATGAAGAAAAGTAATATTTTTCTATCCTGTTTAATTTTTATATCCATTTCTTTCGTTTTATTCTTTTCCCGACAAATTTTTAACTTTAAATATGAACCAGAATATTAT
>Ga0247841_10001816_pt1 | contig 45116 bp, 73 predicted proteins | sample LaCruzMarch2015__2_FD_192410 | JGI IMG/M metagenome (GOLD analysis project Ga0247841, IMG submission 192410) | Freshwater microbial communities from meromictic Lake La Cruz, Castile-La Mancha, Spain - LaCruzMarch2015_18m | ecosystem: Environmental > Aquatic > Freshwater > Lake | place: Spain... | reverse complement strand
CTCCAATTCTGTCCTAAACCAGAACTCAACCATCTATACAAATGACTATGGTTTCTTTGTAATTGTTCTTCTGCTTGTTCTGTTAATGTTAAACTTAATGTTTCTATTGATTTTGGTTTTACTAAATATCTTTCGTAATTCTCGCAGAATAAGTAAATATCTAAATGACATCTTGGAGATTGTCTATAACTTGGACAGCGAGTGTTGGGGCATTTTGGTTGTATCATTTTATCCAATACACAAATGTCTATTTAATTCTGGAATATCAAATTTATGATGTTTTTCATTCATTTCGTGTTCTACTACATCAATTATCCTTGCAAATCTTAATCTACATTCTAAACATATAAAAGTCATTTTATCTATTGGAAATGGTTTTGTGAATGTTGTCATTCTTTCATCTCCTTATCAATTTCTGCGATTTTGGTGTTTGCTTCTTTTAAAAATTTAATTGAATTTGTAGAAAAGTCATCTTGCACCTCATGTGTTAATTTATGGACTTTCATATTTTGCATTGCTTGGTTTTCAGAAAGAGATTTTATTACTTTTTTGCAGTTTGGAAAATCGCAAGTTAATTCATATATTTCTTTATCTATTTGTTTTTTCATATAGTAGTGTAGTATACCCCCCTTATAAATGTTTCTATTGTTTTTTTGTAATTTTAAAATAGTTACATATCTATATAAAGAATAATGAGTTAAAGATTAAATGTTAAAATTAATATTTTCTAATTATCTAAAAAGGTATTTCCCAGAAGTTCTAATCGGTTAAGCTCCGTCAAGCTGTGGATATGGGTTTCTGGGTTTTCTGCCTTTTTATTCATTATTAAATAGTAAATATCCTTTAAAAATCTTTCTAGTTATTCGGTTTATAAAAAATATAAAGAAATAGAATAAATTTCAACTTAATTAATTAAATACTTTTATTAAAACTTTTTTTCCAATAAGTTTTTTGAATTGGACTCTTGAAATTGATACTCTGCCAGAAATAACATTTCTACACTTACTTCTGCTTACTTTCATTCTTTTTGATACTAATAGCTTCATTTTTACCTCCTTTTCTATATATTTTAAAATAAAAAGTTAATATTACTAGGAAAATTATAATTATTCTTGAAGTTATGTTTAGAGTATTATCAATTATACTGAATATTAAGATAGATAATAAAATAAAAATTAATAAATAACTAAGTATTTTCATTCTTCTTCTGAATCCATATCATCTTCAAAGTCATCTTCTGGTTCATTTTCTTCAAGATTATCCATTTTCCCTCCTAAGATGTTTAATATTTATTGATCTTGTTTCTTTATTTTCAAATTCGTTTACTCTTTCATGAGAGTGCATTAAAAAATCTTCTACTGAAATACTATATATGTTCCCTGATGGATATGTAATGATTATGTTTCTTACTCCGTTTGATATTGCATATTTTAAATCTTCTTTATTAATTGTTTCTCCTGCCCCCGATTCCCCAAACGATTTAAATATTTTTCCAAAACTTAGGAAAAATTCTCTTTTAAATAAAATTAGATAGTTTCCTTGCTCTGCTTTTATTATTTTATATCTATTGTGATTTAAAGGTACTGATTCTGATATTTTTATTCCATTTTTAATTAGATAGTTTACTACTTTTCTATAACTTGCGTCTAGAGTATCAACTTGATTCATTTTTTAAATTCTTTTTGAGAATCCTCATATTCTTTTCTAATTTTATATGCTTCTAACATTGTTTCTGGTTTCTTTCCATCATAACCTAATTTTCTTAATGCAAATAATTGAGATACGGATGGTTTTATATTAGCCCATCTTTCTATATCTTCTTTTGATGGGATAAATTCTTTTAAAGGAGATTTCGCAGGAGTTGTTGAACCTGCTACTTTCTCTTTATCCTGTAAGGGAGGATTATTAATTTTTGTTTCTCCTTTTTGTAGATAAATATCTGCATAAAATTCTTTATTGGATTTATAATAAATCGACCCCTTGCATATTATATTTGGATTTAAATTTTGTACTTCTTCTATTTTATTTGCTCTTTCTTCTGGAGTTTTTCCTTTAACAATTATTATTTTAATCATTTTTTTTAATCCTCTTTCCTATTAATATTTTTTCTATGATTCTACCTATTGCATAACCTAAAAATCCTATTCCGACTATACTTGTTATTTGTGTAAATGTTATCATTTTTTTACCTTCTTTGGAATATTCCAATAAGCAGATCTACATTTAGGACAAGTCATTGGTCTTTTTTCTTGATTGAATCCCTCTTTTGGAATCCATTCATGCTTACATCTGCAACAAATCCAACCTTTTTTAATTATTTTTGTTTCTGGCATAAAAACTATTATTATCTATTCTTTAAATATCTTTCGGTTATATGTATGTCATTTTTAAGTAATACACTAATATGAGATAGATTTATAAATAAAGAGATATAGTTAATTTAAGTAATTTTTTTGAAGTTACTAGGGAGAGGTGCAATAAAATGCACTTTTTAATTCAAATGGATAAAAAAGAGATAAATAGGTGGATTAATATTTTTCTAATTGTTTGGATAGTCATACTTTTGATTGTTATTTCTTATGTTTTAATTAATCTTAAATCTTCTATGGAAAATTATAATAGAAATAATCATGTTTCATATTACTATGAAAAAGCTAGTATATTTCAAGGAGATTATTATATTCAATCTATTGCAGATAAATGCATAGATTCTAATGATAAGGTTTCTTGTGTTTTTTATAATACAAAACTTAATTATACAAATCATTTTTCTGCTATAAAAAATCCTACTGAATTAGCCGAATCTGGATTTAAAGGAGTATGTAGGGATATTGCTACATTTAGATTTTCTGTTTTAAGAGAACTTAATGTCTCCTGTGAACTATATCTTATTCCAAATAAACACCTTTATGTTGTTGCTTTTGAAAATAATAAATCTTATAGAATAGATAATAACTATGTTGAATATATTATTTAAGATATTTATATTTATTTTAGAAATGTGTTTACTATTCTTTGCAATTTGGCTTTACATTCATTCTATTATTTGGTTTTTTTGTAAATGTGGAGATTTTTTTATTTGGTTATTTAGGTGGACTTAAAAATTAGAATCTACTTCCTCTGGCATAATTCCTAATCCTATCATATTTTCTATGGATTCTGGCTTATTTTCTTCTTCTAGATTTTTTTCCCATGCTTTTATATATTTTTGTGCAGTAACGTGATTTATTTTTAATTCTTTTCCTATTGCTCTAAATGATTTCCCTTCTTGTTTTAGTTTGTATGCCTGTTCTTTTATAATCTGTAAATTTTTATCTTCTTTTTGTTTTTTAGGTTTTTCTTTATCTTCTTTTCTTAATTCTCTTTCTTGCTTCTTTTCTTCTGCTTCCTTTTCTTCTTGTTCTTGTATCTTTTTAACCTTTAATTTTACTTCTTCTTCTTCTTTTTCATATTCATTATTCATAAATCTAACTAATTCATCATATCTAACCATTTTATCTGAAAAGTTCTTTTTATACATTTCAATCCAGTTGTATTCTGGTTCTTTGTGCATATGTGATGGGAAAAATATTAAAAAGGGATCATAATCTTCGTGTCCATAAATAAAAAATGCATTTCTTTTCATATTTTGCAGTTGTTCCCTATAATCTCTTTTATAATTTAAAGCCTTACAGACTACTTCTCCATCTTTTGTACTTAATTGACCTATAAAAGTAATTGTTGCAGAACCTTTTATTTTATCATCAGTATCACTCCAATTTTGAGAATCGCAAATAGAACTTATCCCTTTTCCTTGTGAACGCATTGTTACAAGTGCTTCAGTAATTGCTTCTGATAAGAAATATTTATATCCCTGTGGGTTTCTTGGTGTTAGTTTTCTTATTTCTGGGATTATAATTAAAATTGGTTTTTTAGAAAAATGCCTATTTGAGATAATTTGTTTAAGTAAATTTAAAACGCAAAATTCTTTTAATTTTTCATCTTTTAGCCACATAGATAAAAATATATGATAGTTTTTATTATCTGTTAATATTTCTTCCCAGTTTAAAGCATAGGGACAGGTTTCCTTTCTAAGAAAGTAATTAGTTTTAAATGGACTTAATAAATTTGCTACTTCCGTTATTGATTTTGCAGTTCCAGATCCAACATTTAGATAAAAGTTTTTCGGGTCAGGTATCATCTTCTTTTTGTCTTTTTTTCCCTGAACTCTCCTTTGAATTTCGTGTAAAAATAAGAATAAACCATCATTTCTTCCTAAATCTTCACTTACTCTTAAAAGTAGTTTAATGGATTCTGAATCAAATGTAGTTTCTGCTAGAATTGTCCAATCTTCCCTAGTTAAAGTTTTAATTGGAACTGTATAGAAGTTTATTGGTGGTAAGTATCCTTTTGGAATATTTGATGTGTAAGGATGGTATACCTTACACGGATATGTTTGTGGAAGTTTACCTTTTTCTTTTAAAAATTCAAGATGATACCTTTTTTCTGGTAAATATTGGACAAAAGTAAATTCTGCTTCATCTTTTGGATCTGCAATAACTAAAACTATTCCATTTGTTGCCTTTCTCCATTTTTCTATTAAATTTTCCTCTGCAATCCCTTTTCCAGAACCAGAAGTAGCATATATCTGAGCTTGAAAAGGTAGAACATCTCCATGTTCATTTTTTAAACTTAGATAGGTTCTATTATTTTTATTTATTATTTCCATCAGAATAAAACCTCCTGAGAAAGTCTTTTATTACAAATATCTACATAGTTTTGATCTACTTCAAATCCGATAAATCTTCTTCCAATTTGCTTAGAAGCTAACATACAAGACCCCCCCCCCCACAAAAGCATCCAATACTATATTATTTTTATCACTACATTTTTCTATTAAAAATCTTAATAATTTTTCTGGTTTCTGTGTTGGATGAATGGTTTTATCAAAAAATCCAATGTGCATAGAGGTAATTACTCCATTTATTCTCTTTCCTCTAAGTTTTGGGTTTCCTTTTTTAAAATAAAATATAAATTCATATCCTATCCCAAAATCCGATAAATCCCCCATTCCACAATGGTTTTTATCCCATACTAAAATTTGATGACATCCTAAACTTTTCATTAGATTTATATTTTCTTCGCATCCAAAAATTAACATAAAACAATCTTCTTTTAATACCCTAAATAATTCTTTAAAATGGGGTATAAAATTAAAATCTTTATCCCAATTACCTGCTGTTTGAATTTTTTTCTTATATTCTTTTGAACCATGATTAGAATAATAATCTATTCCGTATGGTGGGTCAGTTAATATTAAATCAATAGAATTATCTGGAAATGTTTTTATTCCATCTAAACAGTCCATACAATAAACTTTATTTAATTCAAATTCTCCTATTTTATTTTCCATTTTAAATTTTAACAAAATTTATATCTTTTGGTAATTTCATATTCCCACAAAACCACGCAGTAGCGAACCAACTTCCCCCCCCCCTTTCCAGATGGTGTTTCAAAGTTAAATCTTTTATTTGGAATAATTAGTTGTATTCCATATTCTCTATAAAATTTTTGTCTTTTTTCTGATTCTAATGCAGTCAAGGGCATTAATAAAGCAAATGGCTTTTTTAATTCGTAACATCTTTCTAAAAATTTATCTTTTAAGCTGTATGGTGGATTAGTTATAATACAATCAAATTTCATGTATGGTTTCCAAATTAAGAAATTACATACCGAATTACTAATAATATCCGTTCCTAAAATATTAAATCCCTTTTCTTCAAATGCTTTTACTAAATTTCCTTTTCCTGATGCACATTCCCATATAATCCACTCCTTTTTTAAATATGGAATTAAATAATCTATCGCTTGTTTTGGTGTTTGAAAATCGTCTCTATTTCCCTGCATCATTGGAATTTTACATTCTCCTACCATTATTTTCTCCTATATCTTTAAATCTTTCTGGAATTGGGTCTCCAACTCTCCTTTTATCTAATTCTCCTATTGCTCTACTTCTTGGGAAGTCTAATAATTTAAACATTTCTGGTGGTATTGATTTTTGAGATATAGATGTATTATTTATTAAGAAGACAAATAAGGTATATATGTCTTGTTTGATTAATGGAATTTTTCTTGCTTTTTCTGAAAAATCTTTATATTTTAGGTCTTTTTTGTCCATTGTTTTATCTTCTAATAAATCGTAAGATGCCTTTGTCTTTTCTACTATTTTATCAAATTTTTTTAAGTCTAGTTTTACTTTAATCCAATTTTCTCCTAGATTTTTATTTATTTCTGATGAATCTTCTTTTAACATATTAATTAATCTTTCTTCTCCAACTACATTAATCATAATATCTATAAATTCTTTTAGAAAATATAAATCGTTTCCATTTGTTGAACTGCAAAATAATGCAATTTTTCTTAGGGCTAATTGTGTAAAAACTTGATTAAGATTAATCATGGATACTTATAGCAACCATATCTGGAATATCATAATCCCCAAATATTCCCTCGCTTTCCTCTTTTAATTCTATTTCTTCCATTGCTTTGCTAATTATTTTCATATCATTTTTTAAATATTTATACATTTCTCCTAGTTTTTTCATATCTAGTTTCTTATAAGAAGATTCTAATAATTTTTTATATAATCTATTTTTTTCATTTAATAAAGGATCATAAATTCCAGTTAATACTAAGCAAATATTATAAATTGAGTAAAAATGCCAGATTGATTTTATATACTTATGATTTAATTCTAATTGATTAAATACTTCTATTCTTTTTGTAATTACATTTTTTAATAGTTTCATTCTGAAAAAATAGCTAAACATAAATCAAAAAAATCTATGAGTTCATAATAATTTAGTCCAATATAATTTTCAATAACTAATTTTGCTCTATACTTTCCAAAATCTTGGGTTCTGTCCAAAATAGCAAATAAATCTAAAAGTCTTATTGAGTGAATTGAATGTATTCTTATTAATTCTTTTGTCTGATTATTTTCTTTAAATAACTTTCTAAACTCATTGAAGAATTTTAAATATTCTCTTGCAAATAAAAGATAGTTTAACTTAATATCTTGATACTCTATTTGTTCTTTAAGTTCTAATTCTAAGTTTAGTTCTTCTTTTTTTAGATTGTTGATTAATTGGTTATTCATTTTTATTATCTTCCTTTTTTAAAAAATTCATTAATACTTCTTTCCATGTAAGCTTTCCTTTTGCAGTCTCAAGTTCTTTATGTTCTTTATCTTCAAGATGAATATTTATTGTTTTCATTACTTTCTTACCAACCTACCTACTAACTAACCTACCTATATAAATCTTTCCTTTGTTTAGCCCTATGGAAAATTTGTGTTGATTTTGCAGTTAGATAAATTTAAATAGTTAATTAAAGTTAGAATAACATGGCTATATTCATGAATAATAAATTAAAACATGGTGAGTGTATATGTATAGTAGTTGAGGGCTGTGGGAAAAAAGAAACACTTAATGTCTTTCCTTTAATTTATCTAATCTGTTTTATAGTCGTAGTTTTAATGATTCTCTTTTATCTAATCTGTTTTATAAGGGGGCTTATGTAGTAATGGATATATCTTTTCATTCAGATAAGTTGTGTCTTAGGGATAATTCTATGCATATTCCCTTTGTAAATCCTCTCAATCTTTCCACTAGAAGTCATGGGGTTAATTGGTTATTAAATTTGGGACTAACCATCTAATGGGAAAGACCATTGGGGCAGTAGACAAGATTAGAGGAAATAGAAAACGTAGGTCAGACTATGGTTCTAAAAGAAAACTGTTTATGGGGCATCCCCCAAAAGGTAAGAGGGAGATTCGATTTGAAAGAAAAATTGGAAATAGGAATTGTTTGAAACTATGGGTCTGGGAAATTAAAGATATGCCGTATGATTCATACCTTCGTTTCAATAGATATATCCGAGCAAAGATTCATAAAAAAATATATATTCCCACACTTAGAATTGACGCACAATTAGATGAGATAAATACTAAAGAAAAAATAGAAGATATGATGGCTTATAATTTTTGGCAAGGAGAATTTTTAATTATGGGTTTCAGCAATGCAAAAAATAGGTTTCATACTAAGCCAGTAAAAATTTGTAGAGTCGTGATAAAAGAAAATGATGATGGGAATCGGGCTAGGATTGTTCAGTCCTATCGGCTTCATAGATACAAATGGTTTTATAAGGGGTAAAGATTTATATACTTCATTTTTTTATAATGGGTATGGGAAGAATTAAAGGTGTAAAAGATAAAGTTCTATTTAGAAAAGATAGATCTGATAAAGGAAAACCTAGAGAATTTACACAAAGGGCATTTGCACCAGAAAATTTACAATGGCTAACTGCTAAAGAAAATCAAACTAAAAATTCTATGTGGAATGGGATTAATTATCGTAAGAATAAAAATACTCCTCAGTTAATTCAAAATGCAAAAAATTAAAGGATTCTTTTATGCAAGAAAATCTCCTGATGATAAAGAAGATACTAAGACTTCTATTGATAATCAGGTCTCATTGGGTATTAAAAGATTCGAAGAAAATGATTGGGAACTTGTTAAAATATTTATTGATGAAAATATAAGTGGTTCGGATAGAAATAGACCTGAATTTGTTAAGATGATGAATGAAATTTATTCTTCTTCAGAAGTTAATATTATTGGGGTTAAAGAGCAAGATAGATTTTGTAGAGATCCTGCTTTCTTTATGGACACATTAAGTAATATGGGTATTCGTGGAAAGAAACTTTATTCCTGTATGCAATCTAAGTTTTTATCTGATGAGGATTTAGGAGATTCTGTTAAAGCTTTACTTGATGGAGATTATATTAAGCAACAAAGAAAAAAGGCAGACGTCTTATTATCTCAAAAAAAGGATGCAGGAAAGCCAACATTTAGACCCCCATTTGGATATATGGCTAATTTTAAGTTTAATTCAAGGGGAGAAAAAGTTTCTCTAGATAAATCAAAGAATGTGTATGATTGGATAATCTCTGAAAAAGAAGCTATAATGGTATCTGGCGTCGTTTGGGATTATCTTAATTCTATCAGTTATAGGGCTACCTTGCTTAAATATCATATCCCTAAGGCAAAATACTATCGCATCATTAAAAATTCCTGTAACGGGCTTTATAGTGGTTTTATTTACTATATTCGTAAGTTTAAAGATCCAGATAAAAAAATAGTTCGAACAGAAGAAATTTTATACCCTTCTGACCATCCCAAGATTATATCTGATGAATTGTATTCTAAGGTTAAAGAAAAGTTTCGAGCTTAGTTTTTTAGTCTTTTTATTTCTTCTCTTAATTCATCTACTGCTATTCCTAATTTCTTTATAACTTCTAGGTGTGATTGAAAATTTTTATCAAACATTACTTGATTTGCTGTAACTTTATTTATTGCTTCTAATGTAAATTTTGGAGTTACTTTCCAGTCTGTTTCGTCACATTCTTTGAAGTATTCATCTGATTTGTTTGCTCTTAATGGTTTATCTGCTTCAAATTCTTTTAATCCTATATCATCTTCTTTAGAATCATCTACCCATAAAATAGATTTATTCTTCATATTTTTTACATCTAGTTTTCTCTTTTGACTTAGTAACCATTCTGCAAATTTATTAAAGATTAAACCATAATGTTCTCTGAAAATTTCTATTCCATATATTCCTTTAAATCCAAATTTTACTTTTAGTTGGTTTGTTAGATTGTCTATATCTTGTAATGCTCTAAATTTTGAGTGTAATGCGTCTTTTGAATAGTATGAATTATTTGTATAAATTGTTAAAGATTCTTTATTTATCCAGATTGTATTTCTTTTAAAACTAAATTTTATTGACCCAAATGGGAGAACTGTTGGAACTCTTTTAAAGTTTTTGCCTTTTCTTGGTTTTCTATTTAAAAATTCTTTAACTAATTGTTTTTTTTTGAGATTTTCTTCACTTGGAAATAATATTTTAAAGTTAAATGCGTGACCTCTTTTATTTAACTTTTTATCTACTGGAATTAGGGTTACCCTAGGGTGACTTAGTGAACTTGTTAAAACATTAACTTTAAATTTTCCTTCTCTTTTAATATAACCTAATTTTTCCAGTTTCCCTAGATAATTTGAGAAATTAGACTTAGATATTTCTAGCTTTTCTCTTATCTTTTGTTTAGTTAAACCAACCCTTAAAAGATGTAATATAGTGGTAAGTTCACTTTTATTTTTCTTTTTTTTCATAGGGGTGATAAAATGAACTTCTTTATATATCTGTGTTTAAATTTTAAAGTGACAAAAAACTATTTATTTTTATCTTTCTGCTTTATTCTAACAGTTATATGTATTCCTCTTTTATTTAATTCTTCTAAAAATAAGTCTTTTATTTTTAGTAAATCTTTTTTTTTGAAATCTTTAAAGTTCTTTATTCCTTTATCTATTATGCTTAATAATTCTTCCATTTTCTCCTCCTTATAAAAAATTCTCCGTGAGAGTTGCATTTAGGACACATAAAACTTATTTTGTTTCCTTCTTCTTGGTATTGCAAATTAACTCTTTTCTTACATACCTTGCACTTTAATCTTTTATTTTTTGACATATTTTAACCTCAGTTTAGAAAATAATAAAAAAATGGGGGGATTTTCTCGCCACCCTCTTATCCAACTAGACATCTAATTAAGCGTTGTTGATGTAGAAGTCGAAATCTCCAGTATTTTCATACTTTAGAGTTCCTTCTGAATCTTGAACACCATACTTAACTGTTCCGTCTGTATCAATGAATTTCTGTAAGGAATACCAATCTGTTAAAACTCCACCAGACAAGTCTTTACTTGCACCTAGTGTGAATGTAAGATCGTATGTTCTTGAAGCAGAACCATCTACTGCTGGAACTTGGAAAGCAACTAGCTTTGAACCTGCATTTACTGATGTGTGAACTGATGGAACTGAAACAGAACTAAGTCCTGCCATTTCTACCTTTGTTACATTTGCAGATGTGGATGCTGGTAATTCTACTACATAGATTAAATCACCACTTGACTCTAAGGATGTTCCCTTAAATTCTACTTTTACAGTAAGAGTTTCTCCAGAAGCTAAATCTGTCTGGTTTACTGCTCCTCCTGCTACTGCATCAGTCATATAATCTCCGTCATCATTTTTGATTCTAACGGAAGGATTGTCTGATGTTGAATAGAACATTGGGTTTTCTACTGTTATACCTCCACAGGTCATCTTAGCATCTATTTCTGTATCAATATAGTCAGATAAAGAAGCGTGAATTTTCAAGCTATCTCCAACTGTGAATGTTGTTGTTCCTGATGTTGCTGTTGTTGAAACAGGTCCACCATTAACTCCTACTTTCAATGTTGGAGTTACATTTGAGCTTTTTGATAAAGCACTAAATGAATTTACTGTTAAGATTCCTGTTGAATCTGGACAGCTTGTAACTTCTGTTTTATCTTCTTTTGTAACTACTGATTGGCTAACTGCCCAAATAGCTACGACTAAAGCCAAAACTGCTATGATTAAAATAAATACTGTTGCTCCACTTACTCCTTTTTTATTTATGGATCTAAGTTTTTGCATTTTAAATAAACCTCCTTGTAATACTATAAAAATTAGTCTTTTTTAGAGATACCAAGCTCTTTTTCATATCTTAACTAATAATATTATCTATTTAAACCTAAATATAAAGGTTTATATATCAAAAACTACTTATTATTATATGAGAGAAATAGGTGATTCAGATATTTTAGATAACTATTTTTTATGGAGAAAATGTATTTATTTTGCAGATATAAATAAAGATAATTTAACACTAAAGCAAATTGCAAGTTATACTAATTCTTCAGTATCAGACACGAGAACTTTTATCCCACTTATTAAGTATATGATTAAGTCTAATATTATTGAAGTAGATAATAGCAGAAAACCTTTTATCTTTAAAATTTATGGTAAAAAATTAGTTAAGTTTCTCACGCAAGGAGAACCATTTATTATAAATAAAAAGCTAATTAAATTAAATTCTTTCTGGGGTATTACGGTAGATGTATGAATCCAATTAATTCTGCTAGTGGAGGTATAAGAATATTTCACTCCATTCAAATATTTTTATTTGTTTTGTTCTTTTTAGTATTATTAATTAATTGCGTATCTGTCTATTTTGATACAAAAGATTTAACTCAAAGCATTGGTATGATTGGAAAAGCTTTTTATGATCCTTTAAATTCTATAAGTGAAACAATTAAGAGTATTTCTTCTGGAGAAAGTATTGGATTTTTTGATAGTTTAGGTAAGTATTTTAATCTTTATTATAATATTTATATTTTATATCTATATCTCTGGATAATTTCTAAGATAGTTAATCTATTCTTTGGTAATGTAAATTCTCCTATAATTACTATTTTAATTACTATTAGCTTATTTTATTTTATTATGATTTTATTTGGCGTTCTTATTCTTCATGATTCTATAAATTTGCCTTTTGCTAAGACTGGAGAAATATTTAGGGGGCTAATTAATATTATTAGCAATCCAAAATTTAATCCAGATATTATTCCAAATAATTTAAATAATTCTTGTTCTAAGCCATTTTGTACTTTATAGAATTAGTAGAATTAGCAAATTAAATTTTCTATTTCTGCACTTCGATTCTTTCCTTTTAATTTTTCAATAGATTCATAGCTAAGAGTAATAACTACTTTTTTCTTCTCAAATGGTAGGTGTCCGAATTTATCATAAAATTCTAAATATCCTACACATCTTTCAATCATTTTTTTATTTACCTTCTTGAACATCTTCTTAATTTTACAACTATTTTAGTTATATCTCCTTCTCCTGTTTTTGCTAGATCAATCATTGTTCTTGTTAATGCTTTTTCATTTACTTTTATTCCTTCATTTTCAAATTCACATAAAACTACTGTAATTGCAGTCCTTTTATTTCCATCAATAAATGAATGATCAGATGTCATGCTTCTTACTAAATAAGCTAATCTTTTATAAGAATTTTTCTCTGAATTAGCTCTTTCAACAGCATAGTCTAACGAGTTGGATTGTCTGAGTTTTCCTCCATAAACTGCATTAGTTCTTACCAACTGATCCTTGGTTATTTTATCCATTATATATGTATATAATTGATACTTATAAATCTTTGCTTTTTTTATTTTTTTATACCTTATACTACTTATACTATAAAGATTTAAATAGTTAATATTTGTAATATTATTATGAAACAGGAAGTGGTGATAGTTTCGCATATTAACGACGATAATATTAGATTTCTTTGTCTAAATTCTTTTGATAAAATCTTACAACATAGTAAAAGATTAAGTAAGGAACAGGTTTTAGAAGTTATTAGAAATTTAAGAGATGAGTTAGATAGATTTTAATTATCTGGCTTTTACCATCTTTCTGGATTATAAAATCTTACTTTCTTTCCAGATACTATTTTTCCAGAAGATAAATCTTTTATTTTTATTTTTGTATTTATATTCCCAAATGGATGAGATTTTACCCATCTTGAAACATCTTCTTTAGAAGATAATTCTGTGCTTTCTGAAATTGCCTTTTCTTCTCCTTTTCCAACCTCTATATAAACTTTGTATGACATATTATTTTCTCCTCGCTTTTACTTTTTTCTTAAATTCTTTATATTCTTTCCCAGTAAATCCTAGGTCTAATCCTGTCTTGAATTTTGCTTGTTCCATTGAGTAAGCAAATACTTCTTCTTTTATTTCATTTCCCTTGTAATTTCCGTATACTTCATATTTTTCTTCTGCCATTTTTAGTAATCTCCATGGGCAATCATATCTGATTCGTGATATAGTGATGTGCCTGTTGTTTTAATGTTATAATTGTTATCTTCTCTTAATTTATACTGTTTTGCGTTCATGCTTCCTGAAATATTTTGATGTAAGTTATAAGATATTTCTAATATCCTTTTCTGATTCTTACTTTTTAACGCACTAAGTAATTTTTTAGTTTCATTTTTTGCATATGGTGATAATTTTCCCGATGATATTAGCTTTGCTAAGTTAAATTCTCTATCATTACTTGCTGATATTTTTAATTCATCCATTGTTTTTACCGATGTTTTTTTTTCTGATAATAATAAATAAAAATAAATTAATAAAGTTTTGTGTTTATTTCAATATACTAAATAATCCACTTAGTAATGATCCAATAATTATTGTCCAACCTACAACCGTGTGTACTATTTTAGGAAGTAAATTAAGGATTATTATATTTAAGAATGTTCCATTAATAAAAAGCCCACCAATCCCAACTAAGGCGATTAGTCCTACAATCATTAATAGAATATTTGACCATTTCTTATATTTTGCTTTTACCATTGTTTTAATTACCTCCTTTCAGGGGAGTTAAAATATTAATCTGCGAATGGAACTTTTTTTCCCATACCATATTTATTTTAAGTCAATCTCCTTTATATACTTTACGATTTTATAATATTATTATGCAAAAAATGAGTTAAATTTAGTTATGATATTTATTAAAAAATTTGGGGAAGAAACTAATGCTATTAAAATAATACCTGAAATTACTGCATAGAAGAACCATACAACCCAGAATCTTCCCCAATTAGTATTCTTAGACTTAAATATTAAAGTTACTATAATCCAGATTATTAATGAAGAAGCCCAGAGTATTATTAGACTTGGAATATAAGCTGATGCTTTTGCTGTTATTAAATCTAAATTTTCTATTGTTTTATTTATCATATTATTTCAAATTTTCTCCCTTTATATACATCTTGATAATATTTCTTTCTTAAAACTAATTTTCCTCGATCATAAGATTTTTCATGTACTTCGTACTTATCTTTTCCTATTTTCTCAATTAATCTCCATTGTTTTTTCATCTTTTAGCCCTTTTCCATATTAAATTTACAATAAGTCCTACAAATAATGCAGTAAATATTCCAATAGCAATATTTTCGTATAGTCCAGATAAACCTAGTGTCTTATAAATATAATATCCTGAACCAAATATAGATATAATTAATAGTAAATCCCAAATATTAAAATTTCTTCCAAACCAAGATTTTCTTTTCATTTTCTTCTCCCTATTATAAATATTAAAGATAATAATATTAATAAAGCTATTGCTCCAATTCCATAATACTTATATTTAGTTTCATTGCAAGTTGAACTATCTGCACATCCAAAATAACAATTATTTAAAATATCTTCTGATTGAGTGTACTTACAATTATAACTTTCACATTTTATATTTTCATTTATTTTTATTATCTTTCCGTCGATACAAGATGATTGAGATGAAAAATTAGAATAGCAATCTGTATCTTTTATACATTTTACATTACATTTATCTTTTACAATTCCCATATTTTTAAATTTATGACTTGAACATTCAAAATAATTATTATTTATACATTTTGTTTCGTTTAAACATTCTATACCACATTTTCCTAAGACTATTGCATTATTTTTATAACTACATAGTCCATTACTGCAAGTTCCTAATGAAGTAAAATTGTTTCCTACACACTTATCTGAGCAGTCTATGTTATAACATGGGTCTTTTTTACATATATTCGCAGAACATAAATATCCTGCATTGCAATCTGATTTAGTAATACAATCTACTGATTTATATGAAAAATAATTATCTCCTAAATATCCCCCACATTTTGAACTCCATGCCCAATCTTCATTATCGGCTATATCATAATCCCAAGCACATAATATATAATATGGAAACTTTCCATCTTCATTTGGGTAAATTCTTCCGTCTGAAATCTCCTGAAGTCCCGTAATTCCTGATTCTGTTGCTTTTGCCCAGCTTGTTTGCCTATATCCAATATAAAATTTATCTCCCGAATGACTAACATCAATATACCATTTTCCTGCACATAAATCATTTGATTTTGAACCTTCACATTGAATATCTGAACTACTTATTTTAGCATACGCACTAGCATCTCCATAATTATATGAAGAATCATAACTCCAAGCAGAAACCGAACCAATAGATATTATTAGTAAGAAAAAAAGATATACATTTTTCATTTATCCACCTCCATGTGAAGAAGAACTAGAAAGCCCAGAATTAAATATTTCTTGAGGTACATTGCTTTGAGATAAGACTATTATTAATATTGCTACTACTATTATTGCCCCTATAATTATTTTTGTTTTTCTTTTCATTTTCTTCTCCTCAAAATTATAAAAAATATTAAGAATACTATAATAATAGATGAAATAATGACAATATATGGAACTAAGCTTGGTTTTGTGGGAATATCTTCTTCATCTGGTGTTCCATCATTACAAACATTTTCTTTTAATATATAATTTCCATCAATACAATCTTTAATTATTACTTTTGTTCCATCTTGACAGTTCTGATAAATTGGATTTATACATTCTCCATCTGGAATAATTAAACAATTATGTCCTGTATCTACTAAAAATCCATCTAAACAAGCCTGAGTAACTACTGAACTTCCATCATCACATTGGATTGAAATATCTGCATTACAGTCTGGTTCTGGTATTTCTTCATCTGGAATGGTAATTTGTTTCTCTATACAATTATGATCTCCTGTTGCTATTTTATTTAATCCATCATCATCTATTGTAAATCCATCATTACATATTGTCTGGTCTTCATAATAAGAAATTTTATAATTACAATCATTTGTTACTTCATATACTGCTCTTGTTTGAATCTGTCCACCATCTATATTTTTATATAATTCCCAAGATCCAAAATAACCTCTTTTTGTACATGGAGAAGATACTGGAGAAACAACTAATGTGTTCGCTGAACTTAATGTAATTGATTGGACAGATGAACTTAATGCACAAGTACCTGATGAAGTACATAATGTTATTCCGTTTTGCACTAGGTTTTTATGTGTAGAACATCCGTAAGAATTACCAGTATCACTATTTTTAGCCCAATCTCCTGAGCAATACCAACCATTATTATATGGGATTACTCCAACTACGGTTCTTGCTTTATACTGCCCTATTTGGGCTGGTGTGTAAGTCACAGATACCTGTAAATTAGAACCACACCTATATCCTGATGATCCAATTTTATAAATTAAATCTATTGTACTTACTGTTGAACCATCTTTGTCAATATACATTTTTGCTGTTTCTGCTCTTGCCTTTGAGCAATCTAATATTATTCCAAAATTCTCTGTTGCTGTTACACTTTTTCCTAATGTTATTTGCGTAGAACTAAAATATGCTTGTTTAGTAGAAAAGATATTAAGATTCTTTAACCATCCAGATGAAATAGTTATTTTTACTATTCCTAAATTTGCATCATTATAATATGTTGTTTTAGAATTTAAAAAAATTGAAATTGATAAAATTCCTATGATTATTGTAATTAATACTATTGAAAATATGATAATTTTACTACTTTTTTTAACCATTATCTTCTTTTCTTTCCAGTAATTCTATATACTGCAAAAGCACCTAATCCTCCAATTAATAAGATTATGGCTGTTAAATAAATCCATCCTGCTGTTTTACATCCAGATTCTGAATGTGTTGATGGGGGAATTACTCCTAGGGTTAGGTAGTTATACCATGCCCAGTCTTTTACATCTTTTTGATAAGGTTCTTGATACCATCCACCACACCTATTGTCTAATCTACAGTCTGCTGAACATATTTGACTATTTTCGGTTATGCTACATTTTCCATCACCACAATAATCTTGACCTATTTGAGTTATACATTTTCCATAATTTGTTGTGGATAAGTCGCAAATCTGACCATTTGAGCATCCTGCACTTGTAGTACATTCTACTGATATTGGACTAGATTTCGTGCATTTTTCATTTATACATTGATATTTTACATAAGTTGTCTGAGTAATTGGTATTGGTCCACCTGCATTTGTACATTGAATATCTGTAAAACAAGATGGTTGAGTCTCTTTATATTTAAAATCATTTCCACAATTTGGTTCATTAGGACAACATTGAACACTTGCTAATTTTGAACCCATCCCACTTATTGTATCTCCACTTGGGGTAGTTTCTGAATAAGATGGATTTAATCTTTTTAATGACCCATCTTTCATTTGTAATTTTACTATACTAAATATTTGACCTGCATTACAATAGACTTCCCCATAACTTGGGTGTGTAAATACGTTTGTTGCTGGACCATAATTCCAAGCATTAACATAATTTATCCATTTAGTACCTTCTCCACCACTTTTATATAGTCTAGAACCAGTATAATCTGAGTTTAAAATATTTCCTAAAATTGATGTTTGAATATCGCAATTTACTGAATTTACTATCCATTTTGCTCCACCTACAAACCGATATAATTGATAAGGTTTCCATTCTTTTACAATTTTTACTTTATCTGAACTGCCCAATGTTAAATAAGAATAAGTTATCTTATCTCCTGCCTTCATATTAATTATTAAAGGAGAACCACCTGATTTTATAGTTTGCTGTCCACCATTTAGGTAAAATGATACTGTTCCTCCAGAAAACCATCCCCCACCCTGATTTGAAATTGTTAATCTACACTCGTCTGTATTTTCGTTAATCCCACAGGTTATTTCTTGACCATTAGATGGAGGATTATATGTTTGAATTCCCTCATATCCGTCTGTTGGAGAACATTCTAGTCTTGCCCAATCTGGGTTTACGAATGTAGATGTTGATATAACTGATTGTAATGCTCCAGAACTAAAAATTAATATTAAACCACTACCAATTAAAACAATAAATGTAATTATCTTTGTATTTTGGTGTTTAATCCAACCAGCCCCTAAAATTATAAAAGACATAACTATAAATCCTATTCCTATTAAAGTCCATCTAAATGTAGATGAGAAAATGAATAGTCCTAAGAATATTAATACAAATACTAAAATTATTCCAAAAATTATAAACTGAATTAATCCTCTTTTGTTTTTCATATTTATTTAAGGGTTTGTTTATTTATATACTTTACTATTTTTTATAATATTATTAGATAATTGAAATTGATAAAATTAAACCAACAGAAGTAATTATAATTTGGGAAGAATAAAATGATAATAGAAAAACTACTGAAACTAACAAAGAATAATTCAGACTTAGAAGAGGGACTGATTGGTGGACTGATTGGTGGACTGATTGTTGGACTGATTGGTGGACTGATTGTTGGACTGATTGTTGGACTGATGTTTGGACTGATTGGTGGACTGATTGTTGGACTGATTGTTGGACTGATTGTTGGACTGATTGTTGGACTGGGATTTAATATTAACTTCTTTTCTTTCCAGTAATTCTATATACTGCAAAAGCACCTAATCCTCCAATTAATAAGATTATGGCTGTTAAATAAATCCATCCTGCTGTTTTACATCCAGATTCTGAATGTGTTGATGGGGGAATTACTCCTAGGGTTAGGTAGTTATACCATGCCCAGTCTTTTACATCTTTTTGATAAGGTTCTTGATACCATCCACCACACCTATTGTCTAATCTACAGTCTGCTGAACATATTTGACTATTTTCGGTTATGCTACATTTTCCATCACCACAATAATCTTGACCTATTTGAGTTATACATTTTCCATAATTTGTTGTGGATAAGTCGCAAATCTGACCATTTGAGCATCCTGCACTTGTAGTACATTCTACTGATATTGGACTAGATTTCGTGCATTTTTCATTTATACATTGATATTTTACATAAGTTGTCTGAGTAATTGGTATTGGTCCACCTGCATTTGTACATTGAATATCTGTAAAACAAGATGGTTGAGTCTCTTTATATTTAAAATCATTTCCACAATTTGGTTCATTAGGACAACATTGAACACTTGCTAATTTTGAACCCATCCCACTTATTGTATCTCCACTTGGGGTAGTTTCTGAATAAGATGGATTTAATCTTTTTAATGACCCATCTTTCATTTGTAATTTTACTATACTAAATATTTGACCTGCATTACAATAGACTTCCCCATAACTTGGGTGTGTAAATACGTTTGTTGCTGGACCATAATTCCAAGCATTAACATAATTTATCCATTTAGTACCTTCTCCACCACTTTTATATAGTCTAGAACCAGTATAATCTGAGTTTAAAATATTTCCTAAAATTGATGTTTGAATATCGCAATTTACTGAATTTACTATCCATTTTGCTCCACCTACAAACCGATATAATTGATAAGGTTTCCATTCTTTTACAATTTTTACTTTATCTGAACTGCCCAATGTTAAATAAGAATAAGTTATCTTATCTCCTGCCTTCATATTAATTATTAAAGGAGAACCACCTGATTTTATAGTTTGCTGTCCACCATTTAGGTAAAATGATACTGTTCCTCCAGAAAACCATCCCCCACCCTGATTTGAAATTGTTAATCTACACTCGTCTGTATTTTCGTTAATCCCACAGGTTATTTCTTGACCATTAGATGGAGGATTATATGTTTGAATTCCCTCATATCCGTCTGTTGGAGAACATTCTAGTCTTGCCCAATCTGGGTTTACGAATGTAGATGTTGATATAACTGATTGTAATGCTCCAGAACTAAAAATTAATATTAAACCACTACCAATTAAAACAATAAATGTAATTATCTTTGTATTTTGGTGTTTAATCCAACCAGCCCCTAAAATTATAAAAGACATAACTATAAATCCTATTCCTATTAAAGTCCATCTAAATGTAGATGAGAAAATGAATAGTCCTAAGAATATTAATACAAATACTAAAATTATTCCAAAAATTATAAACTGAATTAATCCTCTTTTGTTTTTCATATTTATTTAAGGGTTTGTTTATTTATATACTTTACTATTTTTTATAATATTATTAGATAATTGAAATTGATAAAATTCCTAGTCCAACAGATATAATTATTACCCATACTGGTCTTAATGGAACTTTCTTTAATAATATTGAAGATAAAATTATAGCTACTACTAAAACTGGGAAAAATATTAATAGATAAGGAAATCCCGATTGTGTTGAAGATGAAATCTTGATTATGAATGATGTTAGTATATTTCCTCCTCCAACGCTTAAAGAAACAGAAATATCTCCTGTTCTTTGTGAATCATCTGTTGCTCTAATATTAAATTTATAATCTTCATTTTCTAGTGTTTCTGGTAAATTTATTGTAAATGTTTGCCTTTGCTTTGTATTTTTTAATAATGCAAGAGTAAATGGATTTTCTTTAAAAGTTACATATTTACAAATACTTCCAGTTATGTCATTACAAGATAAAGTTATTCTTTTTGAAGAAGAACCTAAATTTTCAAATTGGATAGATAAATCTCTTGATGTTCCAGAAATCATATTTACTTCATATTTTGCATTGCTTGTTGTAACTTCCATTGTCCACCTTCCTTGTTCACTTATTATTACTGTTGAACCCCCCCCTGTTGTAGTCCCTCCATCCGATATTGAAGTAGTAAAAGATAAATTTTGATTTATAGTATTTCCTGCTGAGTCATTAGCCCAGACAAAAAGATTATATGTTCCAAATCCTACTGCATTTGCTACTGTTTCTACATTACAAGAAAATGTAGTATTTACCATTGGAGAAAATCCAGAAATTGAGTACCAACAAGTATTTAGGTTTGTATCGGTTATATTTGATGTAAAATTAAATTGGTTTGAATTTGTTGTTGTAACAATGCTTAAATTATTTGCGATTGGAGTTATTGTATCTACTCCATAACTAAAATTTCCTTGCTGTGCAAATGTTTTATCTCCAGATGTTTTATTTACTGCACAAGTCCAATTATAATTTCCATCACTTAAATTTTTAGTAAATGTATTAATTCCATCAATCGCTTCTTTTGTTTCGTTTAATATATTATTTAGGTAGAAAAATACAGTATCAAGAGTTCCTCCGTTAGCTATTGAACAATTAAATATGTTATCATTTGTATTATTTGACCAATAATTATTAGAGGGATATTGATTTATGATTGGATTTGTTACATCTACTTTTAAGGTATTATTTTGTGAAGCAAAAGAACAAGTAGAATCATTATTACAAACTAAACAATTCCAATGATATGTGTCTGAAACGCTAAATGTTATGTTAATACTAGATAAATTACTTTCTCCAGTTATATCTTCTGTTGTTGAATTTATTAATGAGTTTGTTGAATTCCAAATATTTAAGGTTGAATTAATTAATGCAAATTCACTACTTGAACCGTTACAATTAAAAGTCTTATTTATTCCTGAAACTGAATCATTTACTGGAGATTCTAAAATTACTCTTGGTATTTCTGTGTAGTTTATCTCTAAGTTAGAATACTGTAAAATTCCTGACGTATCTGAGTGAAATAAAAATGGTATTATACAACTATTTCCTGACAAAGTTCCACCAGAACAAGAACCCGAAGATAGTGCTGAATTTAACTTTGAAGAAAAATCTAGTGTTTTAGATATATTTGTATAATTTATAGATATATTTGAAATCTGTAAAATTCCTGACGTATCTGAGTGAAATAAAAGAGGAACTTGACAAATTCCATTATTATCTGCTGTACAAGTAGAAAGATACGAGTTTATAGAAGTAACATTTAGGTCGATATTATTATTTAAAAAATAATATTCTGTATAATTATATTCTATTGCATTATCAATTAATACGTCAAGATAAATATTAGATGTTGCATTCATATTATCAAATGCAAATATACCAGATGTACCAGATGTACCTGCACTAGCCCCGTATGAACTTCCACCAGCTGTTCCGCCACTTCCACCATTTAAAATTTTTGACGAAGAATCGACTAAATTGCTATAAATTATACGTATATTACCTGAATTTCCACCACCGCCACCGCCACCTGCCGGAGATAAACCAAAATCATATGTATTAGAACCATCATTTACCCAAGTTCTACCCCCATTACCTCCATTTCCCCCAGCAGTTCCAGATAAATCAATCGTTCCAGTTAATATAACATTTTGACTATCTAAATATAAATGAATACCAGATTTTCCTGCGATTCCTCCAGCACCAGAACCGCCTATACCAGCCCATGATGTTCCAGTTCCACTTCCATCTGCGCCATTAGCCCCGTATGAACTTCCACCAGCTCCTCCAGATGCAGAACCAGCACCAGAACATTTTGCGCAACCTCCGCCAGTTCCTCCAGATGCTGTCCCAACATTTGCTTGTTGAAGTATTCCACTTCCACAGGATGTCCCACTTCCTCCTGAACCGAAAGGGAATCCGCCATCTGCGCCTTTTACCACATTTATCGTAAATGAACAAATACCTGTTGGAATTTCTCCTCCTGCTCCACCAAATCCGCTTATTGCTGATGAATAATAATTACTACTTGCACCTCCGCCAACACCCCCTTGTTTTACACCAGAAATTGATATAATTTCATTATTAAATGTAAAATTACTTGTAAAATTTCCATATTGCAAAATATTTGATAAATTTATTGTCCCAGAAATATTAGCGGTATCTTTAATTTTTATAAATAAACCAGTTCCATTCGTTTGATTTGCGGTTAATATTGTTCCAGCACCTAATGTAAAATTGATAAAATTATACTCTTTATTTAGATTTAAATATAACGTATTTCCAGAAACATTATAATCTGTTCCAGACGCTAAATTTCCATAACTTTTTGTTGTTGTAGTAAATATTAAATTTCCGTCTGAACCATTTCCAAAAATATTTGGTGAACTAGTATTTCCAGTTAGATTTAAACTAGCATTTATAATCCTGGCAATTTTAGGAATATCTAAATAAACAGTCTGATTTTGATTTCCTGTAAATGTTAAATTTTCAGTAGTAAAAGAGTCATTTAAACAATTTAATATTGCGTTTGTTCCTTGATAACTTGCTTGTGGAAGATACCATGAATAGTTTGATAAACTTCCTATTTTTAAAGATAGATTAGTAGTTAGAACATTCCAAAATATTGCTTCTTCGTAAGCAACCTGTTTAAAAATACCTGTGTTATTTCTCTTTACTGCCCAAGCCGAACCATTGTAACAAGACCAAGAAGAATTTGCATTTGAAGCTCCCCCATTATATGCTGAAAGAAATCTTAATTGTAAAACCCCATTTATTAAACATTCATCAATAGATAAATTAGTATATGTCTGTAAAGAAGTATCTTTTACTTGCCATAAAGAACCATTTAAAGCTCCAGATGGGATGGAATAATTAATATAAAAATTAGCATAATCTAATGTGCCTATTGCTGTTGAATAATTTCCATCAAAAAAAGCAGAAGCATTAATTCCTGTTCCGAAATTAGTCCCCTCAATGATGTAATTTCCTGAATAATTTAATCCACAGTTTCCATCTAAGTTAGTCTGATTCGTTGTATTTGCTGATTCTTGAAAACAAAACCCTAATTCTCCAGTTAAATTAAGACTTGCACTTGTAATATTTGCATATTTATTAATTGATAGATTTTTATTTATATTTTGGTTTGTTGTAAAACTTAAATTTCCACCATCAGAAATACCATCAAAAGAAGAAATGCTTAAAATGGCTGATACAATTCCAATTAGTATAAATCCAATAATCCAAATAATTGCTAGATTTTTATTTTTCATTTTTTTCTCCATATTTTAAATAAAACCCATAAACCATACATTCTTTATAATTTTTAATACAATCTTTTCCTACTTTACTTATACATTCTAACCTTAATGGGCATTTTTCTAATCTATCCTCTAATTTGTTCATCTTCTAATTTTATAAATTTATATTTAAATGAAATTATTAAAAATAATAATAAAAAGATAAAACTTATTGCGTATGCTTTTATTTCAGTATATTTATTTATATCTTGTACTAATTCTTCATTTTTCATATCATATTCAAAAGAATTATAACCAATTCCACTATTTAAATCAAAATTAGATAAATTAGTAGGTAAATTTAATATACATATTTCTTTTGTTGTTACGTTTGCCTGTTTAAAATCTAAATAATGTGAATATTCATGAATAGTAATTGATAAAATTGATACAGCAAATAAAGACAGTAAAAAGAAGATGAAAAAATATCTTTTTTTCATTATTATATATGTTTTTTCTTTCATATTTCTACCTCTGTATTATTACTCCCAAATAATCTTTTTTTATAAATTAAATAATAAAGTCCACCAAATCCAATAATTATTATTCCTACTACTAACGCTAGTAATGTATCGCTTGTAAATATTCTTGTAAAATCTATGAAAAAATTATTTAATAAATGCACTATAAAAGGAATTGTCCAAAGCCCAGTAGCTATTGTTAATAATCCCATAAAACACCAAAATATGAATACAACTAATAAAGATGTATCACTTCCTGAATAAACTGTACTATGCCATATTACTCCAAATATTCCTGCTCCAAAAATGGATACAATCCAAGCATATAGTCCATATTCATTTGAACTCATTTTTGTTCTTAAAGCTAAGAAAGTTAGACCTAATAATAATAATCCAATGGTTACTGCTAATAAAAGGTTTTCTGCTGAGGGAATTATTGCAGATGATAAAGCCAAAGAATCTACTGGTGTAAATTGTTGTGGTAAAACTTTTAACCCAGTAAAACTTTGTTTAAAATTAAGCAAATTTGCTGATAAAAATATTAAAGAGAAGAAAATTAAAGCTAAAATTGTTAATTGTGGTGCAGTAAATCTTTTAAAATAAGATAAACTTGGTTTTTCTCCGATATTGAAAAATCCTATTGAATCCCCTAGTTTATTATTTGGTTTCCAAAGATAGTTTAGTACATAGATTACTGTAATTCCTATTAATCCACCATAAAGTAATTTCATGTAAAAATCTACTAAATTAAATACTTCTGGTTCTGCTAAGGCACTTTTTCCCAAAACAAATGAAAATGGGAATACGTAAGATATTAAAATTATGAAAGCCATTAAGATCAAGAATCCTATTATTTTTGGTATTTTTATTGCCATTATTCTTTTAGAACTGAAAATATAATTATTCCTACTCCTAAGATAATTGCCCCAATAATTATAATCCATTCCCAACCATTTAGTTCTGATTCTATTGGTAAGGCATCATTTATAGTATTTCCTAAATCTTCTACTTTTTCGTTTATTGCTTCAACTATTGAATTAATAGTACCTTTATTTTCTGGAACTTGATAAGTAATATTTGTTATATTTGGTGTTATTCCTGTTTCCCCAGTTGTAGTAGAACCAGAACCTAATTGATTATAAGTAAATATTGTTTGATTAATTCCTATATTTCCTACAATATCAGTACAAGTAAATATGGCTAGGTATTCTTGGCTTCCAGACATAGACTTTGAATAAGTATGGCTATTCCCTAATTTTGACATTATATAATTTGAACCATCTACATTTAAAATACAATTTGCTTCTTCATCAGTTGTAATTGAGAATAAAATTGGGTTTATATTTTCTTGTATTGAAGTAATTGGACTATTTATCGTAATTATTGGACTTTCTATATCATAAGTTAAATATAAAATATCATAACTATCCATAATTCCAAGTTCAAGAACCCCATTATTAATTTCATATGATTCTCCGGTATTTAAATTGCTTATTTTATTATATGGATAATTTATTATTCCTCCGGATTCACTCAAATTAATTGTAACATTCTGACTTCTTGGATCAGAATTTATTACAATCATCCCATATTCAGTACCTTTCTGGCATGAAATTATGGATAATCCTGCATATGGGCTATAAGTTTCTTTAACTGATCCTTCTGATTGACATATCTTCGCAAAGTTTTTTGTTGTATTCCAAACAGGATAATATGTTGCTTCTGTTGTGTTATCTATTCCTGGCTGAGATATTGTATTAAAGAAATATGTGTATTCTGGATAATGAGTTCCATACCAATACATATCAGTAAATTCATAAGGAAGCATAGACATGCTTGAATTGTAATTTAATGTTTTTAATAAAATAATTGCTTCTTGTTCTTCCCAAAGATTCCAATTGCTTTTATTTAATGGAGTTACAAAACTTGTATTTTTTGATTTGTATTCTGAATGGATTATCCAAGAACAATTTGCTCCGTAAGTTGAACAGTTTCCATAAATAACTGGATATAAAACTGTATCTATATTATCATGTGTATATGTTCCTGCAATTCCATTTGTGTGAAATTCGAAGAAGTCTTCATTTGGAAATGCATCCATCCAGTTTTGCCATAAAATTGTATTAACTGTTCCAGGAATATGAGTGGATAATCCTCCGACAGGTATACTTGAATTATATGATTTTATTGCATTCTTTGAATCGTTGTAATATTGATTTAGATAAACACTCTTTTGTATATTTGTAGAATATCCCATACCCGGCATAAAAGCAGTTGGCTCATTGGGTTCGTTTATTGGACTAACAACTAAAACAGAATCATATTCATGATTATTTGTCATCATTGTTAGGCATTCATTAGTTATCTGAGAATTAAGAGTGCTATTAAATGAAGGGCATGTTGGAGACATATCTGTTTGAGAAAAACATTGTGGAATTGATTGATTTGAAAGTCTACTATCACTACCCAATATAATTAATCCTTTTGCATCATTTTCATATAAAAATTTCAAATCATCAGTGACATTTGTCATATCCCCATAGGAGTGATATTCTTTCTCGACTCCATCTTCTTTGAAAGACCAATTATCTAATAATATGCTTTCACCCAAATTAACATTAACAACAAATCTCGCTTCTGCATACCAACTTGCGTTTCCCATACATGAAAGTTGAACTCTTTGCCATGTTTCGTTTAACAATATGCTTCCTCCTCCACATTCTGGATAAGATCCTTGTCTTATCTGAAAGGCATATCCTATTGTTCCTGTTCCTTTTATCCAAAATGAAGCGGAATAATTTTTTAATGTATCATTAAAAATATAAAGATGATTTCTAAATGAAACATCTCCAGTATAAGGAGTTATATTCATGCTGTATATTCCACTCTGAGCATCTGTTGAACGAGAAACATACGCTTTCCCAAATTGTGAAGAGGCATATCCTCCTCCTGGAACATTATAATCTGAAGAAACATTAACTGTTTCATTAGTGAAAACTTCAAAATCTTTATTAGTAAAAATGTTAAAATATCCTCCACAAGATCCATCCATTCTTGAAAGTTTATTTCCTGACTCAAGGAATTTTTCTCTTAAAAATGTAGAATTTGATTCTGTCTCTTTTGTTCCGTCATTATCTGCATCCATTAAATTTCCCTTCCTAAGAAAGTTATGAACATTAGTTCCATAAAAATATTTTATTATGGTGCTCTTTGTGGAACTAAAATTCGCTATAAGAGTATGGTGAGGAATTATTTGGGTTATTGAATTTTCCTGAGAACATAATTCTATGGTAGCATTCGCAGAACAAATATAGTAATTAAATATATCTGTTGTGAATGTAGAATTAAGATTTGAAAGAGTTTGATTTGCAAAAAAAGACCAATCTGTAGAGTTTCTTTTTGTTATCTCTATTTTATAAAATTCCATCGCTTCTTCAGCATTTAATGCCCTACTATGAATAAAGAGATCATCCATAGAAACATTTGCATATCTATTAAAACCTGTCTTCTGTCTTCCAAGAACAAAATTTGAACGATTATAAGAATATGAAACTGCTGGACCTCCTGCAGATTTTTGATAAACTCCATTTATGTATAATGAAATATTTAGATATGTTCCATTATATTCTGATACTCCTGTAACAAAATAGTCCCCCCCAACAACGACATATGAATCTGCAGTTGAATAAGATACATTAGCTGTTCCATTATCTACAACTGCTTCGATTTTTATTTCTGTTTGTGCTTGGTTATCAAATCTTATATATAAAGGAGAATTTGTTTCTCCAACTCCAACAGTCATAATTAATGTTTGAAGTGCTGTTCCAGAAGAACTTCCCTTGTTATGAAACCATAAAGAATAAGTTTCATTTAATATTGCTTTCCCTGTATTATAATTAGGGATAATTATTGATTTCTCATTTACTCCATCAAATTCAAAACCCCCATCAAATCTTCCAACAGATATATTCCATGTTGCGTTTGTTACAGTTCCATTTATTCCCCCTCCCGGATACCAGCAATATAATTGTGTGCTGTTTTCTCCAAAGTCAGAATCATTGTTCATATTGCATGCTCTTTCTAATCCTTGCATGAAACTATTATTTTCTTCGTCCCATGAAAACGTAAGATTATTCAAGTAGTCCGTAGAGAAATTATATGATACTTCTACTGAATTATTTGATGTCACTAACGGACTTACTGTTGGTGTTATCTGTGTAATAACAATAGCATAAACTCCTACTGTCAAGAATATTAAATACATTAAGGATATAAATAATCTCTTTTTTAATCTAGCTGTTTTATTCATTGTAAAACCTCACAAGATTTAATTTTATTCAGACAGACTTCTTCCCAATCTTCCCTATTCAAGTCTAGTTCATCTATAAACAAAACATTCCATCCAGCAGAATTATATTTCTGTTTGCAAAATTTCTTATAATTTTCAACAGAACCATAATCTCTAGTCTTAAAATAAGAATAAAAAACTTCAATAACTATCTTATCTTTTTCATTTACAAAGTCTGGGTTCTTATAATTTATTAAAAAGTTCCCATTACCTTTATATATGAATGGAAGATTATTTTTAAAACATAGTTCAGAAACTTTTCTTTCGTAAGAAGTTGGTCTTTTTAATAAGCTATTTAATATTAATTTTATTTGATTATCTTTCCATTCTTTATTACTCCATCTTTCTTTTGATGTTTCACTAATCTTTTTATTTCTTCTAGCTTCTCCTTCTTTAGAATAAACTCTTAATTTAGCACTTTTACTTAACTTACTTTTATGTTCTTCTGTTAATGTAATATCTTTTTTATACCAAGCAGAATTAATCCATCCACCATTAATCTTCTTTTTTATAGAATCTTTAGATTTCTGTATTGTTTCTTGACTAATCTTCTTTCCACGATTAGAATTTGCAATCTTATCCCTTACTTCTTTTGGAGCAGTTCCTCTTTTAATTCCTCCTAAAAATCTTCCATGACTATCTCTGGGTATTTGATATTCCATTTAGAATAATCCTCCAGTGGGTTGTATTTGAGTTATGGATATTGCTATAACTAAACCTGTAAATAAGATTAAAGAGATTAAAGATATTAAGTATATTTTTTTTAATTGTGCTTTTTTCTCTTTTTCCATAGTATTTATAATATTATTATGTTTATATTTATTTGCTTTTTCATAATAAGCTCCTATTTATAATATTTTTTCCTTTATCATAAATTGAGATATTTATAAAATCTTTTTCTGTTGGATAATCTAGTATTTGATATGATATACTTATTGTTTTGTTACCATTTAGTAATGAGAAATTTCCCGAATAGCATCTATCATAATTTCTAAATTCTTGTGGCTTTTTTATTTCTGAAAAGTTAATTGCTTTTATAAATACATAATTTAAAGACCATTTTAGGCAAAATTCTACTTCTTTAAAGTTTTCTGAATATAAATTAATATTGATTAGCTTATTTGATTCTGAAGTAAATATATCTAATTTTGCTGGTTTATCTAATAATAAATCTATTCTTTTATTTTCTGAAAGTATTAATACTTCTTTTGTATCTTCATAAAATGTTTGATTTATTTTGTTTATATTTTTTATTGATATTGTTTGATTTGGTCTTAATCTAAAAAGTTCATAAGAATTAGATATATTAAATATTTCTCCATTTAGTTCTATACTTGTTGCTACAAATTTATTATTATAAAAAGCACCTATTGAAACATTCGTATAAACTTCTTGATATTTTTTAGGTAATTCATAGGTATAATAAATATATCCAACTATTCCCCCTAAAACTAAACAAATTATTATTAAGGTTATTACTGCTTTATTCATTATTCTTCTTCCTTTTTGGGTTGGATTATACTTCTATCTTCCCTCATATTTTTTAATACTTGCTTTGTTGCTTCTTCACTCATACCCATATAATCTTGGACTATTTCTAAACCAGATGTTTTCATTTGGAGTAATTTGCTGTTTTCTTTCCATGATTCGAATACCTGTAGGTTATGTCTTTCTTGTTGATTATTTTCAATTACATTTTTAAGGAATTCTCTTTTTTCTCTATTCATTCCCGATGGGATATCCTCTTGTTTAATTGGAAAAATTTCTATATCATTAACATGATTTGAAAAAGTACCTCTTGGGGTTATTTTAAGATTAAATTTTGGTATAAATACTACTTCTGGGTTTAATTGTAAATTTTCTTTATTTTTTAACATTTCTACATAATTTAGGTCTCTAGGAAAGAATTCTACTGCAATCCATTCTCCTTGCTCTATTATTCTATTTAAAACGCCCTTATTGTGTCCATTAGCATACTGGGGCATATAATTTAATACCTGTGACCTATCTTGTGGTTCAGATAAGTTTCTTCTTTTCTCATAGAATATCCAAATAAATAATCCTATAATTCCTAGACAAATTAGACCTAGAACCCAATAGAATATAGTGAAATTTACCATTATACTACACTATCCTCTTTTGGTTTTTGCTCATTTTCTGTTTTTGGGGTTATTTTCTCCGTCTCTCTTATTGGTTTTCCAAATGGATCTAAACCTTCTTTTGACCTTTCTACTATTGGGTCGTCCTTTGGACTAGAACTTATTGCATTTACTTGTTTTTCTATTTTATAATCTGAAAGAATTGGCAATTTTACTGCTGGTTTGATATTTGGATATGTCGCATTTACTATAATTAATACTCTATCTGTTTCTTTTCCACTTAATGTTATTTTATCTGATAAAAATACTTCGTAAGAATAAATTAAATTCTTATTTATATGGTATGGGTTTATCTCTCCTATTTTCTTTATATTCCTAAAATATCCATCTAGGTAGTTTTTTTCTCTAGTTCCTTGAATTGTTTTATAAACTAATTTTAATACTTCATCAGAGTTTAGGGGTTCTGGTATCTTGTCTGTTGCTTCTCCTTTTCCTATTTTTTCTACTATTCCTTTTGCGATAAAAGAGAGTATAAATAAACCCGTTAATATTCCTGCTCCAATAAACCAGTATTTTAAAGAAAAATCCTTATTTGAATATTTTACTCCTATTAGAACGCACCATATAATAAAGATTACTAATCCGAGAAATAATTTAAACCAGTATACCTTATCTCTCTTATTAGTTTTAATTATTTCTGAATCTACCATGTTGCTTCTCCTTTATGTAATCCCATCTTTCTTGATATTTTATTTCTTGCTTTTTCATTTAAAATTAGATATAATGCTATTCCTAAAAAGAATAATAATAGAATGAAGACTACTATAAAAATAACTACCGAACTAAGTTCTTCTATTTTATTATTAAAATTTTCTTGCTTTTTAGCTAATGATTCTTGTGTTATAGTTAGATTAGATATTGCATTTGTTTGATTAATATCTTGCTCTTGCTGTCTTGTGTCCATTGTTCCTTGATTATCTTGTGTCTCTGCTTGTTTTTGTAGTAAATCTTTAATAGTTTCTTCTGTAAATATAGCACTTACTATTCTTTGTGTTCCGTTTGCTCCACCTAAACCCTGTTTACATAAATCAAATTCTGGATTAATTTTGCAATAAAGTCTAAATGCATTTTCTAGGAATTCGTAATCTATTGTTCCATTTGATAAACCAGATTGAATATTTGCATAAGGAATAGATACTAAGATTTTTTTATTTACATTTTCAAAATTTCCTTTAACATTTAGATTTATCTCATAGGTTTTATTTGTTTGGTTTCTTTCATAGATTAAAGGAGATATTGAATACTGAACATTTTTAGTTTCTCCTATTCCTAATTCAAAATTGTTTAAATTAAATGTCATCCAATTTCCTGAAAGAGTTATATTTCTTGCTTTTTGATTTCCTATATTTTTTATTTGAAGTATATCATCCTTATGATCATTATAAGTAATATTGTAATAATCTGTTAATAAAACTAGGGAAAGATTTGTAGGATTATAAATCATTGATAAATTTAAGTTTAGCATTCCATCATAATTTGAATTATGAACATAACCTGTTGAAGCTAATGAATTTAATTCGCAAATGTCTGTAAACTGTAATCCTATTCTTGTTGCATAATATTTTAATTCTTCTGGATAATTTAGAACTCTTGTATAATTTTCTCCTTGCGACATTACTGCAATCTCTTGATTATTTAATGCGTTTTTAAGTTTTATTTCATCATTCACTTGATTTACAAATATAATTTTATCTCCGACTACTTGATTTAAATTACATAGAGAAATTCCATTATTGTATGAAATATATACTATCTTTGTAATATTTGATTGACCTATATCTTGATAATATAGTCCTTGAATTTTTATTTGTCCATTGAATTGAGAATTTGTTGTTATTTTTGCTTGAATTGTTTTGTTTTCTCCAGAATTTAAATCAAACTTATCAAATTGAATAATGGGATTGGATGAGGATATATTAAAAAACTTAAAGGTTTCTGTGTTTTTTATAGTTAAATTTATGATATAATCTATATTTTCTGTCTTATTTATTGTTAATCCCTGTTCACTTTGTATTATAATTCCATTTGCTTGGACTAATGAAAATAAAAATAAAGATAAAATACTAAGTAGAAATAGTCTTTTCATCCCTGTTCACCCTCTTTTTTAATTCTTCTCTGATATAATCAGATAAATTATGTGTTCCTAAAAAATCTAAAAGTGTTTTTATTACTTCGTCTTTTAGCTCTCTCTTAAATCCTGAATCTTCTACTAAATCTAATATCTTTCTATCTGACCTTTTTAATCCATCATTTAGAATTTTAATTATAATCTCTCCTTTTGATTTATTCTTCTTTTTTGAATATTCTTCTAATTTATCTGAATCTTCATCACTAATAGAAATAGATGTTTTAATGTTTGTCGGGATGTCTAGTGTTAGTGTTTTCATCTTTTAATAAATTATTATCTTAAATATATAATAACTTATTATTTATAAATCTTTGGTTTAATAAGAATAACTATTTTTCCTAGACTTTTTCATTATTGCGATTAGTAAGACTATTGCACAGACTAAAACTAAGGCAATTAAACCTAGATATATTGGGGTATAATTAAATTTTCTTGGAGAACCTAATGCTTGACCAGTAATTGATGGTTCTGGGATTTTATATCCTAGGTGGTTTAATTCTTGATTCCCTAAACAGCTTATTAATAAATCTTTATCTCCACCACAAAATATTTGTGTCTCTGCATTAACTTGGTTTGTATTAATAATTATAGCTATACTAAATATTATAATCAAAGTACAAAATCTAGGACTATTTAATATTTTTAATACATTCTCTGTTATTCTTCTTGTTTTTTCTTTCATATAACTATCCTCCCGTTTAAATAAAGTGGACTAACATCACAACTACTTGGAAAACTTAATAGATGATTTACACTATCATAAAGCCAACAAGCTGAACTTATTGTAAATGTAAAAACATCATTAATTATATTCTGTGATAATGTTAAATTATATTTGTGAGAGATTGTTTCTGTTCCATAGGTTGAATTGAATGTATAATTTCCTACATAATTTTTAGTTCCATTATTTATATATTCTAATAATTCTATTATTGATGTAAATCCTAGACTATTTGTTGTTAGATTTTGAATAAATCCTGTTGTGTTATATATTGAGATGTTTTGATTTGCATTTATACTTCCATTTGTAAAGTTAGAGAATGCTTGATACCACCATAATCTGTTTAAATAACTTACTGCTCCATTCTTTACATATTCTTTTGTGTATGTTGCATTTATGAAACTATTATTACTTGCATCTTGAAGATAACCTGCATAACAGGCATCTGCCTTTATATCTCCTGCTAAACAATATGAAGTAAGGTCTGAATCTGTACAATATTTAGAATCTGCACCATCATTATAACAATATGGTCCACCATCCCAATAACAATAATCTCCAAATAAAGAACAACCTGCTTCATTACCCATATCATCACAATAAACATAATCATCGCTTGGGTCTCCGACAATGCATGTTTGTAGAGAATTGTCTAAATAAGTATCATATAAAATTAGGCAGGATACCCAAGTCTTTAGGCTTGGGAGGAATGCCGTCGTTAGTCGTGTTTCCATCTTGCTCCTCTTGTTTAGTTAATCTATCTTTAGACATTTTCACAAATTCTTCCGATAATTCAATACCAATACAATTTCTATTCAATATCTTACAGGCTACTGCTGTTGTGCCTGAACCTAAAAATGGGTCTAAAACTAAATCGTTTTCTTTTGAATGTATCTCAATTAAATATTTTATTAAGCTTAATGGTTTTTCTGTTGGATGACTTGTTTCTCCATAAGAAGATTTATTGGCTGTCTGGAAGAAATTGTGCATCTCTTTTTGTTGCTTAAAATTAAAAGTCCAAGCTTTATCTCCCTTACTACCAATCCATAAAAACTCACAGGCAGATAAATAATTAACCTTTCTAAAAGATGGAACTGGATTCGTTTTATGCCAAGACATTATAGTTCTTGTTCTTATTCCAAAGTCCTTAGCTGTCCAACCTAAATAACTTATATCTTCTTTATTGAAGAAACTTATTATTGTGCCACCATTTTTTAAAACCCTGCAACATTCTTTTAGCCAAGATTTAGTAAATTCTAAAAATTCTTCTCTTGACTTATTATCCCATTCACCAAAATCATACTTCAATGGTGATTCTCTCCTCATAATTGGAGAATTAAGTTTACTTCTATCTCGATTATCGTTTAGCTTAGAGATATTGTAAGGAGGGTCTGCGATAATTAAATCTACTGAACCTTCTGGCATTTGCTTCATAAAATCTATGCAATTATAATTCTCTATCTTAATTGTTACCATCTCTTTTGATTTGCCTCCAAAATCCTAACTCTATATTAATTTGATGTCCTGTTTTCTTATGATGTTTTTCTGCTAACTTAACACAATCCCTAAATCCTTCTTCTTGAAAATCACAATCTTCACAATGAGCAATCCCATGTATTCTTTTATAATTCTTCATCCGAAAACTCCTTGCTCAACTGCATTTAACATTAACTCTTGATTTTCTTCCTTCAATTCTGCAATTTTTAAAAGAATAGCTTTTAACTTTGGGTTGTTCTCTGATTGGTCAATACAAAACTTTAATCTATCAATCATCTTTATTATCCTTAACTGCATTTATAATCTGTTCTGAAACTGATTGTAAGATTTTAAACATAAATTCAAATTGAGCATTAAACTTTATTCCATATTTGCCTTCCCAGAAATCGTTATTATCTTCTAAGTCTGTGTCCAAATCAGATAATGCCTTATACATTTCTGGCTCACTATCAAAGCACATATCCTCAATAAAACTAACTAATGCTTTCTTCTTAGTTAAATCTTCTTCATCTAAATCTTCGTCTTTTGTTTTTAGAATGTCATACTGCCCAGATAAATATTCTTTAATATCTTTTTCTGCTTGAACTGAATCCCATTCTTCTGTAACTTGTTTAACTCCCCATTGACAAACTTTCTCATCAAAATATCTTATCCCTGTCTTTATATCTGGAAAACCATAATCATATCTCTTTCCACTATGCTCTCTTTTCCAGCAGAGAGTTCCGTAATCTCCAGACATTACAACTGTTCCATCATCGCAAAAAGTTACTGTGAATCCTTCGCATCTGCTCTCTGGGTCACTTCTAAAGTCAAAGAATGTCTTTCCGTCTGTGTTGAATAATTTATATTCTTTCATAAGTCAAACTCCTCTCTGGTTTCTCCAGTATCAATATTTACTCCACAACAATCAGTAAAACCATCTGCGTCTGTTGAAACTCCACAATCATCTTGCGTTACTATTGCTCCACATTGAGGGCATTTAGGAAAACTCATAATGAATACCAACCTCCACCTTTTCCTTTTCTATATTCAATTTTATCCTTTGCCTTTAATTCTTGAAGAATTTTATCAACTGCCCTGTAAGAATTTTGATACCATTCGTTGAAGTCTTGCCCTTCTGGTCTTTTGTCTAAACCCAATGCTTCAAGAATGTGTTTTAACTTACAGCCACAATTCCCATTGATATAATTCTCAACCTGATTTTTCAAAGATACCATCAGAAATAATCTCCTATTTTTAATTGACCTTTAAGCTCTTCTGGACATTCGTAAATATCATACTCAAAGACTTTCTTTCCTTCTTGCTCTTGAATGTATCTTCTAACACTCTCTTGGCTTACGTGTCCAGCAGAACCACAATAATAACCATCAGCCCAAAGACTATCAAATCCTTTCCAAGTTGCAGACTTTTGTTCGTAGCCTAAAAATCTGATGTCGTTGAATAAAAGTCTAATCTGCCTCGAAGTATTGCCCTTGATTTGATTGACAATTTTAAAAGGTGTATGAGTCGGTTTTGCACCTACAAAAATATGAACATGGTCTGGCATAATTTCTAAAGCTAATAATTCACACTTCAAATCTTCACATTGTCCTTTGATTATTGTTGATAGAATTTCTTTGAGTTTCTCTCCTGTCAAAACTGCTTTTCTGTATTTAGGAATAAAAACTATGTGATAATTGATATTATGCTTACTATGACCTGATGACCTTACTTTAGCCATCTGCACATCTATTCTGTGTTCTTCTGGATTGAAATGTTTGTATTTATTCTTTGCCATGTTTCTTTTCAAACCAAGAAACGAGTATAAACAAAATCAAGTTATTCAAACTCCTCTTCTGTTTTTCTGCTTCTTTGTTTAGTTTCTCCTGCAATTCTTTATCTGGATATATTGTTAATCTGTCCATGATATAATAAGGTATAATACCTTTATATACCTTTCGGTTTAGTTTCGTGAGATACTCTGCCCTTTAGGGCATGAGAGTATTTCATTTTACAAAATACCAGTCAGTTACATTTATTGATGGAACTATCTTTTTTTCTGAACAAAATTCCATTACTGCCTGTGCAACTCCAAATCCTGTTGCTATATCGTGTCCCGCTAGTATTCCTCCCTTTCTTAACTTTTTATAATAATTCTCCATGTCTTCTTTAACATATTTATATTCGTGGTTTCCATCTATGTAAATAAAATCTATATTATTAGGAATATCGTTTAAAGCTTTACTTGAAAACTTCTTAATCCAAATTAGATTATTAGACCCTCTAAGTCTTTTATGTGCATCTCTTTCTGCTTTATTTAGAATCTTAATTGTTTCTGGCTCGGATGTTCTATAATCTTCGTAATTTGCGTATGGGTCTACTAAATAAATCTCATTTACATTTAATTCTTTTAAAATACTCTTTGCATTATATCCTTCATAAGTTCCAATTTCAACAACTGTTATTGGTTTACCTTTAAAATAGTTCTTTGCAAATCTTATTGAGTGTCTAGGAAACCCCCTTAATATTACAAAGTTTAACTTCTCTGCTAAAAACTTATTTATATTATGCCTATTCATAATCCTCTCCAATTCTGTCCTAAACCAGAACTCAACCATCTATACAAATGACTATGGTTTCTTTGTAATTGTTCTTCTGCTTGTTCTGTTAATGTTAAACTTAATGTTTCTATTGATTTTGGTTTTACTAAATATCTTTCGTAATTCTCGCAGAATAAGTAAATATCTAAATGACATCTTGGAGATTGTCTATAACTTGGACAGCGAGTGTTGGGGCATTTTGGTTGTATCATTTTATCCAATACACAAATGTCTATTTAATTCTGGAATATCAAATTTATGATGTTTTTCATTCATTTCGTGTTCTACTACATCAATTATCCTTGCAAATCTTAATCTACATTCTAAACATATAAAAGTCATTTTATCTATTGGAAATGGTTTTGTAAACATTGTCATTCTTTCATCTCTTTATCTTTGAGGTTGTTTAATTCTTGAAATTGTTTATTACTAAAATTACCAAAATAATAACTTAAAAATGTCAAAACTCCAAAGGTTATTCCCATAAAAACAAACTCCTTTGAATTTGTAAAATCTTTATATCCCACAAAAGTGATGATTGATGTTAATGCTACGGCTATTAAAGATATAGCAGATAATATAAAACTAATAAACCAAAAACCATCTTTATTCATCTTCTTCTCCATTAGATTTAATTAACGTATCAATTTCTGCGATTTTGGTGTTTGCTAATTCATCAATTAATTCCATACTCCAATCGTGACAGGCATCACAATGAAATCTTCTTGGTTCTAATTTATCAAAAACGTCTAATTTATTTTTAATTTTATTACAAATATCCAAAATATCCTGTTTTCTGTCTGCGAGGGATTGTTGTCTAATTTTATTCTCTGCTTTATTAATTCCTAAAATAAATGCTTCTCTTGGATTTAATTTATCAATTCTTTTAGATAATTCTGTTTCAATATATCCTTTATCTGTTTTCTTTATAACTCCATATTTACAAAAATCATCTAAAGCACTAATTAAACTATCTTTATTTATTTTCATTCTAACTCCTTTAAACTGCTTCTAATTATTCTATCAGTAAAATTTATCTGAGTTAAAGCATCGTGAAAAGTCGAGTATGAAACTTGCTGTGTGCATTTACCTTCATTTTTTTGAATATGTTTTCTTACTTCTTCTTGAGTTTTATAATATTCATATTTGAAAGTTATCATATTTTTACCTCTCCAATTACCTTACATTTATTACATCTTACTTTTCCTTCTTGGATTGTGATTATATCTTTGAAATTTACTTCACATTGAATTAAAGTATCTCCTTCACCCCAATATAATGGTGTAGATAAATGAATACCTTTTGCACAGCTTTCTATTGATTTGTCAAAGTCTTTTACTTCTGCTACTTTTCCGTCTTCATAAATAAAATCTGAATCGTGACAAGACTTGTATTTTCCTTTAGATATTTTATTTACTCTTTTGAATAGAATTATCTTATCTGAAGGGATTATTCCAACTTGTGCAATCAAAGAGTATTCTAAATTTTTTAATGATTTTGTAATATATCCTGTAGTTAATTTATGTTGCTGTAAGACCTGAGCATATCCATAGACCTGAGCATTTCCATAGACCTGAGCATATCCAGAGACCCGAGCATCTCCATAGACCCGAGCATTTCCATAGACCTGAGCATCTCCAGAGACCCAAGCATCTCCATAGACCTGAGCATTTCCATAGACCTGAGCATATCCAGAGACCCGAGCATCTCCATAGACCCGAGCATTTCCAGAGACCCGAGCATATCCAGAGACCCGAGCATCTCCATAGACCCGAGCATTTCCAGATTGAGATAAATTCTTTTCAGATTGAATATAACCCCCTTTAGTTCCTTTTTCTAATCCATTAAAAGTTTCTACTATTTCAATTTGGTATAAAGTTATTCCATAATTTTCTATTTTGTTATTTGTTAATTTATATTTCATTCTAACTCCTTTTCTATTTTTTGTTTTTAACATCCAAGGTTGAACTCTATTAACTCTTCTATTTATGTTTGCCATTATTTAATGCTTAACCCCCTCATTAAAAAGTCTCCAATTTTATTATCTCTAACCCAATTTGCTATTCCTAAATATACAAATAAGATAAACAAAGGAAATATTAGAACTGTTAATATTATAGATATGAATCTAAATACTGTTGTCATAAATGGAATGTCTAAATAATTATGTGAAATGTTCCAGATAAAAAAGCTTATGAAAACTAATGTTAAATATGCTAATGCTAAACAAACTAACTTCAAGTATTTTAAATTACTCAATGCTAATATATATCCAGTCATCTCATCTCTTTTATTATCCCCAGAAATAGTTATGCCCATTATTAGTAAAGCAACAAAGATTAATACTGAAAAGATAAATATTAAAATGTATTGTGTTGATTTTCCACTTGTTAATTCTTCACCTGTTGGGTTTATTATATATATTCCAGAAGCTGAATTGCTATTTGTTCCATCAATACAAACAAGAGTAACATAATATGTTCCACTTATTGGGAATGTTGTTGTATAATTAAATATTCCATTTCCTTTTGGAGTAGCTTGAACATTGTTTAACATTGTAGTTCCATTTGGATATGATAATGTTATGTTCATTATAGTTGATACACTTGGAACTGCTGAATTAATAGTGCAAGTTAGTTTTAAATCAACGGGTGTATTAACAACATATGTTTCAGATTCTGCTCCACCAACAAAGTTTGTATTTGCAATTACTATTGATATAATTATAACAACAAGAACATAAAACCAAGGAGTATTAATCTTGTTAAACTTCTCTTTCAATATTGCTTTAGTTTGTTCTTTCATCTTGTCATACAATCCCTAAATATTTTATAATCTTCTAATTTTGCACAATCTTTTATTTTATTGTTTTCATTTTCTAAGATAATATTCTTCTGATTTAATTCATAAACTGCTTGTCTTCTTTTTCGCATACTTTACATTTCATCTTTTTTCCTCATTAATTGTTTTAGTTAAAATATATTCTTGTTCTTTTCTTCTTTTTGCGTATCCACAAGTCATTAGACATTCATTTGTTTTATAATCTTTACAGCTAGTTATTTTACTATAAATACTATCTCTGCATAATTGTTCTAATATGTCTTTCATTCTACGGCTTCCTCAATATTTACTTTTAGTGGAGTGTCTTCTACTTTATCTGTTCTGTAAATTGGAACTTCCTGATAGAATTTACCATCATCACCAACGATAGGATTATTTTTTAATTGATTAATTGTTTTTGTTCCTGTGACTATCGTTTTATTGCAAGAATAAGAAACTATATTCATTGAAACTGTATCTGCTTTATAACAAGTTGATTTTACTAAAGAGGTTACATTAACTATTTTAGTTTCAAATAAGGAACTTGAGTTTACTTTTGAATCTACTAATTTTAATTCTGTTCCGTTGATTACTTGAACATCTTTGTATATTGTTTTATAGAAAGAATTATCTTCGTAATTTAAATAATAACCAGATTTAATTGTTCCTAAAGAGTTCATATTGCTTATTACTTTTCCATTGATGTCTAAAATATCTCCTGTGATAGTATTCCAACTTTCCATCTGTCCTGTTACTTTATTGAAATATTGATTAATACCTTTCTTTTGTATTGGAACATCTGTATCTAAAATTTGCACTTCTTCTCTTGATGTTGGAGAATAAACCATTAACTTAGGGTCTGATGTTGTTGCGTGAATTTTATTAGTGAAAACTCCTGTTGCGTTTATTGTGGTTGTTCCTGTTTTAGTTTTAAAGTAAGTTGCGTTCATTCCAACACTTGCATAAACTTCTCCTGTGCTTTTAACTGCTAAGCTATTTGCAGGTGCGTTTAAATCTACTGTGAATAATCCTTGTTTATTTACTCCTGTTCCACTATCAGAAAGAATATCCATTCTCCATTGGTCATCTCTATTAATTAATCTTACCCATCTTATATCTGCTGTGTTATCTCCTGTCTTCCAATTTAAAGCACTTTCACTTCCTTCTGCTAACATATTTAAATATGCTTGAGCTGTTCCTTTTATGGTTACTACTGGATTATATCCACCTACTGCAATAGTGTAATCATTTGTTGTTGGATTTTCTGTTAATGTTCCACCAAGAATATTATCTGAAGTTAAAATTCCATCTACATTTAAGTTTCTATCAAATTGAGAATTACCTTCTGCATTTACTCCTCCACCTATATATTTTTTAATTGTTACATCATCTAAGATTGGATTTTCTGTGTAACTCTCTGCGTTTTGTCCTCTAAAAATAATTGCGTCTGTTCCCGAAGCCACAAAGTCAAAAGTTGTAGTTCCAACAGAAGTCCTTTGTGCGATTGTAACTCCGCCTTGCAACATATTAATTCCATCTCCATTGCCCATATCAGTAATTTTGAAAGAGCCGACATATCTAACTCCATCTTCTATTGTTATTGTACTGCTTAAATCCCCTGAAGTCTCGCTTATCTGTCTTGCACCTCCCCCGTATGTTTCCCAATTAGTCTGTGTCCAACCAGTAAATCCGCTCGCAAAGTTTCCATTGGTTTGAAGTTCTGCACTTAGTAATTGAATTGCATTTACATTATTTGCATTTACATCTCCAGTAGTATTATAAGTATTATTTTCTGTTGAATTATTTGGTTGCCATCCTCCTGAAGCACTTACTATACAATTTGTTCCGTTTGATAAACATACATTTGTTAATTTACTCTCATTAAAATAAATATAATTAGAATCATTGTAAAGCCAATCATTGCTTGGGTTTGGGAGTAACCAACTACTTATATATCCATATAGATTATCCCAATTAGTATTTCCATCTTTTATATATCCCTCTGAAGAATGATTTATATAAACATCAGATTGATTATAATATTTTTTAGAACCTTCTGTTAAGTCGTCTGTTGTTTTGCTTCCAAATATTGAATTCCAAAGTGAAGAAAACCAAGATTCTTTTACTTGAAGGTCATTATTAGTATTCTTTTCCATTTGAGTAGAATTATAAGAATTTAAATCATCCCAGTAATCTATAAAATTTGGGGCATTTTGGATGTTTGAATAGTTTAATTTTGCATTAATCCAGTCTGCACTTATATTATTTTTTACTATTATTTCATTTACCCTTAAAGAGTTTAAAATCATTTCAGAAAAATTATATGTTTTTATTAAATTTCCATCCCTATAATATTTAAGTTGATGACCTACTTGATTTCCTAATCCTGATAATGGAATATCAAAGCAAGTAAAACCATAGTTTGTAGTTGTTGCTGAATTAGAATATGATAGAATAACATCATTTGTAGAGTTTGTAATATTAAATATAAAATTATAGTTAGTTAATGGATCTAAATTATTTGGGCATAGTGTTAAACTGCTTACAAGAGGTAATACTAAGGAAATTATTAATAGTATAATTAACCTCTTTTCCATAGTTTATCTAATATTTTATTATATATATATTTTACTAATTTAGTTTTTATTTATTTTAACAGCTAGACTTATTAGAGTTAAGATAATTAATATAAATAATATGATTGAAATTTCCATAAAATGGCTTCTTATGTATCTTTCTATTTTATCGTAGCTTACTTTATTTGAACAATCTAATACTTCTACATCTTTTTCCATACTTAATGTCTTTTCTTCTTGAGATATATTTATATATATCTTTCCTTTTCCTAATTCATTGAATATTACTTGTTTTATGTAAGTATTATTTTCATAAATTGTTATTCCTTGCGATAAATTTAAATTTGATGGTATATTTATTTTTCCTATAATGCTTAAATTTCCTTGACTATCTTTTGGAATTATCTTAATTTCACTTAATTTGTTTAAACATATTTTGTCTATTTTAACTTCTGCTTCATAAAGTGTAATTTGTGCAGGAATCATGGATAAATACATTAATAAGACTAAACTAAATACAAAAAGTTTCATAATTAAACTCCTTAGCTAATACTGGTATAATTTGAATTGGATAATCTTTTAATAATAAGTCTTTCTCTGATTCTGATACTAAAATTTCAAATATATATGCTATTCCTGAATGATGTAAGGCAATTATGTCTGCTCTACCTTTATTATTTTTTAAATTTATTTCTGTCCAACATTGATATTGATTACATTTTAGCCAATGACATACTTGACATTTTACTCTTGCATGAAGTTCTGATTCTTTTTCTGTTATTTTTACACAACCTTCTGCGTAGTTAGAATTAAAACTAGACATTACTTCCCTTACTAATTTAATCTTATCTTGATAGTTCATAATCCCCTCCAATTCTGTCCTAAACCAGAACTCAACCATCTATACAAATGACTATGGTTTCTTTGTAATTGTTCTTCTGCTTGTTCTGTTAATGTTAAACTTAATGTTTCTATTGATTTTGGTTTTACTAAATATCTTTCGTAATTCTCGCAGAATAAGTAAATATCTAAATGACATCTTGGAGATTGTCTATAACTTGGACAGCGAGTGTTGGGGCATTTTGGTTGTATCATTTTATCCAATACACAAATGTCTATTTAATTCTGGAATATCAAATTTATGATGTTTTTCATTCATTTCGTGTTCTACTACATCAATTATCCTTGCAAATCTTAATCTACATTCTAAACATATAAAAGTCATTTTATCTATTGGAAATGGTTTTGT
>Ga0247841_10001813_pt1 | contig 45150 bp, 51 predicted proteins | sample LaCruzMarch2015__2_FD_192410 | JGI IMG/M metagenome (GOLD analysis project Ga0247841, IMG submission 192410) | Freshwater microbial communities from meromictic Lake La Cruz, Castile-La Mancha, Spain - LaCruzMarch2015_18m | ecosystem: Environmental > Aquatic > Freshwater > Lake | place: Spain... | reverse complement strand
CAGCCGGGAATGTTTGTGGAGATGAGTCAGGAATTGGCTAAAGAAAGAGGTATCGAGGGCGGCGATAAATGTTTAGTCAAATCCGCGCGTGGTGAAGTGGAGGCAACGGCAATTGTTACTCCTCGTTTTAAACCATTTAACATTGATGGCAATACGATTCATGAGGTCGGTATCCCCTGGCATTATGGCTGGATAACGACAGCCGACAGGAAGTATGAACCCAATGATAAAAAGCCGGAAGTCAATACCTTCGGCGATGCGGCAAATATCCTGACATCAACCATCGGTGATGCCAACACCATGATCCCGGAGAGCAAAGCTTTCATGGTTAATGTTGTGAAGAAGGGAGGAAAGTAACATGGCTGAGAAAATTAAATTATACGATGATTCCAAATGTACCGCCTGTCGCGGTTGCCAGCTTGCCTGCAAGCAGTGGAACGGATTGAAGGCCGGCCAGACTGTGCATTCCGGCACTTATCAGAATCCACCTTCTTTGCAGTCTAATACTTTTATGATTATTCACTTTCAAGATTATGTTGATCCTAAAGGTGATGTAAAATGGCTCTTCCGCAAAGAAGCGTGCATGCATTGCACCGACGCGGCATGTGTGACGGTGTGCCCCAGCGGCGCTCTTTATTACAATCAGGATTTTAAAACCGTGGGCATGGACAGGGAAAAGTGCATCGGCTGCAAAGAGTGCGTTGCAGCCTGCCCGTTTGAAGTTCCGCGTTATGATTCAAAAACGGATAAAGTTTTCAAGTGTGACATGTGTGAAAGCAGGATTACCAACAAGCTCGATCCTGCATGTGTTAAAGCATGCCCCACCGGCGCCCTCAAATGGGGGGATAAAGAAGCTATAATGGACGCCGCGGCCAAGCGTAAAGAGCATTTAGGAGTTGCCGCGTCCACCTATGGCGATAAGTTTGTCGGTGGAACTCATTTTATGTATCTACTGAAAGAGCAACCGGACGTTTACGATGGCATCAAGAAAAATCCCAAAGTATCTCTTTCTATTACTCTGTGGAAGAAGTGGTTAAAGCCACTGAGTTTGCTGGCTGCGGGTGGCGTAATCGGGGGCTCCTTTCTCCACTATGTTCTGCACGGTCCCAAGAGACCCGATCCGGAAAACATAGCACAAGACGAAAAGAAACAGGGAGGTGCGTAGCATGAAAAAAGGACTGATTAAAGTTACTTCAGGATATGAGAGATTTGTCCACTGGCTGCTGGCTATTTCCTGCTTGCTTCTGTGCCTTACCGGATTGGGAATGATGTATAAATCACTCAATTTTTTGGGTGTAATAGTGGGCGGATTGTATGGCCTTAAAGAAGTGCATGAAATTACCGGTTTGATTTTCGGTATTGCGCTTATTCTGGCTGTGAAAATGTGGTGGAGAGAAGCGGGCATATTTGTCTTTCCGGAAGATATAGACTGGATAATGACGGCGGGCGGTTATCTGTGGCATGTGGATAAAGTGCCGGAAACTGGTAAATACAATCCCGGCCAGAAGATGTTTTTCCTTACCATCGCCCTTTGTGGTTTGCTAATGCTTGTCACCGGATTTTTCATGTGGTTTCCAGCGTTCTTTCCTTTGGGCATGGAGCTTTTACGCTGGACGTATCTGCTGCATGTATTGGGCTTTCTAGTTATCTTCGCTTTTTTCTTTGTCCACCTGTATCTGGGCACCATTGGTAATCCCGGAACTGTTCAGGCGATGATTACTGGCTGGGTAACCCGTAACTGGCTCAAGAAGCAGCATCCCAAATGGCTCAAAGAAATGGAACACGAAGGAACATTGATTGTTTCCGATGGGAAGAAGTAATACGAAGATAAGCTAAAAGTAACTATTTTATACTTTCAAAGAGGTCTGGAGAGATTATTTTCCAGGCCTCTTTTTTATATGGACAGTGCCATGTCTCTGTATTTTCCCTTTTTCCAAAACCAGCAACCTTGCATGCGGGGGGAAATAATGTTACGTGGCAGGAAAATTTGTGAGATATTTCCTGATGAGAAAGGAAAATTTTTATGTCTGATGCGGAACGCCTAAAAACCGCGAAAACCGACGGGAACGATTGGGTTTCAAAAATCTGGGGCTTTCTGACCTCCCTGAAGCTCGTTATAATCCTTTTACTCATTCTTTCTGCGCTTTCGATTGCCGGAACCGTGATTGAACAAAACAAGTCTCTGCAAGAATATTACCGGATTTATCAACCGGGGACTGTTGCCCTTTGCTCCAACCTCGGTCTTTTTGACATGTATCATAGCTGGTGGTTCGTCGCCTGCCTGTCGCTTCTGGCTCTGAACATCACCGCCTGCACAATAGACCGCTACCGGGGAATCATGGCCGGGATGAGGAAAAAAGATCTCATCCTTAACGAAAAACTTTCAAAATCTTTACAGAATATTACAACGATCCGGTATGCCCTGCCACTGGATGTTGTAGAAAATAAAATGTTGGAGCGAGTGGGGAAGGGATTTTCCGGCAAACCGGTGGTAACTACGGCGGAAGATGGCATCCGACATTATTTTTTTGAAAAAGGTAAATTCAGCCGTCTGGCTTTCTTCATGACACATCTGAGCATTCTGATCATTTTTCTGGGCGCGATAGCCGGCTCTTTTTTCGGCTACAAAGGATACGTTAATATTTTCGAAGGGGAAGCTGTTTCGCAGCTGGAAACCAGAACCGAAAAAATTCAGCATCTGAATTTTCTGGTCAAATGCAATACGTTCCACGCCGAATTCTATCCCAGCGGCGCCCCGATGGATTATCGCAGCGATCTTTCCATTGTTCAGAATGGTAAAGAAGTGCTCCGGAAAACCATCCGGGTGAACGATCCCCTGACTTTCGAGGGAGTTACCTTTTACCAGTCCAGCTATGGAGCGTTGCCCGACCAGGTGGCAATCGAAGTTGTAAATCGGGATGGCTTAGTTAAAGAATCGGTGACGACGCCCTTTGGCAAGAAGGTAAGTATTTCCGGTGTGGCAGATACGCTGGAGGCAGTTGATTATCAGGAACATTTCCCACTGCCGGACGGAACAGACGGTGGGCAGGCAATTAGCGTCAATATCTACCCGGCGAAAGGAAATCCGGTGGGGGCATGGCTCCTTGTTGATCATTCTGAATATGATCAACAGCGCGGCGGTTCCTACTATTTCCGGGTGAAAGATTTGAAAATTAAGAAATATACCGGACTTCAGGTCAACAGGGACCCGGGTGAGATCCTGGTGTGGTTGGGCAGCATCCTGCTGATTGCGGGCATCATGATCGCTTTTTTTCTATCACACAAAAAACTATGGATCTCCCTGAGAACAGACCAAAAAGGGAAAAGTGAATTGAATATTGGCGGGATGGCAAACAAAAACCGCGACACCTTTGCCAGAGAGATGGAACATATTATTCAGAGCCTGAAGGAGGTTTCTTAATGACCAATTCTTTGTTGTTCGGCATTGCCACATTTGTATATTTTTTCGCCATGGTGATTTACGTCTCTTATCTGGCGTTCCGGTCTGAGGCGCTGGGAAAGGTGGCTAGCCTCTCGCTCTTATGTGGTGTCGTTGTGGAAACAGCCGCAATCGGCATGAGGTGGTACGAGTCCTACTATATGGGGATCGGACGCGCACCTCTGACTAATCTATATGAGTCTTTGGTCTTTTTCGCCTGGACGATCGCGGTGATTTATCTTGTCCTGGAAAAAAAGTTCAAGATCCGGACTGTGGGCGCTTTCGTTGCTCCTTTCCCTTTTCTCATCATGGCCTATGCCTCATTGAATCCAAATGATATTCAGCCTTTAGTGCCGGCTCTGAAGAGCAATTGGCTCATTTCTCACGTGGTGAGCTGCTTTATCGGATACGCCGCCTTTGCCGTTTCCTTCGGAGTCAGTATCCTCTATTTTTTCAAGGTCTGGCATGAGATGCGCTCTACCAAATCGGCCGGATTTTTTTGGAACTCCCTTCCCTCCTCTTCCGCCCTCGACGAGATCGGCTACAAAACTATCGCTATCGGCTTCCCGCTTTTAACAATCGGCATTGTAACCGGCGCCTTCTGGGCAAATGTAGCGTGGGGGGCATACTGGAGCTGGGATCCTAAGGAAACCTGGTCGCTCATCGTCTGGCTCATTTATGCGGCTTATCTGCATGCAAGGATCACCCGCGGCTGGCGGGGTAAGAGGGCGGCCATACTCTCTATCATTGGTTTTGCAGCAACCATGTTCTGCTACCTGGGTGTGAACCTGATCCTCTCCGGTCTTCATAGTTATGGCGGTGCTTCTTAACACCCCAAAAAAGCACGAGTATTTATAAATGCAAAGGAAGGTAAAAGAAATGGAAAATCCGGAATGTCCTCAATGCGGTAACTCCCTGGCAAACGGAGTAGCGGTCTGCGGAGCATGTGGTAAGGAAGTAGAGGTTGATGAAATTGCCCTTCCTGCTAAGGAGAATGATAAGGAGAAGAAGCCGGGCACGCAAAAGGTATATGCGGTCCTTGTAGTTTTTCTGGTAATTCTGGGAGGCATGACCATTCTGATTTTTATAGGCCTGCTACCTAAACCCATAAAGAGCTTTTCAACTGCCGCGATTGTCAACGGGGAAAAGATATCCATCGCGGAGTTAGATCAGAAAATCGACATCTATAAAAAAATGTCCGGGCAAAACTCTCAACTGGTGTCCGCCACCCCCGAGGGCAAAGCGGCCATGGCGAATACTAGAATGCAGTTGCTCAATAAAATGATCCAGGAAAAAATACTGGTTACTGAGGCGGCCAGAGAAAAGATCACCGTAACTCCACAGGAGATCGCCGAGCGGATCGCTGCAATCAAGCAAAGCATGAAATTTTCTGATAAGGATTTTGCGGCCTTTCTGAAAAATCACGCCATGACACCTACCAATTTTGAAAAACGGATAGAAAAAGATATCCTGATTGCCAAACTCATCGTCAAGGGAACCCAGGGTAATGGCCTGACCACGGAGGCCTTTATCGAAGAGCTCAACAAAAAAGCGAAAGTTGAAGTCTTTGATAAATAACGGTCTTTCGCTTCAGAAGCAGGGCAAGATACTTATCACCTTACTACTTCCGTTCTGACACTGATTTCTTTTTTTTAGGGATTTCTCATTAAAAACAGGGATATTCTTTGGACAATTTTCCAGCTTCGTTCGCAAGCAGATGGGACGTATCGTGTATCATAAGGATACAAACCGACGTTTCACAGGTTATCTGATACACGCCACCGACCACGACAAGGCAAAATATCAGATCCGCTATATACCCTTCCGGTCTAAGACCACTCTACTGCTGTGAACATTAAGCTTTTTTGGACTTCTGTTGAAACATCAATTTTAGCCCTTGACAAGTTATGGGCATATGCCTATAATAGGTCAAAAGGAGTAATTAAAACAAATGCCCCGACCTAAATGTTGCCGTAATGTTTGCGGCGTTCCTGATAAAAATTATTTCAAGCCACGAGGAATACCAATTTCTCAACTCGAAGAGGTAGTGCTAAGTCTGGATGAATACGAAGCGATTCGTCTGGCAGATTACGAAGAGCTTTATCAGGAAGAAGCAGCAGCAAGAATGAATATTTCCCGCCAGACGTTCGGCAGGATCATCGAAGCGGCACACAAAAAGATAGCCGATGTGCTGATGAATGGAAAAGCGCTGAAAATTGAAGGCGGGGAAATAGCTTTAGGCGTAACAAAGCCCTGCGGGCAAGAGAAAGCACGCAGGACTAAAATAAATAACTGACAATATAAAAGGAGAATTTATGAAAATCGCATTACCGTCAAACCAAAACCAGATTGATGAACACTTTGGACACTGTGAATATTTTACTGTATTCACCGTTGATGATCAGAAAAAAATCCAGTTGGAGGAAAAGATTGCATCGCCAGCCGGTTGCGGCTGCAAATCCAATATCGCCCAGACACTGGCCGAGCAGGGCGTCAAACTAATGCTGGCCGGCAACATGGGCCAGGGAGCAGTTCAAGTACTTAACAGCCACGGCATCGATGTTCTGCGCGGTTGCTCAGGCGGTGTGAAAGATGTTGCAGAAAGCTGGCTTGCCGGTAACTTAAGCGATTCCGGAATCGCCTGCGCTTCGCATGAACACGGCTGTCATGAAGGCTTACGGAACATAAGCAATTAGTCTACTGCAAGACATGAGTTATTTAGGCAGAATTACAATGCAGCACCAATTCCGTTAATTTTCTAACAATAGAAAAGGAGTGACACTATGGCTTCAACTAAATTAAACACTGTGGACAAGATTGAGATTCTGACATTGCAAGACAACTATATCGAAATGACGGCTATGGAAAAGCAAATGCCGGATCAATTTATTTTAAATATGGCGGGAACAAAACTGACATTTGCGTGAACAATTTTGAAAAAGGAGATGACATGACAAAGAAAGCATTTCAGGATTACTACCCTGATGATTTAAACCACTGCTACGGTTGCGGCGGTCTTAACGAACATGGTTTGAAAATTAAAAGCTACTGGGACGGAGAGGAATCCGTCTGCATACACACACCTAACCCGCACTTCATGGCAATCCCCGGATATGCCTACGGCGGTTTGATCGCCTCGCTCATTGACTGCCACAGCACGGGTACGGCCGCCGCAGCTAAATACCGCGCGGAAAATCGTGAAATGGATACGCTGCCACCGCTGCGCTTCCTCACCGCGTCTCTGCACGTGGATTATCTGCTGCCCACACCATTAGGCGGACCGATCGAAATTCGCGGCAAGGTGAAGGAAATCAATGGGCGCAAGGTAGTTGTGGAATCAACCCTCAGCGCAGGCGGCAATATCTGCGCCCGCGGCGAAGTTGTTGCTGTCCAGGTGCCCGAGGATATGATGCTGGCGCTTCTTAAAAAGTAGCGGTAAATAGTAAAATATTTTCACATTGATTTAGATCAATGCAATCGCATACGCAGTCTGTTATTGTTGTACAAAAAAGGAGTATATTTTATGACTGATCGATTAAAGAACTTCCCCATTTCATTTTTTGCAGTAGTTATGGGAATAATGGGCGCGACTATTGCGTGGGAAAAGGCGGAAAATATTTTCGGATGGGAAAGCTATGTAAGCGCAACGCTGCTTTGGTTCAGCATACTAATCTTTCTGACGATTTTTTTCATATACCTGGTGAAAATATTCAAGCATCCGAGAGAAATACAAAAAGAGTTTCAAAACATCACCAAACTTTCATTTTTCCCCACTATTTCCATCAGTTTACTGCTGCTAGGCATCGCCTTGATGCATATTCATCCGACTCTATCGCGGACTCTCTGGTTGATTGGCACCATTATTCAGTTTATTTTCAGCGTCGTGATTATCTCCATCTGGATCCGGCATCCGTCTCTGGAAATCAACGCCATCAGCCCGGCATGGTTTATTCCTGTTGTCGGAAACATTCTTGTCCCGATCGCCGGTTCTGTCTATGCTCCTATTGAAATATCATGGTTTTTTTTCAGCATAGGTCTCATTCTTTGGATTGCGCTCTTCACCATCATTTTATACCGATTGATATTTCATAATCCACTTCCCGAGCGGCTGCTGCCGACACTTTTCATTCTCATCGCGCCTCCCGCTATCGGTTTTGTTTCATATGTCAAACTGACGCAAGCAATAGACCCGGCAGCCAGGATTTTGTATTACTTCGCCCTGTTTGTTCTTATCCTCATGATTCCGCATCTTCGAATGCTGGCGAAGATTAAATATTATCTGTCCTGGTGGGCATATACCTTCCCCATGGCCGCGCTGACTATCGCCACAATTGTTATGTATCATCAAAACCATTTTGATTTTTTCAAATATTTGGCCTTGGTTTTATTAATCATTCTTTCCTGCGTTATTGGCATGTTGAGTTTCATGACTCTTGCCGCCATTAAAAATAAAAAAGTCTGCACTGAGGATTGACGTGGCTATCAATCAAAAGAAGAAAGGACAAATAAATAATGGCATTAATTAAAGCACAAAAGATCACCAAGGATTACCAGACAGAAGACTTTATTGTTCACGCCTTACAAGACGTTGATTTTGAGATAGAGCCAGCATCATTCGTTTCCTTTGTCGGCCCTTCGGGTAGCGGCAAGACAACCATCCTCAATCTCATCGGCTGCCTGGACAAACCATCAGCGGGAAACCTACGCATCGCCGATACAGAAGTTATCGGGCTTGCGCGCAAGGAGAGTGCCGCCTTCCGGGGGAAACATCTCGGCTTCATCTTTCAGGATTTCAACCTGATCCCCGTGCTGACAGTTTACGAAAATATCGAATACCCTCTGATAATGGTTCAGAACGTAGCGCCACAGGAACGCAAAGAGAGGATTTCCCGGTTGCTTGCGGCAGTGGACATGACGGATCAAGCCCACAAGTATCCGCAGCAGATTTCGGGAGGGCAGAAACAACGGGTAGCCATTGCCAGGGCTCTGGTAACCAATCCAGCGCTGGTTCTTGCCGATGAACCTACCGCAAATCTGGATTCGCAAACGGCATACTCTGTGATCGGCCTGATGAAGAAAATGCGCGATGATTTCGGCACAACATTCATCTTCTCCACCCATGATACTAAAATTGTCGGTGAGGCGGAAGTTATCTTCCGTCTGGAAGACGGCAGACTAACCGGGAAAGAAACGAAAGGGGAAACAAAGTAATGATTAATCTTTTTAAAATCGCCATCCGCAATCTCATCCGCTATAAACGAAGAACTCTGCTGACGGCATCGCTTATCACCATCGGCGTTGTTTTCGTCCTCGTCTTTGTCTCCATCACCGGTTCTTTCAAGGCCATGATGATCGGCCAAATAACTGATTCCATGCTGGGGCATCTCCAAATCCACCATAAAGGTTACGTTGCATCCATTGATAACCTGCCCCTGAATCTGAACATGAAACCACAGGCTTATTCAAAGATTGCCATGGTTCTCACAACATTCCCACAAGTGGAAGCCTTCTCGCCCAGGCTTAAATTCGGTGGGATGTTCAGTAACTTTGCGGAAACAACCAACATCCGTTTAAATGGCATCATCCCCGACCGGGAGTTCCAGACCGTTCCTTTGTTGACATCGCGCATATCGGAAGGCAAAAAGACCCTCAGCCGAGGTGAAATAATGATTCCCACACTTCTGGCTAAAGGATTGAAAGTGAAAATAGGTGATGCGGTCGTCGTGGTGGCAACAAACGCGGATGGCTCTGTCAACGGCAAACAGTTTATCGTCTCCGGTATCCTGGAGAGCGCTACAGGACCAGGAGGGCGTGATGGATATATTCACATTGACGACGCCACCGAAGTTCTCCGTATGCCTGAAGCGGAAGTTAGCGAAGTGGCGATCCGGCTCAAAGATTTCAGCCGTCTTCCCGCTGCAGTTAGACAACTGGAAAATAAAGTCTCAGGCGAGATCAACAAAGAGGGCCGGCCTATTTTCGAAGTACACTCGTGGGAACAACTCTCGCCTTTCTTCAACATAGCCCGGATGATTGATGTCATGACGTTTTTCATCAAGATCATGCTTATTGCCATCGTCCTCATCAGTATTATGAATGTCATGATTATGGCCGTATATGAACGGATTCGGGAAATTGGTACTATCGCCGCCATCGGTACTCTACCCGGTAAGATCCGCTCCATGTTCATCATCGAGGGTTTTTGTCTCGGTGTCGTTGGCGCCATCATTGGCGATCTCATTGGTATCGCCGTTGTTTTGATAATAAATCTTGTCGGTATCCGTTTTGATTTCGGCCAGCAGCAGGGTCTGCTTCTGAAGGCAACGCTTCAGCCATCTGATCTGCTGACCGTATCAATTATTGTTATCGTTGTTGCCGTGGCGGCCAGTCTTCAACCGGCAATCAAAGCATCGAAAATGGAACCGATCGAGGCCTTGCGCCATGTCTAGTGCCAGGGCACACAACTTAAGGGAGAATAAAATGATTAAAAAACTATTGTTAATTTGTCTGTTGATTGTATCTGTCGCCTGTCCGGCATTTGCCGAGGACGGTAAGGCTCTTTTGGAACAGGTGGATCGGAACCTCAACCCCGAATCATATGAGTCCTATCGAAAGCTCATCAACATCGAACCTTCAGGCGCGAAAAAAGAATTTACTCTTTTTACCGTCAAAAAGGGCATTGATAAAGTCGCCTCACTATTTCTTGCCCCGGCAAGCGAAAAAGGCAGAAGCACGCTACGACTTGGCGACAACATGTGGCTGTATATTCCCAATATCGGTAAGCCGATTCGCATTACCAGTCTCCAGTCGGTTGTGGGAGGGGTATTCAACAATGCTGACATTCTGCAACTAGATTACACCGCGGAATACAATGTGGAAAGGGTTGAGGAAAAGGGAACCCAATACCTTCTTTATCTCAAGGCAAAGACAAAAAGTGTGGCCTACGACAAGCTCAAGATTTGGGCAGACAAGGACAAAAATCTGCCGACAAAAATTGAATGTCTGACAGAGGCGAAGATGCTGATCAAAACTCTCTACTTCAAAGATGTAAAGGACTTCGGCGGTGGTATCGCCCGCCCGGCGGTAATTGAAACGGACAGCCCCCTTTATAAGGGCTACAAGTCTGTCATGATCTTAGCCAAAATCAAAGAGAAGACTTTCAAGGATGAGGCATTTACCCTTACCTTCATGCCGAATCTTGAATCGCTGCGATAAATGAAAAGGCTGTTGCTTATCTTCCTTTTTTTTGCGTTTTGGATGGTCCCTTTACTGGCCGTTGCCGAGGAGTCGTACACTTTCGACCCTGCCGAAACCGAGAAGAAATCCTACCATGTCGGAGGATACGTTGAGTTTAAACCTATTCTCTATGGCCTTAATCGCGATAGCGCCTTTTACAAAGTGCGCTTTTTCAACGATCCCCGGGGACAGAATCTGCTGGAAACAAACGGCAGGATTCAACTGGAAGGAAGCTATGAGAAGAATGTCTTCCGCATCTATGCCAAGACGAATACGGATCTGAAGTCTTCTTATTCGGGTGAATCGGAAAGATCGACATTTTACGAATTTTATGGCTCCGTAAAGCCATCGTCCAATCTGAAGTTTGACGTGGGTAAAAAAACGATGAAGTGGGGAAAGGGCTATGCTTGGAACCCCGTGGCTTTTGTGGACAGACCCAAAGATCCCGACGACCCGGAGACGGGCATGGAGGGCTACATGCTCGCCACAGCGGACTATATCAAGAGCATGGATGGTCCACTGAAAACCTTTTCTTTCACCCCCGTTCTCTTCCCTGTTTACGATCATGTGAATGATACCTTTGGCAATAATTACAAACTCAACGTTGCCGGCCGATTCTATTTCCTTTTGTATGACACAGATATCGACCTCCTGTTTATGACCGGGGGCAGCAGGACAGATCGTTACGGCGTTGATTTTTCCCGCAATATCAGCACTAGTTTTGAAGTCCACGGCGAACTTGCTTATGTTCGTAATTTCCAGAAAAACGTATTAGACATAAATGGACACCCCTATCTGGTGGAAGGGGACGCCGTAAGTTATGTCATCGGCATCCGCCACCTGACCACATTTGACCTGACAACGATAATTGAATACTACCATAATGGCATGGGCTTCAGCGGCGATGATATGAAAAACTACTACGGCTCCATTACTCGTGGGTACGACACGTATCAAACAACAGGCAACGCCATCGCCCTTGGCAACGCCCAGCAAATGGCGGAGGGAAATTATGGCCGCGCAAGCGCGATGGAGAATTATTTGTACGTCCGTTTTAGCCAGAAGGAACCATTCGACATCCTCTATTTCACTCCGTCAATCACAGGGATGATCAACACCGACGATCAGAGTTGGTCCCTTACGCCGGAGCTGCTTTATACAGGCATTACCAATTGGGAATTTCGCTTACGCACAGGCATTATTGCCGGAGCAAGAAATTCTGATTTCGGTGAGAAGCAAAACGATTATCGTATTGAACTGCGAGTAGGATATTACTTTTAGACAAAGGCTGGATTTATATACGTATGAAACTACAAAAAATTAAACAACCGACATTATCAGAAAAGGATTTTTCTCCGGCTTTATCGGTCTTTTGCTCGCCGTGGTTTATCAATTCGGGATTCATTCTCTCGTCAACTGGCAGACATGGACAATTTTTGCCATTTCCGTCGCCTACCTTATCGGTTGGAAAAAAGACGCTATCTGGCTTATTCTGGAAATCATCTGTGTTTCATTGCTGCTGTTTTAAGGGAAGGTATACAACAAAGATAGCAATTTGATTTATGAGGAGCCGAACCTCGAAATTGCTTAAAAGGTTCGGCCCCTCGCGAGGTATAGAGGGTTAGAGCCCCTTCTTTTCGAACCAACGGAAGAGGGCGATAAATAACGCGCCCAAGATGACAATGACGATCCAGTGATTGATTCCGAGAGCTAAGGGGATGGTAATCTTTCCAAAATCGCCCCAAGTCAGGACCGTTTCCTTCATCAATGGATACGCTTCGGCATAAAGCCCAGCCCCCAGGATCATCCCCATGAGACCGAAGGCGCTGTCGTAGCGCCCCTCTCCCAAGGCACCCATGGCGGTGGCGGGGCAATATCCCAAGATGCCCCAGCCAATCCCGAAGATCAATCCGCCCAGCACATTACCTCCCAGAATCAACGGTTTGAGGGAAAGCTTGATGAGACCAAGATCGAACAACAAATATATGCCCACCATGGCCACTAGGATAGTGGTGAGCATGAATTTAACGATGGTCATATCCTGGAGACGCAGGGCCGCCATTTGCTTGTCGTAGCGAATCACCTGGGCCTTCTGCATGATGAATCCGAAGAGGATTCCCGTAATGGCGCCAATCAAAAGTTCATTCATGGTTATTACCTCCGCCATATAAGATTCTGGCCAGGATTATTCCGGCCAGGAAAAAACAAATCAAGGATACGTACCCGCTGATGGCTATCTGAGCCAAACCGCTCAAACCGTGACCGCTTGGGCATCCATCGGCGAGGCGCGCGCCAAACATCAGGACAGTCCCTCCCAGAAAGGCCGCCATCCAACGCCTTACACGAGACGGCCCGAAGCGAGCCTCCCACATCGGTGGCACTGCAACCGCCATCTTTTCCTTCGAGAGCCAGGCCGATGCCAAAGAGCCGAAGAGAACACCGAAAACAAACACGAACTGCCAATCGATAATAACTTTTTCCTTGATGAAATAAGCCATTCCAGCCACCTTTTCCGGCGCGACGGACTGTTCAACAAAGCCCGCAACGCGAACGAAGGTGGTCGAGGCACCGAAGTATTTACCCATAACAAAGACAGATAACACCAACAGAATGCCAGCTAGTACGCCAGCGGTGTACGGCGACCATGTCGTCTTGCGAAGGATATTCATGTTTTACTACCTCCTTGATTAGCGAGTTAAGAAACGACCGACCGGAATTTATAGGCCATCCCGACCGCCTAAACGATACAGATGAGACAGATATCGATTTATTTATTTAGTCACGGGTATTAAACCCTCCGCTGCGCGGGATTGTTCAACTTACCAATTCCGCTGCGCTTGCGGAATTGGAGTTTCACAATAACACATACGAAATGCGGAATGTCAATGATTATAAAGAAATAGCGTACAAACCATACGTAAGCACTTGTTCTACGAATACCAATGCTTTTTTAAAAAACACTTTAGATAATTATAATCGGTTCTTTTCTGTCTTTAGATGCTTGTCTGAGAATACTATATATAACCATTTTGACAATTGGATTAGTCTTCGCAACTCTTGCTTTTTGTTTACAACTTCTAACACATGCCATGCATCCTATGCACTGCTTCTTTGCCGCCTGACTTATATACTTTCCTGTCTCAGGCAATAGTATGCCAACAGGGCAGGCCTTTGCACACTTTCCACATTGAACACATTGTTTTTCATTGTAAAATGGTTTGAGCGATGGGTATTTGTCAGACTTGGAAGCTTTGTCAAACTGAACTGGAACATCTTTAAGACTCAACTGCTTGGATGCCCTCAATATCCTGGCTCCAAACTTTTGTGCCTTATCTATATCTGATTTATCTGGTCGCCCTACTGCAACAGGTACTATGTCAGAATATGAATGTTGGCCAATAAACGCACCGGCAGCGACAACAGTGAAACCATTTCGTGAAAGCATTTCTACCATGTTGTAAAGAACCTTTCCATAATCCCGATTGCCGTATACAACAATTGCAGTGCATTGCTTTCCGGTTCCGCCTAAATCTCTGAGATAGTCTATAGTTTGAAGTGGAAGTTTTCCGGCATAAACTGGGGCACCTACAATTAAGTGATCTATATCTTTCGTAGCGTTACTCGAATCAGCAATAATAGTTGCTCGGATATCTGGAAGAGTCATGTCCAAAACTATCGGATCTTCTGATCCCATCCCCAAAGCTACTGCGTTACATATTTTTCTTGTTGTATTTGTCGGAGAGAAACACATAATCCCTACATTTTTAGTCACTTTCCACACCTACGATAACCATATTTTCCCGTCCGCTAGCATTGAGAAATCAATGCTAATAGCTTATATCCATTTGTAATTTTGCATAATTGATGAAAGGGATCAAGCAAGCATTTCAGGAAGTTTTTAATATCAAGCCTGATATTTTCAGCTGACAATTCACCTTATATTTTAATTCCTTCACTATGCTTTTTTAAAGTAGCAACTGCTGCTGATAAAATTAGCACCTTTTGCCACCAAGATATTTCCTTTATCACTTTTATCACAGCCTTTATCATTTAGTAATATAATTTTATCTTATACCTTCTTACCCGTCATGAGGAATAAGGTAAATTGCCGCATTTCATTATTGATAGTTTCTTTCTCTACTTCTGCGGCGGAAATATCCTGAACATTATTAAACCCTGCTTCTGATAATGCCTTGCGCAGTTTTGCTCGGTCAAATCCGAAATGGAATACGCCGTCATTGTTACTATGAAACTTACCATCGTCTAAATCTAGATCAGCAATGGCCAGAAGGCCTGATGGAAGTAATATCGAATAACACTGTTTCAACAGAAGACTTATGTCTTTAACATGATGTAGCGTCATGCTGCTGACGATAAGGTGATAGGAACCTGTAAGAACTTCACCCTTGTCCAGATCAACGTGATTGGCGTTGACATTGCTCAAGTGTTGCTCTTTGATCTTTGTTTCAAAGACATCGAGCATTCCCGGAGAACTATCCACACCAGTTACCGAACGGACAAAAGGCTGTAAGGCAAGCGCCAGAAGTCCCGTGCCGCAACCAAAATCCAAAACGTCCATATCCGGCGTTGGGCTTAATTCCCGGATCATGCTCTGCGCGATATCCTGCGCCACTTTTACCCGCCGGGGTAGCTGATCCCAACTGGCGGCGTCCTGATCGAAATTGCGGTTTTTAGTATTTATTACATATCCTCCTAGCGTCACTTTGATTTGCCGATAGTGGAAATTTTAAAAGGCACATATAAAGGGCAAAACCCTATCAGGCTCGTTATTACAAAAACAATTGCAAGGATACCCAGAATAATCGCTGTAAAACCTGTAATGCTGCCAGTTACATATAGCATAATAACGACAATGGCCAGCAGCAATCTAATGATCCGATCTATTGTTCCAATGTTCTTTTTCATATACTTCTCCTTTCCTTAACTTGATAAAATAAAGAAAATGTTAGCAGCCTAGCTGATCACTTTCCATCCTCAGATGTTTTTTTCTTGTCCTTGACCGGACAAGCAGGCCTCACTCAAGTGGATATACCCAGACGCGGCAATAGCCATGCCTGCAGGAAAATCCATCCGCCTATGATTAATAATAAACCTAATAAATCGTTCATTTTTATCTCCCTTTTTCTGATGTGGGGAGGCGGCAAAATTCGCCTCCCCTTTTACCGATTAGTTCAAGTGCTTATCTAGTAACGTATCCAGCTTTATTTTGGATAACAACCCAATCTGAGTATCCACCACTTTGCCGTTTTCTACAAGCAGCAATTCAAGTAAAAAACTCCTTGACAGAATTGCTCAATATCTTTAATCATACCCCCACAGGGTATATATGGATCAGAATAGAAAAAAGATTTCAAACCGTCTGCGGCGGATAGAAGGACAAATTCGGGGGATTCAGCGTTTAATTGAGGAAGGAGCACCCTGTATTGATATTTTAACTCAGGTGTCTGCGGTGACATCCGCCATGAAGAAAACGGGTGGTGCTATTGTTTCCAATTACATGAAAACATGTATAGAGGAATCCGCAGATAATCCGGAGAAATTGAATGAAGATTTTCGTGCTGCATTATCAAGGTTTATTGATTTATCCTGAGTAGTTACTTTTTCATAGATTGCTTTTCTAGTCTTAACATCGCGATTGTCAGCAAAGGGATAGGGCATGACAGGTTTCAACATAAGTCGAATGGTTCCTCCTGTGATCAAATCCGCTTATAGCCGGGTTGTTTCCGGAGGCTGGGCTTACCTGTTGTTCGTTGGCATATTCGGCCTTTTAATGCTTGCCGGCATCGCGTCAGGAATTCATGCCTTGTTCATTGCCGGTTCCCGTCATGCCTATGGAACTTATCGAGAAGTTCCTGTGGCCACGCTCATTTCTACATATGTGTTTTTCGTTGTTGCCTCCACGGGACTTTGTTTGGTTTCTTCGCTACCTCACCTCTTCGGTGTCCGTAATTTCATGCCTATTGCCAAGAGATCAGTTTATTTATCAATTATAACTATTCTATCCGGGTTTCTGGTGATCGGCTTGGAAATTGAAAATCCTTTCCGCATGGTTATATATAATGTAATTTCACCTAACTTCAGTTCCAATATCTGGTGGATGGGAACACTTTATGGTTTCGCCCTGGTTTTTCTAACGATCGAATTCATTTTTCTTATAAAAGAAGAAAAACACACAAAAGCCATGATTGTGTGTTTACTCGGAGTAATCACAGAAGTGGCAGCCAACACCAATCTGGGAGGCGTTTTTGCCATGATGCATGGACGCCCTTACTGGTATGGCCCCTATTTACCCGTTTATTTTCTTTTGTCCGCCATTATGACGGGTTGCGCCTTTATCATATTTTTTTTCGTTCTGTCATACTGGATCAACAAAAAAACCATTGATCTCCAAACCGAAAAGGCGTTGGAGTCTGTGGGAAAGCTCGCCATTCTCATGCTAATCATCATCACGATTTTTACTGTCTGGAAAATTCTTGCGACATTTGTAGGCGGAGCATCAGGTACTGAAGCACTCGCCGCGCTGCTTACCGGCCCTTATGCCTTCAATTTCTGGGGAATTGAGGTAATCGGCGGGATGATCATTCCATTTGTTTTGCTGCTAATGTCTAAGGCAAAAAATATGATGATTATGTTTGTGGCTGCAGCTTTCATGATCTTCAGCATTTTTTTCATGCGTCTTGATCTGGTTGTGGTCGGACAGATTGTGCCTCTTTACCTGGAACTTGGAGTAAGTGAGTATTCCCGCCTGCACACCTATACACCAAGCGTTCATGAAATTCTTGTGGTGCTCGGTGGTGTAGGATTTTGCGGTATGGCTTTTTTGCTGGGTGAGAAGATTTTTGATGGATTTCAACCGATGGAAAGTGGGCATGCGCCTGAAGAAACTATAGTTGAAGTCAAGGAAGCACAAGAGACGACATGAAAGATAATCCGCAAAGCGGGGAAAAACACGAAAAGGCAGACACGGAATTTCACCTCGAAATTGAGCGCAGGGATTTTCTGAAAATCGGCCTGGCGATAACAGGCGTTATTGCCGGCGGTACAGTTCTGTCTCTGATATCCAACGTAGGGGAATCTTTTGCCCCCGGAGCCTATCGGAAAAAATATCCCTACAAACCTCATCACAGCATGGTCATTCGGCAGGATCGCTGCATCGACTGTAAACGCTGCACGGAAGCTTGTGTGGCCACCAATCGCGTACCCGACTACGGATGGAGGACTACCATTTTAAAAAGGGAATTGCCGGAATCCGTTGATCAAAAATGGGATTTCATACCGATTCTTTGTAACCAGTGCAATAATCCACCCTGTGTGCGGGCATGCCCAACGCGAGCAACTTATAAGAACAAAGAAAACGGTATCGTCATGATGGAAGATAAAAAATGTATCGGCTGTAAATCCTGCATGATGGCCTGCCCCTATGACGCGCGATATTTCAACGAGGCCAAAAGCGCCATTGATAAATGCGATTTCTGCTTTGAGACACGGCTTTCCAAAGGCAAAACGAATGTGGCCTGCGCTGAGGCCTGCCCCGCTGATGTTCGGGTATTCGGCGATTTGTCCGATCCGGGAAGTCGAGTCTATAAGCTGATCCACCAACTGCAGAAACCGGTGTGGGTGCTGCGGGAAGAAGTGGGCGCCAAGCCGAATATTTTTTACATGAAGGGTTAAAAAAATTCGATGAAAAAAAGTTATGCTTTCGCAATTTTGCTGGCTTCTCTGTGTGTAGCAGATATCTGCATGGCCGCAGGGACTACCTTCTCTGATGGCGGGGGTATTCTTTATACGGAGCCACTTAATGCCGTCACCTTCAAGCACAAACATCATGTAGATGACAAGAAAATTTCCTGCGATAAATGCCACAGCGGCCTTTTTGAGATGGAAGCACTTAATGCTCAGGAAAAAGATAATTTCGTTATGGAGTCTCTCTATCAGGGTAAGTATTGCGGAGCATGCCACAACGGGAAAGTGGCCTTCGCTGCTGATACCCAGTGCGCAAGATGTCACGTCCGTATAACCGGGATGGAGGCAGGGCATGTTAAAGGGAAACCGGCACCATACAAAAATCCAGTTTATAACTCGTCGGTATCAATCGGTAAGGGCGAAATGGCCGTTCGTTTTAATCACGAAAAGCATGCTTCGCCCTCGAAATGCAATGATTGCCACCCGCGACTTTTTCAAATCAAGAAAGGCTCAAACAAAATAGCCCTGGCCGATCACAACCAGTCGAAATCGTGCTTTGGATGTCATGACGGGAAAAAGGCATTTTCTCAGTATGATTGCAATAGTTGCCATAAAAATTGGACTGAAATTGCCAAGGCAGGTAAGTTCAAAGATAAGTCTGGCGCGAATGGCACTTGCTACAAATGCCACACCAGCGATAGCGAAATGAAAACTCTGGTCAAAGCGCCAAAAATTGGCGGCGAGGGTGAAGGGTGAGCGGGTGCTCCTCCCCCGGTTCGGGCGGAAGAATATTACAAGGGCTACATGGTAGATCCTTTATCCTTTGGCAAGGATTTTCATTTTTCCATGGAATGCGTATATTGTCATAAGGGCGATGACAAAAAAGAAACTAAGGAATCTTCCCACAAGGGATTTATTGCCAGACCATCTGATAATATTCAAACCTGCGGCATCTGCCACAAGAAAGCCGGGCAAAACTACAGCAAATCCCTTCACTATACAAGTATGGGACAGCGTGAAGGAGTCAAACCAAGATTCTCCCATGACGAGCTTAAAACCTTTGACACTAAAGTTTTTAATCAATCATGCCGGAGTTGTCATGCCTCTTGCGGCGATTGTCATGTCAAGTCACCGCCCGTTTCCGGAATTACAACCGGCCTGATTTCAGGCCATAAGTTTGTCAAGAAAAATGAAGGCAAAACCTGCGCCTCTTGCCACGGCGGGCGTGTTTATCCGGAATTTACCGGTGAATACGGAGGGACTCCCGATGTTCACTATCAAAAGGGCATGATGTGTGTGGATTGCCATAAAAAGAGCGAAATGCATGGGGACGGTATTGCGTACAAGTCCAAACAGGAAGTTAAAGATCGTCCAAAGTGCCTATCGTGTCACAAGAACAGAAAATATCAGGTTGCCCATGAACTGCACAAAGATACTGTCACTTGTCAAGCTTGCCATTCTTCCGGCCAATATCGTCAATGCTCCAGTTGTCATACGGAAACAGGATCAACAGCGAAACCGGATTTTATTTTGGGTTTAAATCCGCGGGATAATAAGACCTTGACAACGCTTCGGCTCATTCCTACTATAAAAAGTAGCTTTCATCAGGCGGGAATCAAAATGGAGAACTTCGACGCGCTGCCCAACTACTGGAATTCAGCGGTGCACAACATCACAAAACGGACAGCGAGAACACGTTCATGCGATTCCTGCCACGTGGCCAAAGAGGGATTTCTTAAGCGGGAAAACCTTATCAAAGACGGCTCTAAGGCCAATGAAGGATTGATCTATAACATTAAACCAACTACCAAATAACAAAGGAGGATTTTTATGAGAAATGTAAGATGGTTAAAAGCAGTAATGGTGATTATCGTTTTACTTCTGCCACTGACAGCCATGGCCAGAGGAATTGATCCCATCGTATCCACAGACTGGCTGCAAAAGAATCTGAAAAATGCAAAGATAGTTATAGTGGATGTGCGTAAGGTTGAGGATTACAAGGCTGGCCATATTCCGGGCGCGATTAATGTATTTTATGGATCATGGGCAATTAAAAAAGGTGAGTTGCTCAACGAATTGCCACCGATTGATGATCTGGTTGACGTTATCGGAGACGCCGGTATTGATAAAGATTCTCTGGTTGTAGTTGTCGGGAAAATGGAAAAATTGCCCGAGCAGTTTGATATGACCCGGGTTGTCTGGACATTGAAGTATGTTGGTGTTCCCAATGCCGCAATTCTCAATGGCGGACAGAATCAATGGGATAAGGAAAAGAAACCTTTGTCTCAGGATTTGGTAAAGGCTAAAGCAAAAACATTCAAAGCTGCGGTAAATAGTAATCTGTTTGTGGATAAGGCCTTTGTGCTGGACAAGATAGGCAAGACCGTTATCATTGATACACGTGGGCCGGCTTTCTACGAAGGTAAGGAAAAGCTTCCGTTCGTAGCTAAATTAGGACGAATCAAAGGAGCTGTCAATCTTCCTGTAGGTCAACTGTACACACCGGAAGGTTTATACAAAGACAAGGCCACGCTTGCCGGGCTTGCTGAAAAGGCAGCGGGGAAAGATTTGAACAAAGAGTTCATCCTTTATTGCGATACTGGCAAGACGGCAACATCCTGGGCATTTATTATGACAGAGATGCTGGGTTATAAAGATGTCAAAGTTTATGACGGTTCGTCTATGGATTGGCTGGCAGATCCTAATGCACCTGCGGAACCATAACACAAAATAAACCTCTAAAAGCAGAAGCCCGGTGATGATATTATCGCCGGGCTTTTATTGTGAAACTCCAATTCCGAAAACGTAGTAACCTAATGTCACTACATTGCTTGAAATAAATTATGATATTACAGAAATCCTTGTGAAGTATAGATAGCGCTTTGATTTAGAATTGGCACCGTCTTATTCTTCCCCCCTATAGACACATCCCGACTCCGGGCTTTCTTGAACGACTATTTTACTTAATTGTGGAAGAGTCGGCAAAAGATGCTGCCAGATCCACCTGGATAAATTTTCCGATGTGGGATTGGCAAGGCCTTCGATGTCGTTTAAATATTTATGATCCAGTTGATCTATGACAGGTTGGCAGGCGGCGGCGATATCAGCAAAATCCATTACCCAGCCTGCAGGTGGATCGGCCTTGCCACTTATATGAATTTCGATCCGAAAAGAATGACCGTGAACCTGGGCGCATTTGTGCCCTGCAGGTACGTTAGGTAGGCGATGAGCCGCGTCAAATTTGAACACTTTGTATATTTCCATTTTTATTCCTTATCGCACTTTTAATATTTTATGCAACTGAAGACTAAGCCGCCATTGTTGATGGGCAAGACAGTATTGCAGCGCCAGTCTTGTATTTGATTCCAACTCCGGTCCATCCAGCGGTTGTAAAAAGAAGTGCTGGAAATCGAGATTGGCATATTTATCTGGTTCGGCTCCCGGTTGCGGATAGACAAGTTTTAATTCCTGTCCGCTAAGCTGCAACAATTCTACACCGGCTTTGGGGCTGACACAAATCCAATCAATGCCTTCAGGCGCAACTATCGTGCCGTTGGTTTCCACGGCAATTTCCAATCCTTCTTCATGTAACGCGGTGATCAATGCGGCATCCAATTGCATAAGCGGTTCTCCGCCGGTGCAGACTACAAAGGGCTTTGCTGATTTTACATCTTTTTGCGGCCAGGTTTTTCTAATCTTTCTAGCAAGCCTTGTAGCACTTTCATACTTCCCGCCTTCTGTTACATCAACGCCAACAAAATCAGTATCACAAAATTTGCAGAGAGCGGCACCCCGGTCTTCCTCTTTTCCTGACCACAAATTACAACCGGCAAAACGGCAAAATACTGCGGGACGGCCTGCATAGTAGCCTTCGCCCTGGATGGAGTAAAATATTTCTTTGACGTTATACAGTGTTAAAAATCCTCCCTAATACCAAGTTGCTTTCAAAAAACACAATATGAATTTTTGAAAGCTTACTTGGTATTATGCCTGCCAAATCAACCTTTTAATGCTTGATGGCAACTTGGTATAACCCTCCTTTAGTAAAGGAGGGCATGAAAAACACACGGCATTGCAACACATTTAACCCTGCACAACCACACTAATCGTCATACCGGCGAAGGCCGGTATCTAGGAAATGTTTGATAATACTGGATACCGGCCTTCGCCGGTATGACAAAATTGTTATTTTATGTAGTTATGCAAAGCTCTCACAGTCTCAATTGCCTTTGCGCCTTAACATTCAGCCTTTATACTTAATCGGATCGGATACTCCCGCTTCTTGAAACCCTTTCAAACGCAGCAGACAAGAATCGCACGCGCCGCAGGCCAGTCCTTCACTCGATGGATCATAGCAACTGTGCGTCAGAGAATAGTCAACTCCCAATTCTATCCCCTGGCAAATAATATCCGCTTTGCTCATCTTAATTAGCGGTGTATGAATTTTTAGTTGCTGATTGCCTTCCACACCGGATTTTGTTGCCAGATTGGCCATTTTCTCATAGGCGGTTATATATTCCGGGCGGCAATCGGGATAGCCACTGTAGTCCAAAGCATTCACACCGATAAAAATATCGGAGGAACCAATGACTTCCGCCCAGGCAAGCGCGTAAGAAAGAAAGATGGTGTTGCGCGCGGGAACATACGTTACGGGAATGTCTTTACCCATCTCACTCACGCTGCGGCTTTTGGGTACATCAATATTTCCTGTTAGCGCAGAACCACCGATAAGACGCAGATCAATATCGACGATCAAATGTTTGGCAACAGAATAATTTCTGGCAATATTTGCGGCTGATTTAAGTTCAATCTCATGGCGCTGACCATAGCGAAAACTAAGCCCGTATGTTGTAAATCCGATCTTCTGGGCAATAGCCAGCGTTGTGGTGGAGTCTATTCCGCCACTCAAGAGGACAACAGCTTTTTGTTTATATGATTTTTCGTTGGTTGTCATAATTAGTGACCTCGCAAAAAATTCCCCAGACTGTCATTCCCGCGCAGGCGGGAATCCATAACATGTTTAAATTCCTAGATTCCAGCCTGCGCGGGAATGACATGATTGATATGTTGATTACCGTATTAATATATTCTACTCGGAAGCTTTAATGCCAAAAAGATTCAGAGTATTGCGAGACGTGGCATCGGCAACTTCTTCCCAGGGCAGGTCTTTGATTTGAGCTACTTTTTTTGCGGTATTAATAATGAAGGAAGGCTCATTTCTTTTACCTCGGTGTGGTTCCGGTGTAAGGTAAGGGGCGTCTGTTTCCAGAAGCAGTGACGAAAGGGGGACACGCTTTGCGACATCCTGAATAGTATTGGCTTTATTATAAGTCACTACACCGGGGATGGAAATATAAAAACCAAGGTCAATACATTGCACGGCCATGGAATAGTCACCGGAAAAGCAATGAAACACGCCGCGTCGCACACTGGATGACTTGACCATTCTCAATGTCTGCTCGTGCGCTTCACGATCATGGATGATCACCGGCAGTTTGAGTTCTTCCGCTAATTCCAACTGCCGGCTAAACATCTCGATCTGTTTTTCGCGCGGGGAAATATTCCGAAAATAATCAAGACCGATTTCACCATAGGCAACAACTTTTGGATCACGGGCAATCTCGCGCAGTTCATCAAAAGTTTTACTATCGTTTCTGGCTACATCATGGGGATGGACACCAATGGTCGCGTAAATATTTTCATGCCCACGGGCAAGCGCCAATGCCTTCCTGCTTAGCGCCAGATTTGTTCCGACGGTAATAATATGACTGACTCCCGCCTGCCGCGCGCGTTTAATTACATCCTCACGATCAGGATTGAACTCTTTCATTTCCAGATGGGCATGGGAATCTATCAGCATAAGAACCTACTTGCCGTCAGGGCTCTCAATCTCTTCCGCAATATTATCAGCAACATCAGGAAGTTTCTTGTATAAACTATGCAAATCCTTCTCGGTAATTTCACCGCCTAGCAATTTGCGGGAAATTATCCGCCTGTCGATATTTAGCAATTCTGAATTGACTTTTCTTGGCATTTTTAAAATCCTTCCTTTACTTAAGATCGCTATAGTGGACTAATATTATATTTTCCAAACATAATCAAGCCCGAAGACTTAATCTGCCTTTAATGTAAAAGACACGCAGCAAAGCAGTATGCAAAATAGCACAAAATAATATTGACAAGCTTTGTGATTGGGTATAACAAAGCAAAAATAAAGATCGATATTTGGAATATATTTTGTTGCATGTTGGGCCTATAGCTCAATTGGTAGAGCCACCGGCTCATAACCGGTAGGTCCCTGGTTCGAGTCCAGGTGGGCCCACCATTTTGAAAGAATAGTAATGAGAAATAAAAGGATATTTTTTATAAGAAGGAGCAGATATACTGCATCCATTGTTTTGACTGCCGGTAAAGGAATTAGAATTTTCTCATCCAACGGCACAGAGAATAAGACCATAAATCAGTCTATATAAAAAAGCACCCCTGAAAGGTGCTTTTTTTTTATCTAAAAAAAGGAGAAAATTATTGAAAAAGAATTTAGCATTATTAATCGAACTTCAGGAATGTGATTCGCAGTTAGTTAGTTTTTCCGTAAAGAAGGTAAAACTGCCGGAAAAGCTGACAAAACTCGATGAGGAGTTTCACTTATTTAAAACCGGAATCGAGCAAAATAAACGTAAGTATGATGAACTCAAAGCGCGGCACATTGAAAGTGAAAACAAGATCAAAAAAATTAATGAGAGCATGGTAAAATCTAAAGATAGGCTTCTGGAGGTCAAAAATAATAAGGAATATCAGGCGATTCTCAAGGAAAACGATACTGCGGAATCATCGCGCGGCACTATTGAAACTGAAATAATTTCTATATTAGAGGAATTAGATAAGCTTTCTGCCCTGGTAAAGAAAGATGAGGAAATACTTGCTCAGCACAAAAAAGAATATGAAGCAGAAAAGAGGATAATCGAAACTGATCTGAACGCAATTGATGCCGACGCAGGAAGTTGGGAACAGAAGCGCGCTGATTTGAAAAAAGATGTTCCTGCCGAAATTCTGGCTCGTTACGAAAAAGTCAAAAATAGAAATCATGGTGTTGGTGTCATTTCAGTTTGGAAGCAAGTGTGCAACGGCTGCCACATGAGTATTCCGCCGCAGCTTTATAATGAATTGCAGAAAACGACCGAATTGCTCAGTTGCCCTAATTGCAACCGGATAATGTATTTTCAAAATATGGAAAAGTAGCCTTAAGTATTATGGGAGAAAAATTAAGCAGACTTTACAGTGATGGCGCCTGCCGCGGCAATCCCGGAATTGGTGGCGCCGGAGCTGTCATTACCGATGTGGAAGGAAGTGTCCTTTGGGAAGGCAAAGAATATCTAGGCCATTGCACCAATAATATCGCTGAATATAAAGCACTGATTATGGGATTGAAGGGGGCGCTTAGTGAAGGTCATAAGAATCTCGAGGTTTATCTGGATTCCGAACTTCTGGCTAATCAGATCAACGGTTCCTATCGTGTAAAAAATGAAAACTTAAAAGTATTAATGGCAGAGTTACGAAGCCTGCTTACTTCTTTTGATGCTGTTCAAGTTAAGCATGTTCTGCGCTCCGCAAACAGCCATGCGGATAAATTGGCCAATCTCGCCATTGATACTCATGTATAAACAAGTTAAGCTTTTTGTCTCTGATTTAACGATGTAATTAACTTTACAAGCTTATTGCCTTATGTTAATACGAAAAGTAGGATTTGCCATAAAATATTTACAGGAGCAAGATCATGTCCGGTCATTCTAAATGGAGCACGATAAAAAGAAAAAAAGGAGCCATTGACGCCAAGCGTGGCAAGGCATTTACGAAGATAATCAAGGAAATAACCCTGGCAGCAAGGCTTGGTGGTGGCGATGTTGAAGGCAATTCACGGCTCCGGCAAGCCATTATGGCGGCTAAAGAGGAAAATATGCCCAAGGACAATATCGAAAGGGCAATAAAAAAAGGACTGGGCGGCGGTGAAGGCGCGGCTAATTATGAAGAAATCACCTATGAAGGTTATGGCCCTGGTGGTGTGGCTGTTTTGGTTGAAATCATGACGGATAACAAAAACAGAACTGTAGCGGAAATTAGACATATACTTTCCAAGCACGGAGGAAACCTTGGTGAAAATGGTTGCGTAGCATGGATTTTTAATAAAAAAGGCAGCATTGTTATAGATAAGAAAATCATTGATGAAGATGCCCTGATGGAACTGGCGCTGGATGCCGGAGCGGAAGATGTTATAAGTGATGGCAACGAATTCGAAGTGATTACTGATCCGGTATCATTTGAAAAAGTGAAAAAAGCAATTGACGCAAAAGGGATAAAGCATTTGGAAGCCAGTATCGGGATGATACCTTCAAATACTGTGAAATTGGATGCGAACAAAGCGGAACAAATGTTGAAGTTAATGGAAAAACTCGAAGATAATGATGATGTGCAAAATGTATACGCCAATTTTGATATAGATGATGATGTGATGGAGAAATTAAGCTAAAAACATCAACTGATTATTACGGGAAAAAAATTGCTGATTTTAGGAATTGATCCGGGAAGTCATATTACAGGCTATGGTGTAATTGATAAAAAGGGCAATTATTTGCGACATATTCTCCATGGCGAAGTCAAGCTAAGAAAAGATTCACTTTTATCCACAGTATTAAGTTCCATCTATCAGCAGCTTTCTGCGGTTATAGCTGATAATGCCCCACAGGCAATCGCTTTGGAAAATATTTTTTACGGGAAAAATGTTCGCAGCCTGATTAAACAGGCTCACGTTCGGGGAGTAATAATTTTTGCAGGTGCAAACAGTAACATACCTGTTTTCGAATATTCTCCTCTGGAAGTGAAAAAAGCCGTAGTTGGCTATGGACGGGCGGAAAAAAGGCAGGTACAGATTATGGTTAAAGTTATCTTAAATCTTCCGACTCTGCCGCCTGCCGATGCCGCTGACGCACTGGCTGTCGCCATTTGCCACGCTAATTTTTTAAAGGAGCAACCGGTCTGATGATTGCCTTAATCAAAGGGAAGATCGCTTATAAAGGCATTTCTCACGTTGTTGTGGATACGCAAGGTGTCGGTTATCGCGTCTTCATCCCCCTGACAACTTTTTATGAACTCCCTGATTTAGGACATGTGGTAACATTGCATATTCATACTCATGTTAAACAGGATGCCATAAGCTTATTTGGTTTTTACACTCTGCAGGAACGGGAACTTTTCCAGTTGATGATTTCGGTAAGTGGTATCGGGCCGAAAATCGCCATGAATATTCTCTCCGGTATTTCGGCAAACGATTTACTACAGGCAATATCCAGCGGCAATCTGGGAAAACTGGTCAGCATTCCGGGTGTCGGTAAAAAAATGGCTGAGCGCTTGATTCTTGAACTAAAGGAAAAAGTTATTAAAAAAATGGTAGCGGAAAATATTCCGGCGGCGGATACAGAGCAAAAAGCGGCTGAGATAGTCAAGGAAGACGCGCTTTCCGCGCTGGTTAATCTTGGTTATAAAAACAATGTGGCCAAGGATGCGCTAGATAAGGTATTACAGGCAGCCGATCAGGAACTGGCGATGGATCAACTTTTGAAGAATACATTGAAAATTCTTGCCGGTTAATACCAAGTTGCTTTCAAACATTAATTTTGAAAGCTTACTTGGTATTATGCCCGGTAAATCAACCTTTGAATATATGAAAGCTACTTGGTATAAATTGCACTTGTAGGGAATCTAAATATGGATACACTGACAAAAAACCCTTTAATCAATCCACTTTGCGCGGATGAAGAATTTATCATGGACGGCAGCCTGAGGCCGTCTAAGTTTAGCGACTATGTCGGGCAGGAAAAGGTAAAAAACAATTTAGCGATATTTATTGAAGCAGCAAAGAAGCGTCGCGGTGTGTTGGACCATGTTCTTCTTTATGGTCCGCCGGGGTTGGGAAAAACTACTTTAGCCTACATCATTGCCAAAGAGATGGGAGTGGATATCAAAGTTACGTCCGGCCCGGTGATTGAAAGACCGGGAGATCTGGCGGCGATTTTAACTAATATGCAGGAACATGAGATACTCTTTATCGACGAAATCCACAGACTCTCTCATGTTGTTGAAGAAATATTGTATCCGGCAATGGAGGATTTCCACATTGATATTTTAATCGGTCAGGGGCCTTCGGCGCGCTCCATGAAACTCGATATCCCCAAATTTACTCTGGTTGGAGCAACAACACGCGCCGGTTCGCTTACTTCGCCACTACGCGATCGGTTTGGTATGCATTTCCGCTTGGAATTTTATACGCCGCAAGAACTGATGATCATTATCAAAAGATCTGCCGCCATTTTAGGAGTAAAACTGGCAGGTGAAGGCGCTGAGGAACTGGCGAGGCGCGCGCGCGGGACTCCGCGTATCGCTAACCGTTTGCTGAAACGCGTCCGAGATTATGCCGAAGTTAAAGCAGATGGAACTATTGACGGGAAGATTGCAAGGGCGGCATTGGATGCCTTTGATGTTGATCAAAAGGGATTTGATCAAATGGACAGAAAACTGCTCTTAACCCTGATTGAAAAATTTAATGGCGGACCGGTAGGCGTGGAGAGTTTAGCCGCGGCCATTGGTGAAGAAAAAATAACTATTGAAGATGTCTATGAACCTTATTTGATCCAGGAAGGTTATCTGCAGAGGACTGCACGGGGGAGAATTGCCAGTGCCAAGGCTTATGAACATTTTGGCCTTAAGGCCGCAAGCGGGCAGAAAGACCTCTTTTAAAATCAAGTTAATCTAGGCGACTCTATTCAATGAAACTGTTAATGCACATTTGCTGCGGACCGTGTACGATTTATCCGCTCAAAGAATTGAGAACTTCCGGGCATGAAGTAGTCGGCGCATTCTACAATCCCAATATCCACCCATATCAGGAATATCAGAGGCGCAGGCAAACACTATCAGATTATGCTGAAAAGTCATTTTTGCCAATTATCTGGCCTGAAGATTATGCGATGGAAGAATTTCTGCGCCAAGTAGCTTTTAAAGAAAATGAAAGATGTGATTATTGTTTGCAAGATCGCTTGAAGTACACAGCTTTGCTTGCCCAAAATGAAAATTATGACGGTTTTACAACCACATTGCTCTATAGTAAGCATCAGAAACACGACGAAATTAGAGAAATTGGCAAGAATTTAGGTAAGCAATTGGGAATCATTTTCCATTATCAGGACTTTCGTGCTGGCTGGGATGAAGGTATAAAAATTTCCAAAGAACTGGGCATGTATCGCCAAAATTACTGCGGCTGCATATACAGCGAAAAGGAACGCTTCTATAAGTATTAGTCTATCATCTCAGTTAATCGACTGTGGCATTTTATACACATACAGACAAAAAAATTTAGTCGTAATAAAGCTGATATGCGATGAAAGAGTAGTTGTTGTAAGTACTTATATTTAAAAAGAAAAAGTAATGGTTATGGTATAGTTATTGCTCAATAAATTTCATCTTTCTGTTTTTAGGTGATATATGCATTTACAACGTACAATAAAAAAAGAAATAATTTGCTCCAGTATTGGTTTGCATACCGGACGCAAAGTTAATATGAAAATTAAACCTGCGCCTGCGGGTGCAGGCATTGTGTTTGTACGCAAAGATATTCCCGATGCTTTACCTATCCCTGCTAATTATAATACAGTATCCGATACAACATTGGCAACTACACTAGGTTTAAATGGTGCTACTGTATCCACGGTTGAGCATATTCTTTCCGCTTTCAGCGGTATGGGAGTCGATAATGCGGTCATTGAACTTGATTCTTTTGAAATCCCCATTATGGATGGCAGCGCGCTTCCTTTCGTTAACATGCTAAAAGAAGTGGGTACGCATGTGCAGGGAAAAACTAAAAAACTACTGGTGATTAAGAAACCTGTCTTTGTCAAAGATGGTGACGGAAGTGCAGATTTACTACCCGCAGCGGAATTTAAAATTACTTATGAAATAGATTTTAAACATGTCGCTATAGGCAGGCAAACATATAGTATGGATTTTTCAGATGAAAAATATGAAAAAGAAATCTGCTCCGCGCGGACATTTGGTTTTTTGAGAGAAGTTGAATATTTGCAGGCAAAAGGGTTGGGGTTGGGTGGATCACTAGATAACGTGATTATATTGGATGATGAAAAGATAATCAACAAAGACGGGTTACGAATGCCTAATGAATTTGTCAAACATAAAATTTTAGACGCAATTGGTGATTTATTTTTACTGGGAATGCCAATAATCGGCCATTTTGTCGCTTACAAATCAGGTCATAAATTGAATAACATTCTTCTTAAAGAACTTATGCGTAAGCAAGATTGCTGGGAAATCATCAGTTGCGACAGTAAAGAAGAAGAAAAACATAAACTAATCTCTTTAAATATTCCGTCATTTAGAATACTTGACGCTGTTCAAATCTAAAGCATTTTATTGTGAAACTCCAATTCCGAAAGCGCAGCAACATTAAGGTCATCTGCGACGTAGCGGAATTGGTAAGTTGAACAATCCCGCGCAGCGGAGGGTGTAAAACTCCGCAGCTTGCTTTGGGAGTCATACCCGTGATCTTTTTAGTAATATTACCCGAAACCTAAATTAACCTTGATTTTTGTCTTTATGTTACCTAGTATAGATAATTGAAATATTTCAAATACTATACAGTTGACTTGGATTAAGGTGCATTTAATAATGAAAAAGGGTTTTGTCGAGAGTGTTAGAATTTCTCTGCTTGTTGTTTTCGCTTTGCTATGTTTCCCGGCACAGGGGCAGGCAGTTCAACCTACAATTGCCGATATTTTGGTTAGTAATAATTCGGGAAATGTACTGTTATACGCAAGATGTGGCGATTGCTTTAAAACCGAGATGGAATCAGCAATTTTAGCCGGAGTTCCTACGGTATTCACACTTCAACTTGATGTTTGCCAGACCAGGCCGCTTTTATGGAACAGGACAATAATCAGTAAAGAAATTAAACGTACCATCAAATATGACAACCTCAAAAAAACGTTTAGCATCTATACCAATGGTAATCTTGATCCCGTAATTTTTCCTGATTTTGAAAGTGCTCAGAAGGCAATGGCTGATTTCAATGGAATTATTGCGGCGCCTCTTTCCGCACTGGAAAATGGAAACCAATACTATTTAAAAATGAGAGTTAAAATTGATAAGGTGCGCCTGCCTTTATATATGGAATATGTTTTTTTCTTTGTTTCTTTCTGGGACTTTGAAACAGCCTGGTACAAGAAGGAATTTACTTATTGAAAGTCTATCATTTCCCATTAGCGAATTTTATTTATTAAGCTGATCAAAATGAAAAATAAACCACAAAATACTTACATTGATGAACGGGAATTAAGAAAGCGCCGCCGTGAACGTATCATTATAATAGTAGTTGGCTTAATGGCTATAGCGTTCACCTTAATTGCCAGCCGATTCGCCCAAAGAGATGAAGTATCCCCATCGACAAATATTCTCGTTTATGGACTCACCAGTATTAATGTCATTCTGATACTTCTCCTGCTTTTCCTGATTGTCCGGAATGTAGTCAAACTATTTTATGAGCGTCGCCGGGGTATTATCGGTTCCAGGTTAAGGACAAAACTTGTTGCTGCTTTTGTCGGTTTATCGCTTATACCGACAATATTACTTTTTTTGTTTGCCATTAATTTTCTTTCTTACAGCATGGAGTTCTGGTTCAACATTAAAATTGGCGATGCTTTAAACCGATCGTTGGAAGTGGCTCAAGTTTATTACCAGCAAATGGCAGAGCAGGCTAAGCACAATGCCCATCAAATCAGTGCGGATATCACTAGAAATCGTCTTTATGAGCGGGACAGAGTTGAGTATCTGAAAAATTTTGTTGCCCAGCGGCAAAAGAATTATAAAGTTGGCAAGGTCGAGATTTATTTTGATTTCCAAAAAGAGAATATGCTATTTTCCGATACTGAAAGTGCGGAACTTATTGCGTTGAAACTTGAACCTAAAATGCTGGAAGATATTTATTCCGGCAAAGAGGTATCCACGGTTCAGTCAACCAGTAACGGTGATGCGGTATTTGGTGTCGTGCCTGTCTTTTCTTATGCGGTACCTACGGAAGTAATCGGTCGAGTTTCGGTAAGCTACAGCATCCCTAAAGGTTTTGTAGATAAGCTAAGGAGTATTGCTGATTCATCGGAACAGTATGGCCAGATTAAGCTTCTCAAGACACCTATTAAACTAAATTATATAATTACATTGTCCATCGTAACTTTATTAATTATTTTTCTGGCAACGTGGTTTGGTCTCGCGCTGGCCAAAGCGATAACTGTTCCTATTCAGGATCTTGCCCTAGCTACAAACAGGATAACGAAGGGAGATTTGGATACTCGTATTGATATTGAGGCAGACGATGAAATTGGTCTTCTGGTGAAATCATTTAATCAAATGACCATGGATTTAAAGAAAAGCAAGACTGGCCTGGAAGAAGCAAATACGAGTTTGGATCAGCGGCGCAAATACATGGAAACGGTTCTACGCAACGTTTCCGCGGGAGTCATATCCGTGGATGGAAGTGGAATAATCACCACAATTAATAGCGCCGCGGAAAAAATGCTTCAGATCAAGGCAGATAAGATTATAAATAAAAACTACCGCAATCTGATCATGTCCGAGCAACTGGCTCTTTTGGATGAATTTTTACTGGAAATGAAAGAAAATAATGAGAGTTCGATAGAAAAGCAGTTGGAATTAATGATTCGGGACAGGGCTATTAGTGTTCTGGTAACGATCACAGCGATCCGGGATGAGGAAGGTAATGATTCCGGCGGCGTGGTCGTGTTCGAAGATTTAACTCAGTTGCAAAAGGCAGAACGTGCGGCAGCCTGGCGTGAAGTTGCCAGGCGTATGGCCCATGAAATAAAGAATCCGCTTACGCCGGTTCAGCTTTCCGCGCAAAGATTACAGAGAAAATATGGTGACAAGTTAGGTGAAGAAGGGTCGGTTTTTAAGGAGTGCACGCAAACTATAATTGATCAAGTGGAAGTGTTGAAAAATCTGGTCAATGAGTTTTCCCGTTACGCGCGGATGCCTGTGACCACACCAACGCTTAATGATTTGAATTCAGTAGTTGCCGATTCTGTTCTACTCTTTCAAAATGCTCATAAGGATATTGTTTTCGAATTTAAGTCTGCCGCGGGATTACCTAAGCTCAATATTGATGCTGAGCAAATAAACAGAGTTATGGTTAATTTGCTGGACAATGCCGTGGCAGCTATTAAAAAAGAAGGGCAGATAGACATTGCAGTAAGTTATGAAGAAACGCAGCGCATGGCAAGTGTAATCGTGGCTGATAGTGGAGCGGGAGTTCCTTCCAGCGATAAAAGGAGAATGTTTGAGCCGTATTTTTCAACTAAGAAATCTGGTACAGGTTTGGGTTTGGCCATCGTCAGATCAATAATTTTTGATCATCATGGTCAGGTTAGTGTTACGGATAACAAACCAACGGGAACGATAGTATCTTTTAACTTACCGGTCCCCGAAGCGTAAATTATATGTAAAATAAAAAATAAACGGATGAATAACAATTATGAATGATACGATTCTTGTAGTTGATGATGAAGTAAGCATTTGCCAATCCCTAAAGGCAATTTTGAAAGATGAAGGTTATCAGGTTTTGGTGGCTGGTAGCGGCGAAGAAGCAATTAAAGTCGTTGATGAAGAAATGCCCCAACTTGTGTTGCTCGATATTTGGTTGCCGGGAATTGATGGCCTGGAAACGCTCAAAGCTATTAAAGCGGCCCATCCCAATGTTCTGGTAATTATGATGTCCGGTCACGGTACAATTGAAACCGCTGTGAGGTCAACCAAATTAGGCGCTTTTGATTTTATTGAGAAGCCCCTTTCTCTGGACAAAGTTATCATAATTATTAATAACGCGCTTAATGTCGTGCGCCTGGAAGAAGAAAACATTTTATTAAAACAGAAAGTTGCTCATGAATATGAACTCACGGGCAATAGTCTGATCATAGCAGATCTCAAAGAAAAGATCAGCATTGTTGCGCCGACAAATGCGTGGATTCTGGTTATGGGAGAAAACGGCACAGGCAAGGAATTGGTGGCGCGTTCTATCCATCACCTGAGCCGAAGATCACATAAACCGATTGTTGAGGTCAACTGTGCGGCAATACCGGAAGAGCTTATTGAAAGCGAATTATTCGGCCATGAAAAAGGAGCCTTCACCGGCGCGACAGAGAAGAAGCGCGGCAAATTTGATCTAGCTCATGAAGGAACAATTTTTCTGGATGAAGTAGCTGATATGAGCTTGAAGGCGCAGGCAAAGATTCTGCGGATTCTGCAGGAAAAGAAGTTTGAACGTGTCGGCGGTAATAAGCTCATTGATATGAATGTCAGAGTAATAGCTGCAACTAATAAAGATCTGGAAAAGGAGATGGAAGCGGGTAATTTTCGACAGGATCTCTATTATCGTTTACATGTCATACCATTGCGAGTTCCTACATTGCGAGAAAGAAAGGAAGACATTAAGCTCCTGGCAGAAAGATTTTTGCTCGATTTCGCGGCTAAGGAAGGACAAACGCAAAAAATCTTAACGGAGGACGCGCTGGCATTGCTTACGCAGCATGACTGGCCCGGTAACGTGCGCGAATTAAAAAACATTATTGAAAGGCTTATTATTCTGACATCCTCCAACGAAATAACGGCCAAAGATATTCCGCTGCTCAATGCTAAAATAGAAAATGGTGCACTTCCGGAAGATGCGGTAGTTTTATCTCCCGACTTGTTAAAAGATGCCAGGATGGATTTTGAACGTCAATTTATTATCAAGAAATTAGAAGAAAATGAAGGCAATATTTCCCGAACAGCGGAGGCAATTGGTTTGGAACGCAGTAATCTGCATAAGAAAATTAAAAGTCTTAAAGTTGTGACCAAGGATGAATCTTAATTATAATTCAACCGGCTTTTCATATCGGAAATGGAAAATTTGTTGAAAGGCAGGAATATAACTCCGAGCACAAGCACAATGGCCATAGATAAAAAATGGTACACAACCGCAAAAGAAAGCGCTTCAGCTTCAGCTAAACCAAAAAGCATTACGCCCCGAACACAGGCCAGATGCCAGGTACCAAGATAACCCGGCGCTGTGGGAATAGCTATGCCCACGATGAGAAAAATCATTACAACGAATGATGCTATTACCGGTAAGTTAAAGCCAAAAGCCAAAAGCAACATATAAATTGCCAGTACATCCACAAGCCAGACTAAAGCTGAAAGAAAAAATAAATATAAGAGAATTTTAATATCAGTAATAACCTGAAAGCCATCGATAAAATGATGGATCAATTCATCTATTTTATTGGCAAATTTTCCGTGAAATTTGCTGAGAATTTTATTAACAATATTTAGGGCTTTTTCTCTGTGCCAGACTAATCCCAGAATAAAGCCCAACATTACAACGGTAAGAGAAAATACAAAAAAAGTGGATATGATCAACCACGAAGGTAACTCAATGAAGAAAAGTACAACAACAGCAATTGTCAGTACGGAAAAGCCATCCAGAACTCTTTCGACGAGAATAGTCCCCATTGCCGAAGACATTTTTATGGAACTTTTTTTAGAGATTAAATAAGGCCGGGCTAGTTCACCAATGCGCGCCGGAATTGAGGCTATCGCCAGAAAGCCCACAGAGGTAACGGAAAAAAGAGAAAATTGATCTATCTTTTCCATTGGCTGTAAAATAACGCCCCAACGATACGAACGCAGCCATTGCATTATAAGTACAAGGAGGATGAAAAAAAGAACATAAATAAATTGAATTTTCTTCAGAGCAATGTAAACATCCTGAAGATTAATTCCTCTTACGGACAAATAAACCAAGACGATGCTGATGATGCTAATCAGGATACCTAGGATAATTTTTTTCATTTATTTAGTTTTTGGCCAGATTTTCGGCAATTTTATCATGTAAAAGCTGAGAAGAAAGCTTATTCCCCATTAATCCCACGCGAACAGATACAGTAGTGTAATCTTTAGATTTATATTTGGCATCGATTTTAACTTTTTCATTATTGATTAAAGTAGTAATTTTACCCTGAGCAATTTCTCTGGAAGGAGCAACTTCGATACCACGCATATCAGCCACCGTTTTTTCGCAAGCACTCCATACCTTGTCAAAGGGAGCATGATAATCTGTTTTTAATTCTCCGTCGATATAAAAATAAGTTCCTGTACCGGCACTTATAGCCGCGCCTCCAACAACGGCCAATGGTACACAGCCTGAAAAAAGAAAGAGAGTAAATATTGGGATCAAAAGCCGGATATTATTTTTTTTCATGTTTCATCCTCCAGTAACTTTTAAGTTTACATTTTTAGAACATATTAGTTTCTGTATTGCAACAGCTATTATCGGGTTTATACCAGGTTGCTCTCAAACATTAAAAGGTTGATTTACCGGGCATAATACCAAGTAAGCTTTCAAAAATTCAAATCTTAATATTTGAAAGCAACTTGGTATTAGTACGTTTAGAATCAATTAACTCCACTACTTACTTTTTCAAATTCTCTTAAAAGTTCTTCCTGTTTACTACTGAGGTTTGTAGGTATCAAGACAGTCACTTCAACTATCTGATCACCTCGTCCATAACCGCGAATATGGGGAATACCCTTTCCTTTTAGACGAAGTGTTTTACCGTTTTGAGTGCCTTTGGGTATTTTGATTTTTTCTTTTTCTTCCAGAGTAGTAACCTCAATTGTCCCTCCCAGTGCGGCCTGAACAAAAGTTATAGGGACGCGGCAGATTATGTCATTACCTGATCTTACAAAAAAATCATGGTCTTCAACATGCAAGAATACATACAGATCGCCACTGGGACCACCCTGAAGTCCTGCTTCACCTTCGCCGCGCAGGCGCAGACGGGAACCTGTTTCAACGCCTGCTGGAATCTTTAATTGTACAGATTTTATAATATTTTCTTTACCCGTACCCCGGCAATGAGGGCAGGGTTTGGATATAACTCTACCGTGTCCTCCGCAATGAGGGCAGGTAGAGCTGATAGTGAAAAAGCCGCTTGATTGGACTACCTGACCTCTGCCCTGACAGGTGCGGCAGGTCTCGGGAGATGAACCGGGGGCAGCGCCACTGCCATCACATTTTGAGCAGGTGTTTAGTTTCTCTAAATCAATAGTTGTGGTCAAACCAAAAGCTGCATCATGAAATGATATTTTTAGATCATAGCGCAAATCAGCACCGGCGCGCGCGGCCGAACGCGATCGTCCTCGTCCCTGCGCATTACCAAATCCGAAAACATCTCCGAAAATATCGCCGAAATTGGTGAAAATATCGTCAAATCCGTTAAAACCGCTAAAACCTGTGCTGCTTAAGCCTGCATGACCGTATTGGTCATAAATCTCTCTTTTTTGTTTGTCGCTCAGCACTTCGTATGCTTCGGCTGCCTCTTTGAATCTTTCTTCCGCTTTTTTGTCTCCCGGATTTTTATCCGGGTGGCATTGCATTGCTGTTTTGCGATAATTCTTTTTTATTTCATCATCCGAGGCTGTTTTGGATATGCCCAGAATCTCGTAATAATCCCTTTTGGTCATGAGCTAATTTCTTGTTCCTCCGATTTCATAATGTTTGCAAGCGAATTTAAAATTTCTTCATTATTTGCTTTCTCCAACGCGTGCCGGGCAAAGAAATATTTTTTCAATTCCATCGCTTTTTTCCCTACATTTTCCCAGTCCAGGGGTGATAATTCCAGGTTCATTGCTTTGGCCGAACGCTGAAAGAGCATGACATCGCCACTTTCCAAGGCAATATTTTTAATCTCCTGAATACCTTCGGTATAATTTGATTTTTGGAAAAAATCGAGCGCGTCGGAATATGCCCCCGCTTCATAAAATAAGTTCCCATATTGGATCAAATCATCCGGCCTGGTTTTATCCAGATACAATATTTTTTGTTTTAAACGATAATCAGGTAATTTTCGATTGCTCAAGAGTCCCTCCCCAAAAGGATAATGCCAAGTTGCTTTTAAAAAATAAAATATGAATTTTTGAAAGCTTACTTGGGATTATGCCCGGTAAATCAACCTTTTAATATTTGATAGCTACTTGGTATAATATCTTTTAGATTACAGGTTGTTAATATAGTCATGGTTTCGTCTAAGTCAATAACAGGCAGTAAATCATTTCACTAGACGCTTTAAGGCTTCGTCGTATTTCGCTTTTGTATTTTCGATAATTTCCTGCGGTAGTTCCGGCGCGGGTGGTTTTTGATTCCATTTAAGAGAAAGAAGGTAATCGCGCAAAAATTGTTTATCGAAGCTTTTTTGCGCCCGGCCTTCCTCGTAGTCATCCGCCGGCCAAAAACGGGAAGAATCGGGAGTAAGCAATTCGTCAATCAGGATTAACTCTTTACCGATCAGGCCAAACTCCATTTTTGTATCGGCGATGATGATTCCCGCCTTAAGCGCTATTGCCGCTGCCCGTTCATAAACAGCCAGGGAAATTTTTATTATTTTGTCGGTTAATTCAGTGCCCACGATATTTTCCATTTCACTTCTGGTTATGGCTGAATCATGCTCACCTTCAGGCGCTTTTGTTGTCGGAGTAAAAATAGTCCGGGGCAGTCTGGACGATTCTTTTAAACCGAGAGGTAGCTTAATGCCCGAAATAGATTGATTGTGAGAATAATCTTTCCACCCCGAACCGGAAAGATAACCGCGCACGATACATTCAACAGGCAGCGGACTTGCCTTTTTAACCAGCATGCTCCTGCCTTCCAAACTTGTGGAATATGGAGCGCATTCGGCAGGAAAAGTGGTTACATCCGTAGATATGATATGATTGCCGATAATATCTTCCATTTGCGCAAACCAGAAAGTGGACATACGGTTTAAAATTACGCCTTTGCCCGGTATCGGGTTGGGCATGATCACATCAAAGGCGGAAATGCGGTCGGTGGCGACAATCAGTAGATTTTGTTGCACAGCATAAAGGTCGCGAACTTTACCGCGATTGATAAAGTTTAATTTGGGGAAATTTGTCTGCTGTATACTTTTTGTCATAAGCGATCTTCTCCTTTACTGAACTGATGGGTTGTGCTTTTTTTCATGGCCAATGGTAGAAGTAGGTGTCCGCCCGTAATTATGGCCGGGCATTACTTTGGTATCATCAGGCAGTGTGAATAGTTTTGTCTTGATGGAATTATACATTGTCTGCCATGAACCGCCGGGCAAATCGGTTCTTCCTACAGCCTCCACAAAAAGAGTATCGCCGGTGAAGACATAACCCGGAGTGAACAGGCAAATACCGCCGGGAGAGTGGCCGGGCGTGTGAATAACTTTTAGTTCAATATTGCCTGTGGAAATTATCGCACTGTCTTTGACTAATATGTCGGCAGGCGGCGATTGCTTCGCGCCGAACATCTTGAGCATCATCGCCGGGGTGGAAGTTAGCATGAGGGCATCATCTTCGTGCGCAATTATTTTGGCCCCCGTCAGCTTCTGCATATCGGCATTGCCGCCGATATGATCAACATGGCCATGAGTGTTGACTATATAATTAATTTTCAGTTTGTTTTCTTTCGCTACCGCAATAATTTCTTTGGCATTATCCGCGGGATCAATAACCAAAGCATCACCTGTGACTGTATCCCCGACAAGGTACGCAAAAACAGCCATGTTACCGACTTGCAATTGTTTTATGAACATTTATGTGCCTCCCCAAAAAACAGGAAAGTGGATTAGCATTATTTTGTTGAATTCGTCAATTTAAATCCGGCAGTGCCGGGTCTTTGAAAAACTCCATGTTTTGGGACTGTTCAAAAATGTTCAGATGCAAGGCGCGCAATAAGCCGAACCACGAGGCGTATATGGATATACGTCGAGCGGTGCGGCTTATTGCGCAACACGGCAGATGAGCGTTTTTCAATAGTTCCGCTGACGTTGCAATATTGCTCCAAAAAAGCCATCCATATTGTGGCTGTGAGGATAAGTGTGGAAAAACCCGCTTTTATCGATGAGAGTTTTTTGTATTGTTTCGGGGATAGGGACTAAAGTAAAGTGAGGATTGTTTACAATAAATTGCCGAATAACATCCTCATTTTCCGCAGGCAGGAGAGAGCAAGTGCAATAAATTAAACGACCTCCTTTTTTAACTGCGCCTGACGCATTTTGCAAAATTGTTTTCTGCGTTGCCGCATAGCCTTTCAGATCATTTGCTTGAATACGCCACTTGATTTCGGGATTGCGACGCAGTGTTCCGGTGCCAGAGCAGGGAGCATCCACAAGAACCTGATCAAACTTTTCTGCAAGTTCGTCAGGTAGCATGACACCCAGATCAACCAACTTTGTTTGAATATTATTAATCCCCAGTCGCTCTGCTTCTTTTCTTAATTCACTAATTTTTCCTTCGTGGCGATCAATGGCGAGAATGTTTCCATCGTTGTTCAGTATTGCCGCCAGGTGAGTTGTCTTGCCGCCGGTGCCGGCGCAAACATCCAAAATATTTTCGTTGTTTTTGGGGTTTAGCAAATAGGAAACAAGTTGCGCCCCTTCATCCTGGATGCGTAAGAGTCCTTCGTGGAAGAAATCAGTCTTTTGAATAGGCCCGGTAGAATCCGTTAAGACAATACCGTCCGGAGAGAACTTCGTCGTTGCGTAACTGAATCCTTCTGCTTTTAACTTTTGTTCCAGCTCTTCTTGCGATGTCTTTAATCTGTTGATCCTTATTGTTAAAGGCGGCATCTCATTATTGGCTTTGCAAAGGGCTAGAGTTTCTTCTTTGCCGAAAATATTGAGCCATGCTTTTACAAGCCAGAGTGGATGAGAATAGAAGGTGGCGATATGTTCAGCCGGTTGTTTCTTCCATGAAGGGAAAGAGATTTTATCGCCCTGGCGAAGGTAGTTTCTCAATATGGCATTAGTAAGGCCGCTTTGTGCCGGAGCAATTATTTTGGCGGATTTAACCGCTTCATCAACGACGGCAAAAGCAGGCAGACGGTCACTGAATTTAAGTTGATAGAGGCCGACGCGCAGGACATTCTTGATACCTTCATCCATACCCGCAAAATTACCACGATATAGTTTTGATATTATCCAGTCCAGATGCCCCTGAAGGCGCAATACTCCATAGACAAGGTGGGTAAGAAGCCGCCCATCCGGAGTTCCGGATAATGAGTTTGATGTGAGGCCTTCATCAAGCAGCTCTCCGGCAAAAGCCTGGGTTGCGCGAATCTGATTTAAAATATCGACAGCCTGATGGCGAATTGATTTTTTCATGTTTTATATTGAATAATAACGGGACCGGTGTTTTGGGGATATTTGCCCTTAACCGTCATATAAAAATTGCGAATTGTCTGCATATCGTAATCCAGATTACCGGTTGGGTTGATCAGCGGCCCTGCTCCACCGGTTTTGCTTGGATAATCGAGAAACGCAAGCTGAATGGGAACATGGGCGCGGACCGCGATATGATAAAACCCTGATTTCCAGTAACTTGTTTTATGACGGGTGCCTTCAGGAGCTAGAGCGAGAACAAATTTTTTACTTTCACTAAACGTATATATCATTTGATCCACAAGGTGGCTGGACAATGCCCTGTCAATCGGAATGCCACCCAACCACTTCATCACTGTGGAAAAAGGCCGGCGGAACAATTCCTTTTTTGCTATAAAACGGGGATCAAGTTTAAGCGCGAATGCCAGAATAATTCCATAGAATAAGTCCCAGTTGGATGTGTGTGGCGCGATAATGACAACATATTTGTCTTGTTCGGGTAACTCCCCTTTTTTCTTCCAGCCGAGTATTTTTAAAAGAAACAGGGAAAGGCCTCGCAAAAAAGACCGCAAGACGGGTGTGTTGAAAATTGTATAACGCATGACCATTTACACCTCCACTATAATTTTTTCATTGTAAAATAGTTTCCGGCTGTAAACGATAGCCGCGCAGAAATTCGTTTATCGGCAGCCTTTTTTTACCGGCAAGTTGCACTTCTTTTATAATCACATAACCATCATCTGCCGCGACCGACAGGCATTGTGATGTATCCGCGCCAATCGTACCAGGTATTTCTTTTGGCTTGCCTGATTTAGATTCTGCCGTAAATATTTTCAATACCTGCCCTTCTAAAAAAGTATAAGCAGCGGGATTTGGGCAAAGCCCGCGAATGAGATTGACAATATCTGTGCAGTTTTGCTGCCAGTTGATGCGTCCGGTTTCCTTGGTCAGGCGAGGGGCAAAGGTGACTGCTGATAAATCCTGTGAATGTCTTAATGCTGTACCTGCGATTACTTGTTGTATAGCCTGTATGAGCAAAGCAGCACCCATGCGTGCCAGACGGTCATGCAACTGGCCAAAGGTTTCAGTAGCACCAAGAGGAGTTTCTTGCTGCAATAAAATATCTCCGGAATCCATTCCTTCATCCATCAGCATGATCGTAACGCCGGTTTTTGTCTCCCCTCGGATGATACTCCAGTTGAGCGGCGCTGCACCCCGGTATTTCGGCAGCAGCGATGGGTGGATATTGAGGCAGCCAAGTTTTGGGAATTCAATGATACATTCGGGCAGAATCTGTCCAAATGCTGCAACAATAACCATTTCAGGACTAAGCTGATAAAAAATATCTAAAAAAGATTGGTCTTTAACCTTTTGTGACTGAAAAACAGGCAGACCTAAGCTCTGCGCTAGAAGCTTTACAGGCGGACAAATTTCTTTTTGGCCGCGGCCCGCAGGACGATCCGGCTGGGTAACAACTCCGATCACAGAGAAATTACTACTGTGAAGCAGCTCCAGCGTCGGTAGAGCAAATGCAGGAGTTCCCATAAATAAAATGCGTGGTTTGGCCATTATTGAATAGTCTCACTTTCCGAAATATATATAGGGAAATAAAAAAAATGTGTCAAGAATTACCAGCGCAAGATGAAAATTAATTGCTTTTATTTTGTTTCGTCAATAAAGTGTAACTGCAAGTTAATATTGAGGGAGGCATGGAACCATTTTTAGTAAAACAATAAATAAAATCAAATCTTTACCACTTGATTTCCGGCTATTTTTAGCGGCAACCTTTGTTTTCGGGTTTGCGCAAAGCATTGTCGATTCCACTTTTAATAATTTTTTGAATGAAACTTTCCTTATTACCGATTTCCAGCGGGGATTTTTGGAACTGCCTAGGGAGTTGCCCGGTTTTCTGGTTATCTTTATTTCTGCCCTTTTGTTTTTCCTGTGTTCTCGAAGTCAGGCTTTTGTTGCCAATTTGCTTTGCGCTTTCGGAATATTGCTGATTGGCTTTTGTTCACCTGGTTTTTCCATAATGATTGTCTGGCTTTTTATTTTCAGTGTCGGTCAGCATTTGTTATTGCCGCTTAGTCAGAGCATCGGTATGGAACTGGCGTCAGATGGCAAAACCGGCAAAAGGCTAGGGCAATTTAGCGCGCTTGCCAACGTCTCGGCAATTATTGGCTCTCTGTCCATTTTTATCGGCTTCAAATATCTTAATCTTAATTTCCGGGTTTCTTACGCGGTGGCTTTTGTGGCTTTTCTGACCGTGGCGATCTTGATATTCATGATGCAAAAGGATCAGCCCTACGCGGCAAAGACTAAATTCAAGCTGCGCAAGGAGTACAAGCTGTATTATTGGCTGAACATCCTTTATGGAACGCGCAAGCAGATATTTTTGACCTTCGCGCCCTGGGTGTTGGTGACGGTATTCAGGCAGAAAACGCAGGTTCTGGCGATTCTTCTAGCGATAGGCGGAGTCATTGGCATATTTTTCAAACCCATGCTGGGAAAAGCAATTGACAAGTTGGGGGAAAGATTTATTTTAACCGCCGAGGCGGTAATTCTTGTTTTCGTCTGCATTGGTTATGGTTTTGCCAGAGTCGTATTTACGGAAACGGCAGCGATGTTTATTGCTTTTACCTGTTATATTATTGATCAGATGCTAATGTCGGTGAGCATGGCGCGAGCGACGTATCTGAAAAAAATAGCGGTTGTGCCGGAGGATGTCGCCCAGACATTGACAATGGGTGTAACGATCGATCACATTTTTTCCATCAGCGTCGCGCTTCTTGGTGGCTTTGTCTGGATTAAATGGGGCTATCAGTATGTATTTCTTCTAGGCGCAATCATCGCTGTGATTAATTTCTTTTCGGCGCTGAGAGTTAAAACCAGATAAAATTTATAAACCATATAATTCCTGCGTGGCGCAATTGATTAGTTTCCTATTCCCTCATAAATAAATGTTACCGCGGAAAGAGCATTTTTAGATAGTTTTCTGATTGCCCTTTCCGAGAATCTCTGCTATTTTACGCCTTGAAAAAGGCATTCGTGAGCAAATATAAAAACTGATCAAGCATGATCGTGCAACACATTGACTTCACATGGGATAAAATGACGTATATTCTAAGATAATTAGAGTGGTTTAGCTCTAAAATATAAAAGAAAAATAAGGAGGATTGTATGGCAAGTTTGTGGATTGACGAAAGGGATATCAAATTCCAACTGCATGAGGTTTTCAATATCGGTGAAACGATATTGGGAAAAGGCCGTTATGTAGATCATGATGTGGATATGTGCAACATGGTGCTGGATCAGGCGCAGAAATTCGCCGAGGCCGAGATAGCCCCCACTTATCCGGATGAGGTTCATCGTAAACCGGTTGAAGCGGTGTTCAAGGACGGCAAAGTTTTTGCGCCGGAAGCCTATCACCGTCTTTGGAAAATGTATTGTGAAGGTGGCTGG
>Ga0247841_10001811_pt1 | contig 45159 bp, 36 predicted proteins | sample LaCruzMarch2015__2_FD_192410 | JGI IMG/M metagenome (GOLD analysis project Ga0247841, IMG submission 192410) | Freshwater microbial communities from meromictic Lake La Cruz, Castile-La Mancha, Spain - LaCruzMarch2015_18m | ecosystem: Environmental > Aquatic > Freshwater > Lake | place: Spain... | reverse complement strand
TGTTGCCCGGAGTCAGGTTGCCCGGAGTCATGTTGCCCGGAGTCATGTTGCCCGGAGTCATGTTGCCCGGAGTCATGTTGCCCGGAGTTATGTTGCCCGGAGTCATGTTGCCCGGAGTCATGTTGCCCGGAGTTATGTTGCCCGGAGTCATGTTGCCCGGAGTCATGTTGCCCGGAGTCATGTTGCCCGGAGTTATGTTGCCCGGAGTTAGGTTGCTTGGAGTTATGTTGCTTGGACTATCCAATACTGCGCAAGCCTGAAACGCAAGGCATAAGAGCGCCGTCATAAACAGTAAAATTTTGCTATATTTCATATTAACACCTACTATTTCTCTAATCAGCTTCTTTGATTTCCGAATTAACTCATAGTTTAAAGAGGAGGGATAGGCAAATAGCGATAAGGATGTCAAGAGTTTCTTGAATCCCATCTCAAATCTACCTGATCTCTTTATGTATTGTTTATTTCAGAGCTTCAGCCGTCTTATTTCCTATGAGACGTTTTCGCCTTTTCCGTGTTAGCTTTTGCGTGTCCCATCTTTTTCCCTACATCAGCCTTCGTCTTCTTGACATCAGCCGTCGTATCTACATTATCATCTATCATTTTTTGAATCCAACGTTTGTGATTCTAATTCTAGTAGAATGCCATTGAATAAAAAGCTTTTGGTATCAAAATATTAAAATGCCATAAGCTATGCACATATAAATTCAGTAAATTAAAGTGCATCCGAACCGACGGCAAAAAATTGATATTACTTCCGAAACCCGTAACCATCTAAACCAACCGAGCTATGAACTTCGTTAGTCATCATATTGAAAGCTGTTTTTTTGGTGTGTGTTCGTACTTCCGAAATGCGGGATGAGATCGAATTTTCGATTAAGATATGAACTTCGAGAGGCGAATATTACTCGATCCCTAAAATGGATCAGTTGTAATACATTCATCCTTGCCAATTTGATAAGCTGCGATGGGACGGCAAAAATCATGCTTCTCCGGGGCATAGGAAAATTGCAGTTTGGGCATTGTGGAATTTTTATTATTAGGTATATCAAATAGGAGATGCCTAAACTGCAAATAAATCCCTTCCTGGTTAAATACATCTTTGGCGTTACATTTTTCTCACAATATCCACAAAGTACCATATATCCTCGACCTATTATTACTAATACGGGTTTAAACAAATGATTGACATGGAGAATGTTTTCTCGCGTTTCAATTTAGACTTTTTATTGTTTATTTCAGCATCTCGATCATTTTCTGAATCCACAGTTAGCGATTCTAATTCCAATAAGATACCATTGAATAAAAAGCTTTTGGTACTAAAATATTAAAATACTAAAATCTATGCACACATAAAATTCTATAAAATAAATGCGGACGTGACTACTCCCACGACTGAAGTCGCGGGCATCTAGGCTTTCGCCACAGACTGTAGTCCCAGTCTGAGAATATTTTTTGAAGCATTAAGGTCTCTGTCCATTATCAAGCCACATTTCAGGCATTTATGGATTCTTTCCGAGGAGACCCTTCTTTACGATTGAACCGCAGCCTGAGCACATCTGAGATGTAAAGGCAGGATTGACCAGTACCAATTTACGACCAGCACTTTCAGCCTTGTACGTAACGTAAGTCCGAAATCTATTCCAGCTTGCATCCAGCACGCTCTTAGCCATGTAAGGTTTCTTTTCAATGAGGTTCTTGATATCTATATCTTCCAGGCAGATTATGCCATAATCGTTCACTATCTGATGGCTGAGTTGGTGAGCAAAATTATCTCTGAGATTACCAAGTCGTTCATAGATATGACTGACTTTCTTGGCGGCCTTTCTGCGCTCAGGTGATCTATGGGGGAGTTTATCTTTCTTGCTTTGTTCCGTGGAAAGTTTCTCTTCACAAGCTGCTGGATATCTTTGGTTTGCTACAAAAGTACCATTTGACAGAACGACAAAATTGGAGATCCCCACGTCAATGCCTACTGCTTTCTCGGAATCAGGTACGGCATCTTGGGGTGCATCTTCTACCAAGAATGAGATATACCATTTTTTGGTAGCTGATCTTCTTATGGTCAGCCTCTTAATGGTTCCTTCAACTTTCCTATGCAACCAAACCTTTAGATCTGCCTTTGAATCTCGGATAACCTGGTTCTTCTCCTGCCTTGACCCTTCGGAAGAACGATTTGATTCTCTTAGATTCAAAATAGCTTATGGATCGATCTTCACTCTCCCAGGCGTTCTTGCGCAAAGCATGTGTCTGATTATAGGTCCACCTGCATAGATCAAGTTGCCTGTTCAATATTGCAACCTGCGACTTTGTGGGCTTCAATCTATAACGAAACACTTTAGGCATTATCATTTAATAGGCTTAATTTTTTAATATAGTTGTTGGTCCACAGGAAATAACCGCGGGGCACGATTCATCCCACCTCTGAAAGAGGCGGGGATTCTCTGCCCCTGCACCCCATCCTTCCTAAAGACGGCATTGAACTTAGCCGAACCGGCGGCAAAAAAAATGGGCTTGGCCGAGGACCTTGCACTCAAGGCGCTCGGTCTGGGTAATGAATATCGAATCTATCCTTCAACCCAATCAAATTTTGGACCTTTGATATTATTGAAATTCTTGATGATCACTACTGCGTCTTTCCTATTCAGTTGAGAGTTCATCATCTTTTCGCACACACAACGCAGTGCCTCTTTTTCCTTCTTGAAAGCATCGCTATCTTCGGATTTAGGAGCCAATCCAGAACTCTTAAAAAGGTGCTCCTTCTCGTCCATTTCTGTGCTCATACCCCATTTGCCGAACATCACCGAAGCGTTATCCAAAAGACTTTGATCAAACATCTGTGGAAGCTTGCAACCCTCTATCAGCCGCATAAATTCTTCTTTCTTCAAAATGATCACCTCTCTGGAATTTAGGTCTTTTTCATCGCATTATGGATCTTTCTCGCCAGTACCAAGGCGATGGGGATTATAGTCCCCAGCATGAACAATATTTTTATAAGCTTTTTTAACATAATTAGCTTCTTCTCCTCAAAGCTACAAAGGTCACCGCCAGGAGCCCGGCTACGGCAAATATTGCCTCGAAGCCAGGAGTTGTAGTGGTAGTCGTTGATTTGGTCGTGCTTGTAGGCTCGGTGGCAGGAGTTGTGCTAGTCGTGGTTGTAGTTGATTTGGTAGCATCAGGGCCTGGAGCCGAGCTGGTCGTAGTTGTAGTTGATTTTGTAACATCCGGGCTAGGAGTAGTGCTGGTCGTAGTTGTAGTAGATTTGATTTCTTCCGCTGCTGCACTTAGGGCCATAAGCATCATTGTGGCAATAAGCACGACTACTAATATCTTCTTCATATCAAAACCTCTTTTCTCATGTGAATATGCAAATCCTAGATTCAAAGCTGTAATACCGCCAAGTTGATTGAGCCGCCAAACAAAATCGATAGTACCGCCAGGATGATGAATACTATTATTAGCCATTTGGCAATATCCATCGATATGCCGGCACCACGTACTCCCAATATTCCAAGTATCAGAGCTATTACAAAGAACACTATTCCCAAATAAAGTAAGTCCGCCATTTTTGTACACCTCGCTATATCAGCCTTCCTATTTTTCTATTTAACCTTCGCCTTCTCTGCATCTGCTCTTTCATGAGCCAGCTTATGATCTAAATCAGCCTTCGCCTTCTCTGCATCAGCCTTTATGTCAGCCTTTGCATAAGCTGCCTTCTTACCTAGCTCATCATCATTACCAAATTTGGCCTTCACCTTCTCTACATCAGCCTCTACCTCAGCCTTTGCATGAGACACAATATTCTCTAAATCAGAGAACGCCTTCTTGGCATCAGCCTTCATCGTCTCCACATTTTTATTTGCCATTCTTTAATTCCACCTTTTAGTAATCTAAACATAGTAGGCGGCTATTGCATAAAAAGATTTTGGTACCTAAATTTTCAGATACATAAGATATATAAGCACGAAGCTTTATTATAGAGAGCCATGCAAAAAACCACATTGACATTATCCGAATCTGTGTCCAAAACGCTGAAGATTTACACCGTACAGTCCAAAAGCAGCTTGCGGGCGCAAAGCCTCGTGATCGAAGAGGCCTTAAAAGAATTCTTTGATAGACACAATGTGAAGATCGAGGAGTAACCAAAGCGATTTTAATTGATACTATGAAAATAAAAAAAATAGTATTTGCCTAGTGTCTTCTCCTCAGAGCTACGAAGGTTACTGCCAGGAGACCAGCTACGGCGAATGTTGCCTCGAAACCAGGTGTCGTAGTCGTAGTCGTTGATTTAGTCGTGCTTGTAGGCTCGGTGGCAGGAGTTGTGCTAGTCGTGGTTGTAGTTGATTTAGTTTCTTCCGCTGCTGCACTTAGAGCCATCAGCATCATTGTGGCAATAAGCATGGCCACTAATATCTTTTTCATTTAAAAAAACTCTTTTCTAGGGTGATCTCTATGGATCAGGTATGTTGCCCCTAAGCATTATCTATAATGTGTGTTTAGGGGCAAGTAATACGCAAGTAATGCAATCTTAAATTCCAAGCTGTGCAAGCTGTAATACCGCCAAGTGGAATGATCCGCCAAATACAAGCGACAATAACGCCAGGATGATGAATACGATTATCAGCCATTTAGCGATTTCCATCGATATGCCGACACCACGTACTCCCAATATTCCAAGTATCAGAGCTATTACAAAGAACACGAGAGCCAAATAGAGCAAGTCCGCCATTTCTGTTCACCTCCTAAATATTGATGACTGTGTACATTCTCCATTGTCTATTTCAGTGCATCATTCATCTTTTTTCCTATGCCAGCCATCGCCTTTTCAGCATCAGCTTTTGCATAAGCTACCTTATTCTCGACATCAGCCTTCGCTTTCTCAGCATTAGCCTTTATGTCAGCCTTTGCATAAGCTACCTTCTTCTCGGCTTCATCATGCTCTAAATTGGCCTTTATCTTCTCCACATCAGCATTTACATCAGCTTTTACATGTGCTACCTTGTTCCCTATGTCAGCCACTACTTTCTTAGTATCAGCTTTCGCCGTCTCTATTCGATCACTTGCCATTATTTAATTTCTCCATTTTTGAATCTAAATTTAGTAGGATGTTATTACATAAAAAGCTTTTGGTACCCAAATTTTAAGACACACAAGATATATAAACACGATGCCTCGTTATGATTTGTCATGCAAAAAACTACATTGACCCTATCCGAACCATTAGCTAAGACTCTGAAAGTTTACACCGTAAAGTCCAAGAGCAGCTTGCGAGCTCAAAGCCAGGTGGTTGAAGAGGCCTTAAAAGAGTTCTTCGAGATGCACAATGTTAAGATCGAAGAATGACCAGGTAGCCAAGACATTTAAGCATCTTTAGCAAAGCTGAGATTGTTCAAATGATGAACTAGGGGGTGGCTACCCTTCAATCCTTAAAAATTATTTAGAATTAGAAATATTCTCTTTTAGCATATCCTGGACCCTATTGAGAAAACCTTCGATCTTCTGATCAGTGATCAGATTTAAAAGCTCGGGATTCGCATCCATATAGGATACATCTAATGCGGCTCCGCCTGGATGAGACAGAAACATTCGTATCTTGTTTTCATCAGTCTTAACTAAGTAAACCTGGGCCCTAAAAGGAAACGTTGGACTCCCAGAGAACTCTCCAATTGGGTATCGGACTTCAAAAGGCATCCTATGATTTAGTTTGGTCTCCAAATTCATTACCTTTTCTTTTACAGCCACACCGATGGCCTCATTCTGTTTTCTTGCGGCGGATAATTTTTCTTCATCGGCATCAAGTTTCTTTTCGTACTCGCTGCTCAACTCGTTAATCTTTTGCAGCTTATCTTCGATATCATTCATTGAATCACGTCTGTAAAGTTGCACACTTTGTTCTATTTAAACACAAGGTATATCTAGAATTGAAACCGTTAATATCTCACCATGTATCAAAACCGCAGATTTTACATTATATTCACGGCTATTATATTTATTTTGATTATTTTTGCAATATATATAAGCAAAAATTTTATATCGACTATTCTTTTGAGCTTTCTGCTGGCATATATTTTAGATCCTGTCTTCATGTATTTCTCCAGGAACGTCGGTCACCATCGTCGAGCATCAGCTTTAGCTTCCATATTAATAATATTTTTTATATTAATATTTGTCGTATTTGCAGCAGCCGATGCACTTATAACGGAGATGGCGAATTTACTGGGCTTAGGTGGCGTAGCCTATCTTCAAATACAGGCATCCAATTTTTCTAGTGCCGTTAATAGCTTTTCTCAGATGTACCTGCCCTCTTCAACTGCAAATTATGTGAAGGGGATAGGCGACATTCCCACCGCCCTCATTATAATGGTTCAACCAGTTTTACAGGGCCAGATCATGAGCTTCGCCTCAAATCTGCCCATATACTTTACTCAGTTTCTGCTGGCTATATTCTTCACCTATTACTTCCTTGTTGACGGCAGAGGGATAATAAATGAATTTGTAGGGCTACTTTCTGAAAAGGAAGTAAGCACACATTTTCTTCTAGAACTGAACCTTATCTATAAGAGCCTTTTCCGGGTATTTTTTCTCACATCCCTACTTATCGGAATCATTGGGGCAATAGGGTTCCTCCTGCTCGGCATACCCTATCCTTTATTTTGGGGCATGATAATAGCTGTAGTCGCCCTGGTTCCATTGATAGGACCAGAAATGATCTTTGGGCCGATTGCCCTTTACTACCTGCTCACCCAAGACTATGCCACGGCCATAGCCCTATTGGTCTTCGGAGTGATCTTCCTCACCATAATCCCTAATAACATAATTCTTCCTCGCCTAGCATCAGCGCGCGCTTCAATCCATCCCCTCATAACCCTCATGGCATTTACGGCTCCGGTCTTTGTTATCGGATTAGTGGGCGTGATCGTTGGGCCCGCTGTCTACGGGTTCATACTGGCAGCTTATAGGACAATGATATACTTTAGAAAAGTAACTTTCGAAGTGGAACCAACAGCTTCACCTAAGTGATGAATACAAAATATTAATAATTATATTTTACTACGTATCGCCCATTGATAGGCGAGAGTCAGAACGAAAAGCCATATCGTGCCGATGATATAGCTACCTAAAACATCACTCGCCCAGTGTACGCCAAGAAATATACGTGACGGTCCGATTAGAACGATCAGCGCACCGCAAATAGCGATAACGATCACGCGTGCCCGTCCAACAAAATGTATCCACACCAGATAGGCGAAGAATCCAAAAAAGACGACAAAAAATAGGACATGCCCACTTGGATAACTATATTGATTGATGCTCTGTAGGAATCCGCTGGCATTTTCAGTTACAGGGAATGGACGCGTTCTATGAATGAGCTCTTTGAGCACAAATGCCAGCAGTACGCTGCTGGTTGTGGCAAGCATAAAGACCGCCTCTAGCCATTGGCGCCGTATTGCAAAGATCAGCATAGCGATGGCAGTCAGCGTCATAGCAATCGCTAGTTCGCCTAGAGCGCTAACCCCCCTCATTAGCCCGTCGAACAGTGGGCTCGCTTGTTCTTGCAACTCTTCGTAGGACTTCGAGTCGAAGGGCAAAACAGGGAACCGAGCCGCTGCATACGTGAGCAAGAGGGCCAACAAAAGCAGGAGCACAAAAGCTATTGCGATATTTCTATTCACTGAGTTCAAGGCACCCTCCAGGGCCATTTATCTCCATGACCGCAGTTTTCAATAAGGAACACTATCTCGTCCAATCTGCCGGGGGCCTCGGGATCTCCAAAGACGCCAATTGATTTTGGGCAAATTTCAGATTCTATTTTCGTATTTAAAGAGCTGGGTTCGAAGAGACTATCTTCGATCTTTGCTAAATATTTTTTGCCTAATGACAAAAGATCATCTTCTTCTAGCAGAGGATTTTTTAGGGTCCCCCTTGCATCCTCCAAATAATCCTCCTCATAATCCTGTTCTCGTGCGACACCTGTCCAATTGCTTGGGTCCTTCCTGGCCTCGGCAGGGTCGGCGGGTAGCCTGGGTGGCCTTATTTCCACCGCAGCCTTGTTTTTGCCATCGATACTAATAGGCTTTATCTGTTTATCGGCATTCCACCAAGGATCTGGTATCAAGTAAGAATTCTGTGATTTAGCGGCGTTCTCAAAGGCATCGAAGAATTGCCTTCCCCATCCGCCATTTGGATCGTTGAAATTGATCTGGCTTGGCCAGGCAATATCCGGAAATAGGACACGCCAAAGCCTGCGATAATGCTTTAAGACCAAGACTTCATCTAAAACAGCACAATCAAGTTCGCTATCACAGGTGAAGGATCTGCGGTTCAGGTTTGCCGAACCACATACCAATAGACTGCGATCATACATCTGAACTTTCGCATGGCAGTAAATGCCTCCTGTTATTCGGGACGGGTGCCAGAGGTTATATACACCTACGCGCTCGAATTTACCGGAACCAAGCGTTAGGCCGTCAGTTAAATCATTGAGGGCAAGCTTCCTCGCATGGTGCACTTCACGAGGATGATTATCGGCATATGGTGGAAGCACTAAAATAACGCAAAGCTTTTTTTCCTTATCGTTTTTAATCCGGTGGTTAAGCAATCTGGCGAGGGGCCTGCTAAAGAAGTATTGATCAAATATCCAGATCAAATCGTCCGCTGCCTGACATGCATTGGCGATTCCCGCCATGATTGTAAACTCCCCCCTCATGAACGGAGGCCTCCTCCGCTCTGTACGCAGGGGAATGGTACGCCACATCTGTACCAGAGATGATCCCCCTGGCACAGGATCTACTTCCTTTGGCTCATTCAATCTCGTTACGTCGTCATCCGTAATGGCCGTTTTTGAGCTGAAGATAATCTGATTATTACTGTTAAAGTGCAATCTTCCCCAGAATCCAGAGTCATGTACTTTTCCCCAGTCTTGCCATCTTTCACAGAACTGCTCCTCGAGCGTCCTTATGATTGGTCCCTGAAGCTGCAGATGCTGATCATGCCAGATTTGATTGTCGTCACCATAGACTTCTTTCGGCAGATCAGGCTCCGGGCGCAAAGGCCCGGATACCTCTTTTAATGCATCATAAATTGTATCCAGGCTTTTCGGCCAGCGATGAGTCTTGTCTTCGCCATCGAAGACATGAGGGACATTTTTCCCTGATTGCCAGTCCCCACCCAAGAACTGAGGCGGATTAGATTGCATAAGAACGAGCAGATCGTCGAGCGTGGCATTCGGATCATATACATAGGGATGTGTGCCGTCTGGTGTGTCTCTTCTGGTGAATGCCAGATCTACCCCGCCGCAATAAGCTACGTTTACATCACCCACGCGGATCACCATCATCTTTTGGTGATGGGTAGAGGTTAATGGAGATGCCATCCTCATGTCCAGAGCTACTACGCCTCGATCTTTTGCACTGGGATCATTCTTGCAGAGCCTCTCGCATTCCTTGCTCACAACTTCGGCTATGTAAAAGTGATCGCTAATGTGTGAACCTAGCCCTGCAATTATGGACGCCCTTATCGGCAACCACAATAGTATCCTAATATTGATCCCGGCTTGCATTAGACGCAGGATAAATCCCAGCATGGTCTGATCCTTTATTGAAGAATCGCTCTCGTTCCAGGGGCGATTTTGGATAATCCAAGGATTATCTTCGGACAGGTCTCTCAAGGGATTTAGTCGAAAATCGGCGATATATACGTACCCTTTCTTGCCTTGTTTGGCTTCAAAGATCGCTGCTTCCAGGGATTCCCTCATCGCGGACAATGCCTCATACCCGCCAATCAGAGGGATGATCTTGCAGTTTTCATCCCAAGGCATGCAATTACCCTGCCTTTTGGCCATGTATGTATCATCTCCCCAGGGACGCCCCTCTCCGTTTGGCGAAAACTTCAAGAACCACTTGTTTGGATCAGCGACCATTACTTACCACAGTCCTTTTTTTCTCTGATGCTAGGTAAATGCCATTGGACTTAGAAAAGATATCTCTGTACCAATATAGTTGTTTGCTTGATTTTCCAATCGGCACTACATCATCCATCTATCTCGAATTAGACTTCGATCAACACGTTGTGCCTCTCAAAGAACTCTTTTAATGCTTCCTCTACAACTTCACTTTGGGCACGCATGCTGCTCTTTGTTTTTGCCGTATAAACCTTAAGCGTTTTGGCTATAGGTCCGGATAAGGTCAATGTAGTTTTGGGCATTAATTCCTGTCGAAAAGGACATTACGTATATATAGATTATGACACATATCTATTTATGTACCAAAATATTTATATTAAGAATATTTTTTAATACAATATCATAATAATTTTAAAGTTAAAACTTGAACTGCAAAATAAGAAAAATTCTGGAAGCGCAGATGCGCTCATAACCAATATGTCGAATTTACCGGGCTATGGCGGCGTAGCCTATCAGGCTATCTTTATCTCCACGAAATGCTCCCTTTGATCATCGACCAAGTGAACCGACCCGTCGCTCTGCACCAGGCCGTCAACTGTCACGCTTTGCGCTGCCCCCGCCCGCATAACCGTGATGTGGTAGAATGTCTCACGGTAGCGGTAATGCAAGCGATACGACTTCCAATCATCAGGAAGACAGGGGGTAAAACGTAGCTTGTCAACGTCCAGCCTCAGTCCAAGCAGCGATTCTACTATGAGGCGATACATCCAGCCTGCAGCTCCGGTGTACCAGGTCCATCCACCGCGCCCGGTGTGCGGCGGGAGTGCATAGACATCTGCTGCAACGACGTATGGCTCTGCCATGTAGATCGCAACCTCCTTTGGGGTCGAGCCATGGTTTACAGGGTTGATAATAGACAATAGCTCCCAGGCCCGGTTGCTGTCGCCCATGGCCGCAAAAGCCATAATCACCCAAATAGCCGCATGGGTATACTGCCCGCCATTCTCTCTCACTCCCGGAACGTAGCCTTTGATATAGCCGGGATCAGAGTCGGACTTATCGAAGGGCGGCACCAGGAGCTGTATCATCGAGGCATCTCTATTGACCAGAAGGCGATCCACTTCCTCCATAGCCTTCTTCGATCTCTCTGGATCTCCGCCGCCGGATAGAACAGACCAGCTCTGGGAGATAGAATCGATCTGGCACTCCGCATTGGCAGCGGACCCAAGGGTCTCTCCGTTATCGAAATAGGCGCGCAGGTACCAATGGCCATCCCATCCGAACTCTTTGATCTTCTGGCGCAGATTGGAGGACTCGCTGCGGCATTGATCTGCAAAAGCTGCATCGCCACATAGAAGGGCAATCTCAGAGAACTTGTTAAGCACATGGTACTGGAAGAAGGCCAGCCAGACACTCTCGCCTCTGCCCTGATAGCCCACGCGGTTCATGCTGTCGTTCCAGTCTCCAGAACCCATGAGGGGCAGGCCGTGCTGGCCAAACGAAAGACCTTTCCTGATGGCCCTGACACAGTGCTCGTAAAGGGTGCCGGACTCCTCTGACCTCGTGGGAAGGTCATAATAAGCCTCTTCATCAGGTTTTACGAGCCTGCCCTCAATGAATTTGATGCGCTCGTCAAGCACGCCGGTGTCTCCAGTAGCTGTTACGTATCGGTGAGCCGCCAGCGGCAGCCAGAGGTAATCATCGGAGCTGTGAGTGCGCGCACCGCGTCCAGAGGGTGGATGCCACCAGTGCAAAACGTCTCCCTCCTGGAACTGATGGGCCGCACATCGCAGGAGATGTTCCCGGACTAATTGCGGCTGTGTGTATATCAGCGCCATAACATCTTGCAGTTGATCTCGAAAGCCAAATGCTCCGCTTGACTGATAGTATCCGCTGCGCGCCCAGATGCGGCAGGCTAACGTCTGGTAGAGGAGCCAGCCGTTCGTAAGTACATTGATGGCCTTATCCGGTGTCTCCACGTGCACCGCGCCTAGAGTCCGGTTCCAGTAGCTCCACACAGCCTCAAGAGCACTTCTTGCAGGACCTGATCCGCGAAAACGCAAAATTAAGCTGCGAGCGTCGCTCGTATCCCGTCCAATGCCAAACGTGAAGACGATCTCGCGCTCCTGCCCGTCTGCTAGATCGATCACGACCTGCATGGCTGCACATGGGTCCATGGCCGCGCCAACTCTGTTGGAGAGCCTTTCACGCGCCAGGGCGGCAGGGCGAGCATTCTGGCCATTTCGGCCAAGGAACTCAGTCCTGTCCCCAGAGAAGCTGCTCACTTCCTCGTTCACATCCAGGAAGACTATCCTGCCGGGAAAATCCGTGTTGTACGCATTTCTGGCAAAGAGGGCCCCGGTCCTGGGATCGATCTCTGTGGTAATGTGCATCCCCGTCTTAGAATGCCTTTCTCCCAGCACCAGCTCGATGTAGCTGGTCACAGATAGCCTGCGGGACACTCCAGACTCATTGCGGACCAAGAGCCTGCAAAACTTTATGGGAGCGTCTATTGCCACATATACCCACAGCTCGGACAAAATCCCATTCTCTTTATGCTCGAAAACGCTGTAGCCGAACCCGTGCCTGCAGGTGTAAGGCGTCTTGCCGCGGGCGGGCAATGCCGTGGGCGACCAGAACGCTCCGCTCTCCTCATCTCGAATGTACAGAGCCTCGCCGCTGGTATCGCTCACCGGATCGTTATACCAGGGAGTGAGGCGGAACTGCTGGGAGTTCTCGCCCCACGTGTATGCTCCGCCGCTCTCCGAGATTACAGTCCCGAAATTGGGGTTTGAGATCACATTCGACCAAGGAGCTGGGGTTGCTTGTCCAGGAGCAACCCGGATTATGTACTCACGCCCGTCCTTTGTGAATCCGCCAAGACCATTGAAGAAGATCAGATCCCGGCCGGTAGACGTAGCCGCCTCGTAGTTCTCGACCCGAACAGCCTTTTTTTGCTTTAAAAGAGGAACGGTACCAGAGAGTCCACTCTTGCGTTCGAGCTGATCCTCAAAAGTTCCCTGATCATCTGTGAAGATGGCTTTGGCCACGGCCTGTACCAGGACCCTGGCCTCATCAGAGATCTGATCCGTATGCAAAACAAAGACGCCGCCCGGCCGGTCCAGAGTGCAGGCTTGTGTACAAGAGGAAATCAGGCCCATAATATCGTCCTGGAGATGCTGTCTGTATCCGGAGCTATCTTCGTTCCAGATCACTAGATCCACTGCCAGCCCCATCATGCGCCAGTAAGCATGGGCCCTCAAGAGCTGGTGCGCCAGCTCGATGTAAGATCGATCCCCTATCCTGAGCAGTACAATCGGATAGTCGCCCGAGATGCGGTAAGCCCACAGGCCTGACTGGCCACTGTGGTTGCTCAAAAGAACGCTCGGGCTGGCGCGCCAGGTTGGGCTTGTGTAGAGTATGGCACTGACAAGACGCTCATAGAGCTGGATATCGGCCTCGACGATGTTGAGCTGCTGCATAATCATCTGGTTGTGAGTCCAGGCCAGGTCGTAGACACGGTCTGCCATGCGCACGTCGTGGTATTTATCGATCAGCTCTATGGCAGCAGCTCTCGTCTCTGCAATGCCTGTGATGAAGTTCACCCGTGAAGTCTCTCCAGGATTGATCGTGACAACGCACCGGATGGCAACGATGGGATCTAAGACAGATCCTTCGCTATCTGAGAGCTTTGATGACCCCGTCAAAGCCATAGGATCTGCGGCAGTGTTTCCTCGTCCAATGAACTTCAAGCGGTCCGTTTCATAGGAAACCTCGTCGATCTCGATTTTCTCCGCTGCGATCAGGTGCAGCATCCAGGGAGTTCTCTCGTCCTTTGACCTTGGCCGGCGAGTGCAGAGGATCGCAGATCTCTTGCGAAGGATCTTTGTCTCAACGAAGAGATTGCTGAAAGAGGGATGTGTCGCATCGGCTGCAGGGGTCGTTAAGACGACCTCGGCATAGCTGGTCAGCTCTATCCTTCGTATTCTCATTGATCGGTTGGTGACGCTGATGCTGCGCAGTTCCAAATCGTCCTCAGGGGAGACGACCACTTCGGCATAGGTATCAATATCCGAAACCCTTGACCAGAATTCTGCCATCGATCCCCGGAAGATCGCCTGGTAAGTCTCAAAGTCTTTGAGCACAGGGTGATATCCTGCAGACCAGACCTCGCCGCTGTCCAGGTCACGGATATAGAAGAACATGCCTTCATTGTCACGGGTGGGGTCACCATGCCAGCGAGTAACGGCGATCTCCTTCCACTTGCTGTAGCCCCCGCCTGAACCGGAGACCATTACGCTGTATCTGCCATTCGAGAGCAGGTGCACCTCAGGTCGGGAAGTGTTCGGATCATCGATGACCCGCAGGGACTCGCTCCGATCCAGCATGCCCGCCCTCCAGATTGCTGCCGAAACCTCAGAAGCATGGGGATAGAAGGGCAAAGCATTCGGAACCCTTTCTTGGAGAAGCAGATCCGCAGCCTGGAAGATCGGATTGGCCATGAACCTTCTTTGCATGGGTCTGTCTAAAAGCACGTAAGCCAGAGATAGGAAGCTCATGCCCTGGTGGTGGGCCATGAAGGACAGCACAGTTGCACTGGTCTCGTCCCGAGAAAGACGCGATGAGGTGTAATCGATCGCCTCGTAGAAACCATATAGCCCAAGATTGCCCTCGGCAGCCATTCGCTGCAGGTTGGTGCACGCCTCAGCCGGTTCCACCATCAGGGCCAGAGCCGAGGCGTAAGGCGCGATCACCAGATCCTCAATCAGCCCGCGCTTAAACCCCAGGCCAGGCGCTCCAAAGGCGCGGTACTGGTAAATCAGGTTGACATCGGTCATGTTGTAGCCCGACTCTGAGATGCCCCAGGGAACGCCACGCTGTTCACCGTATTCTATTTGTCGTCTGACTATCGCTCTATAGGTTTGGCTTAAGAGGGTGTTCTCATAGGTGGGCATGATCAGTTGCGGCATGAGATACTCGAACATGGTTCCACCCCAAGAGAGCAAAGCCAGCTCTCCGCCTGCGATGGTAAGCATGCGACCCAGGGCAAACCAGTGCTCTTGCTTAAGACTCCCTTGGGCGATGGCAACGAAGCTGGATAGCCTGGCTTCGGATGCCAGCAGATCATAGCAGCTCTCATCACGTCTGAGGTCATCGACGTTGTAGCCTATGGCAAGAAGCCGACGTGACTTATCGAAGAGTAGGTCGTATCTTATTTCAGCAAGCTTCCCGCAGTCATGCGCAAGCTTCTCGATGGAGGTAATCCTTTGGGCGGCTCTTTCGCCTGCCTGTGTAATCATTTGCTTGAGCGAAAGGAGCCATTCTCTCTCCTCCCCGCTCTGCAGGCTGCTAAGGATCTCGTCAATCATAGGCTTGAGCTTCATTGCCATCTTTGGCACTTCCAGCAGAGATGGAATGCTGTCAAGCTTGAGCAGTTTTGTATGCAGTTCGTCCATCCTTCTTGCCTCTTCTGCATAGTTTGGAGTCAAGACATCCTCCTTGATAGGATGGATCATCACCCATAGAGGCAACATTAGCCATGGAGCTGTTTGCATCAAGTCGTCTGAATGGTCCCGGATCTGCAACTCATACGCCTGGAGCCATGACTTCACACTTTCATCTACTTTTGGGCCCAAGCTATCTATTATCCCTGTTACTGCCCTTGCTTGTTTGTCCAGCAGCATCCAGGCAGCCAAGAGGGTAGAAGGAGGCGACAAAAGCTCATTCTTGAACTGACGGATCTGGTCCTGCACCTGCATAGGCATGATTTTCTTCTCAGATGCCATATCCAAAATAATAAACAACGTATCCGTAAGACCGTCAAAGACCTGGTGAGTCAGAATCTTCTGATCAGGAAGCTCTAATAGCCCCTGCTCTAGAGTCAGCAAATGGCCTGCCAGGTTTCCGCTATCCACAGTTGAGATGTACTTGGGCTGCATTGGCTCTAGCAGCTTGATATCGTACCAATTGTAAAAGTGGCCCTGGAACCGTTCCAGCAATTTCATGGTCTGAAGGGATCCAGCAGTGCGCTCTATCAGCTTTCCTATGGAGATATAGCCAAAGTCATATGCCGCCAGGTTTGCCAACAGCGACAATCCCATATTCGTGGGCGATGTGCCGTTGGCAACCACAGAGCGCGGGTTCTCCTGATAGTTGTCCGGCGGAAGCCAGTGGCTTATGGGCCCAACGAATGTCTCGAAGAACTTCCATGTCTTCCGAGAAAGCTTGCGCAGGAAGATCGTCTGATCCTCGTCAAGTTTTGCCTTGGGTGTGTCAAGGGGCAGACTGATCCACCAGGCAACAGCAGGTGCGAGACTCCAAGATACCAGCAGCGGCCAGACGATGTACAGAACATCAGGACGCCAAAACGTTAGATAAGAGGCCATGGCAATGGCTACTGCCGGGGCTATCCACATCGACTGGTAGATTCCCGCCAGATCACTCTTTCCATTGCTCTTGGAGCTGCTCGAAGAGTTCCATTCCAGCAGCAGCTTATGGGTGAATAACATTCTCCATCCGGCGCGTAAAACTGCATCCAGGCTGAAGAAGGCCTCATACGGCAGGAAGGTCAGGCTGAGCCCTGCCTGGGCCAGGTATCTGACAATTGCTCTCCCGGCAGAATACAGGTGCTGATCCAGGGGCAGCTCGGCAGACTTGTTCAGGATCACTCGGATGCAAGCTAGAACCGATGGAGCCAGGACCGCTCCTACAACCACCGCGCTCCAAAACCTCGGCTGGAGCAGCAGCAACCATGCCGATAACAAAAGCAAAATCTGGGCCGGGTTCACCAGGCTGCGTCGAAGGTTGTCGAGGATCTTCCACCGGGATAATCCTGAGATTGGGTTATCCATGACCATGCCACCGGGCCCCGGCACGCGCATGAGCAGCCAACTGGCAATCTGCCAGTCTCCCCTGATCCATCTGTGCCTTCGGCCTACGTCAGTGGTGTAGCGGTAGGGATAGTCCTCATAGAATTGCACATCGCTGACCAGTGCCGCTCTGGCATAGCTACCCTCCAGAAGATCATGACTCAGGATCCGGTTATCTGGAAAGCGTCCTCCCAGAGACAGCGAGAAGGCATCAACATCGTAGATTCCCTTGCCGGTAAAGGAGCCTTCTCCGAAAATGTCCTGGTAGACATCCGAGACCTCGCGGGTGTATGGATCAATTCCCGGCTCGCCTCCAAAGAGCCTCACAAACCTCGATCGGTCTGCCTCAGGCATGCCTGAGCTCAGTCGAGGATGGAGTATGCTGTAGCCCTCGGCGACATATTGCTTATGCTCATCGAACCTGGGGCAGTTGAGAGGGTGAGCTATGGTCTCCACCAGCCGCCGGGCAGAGTCGTAGGGCATCCTGGTATCTTCGTCAACTGTGATAACGTACTTCATCCCGGGCAGGATCGATACGTCTCCTGTAATTATGGAGAAGCTATTTTCAGATCCGCCTCGTAAGAGAGAGTTAAGCTCCCCGAGTATGCCCCTTTTTCGCTCATAGCCCCTCCAGATCTCCTCCTTGGGGTCACACATGCGCTGGCGGGGGAAGAGAAAGAAGATATCATCAGGGTACTTTTCATTCAGAGCCTCGACTCCCTGACGAGCCATGATCAGCAGATGCTCATCCTCAGGCACGACCTCCTGCTCGGCATCGCAAAGATCGGTGAGAAGGCCGAAGTGGAGGTTTATATCCCGGTTTGCCAGGTATCGAACCTCGAGAGCCTCCAGCAGATCCATAACTTTTTCCGGGCTGGTCAGAACAGATGGTACCACCACCAGTGTTCGCAACTCTTCTGGAATGCCTGAAGAGAAGTCCATTCTGGGGAGAGCATGAGGCCTGACAAGCATGGTCGCCAGCCAGTTCACCAAGCCGACTGCAGGACTGCTTATGCAGATCACCAGGAAGATGGAAGCCAAGACCAGCATCCATCCCTCCGATCCAAGCCCATAAGCCTGGCCCAGTACTGTAGCGGTGGTAAGGGCTGTAACCAGCGTTATCGCGCCGAGGTAACAGAGCAGGGGGAACTGGTAAATAGTCCTGCTAAGTGACTCCATCAGCGACCGGCTCATCCCTGCTGCCCTCTCAAGCTCGGGTAGCCCCTTATCTATCAAGTAGAACCCGACGTGTGCACTTCGATCTTCGCTACCCTTCGACTCAACACTCTCCTGGGCTAGTTTTACCGCCAAAAGTGCGATCTCTTCCTCAGAATGCAAGCTGAACCTTGCGATCCTCTCAACTGTGTGGCGGTAACGGTCCCGAGTAGCGAAGTCCATCCGGCTATATATGCCAACAGGATCCAGGTGCAGTGCCTTCTCGACCGCACTCGTCCCCTCCACAAACTTCCTCCAGTCCATGGACTCAAGAAAACGAAAGCTTCCAATGCTGTTGCTTATGGAGATCTTATCTGCCGCTTCTTGCTGAATATCCTCCTGGACCATATGCCCGATGGTCTTTCCTTTTTCAGATAGACGCTCTTCAATCCATAATAACGGTAGAGCCAGAGCATGGCCCTGTCCTTCCAACCTTCGGGCAAATTCAGCAACAAAGGCACTGGACATTGGTGGGTCGAAACCGGCCAGATCAGCCACCACAACGATCATGCTCTTTGATTTTGTCTCTGCCGCCAGAATGACCTGATCTGCCCAGTAACCTGCCAGGTTGCGGTCAATCCTGCTCTTGGCAATTCGCAAAGAGATGCAACGCATATTCTCAATCAGCGCCAGACGGAGCATGATCGCAACAGCCCAAAGCTCCCCCAGGTTAAGCACAGTGATCGTCTGATAAGCATCCACGATGCTTTTTAGGCTTTCTCCATCCACCCGACCATCGGTATGAAGGATCAGCTCCCTGACAAGGTCATAAATGCGCGGGTAGCCGGCCAGGGGCCCTCTCTGCATATGCGGCAGCTCTTTGCTGTAACCTTTCGGCAGATGCCGCTTGGCCAAGCGAATCTGCTCTTCTATCTTGTAGAAGTTGTCGAGCAGCCATACGGAAGCTGGTGGAATCCGAAGGTTCGATGCCGCGGCCTCTGTTAGCAGCTCGTATGCCTGCAGCAGGATTACCTCGTTCTCAGCCAGCCTTGGCAAAAGCCGGTCCTTGCCGGGTATTGGATCAACCTCATGGTGTTCTGCCAGCGCCTTAGCATGCCGCACCAGTTGATCGGTGCTGAACAGCTCAGAATGTAGCAGCTGCTCAGAGCTGTATTGGCTCAGGAAGGCATTATTGTCAAGGCGTGCCTTGATACGGTTTATTGTCCTGTGAACTTGATTTTGGCTTAGAATCAATTCTTGACACCTGGGTTAGCTGTACGGTGGGTTGAATATGGGTTGCCTGCCATTTCTTCTAGATTTACTAGAATGTTATTGCATAATAAGATTTTGGTACCTAAATTTTTTGGATACATAAAATATAGTTACGATGAGAGATGCAAAAAACTACATTGACCTTATTCTAATAGGAAATAGAATAATAATACAGGAGCCAAGAGCCGGGTCAGCGCTCTAAACTCCTCTCCGCCAAATACGCCCTGGCCTTCTTGGGATCACAAGCCAGCTCATCAATTCGATTCTCCGACATCTCCCAGAGCAGATCATCAATCATAGTCTCGTCATCTCTCTTCTGCCACCAGGATAGGCATATTTCAGCCGCCAGCCCACAGGCGTCCTCGTCCGTCAAATGGAGAGACGAGCAGAACGTCTCACCCACGCATGCACCCACCGGTGCTCTAGTACAAAGATCACAGGTCATTTCGGCTCCTTATTTCGATTTACGGCATTTATAAAGTATAATTAGTCTCAGCTATTTATAATCCGTGGGCAGCAATTTTGCTGCGCGGTTTTCCGTCGAGAAGATCGAGCAGTTTTTCGTAATCTCCCATAGGAAAGCGGATGGATATGGATAATGTAAATCCGCACGATTGGGAGGCGTTCAATTCTATGCAACCGTCCTCTTCATCGATGTATTCTCTGGCATCATGAGGATGAGCGGTATATTGCCAGCCTCCATCTGCACCCGTTATTCTGGAGTAAAGATAGTTATCGGCTGCAGGTCTGTTAATGGGATCAAGGCCCGATACTACGCGCGTTAAAAAAGCTTCTGCATCTTCTGCGGCCAGAAACTCAATCCAGATGATGCCTGGTTTATTTTCTTGACATGAATTGCAGGTAATGATGCCCGAGTTCCAGATGACTTGCAGCAGTGGAGCTATCCCTTCGTCCACCTCGATCATCGTGTTTGATGAGGGATCGAGAATTGCGGTCTGCTTGTGCTCAATCAAAATCCTCTTGCTCCTTTTTCGTTCCCCACAAAGGTCTCGATATATTTTGCATTAGCTTCGCCCGGCCAAATGCTTTCAGAAGAAAAAGTTGAAATCTGCAGGGCAGAATGTCGCCCCACATAGCCGATTTATGGCTAAAACAGATAGATCAAATCGATTTAGTATCTTCCGGGTGACCTGGCAGGTCTGTGCTTCTGGTAGCACTCGCTGCAGTAAACCGGCCTGGATCCGTCCGGCTTGAAGGGAACCTGGGTTTGCTTGCCGCATTCTGAGCAAGTTACGTCTGTCATTTCTCTGGGACCACTATTGTAGCCGCCGCTGCTGCCGCTACCGCTGTTTTCATATTTTCTTTCAAACATTTAATTCACGTACCTTTTGGATCGATTCAAAGAATCGAACTTGCTACAAAGAACATCTCAACAAATCTCTTTGAATCGACGAAAATGTAACCTTCTCTAAGAGATCAATCTAGATTATATACCTGTTGGTCAAAATGGCGAGGAATCTATGGCATTAATTTCCACATTTGCGAAACCTGCCTTAAGATACTGTTATATCCCCTTAGCGATTGAAAGGCAACTTCATGCCAGGCAAAGTCTCGCACAGCTATGCTTTTCGCGGCTCGGAGAAACCGCTTATTGGAAAGACCATCGGCGATATGTTCGATGAAATAGCGGAAAAATACCCTGATAACGACGCAATTGTCTCCATCCATCAGGGAACGCGATACACCTATCGAGAACTGCAAAAGGAGCTGGACCGCGCCGCGAAGGGTTTCATCGCTCTGGGCCTCAAGAAGGGCGACCGTCTGGCCATATGGGCCACAAACCTGGCGGAATGGATCATCACCCAGTTCGCCACGGCGAGAGCTGGCATCATCATGGTAAACATCAACCCTGCCTACCGGACGCACGAACTGGAGTATGCTCTGCGTCAGTCGGAGGCACAGGCCCTGCTGCTCATGGACCGCTTCAAAAGCTCGGACTACGTGCAGATGCTCTACGCGGTCTGTCCCGAGGCCAGGACGGCTCAGCCGGGCATGATTCACTCCGAGAAGCTGCCGTTCCTGCGGACGGCAGTGATGATCCGGGGCGAGAAGCAGCCGGGCATGTGGTCCTGGGATGATGTGCTGAAAAGGGGAGATGAGGTGCCGGATGAGATTTTGCAGGAGAGGGAAGAGAGCCTGGACTTTGACGATCCCATTAACATTCAGTACACTTCGGGCACAACCGGTTTCCCGAAGGGCGTGGTTCTCACGCACCATAACATCTTGAACAACGGCTACTTCATCGGCGAATGCATGAAGTTTACGGACGCTGACCGGCTTTGCATACCTGTTCCCTTTTACCATTGCTTTGGCATGGTGCTCTCCAATTTGGCCTGCATGACGCACGGAGCGGCAATGGTGCTGCCTGCCGAGTACTTCGATCCCGTCTTGGTCATGTCGGCCATCGAAAAGGAGCGCTGCACTGCTGTACACGGAGTGCCCACCATGTTCATCGCGGAGCTAGAGCACCCCGATTTTTCCAAATACGATTTCTCCAGCTTGCGAACGGGAATCATGGCTGGATCGCCCTGCCCCATTGAGTTCATGAAGAAGGTGAGCACCCTCATGAATATGCGAGAGGTGGTGATCACCTACGGCCAGACGGAGGCCTCGCCCGGCATCACCATGTCTTCCACCGATGATTCCCTGGAGCAGAGGGTCTCGACCATCGGCAGGCCCATGCCGCATACCGAGATGAAGATCGTGGACCCCCAGACGGGCAAGATAGTCCCGCGAGGTGAAACCGGCGAGATATGCGCTCGCGGCTACATGATCATGCGCTGCTACTACAACAATCCGGTGGCCACCGACCAGTGCGTGGACAAGGAAGGTTGGCTGCATACCGGCGACCTGGGCACCCTGGACGATGAGGACTACTGCAAGATCACGGGCCGGCTCAAGGACATGGTCATCCGGGGCGGAGAGAACATCTACCCGCGAGAGATTGAGGAGTTCCTCTACACTCATCCGGCCATAAGCGATGTGCAGGTCATTGGTGTGCCCGATAAAAAGTACGGCGAGGAGATCATGGCCTGGATCAAGCTCAAGAAGGGCGCCTTTGCCAGTGCGGAGGAGATCAAGGCTTTTTGCAAGGGAAGAATCGCGCACTTCAAAGTTCCCAGGTACATCAAGTTCGTGGATGACTTCCCCATGACTGTGAGCGGCAAGATTCAGAAGTTCAAGATGAGAGATGAGTCCATCAAGGAGCTGGGACTGGAGGAAGCAGCCAAGATGAAGACGGCCTGAAGCGAGGGCCGATCTTTTTCTCCTTTTCATGCTTGCCAAAAAAGGTTCCTCGCCGTTTCGCGTGGGTAATAGAATAATCGAGTCCTCTGTGAGTCCTCCGTGCGCTCTGTGTCTGCGGTGGTGATAGTACCGTCAGCCATTTGGTTATAACCAGTGGCTAACGACGTTTTCACCACAGAGACACCACAGTTCACAGAGAACGCACAGAGCGACTAACTAACAACTGGAAAAACATAGTAACCAAAGGTTAGCAATTGGAAATAACGAAAACCCCCAAAAAATTGAGATTTTTTTGTCTCCCGTCAAACACTAAGGAACTTTCCTTCTGATACTATACAGAAGGGATAGGAATTTTTATCCCAGTAATCGATGTTCTCAGCTTGCAGCCATGCAGCAGTTCCTTCGACATAGTATGGGAGCGACCCTTCGGTCATGCCGACGGTGTCCAGTGGTCCGAAATTGAGGACATAGCCTTTACCGCTTTTAAACTCAAACGGGCCCCAGGCCTGCCAGACTCCAGTAGCCTCAGTCCACCAGGGTCTGTTTTCCTCGTTTATGACCGAGTAAACAACATAGATATTCCCCGGATTCTGGGCCCCGACATTGATTGGTTCCGGATACGGGGTATACTCAAGTGGTCCGCTAAATTGCAGACCGTACGAACTGCATGGACCGCAGACCGGGTTGTTTCCTTGCGGGTTGTCCACGCCAGCCGCCCATCCGGTGCAGATGAGGAGCATGGTAATGGTAATGATAGTATTTTTCAGCGTCATGGTGATTACTTCCCACCCGGAAGTCCGGGATGATGATTGATGATAAATGTGGTTTTAAGATTATAAGGATTTGGGAAGGAGCATAGATGATCATGCATTTTCCTCCGCAAGCTTTTTCGTGTGAGCAATGGTTGAGACTATCCGAGGGAGAAATATTTGGAGCCTGCGGAGATAATCAATACGGGGGACGTGTTTAATAATAGCGGCCTTTTTTCAAATCATTACCTGGAAAATATGATCCAGAAGGTTGCAGAATGGAATGATGATGCTCATCTTTGTGAAACATTCTCGCAAATAAAAGAGATCTTCGAGCGGAAAGGGAAAAATCTCGAAAGGTACGTTGAGGCGGATCTGGAGCACAATTTGATCAGGCCGGTGTTTGACAAACTTGGTCATCATTACGGGGTTCAAGAAAGCGTGCATCATGACCCCCTGAAACCCGACTATGCTTTCTTTCCAGATAAATCAACGCTGGATGAGGCTTATTCCCACAAGAAAGACTCTGACGGTTTCTATAAAAAGGCCGTTGTCGTAGGGGATGCAAAAGCGTGGAATGTAGCCCTGGACAAGAGCCGCCAGGGGAAGGCTCAGAGAGACATGGCCAACCCAAGCTATCAGATCGACAACTATCTGCGAGCAACCCCTGCGAAGTGGGCGATTCTCACCAACGGGAGAATGTGGAGGCTTTACCACGAAGACACCAGCGTCAAGATGGACTGTTACTACGAGGTAAATCTTCCTCTGCTGATCAATAGGATCGAGGAGAGCGGCGACTTCACTCTTTTCAAGTATTTTTATCTCTTCTTCCGGCTGGCAGCTTTTCCCCAGGTGCCGCTCGGTTCATCTTTCCTGGATCGAGTCAGAGAGGAGAGCGCGGCATATGCCCAGAAGATTGGAAATGATCTGCAAGAGAATGTCTATAAAGCAATGAAAGTTTTGGCTGAAGGCTTTTATGCAGAGCAATCGAACTTGCTGTCCCATGCGTTGGAAGACATAAGAGATGTGCAGGATAACTCCATGCGCCTGCTCTATCGCATGCTATTTATATTTTATGCCGAGAGCAGGAAGCTACTGAACACCGACAACAAACACTACAGGGAAATGAGTCTACGAAAGCTTAAGGAAGAAATCTCCGAAAAGATGGATCAGGGCGAGACCATGCTGGCAGTCAGATCTACCTACTGGGAGGGGCTCAAGGATCTATTCCGACTAATAAACGATGGCAGTGAAGCCTTTGGTTATGCTAAGGAAGAGTTCTACATACCGGCATACAATGGAGGGCTCTTCGATCCCTCGAAAAATCATTTCCTCTCCGAGAAGAAGATAGGAAACCTGTACCTGGCGGAGGCCATCGACCTCCTGGCGCGTTCCCCAGGCGAAGGAAAAATGGTTTTCGTTGATTATTCCTCCCTGGATATTCGGCACCTGGGATCGATCTATGAAGGCATTCTTGAGTACAAGCTGCACCTGGCCGAGGGGCCAATGGTGGCCGTCAAAGAAAAGGGCAAGGAAGTCTGGTTGCCGGCGGGCGAAGCCGGCAAGAGCAAGAAATTCTCAGACAGCGTGAGGCCTGGCGGCCTGTATTTGGTGACGGATAAGGGGGAGAGAAAGGCCACGGGCTCCTTTTACACACCGGAATATATCGTGAAGCACCTGGTGAAAAACACACTTGCACCACTGATAGATCCCATGATGGAGGAAGCTATATGGTCTGAGGAGCTGCGGAGGGATCTTCTCAAGAAGCTCTTATCCATAAAGGTTCTCGATCCGGCCATGGGCTCAGGTCATTTTCTGGTCGAGGCTACTGATTACATTGCCAGAGAAATTATTCATGCCAAAGAGATAGCCCGACATGAGGATCTGGAATCGGAAGACATTGCGGAAAACGACATTCATTGGGCGCGCCGGGAAGTGGTCAGAAATTGCATCTACGGCGTGGATCTCAACCCCATGGCAGTGGAGCTGGCCAAATTATCGTTGTGGCTGACAACAGTGGCCTCCAACAAGCCGCTGAGCTTTTTGGACCACCACCTGAGATGCGGAAACAGCCTCATCGGGGCGGAGCTGGAAAAGCTCACGGTGCTACCGGGCGGCCAGGCAGAGCAGACGCCGCTCTGGAGCTTTGGGCTGAAAAGCCACACGAGCGGGCTTCTCAAAAGGTACAGCCTCATGGCCGCGCTGCCGGACGACAATTTGCAGATGGTGAAGTGGAAAGAGGATCAGTTCCGGCAGATCAAGGAATCGGAGCTCTCCCGCAGGCTGAACGAGCTTTCCAATGTCTGGCTATCCACTTTCTTCGGCAACAAAGTGAACGATGACGATTACTACGAGCTGCAAAACCACCTCAGCCCGGAGAAGTATCCAGACTGGGCCGGCCTGCGAGAGCAGGAGTGGTTCACGCGGGCGCAGGCGCTGGCGGGGGAGAAGAGATTCTTCCACTGGGAGCTGGAGTTTCCGGAGGCCTTCCTTGGGTTGAATAGGGGATTCGATGTGGTGATCGGGAATCCACCGTATGATGAATTATCTGAAGAAGCTTGGGGAAGGAAAATTGACGAGATGCTGTATTTCCAAGAGACAGAACATTTTATTCCTGCATTAGGTTATCGCGTCAACATCTATCGATTATTCATTTCACAGGCACTTAAATTGACACGTTTTGGTGGTTGGCAAGGATTTATTGTTCCTCTTTCTTTATTGGCAGATCAATTTACACTTAGCCTTCGTAGATATCTGCTCGAAACGGTTAAATTTGAGCTGATTGAGCAGTTCCCTCAGAAAGATGATCCTCACGATCGCGTGTTTTTCGATGCAAAGCTATCAACATGCCTGTACGTCGTTAAGAATGAAATTCCAATAGAAAATGAGGTTCATGTAAGGAGTCATCCAGGACGTGAAATAGTTTTGAATTCCCCCAATTACACAACATCTCAATCAAAATTCTTTATATTTGATCAAGAGAATCTTTCTATTCCGGGTTTAGAACAATCCTCCTGGGATATGATTCTAAAATTTGCTGCAAGCAAGAATTTCTTGCCACTTGGTGGGACTGCAAAAGCGTCTCCAGGCGAGTTAATGATCAACCATCAGTTTGATCCATACCTATCTGATGCAAAAAATGGTGAAGAGGTTATACGTGGATCTCACATAGGAATGTATGGACTCATCAAGCCAAAACAAGGTGAACCGCTCTACTTCAATCGAGAAAAATATCTCTCCAATCATGCAAATAGCAAAAAAGCATTTCATCACTTCCAAAGAAGAGTCGTTTATCAACGATATGCTGCAATAGATAATTATAGGCGTCTTATCGCAACGATATTGCCACAAAATTATTTTTGTTCGCATACAGTGGGTTATCTGTATGACATAAATCAGAATTACAGCTTGGAATTCCTATTAGCATTGTTGAATTCGACGTTGTTGGACTGGCGATTCAATCTAACAAGCACAAACAACAATATCAACGGATACGAATTAGAGGCTTTGCCAATTCCTGCCATCTCCTTCACCACCCCCGCGCCCGAGCGCGCCCGTCTGGGGGCACAGCTGCAACAGCTCTACGCCGACGGCAAGCACGCCGAAATTCTGGCCCAGGTGGAGACCTGCCTGCCCAAAGACGAAGCGGGCAATTTCATCACTGAACAGGAGAAATCGGATGTGGTGCACGATCTCCTGGCCTACCTGGCGGAGAGAATGCTGGAGATGAACAAACAAAAGCAGCAGGAGATCAAGGGTTTCCTGGGCTGGCTGGAGAGCTACCTGGGGGCCAAAGTGGAGGACCTCACGCCCAAGACAAAGCTGCAGGGCTACTACGAGCACGATTACGAAGGCTTTTTAGCGGTGCTAAAAAAGAACAGCAAGAAACTGGCCATCGATCCGGCCAGACGGGAGCCTGCGGAAGCACTGCGGGCCGAGTTCGAGGGCTCGATGGGCAAACTCACGCCCTTGCGAGAACGGATCAGGAAGACGGACGAGCTGATCGATGCGACAGTGTACAGGCTGTACGGATTGACGGAAGAGGAGATAGGGATTGTGGAAGGGAACGCAAATGAAAAAGCATAAATGAATTACCGACGCCCTAATTCTGCATGTCTTCAGAAAAAGTTAAATCTCATTGAGATGAACAGATACTGCAATATGTTCTCCGAGTACATGGATGTGGCCTTGAAAAAAGCCCAGTACAAAATTATTGATGACGAATATCCCTACTTTGCCGAGGTACCCGAACTTGACGGAGTATGGGCTACTGGAAAAACCATCGAAGATTGCAGAATTGAACTCATCGAAGTAATCGAAGAGTGGGTTGTAGCTAGGCTGCAAAGGGGACTATCCATTCCAGCCCTTAGCGGCCAGACAATTGGAACTCCATCACGGGAGACGGCAGCAGTTGTCTAGATTGACTCCTGTATCCCGACAAGAGTTGATCAGACGTTTGAGAGAACTGGGATTCGTTGGGCCAGTACCTGGAAGAAAGCACCAGCATATGGATAAAGGCGATTTCGTGCTCATGCTTCCCAATCCCCACCACGGCGAGAAAATCAGTGTCGATCTGTTGACAGAGATCATAAGAAGGGCTAAGATAACCAGGGAAGAGTGGTTCAGAGCGGCTTAGAGCATTGCCGGTTTTCGCTACCGCCACCCCCGCATCCGAGCGTGCCCGCCCAGGCTCGCCAGCAGCTCTACGCCGAGGACAAATTAACGGAAATCCTGGCCCCCTGGCAAAGGCCTGCCCAAAGACGAGGCTGACAATTTCATCGCAAGCCAGGAACGGTCGGATGTAGTGCACGATTCACAGGCCTACCTGGCGGAAAAAATGCTGGAGATGAACATGCAGAAGCAGCAAGAGATCAAGGGTTTCCTGGGCTGGCTGGAGAGCTACCTGGGCGCAAAGGTGGAGAACCTCACGCCCAAAACAAAGCTGCAGAGCTACTACGAGCACGATTATGAGGGCTTTTTGGCGGTGCTCAAAAAGAACAGCAAGAAGCTGGACAATCGATCCCGCCCGCCGGGAGCCCTAACCCCGGGCCGAGTTCGAGGGCTCAATGGGCAAACTGCTGCCCTTGAGGGAGCGGATCAGGAAGACGGATGAGCTGATCGACGGGGGCCCGGCTGTACGGGCTCACGGAAGAGGATATCGGGATTGTGGAAGGAAAATGAAAAGAAGCTAAAGGTTTGTCCAGGGATCGAGGGTTTTTTGCGGCCCAATTCCGGCCCAATCCTTCAATGCCAAAGCGATTCGTTCCATCGTCTTCGGATGAGGCTTAAACTTATCCGTTGATTTGTAAACGCCATCGATCTCATCATAGAGCAGGTATCCATTCAGGGCGCCCTTTAATAAGCCATCCATTTCCCTTTTCACGCTGTCCCTGAGCTTGGACTTAGCGGCAACACTTACCGTCCCAGACAGCCTCTCCAGGCCCTCATCCACAATATTAATTAGGCTCTTTCCCTCGGAGCCAGGTTTAAAAAGATGCATAACGATGTCTATGAGACCTCTGCGAATCTCTTGAGCTCTCATCTCAGGAAGTAAGGTAATGGCGATTCCCGGAAGCCTTCTAAGATCCACTCCTTGCGACTTTATGAGTGCATCTTTAAGTGATTGATTATAAATATGCTCCGATTTTATTACATCAAGATGATCTCTTACAATCAACTGACAATAAGGCCCATCATCCACAAAGGATAATCTGCTACTCACAACATCAGGCTGCCCGTCATGGGCAGTGAGACCATGCTGAGTTAGATACCTGGGATCTATTGACAGATATGATCGCAGATTGGGCTCTTTAGAACCCGATTGGGTAGTAATTTCCAAGACCAACCAGCCGGTTTTTCCGCTTCCTACGATATCAGGTGTCCTGTCTTCCCCCTTCTTAGTTAAAAATCGAGGTTCTATCAGATAGTCCATATTTGCGGCTTTAAAAGGACCTACAAATTTTGGCCGATTATGCTGATGAAGGAGCTGAATCGTATTTCGCCATAGAACGATTCGATCATCGTAATTCAGGCAAATACCTCCACCCCGTCATGGTAGATGGAGGCTTTTCCTGAGTTATCTTCTCCTTGAACTACGGCCAGCCTGGGTGCACCATTAACACAGCCGCTGCCGGGTATGGTCAGATAGACATAATTCGGCCCGACGTCTAGCAGAACTCTATCCCATGTATGAAGATCAATTCCTTTAAACCGACGGAAATCTGGCTCGGCTTCCACTTCCACTAGCCAGAGATTCATGTTGCCTTGCCCTTTGACAACAGTACGGGAAAATTCATCCATTGGAATGCTCTGACTGAAATCTATCTCGAAGGCAGCCAAGGTTTTGTCGCGAAGGTCGGTTGCTTCTTTTAAAGAATCAGCGTACCGATTTGCCATTTCTGCAATGGAGATAAGCACTTCATCCACATCCGTGGCACGATTTACTGTAATTTTTCCGTTACTATACCACTCGGCAGATATGGATATAGACCCACCAGATCTCTTCTGGAATCTTACACTATGGATTGCAAATTTATCCTGCGCCATATTGAGTATCTCATCCAGTCCTTCAACGTAACGGTTTGCACCATGCCAGGCTTTTAAGCTGAAGTTTCCCGCGCTTTCTTCTGGAGATAATCCATCGGAGAATCGAAGTCCAATTCCTCTGCGGCTCCACCCATTAAATTTTTCCCAATGCAGGAGTTGCCCTCTGGATAGCCAGCAGCTATCGAGACCATTTGTGCCTCTAACCCATTTTTCAACAATAGAATCGGATTCGGCAGCATCCAGCAAACTATAGAGAATCCAAACTCGATCTCTCGTACAGTCCAGGAAAAGCGTATTCGATAATTCATAATCCTGGTTTAGATACCATCCGGCGGAGTCGATCTTCTCCCATGTGCCCAGAGGACTTTTGAAATATCCAGGATTCGGCCTATTGCTCTCGATTAAATAAGCCTTAAGCTGAGTTGAGTAGGTTTTCCCGAATGCTTCAAGAGATTCTTCATTGTTTTCGAAACCTGCCTGAAGCAACTCTTTTAAATCCCTGAGACTATGGACAGGACGCATGATTGTTATTCCATTTGATAAAGTGCTTTAGGTCAATAATACTAGATATAGCTATTTAAGATTTAGCGACATTAGCCGCAAAAAAGTAACGCAATTGACGCCTTGCATAAAACTCTATTACAGCGGTTGTCGCTCGCGCCCGCCCCGGTCCTGCCAGCAGCTCTACGCCGACGGCAAGCACGCCGAAATTCTGGCCCAGGTGGAGGCCTGCCTGCCCAAAGACGAGGCTGGCAACTTCATCGTAAGCCAGGAAAAATCGGATGTGTTGCACGACCTGCTGGCCTTCTTGGCGGAAAAAATGCTGGAGATGAACCGGGCAGAAGCAAACGGAGATCAAAGGTTTCCTGGGTTGGCTGGAGAGCTACCTGGGCGCAAAGGTGGAGGACCTCACGCCCAAGACCAAATTGCAAAGCTACTACGAGCACGATTATGAGAGCTTTTTGGCGGTGCTAAAAAGGAACAGCAAAAAGCTGGCAGTCGATCCGGCCCGCCGGGAGCCCGCAGAGGCGCTCCGGGCCGAGTTCGAGGGATCTGCCGGATCGGTTTTCCAGTAGGCATTGTACCAGAACCGCTGACCCTCTTCTCTTTGCCTCTGGCTTCTGAGCCACCAAGCCACATCAGGTCCTATCAAAGCTCTAATGTGAGTACAAGCCTCATCTGGGTGCCCTCATTGAGAATAGTGGTCCAATAGCAGCCTTTCTTTATCGTCTCCCCGTGAGATTGGTCTAAGAACTCATAAGTTCCGTAACCTGTTCTCTCAATGCTCATTCTATTGAATAGCTTTAAAAGTTCGGGATAATTCAGATACAGGGAAGAGCTTTTATTGAGCAATACCTGGGTGGGATCCGTTTCGTACAGGATCGTTCCATCATCCGCCTTGCTCACCCATATCTTGGAGTTTCCCGAAGGCTGGAACATAGCTAAGACCCTTCCGAAAAACTGGCTGTTATTAAACATTAAGCTTACTGTTCCCACAAATGTTCCATTCTTGTCGAAGATGGGCATCTCTGAATCGATTGCATACAATCCTTCGACAGCCTTTATGAAATGGAAACCCGAATATAGCCTGGTATTGATTGTATCATTCACATGCTTCTGCCGTCTCAAGTTTGTTCCCTTCACGCTTTCAAACGACACGGGCTCGACCTCACGCACGGTGCCGTTGGCGTCAATCGTGATGCAATCGATTACAGCAGTATCCACCATCGTGAGGTTTGACAGAACTGCCCGGGCAGCAGGCCCATCAATGCCTGTTTCTGAGAGGACGAGGCTGGCATCGACAAGGGCCATCGCCAATCTTGAAAGGTTGGAGTTCACAGCATCAGAGGCAGAGAGGAGCCTCCATAAAGGCTCTCCGCTTGTCGTCTGCGGCCCAAAGTTAGCCCCCTCCGATGCACATGCAGTGCAGGTCGTCCCAAATATGATCATGAGGATTAATAAGAATCCCATTTGTTTCATATATTTGTCAGTCCATGCATATATTATAAATTTTTTCTTAAGGCATATGGCGCTCTGGTCCTCCACTTATCCGTTTGTCCGCCGTCTCCACTCCCCGCCAGCAGACCGCCCGAGCCCGGCTCCCCCGCCCGCCTACTCTGTCGGATCGGTCTACCAGTAAGCATTGTACCAGAACCGCTGGCCCTCTTCTCATTGCCAGAACGAAAAAGGTCAAATGCGAGGACGATTTTAGGAGAACGGCATTGAAGGACCTGGCAAAGCTGCAAGACCCATGACGAAGCAAAATCGGGAAGTCAAGTTAGACTAATAATCTATCGAGAGATATTAGCCACATGAGATGAAGCTAGCTACATGAGATGATGCAATGGGACCCAAGAGCAGATCAAAAATGGGAAAACAATATATACATCCTCGAATACATGCTTAAGTTAAAGTATTAGCTGAATGATTTATGGGCTGCAGAGGCTGAAGAATGCTCAGTCGGGCGTCGGGCGTAAAAATTAATGGAGCGAAACTTTCAACACCCTATCGCGAAGAAAGCTGCTAACTCATGAGATGCGAGCGGAGGTAACCTTTGTACATTAAAGAGGTCGAACTCAAAAACTTCAAGTCATTCGGCAAGAGCGTAAGGGTTCCTCTGAAGAACGATTTTGTGACCGTTACCGGGCCTAACGGTAGCGGCAAGTCCAATATCGTTGATGCTCTGCTCTTCGCCCTTTGCCTGTCCAGCTCGCGGGCCATGCGCGCGGAGAGGTTGCCCGACCTCATCTACCGGGGCGATAACGGCAAGAATCCGGACTTTGCTCAGGTTACCGTCAAGCTGGACAATACCAGTCGCCTCTTTCCCCTGGATCAAGATATCATTGAAGTGTCCAGGAAGATAAAAGTCAATCGCGACAAATATGCTTCTTCTTATTATTTTAATGGAAAGTCCTGCGGCCAGGCTGAACTACTGGATCTGCTGGCCAAGGCAGGCATAACCCCGGAGAGCTATAACATAGTCATGCAGGGCGATGTGACGCGCATCATCGAGATGACTCCAGTCGATCGCAGAAAGATCATAGATGAGATTGCCGGCGTCGCCGAGTTTGATGAGAAGAAGAAGAAGGCCATGGAAGAGCTGGATGTGGTGCGAGAGCGCATTGGTCGCGTGGATGTGATTTTAGAGGAGGTTGCCACCCAGCTCGCCCGGCTTAAGGCGGAGCGCGACCGGGCCCATTCTTACCAGGCGCACCGGGAGGAGCTCAAGAGACAGGAGGCTTTTCTGCTCCTGGCCAGGCTAAAAGAAGCATCAATGGAGCTGGCAGGCCTGGATGAAGAGATCAATTCCCTTGATGTCAAGAATCAGACGCTTCTGGAAAGGTCGGCTGGCAAGAAAAATGAGCTTTCAACACTTGATGAGAAGCTGCGATCCATTAGCTCACAGATCACCCACAAAGGAGAGGATGAGCAGATCTCTGTTAAACGCAGGATCGAGGAGCTGAAAGGGGAAATCTCCCGTGAGGCCGCTCGCATCGAGATGACGGAAAAGGCCATCTTTGAGATGGATGGGCAACAGAAGACCTGCTTCATTCAGACGGGGAACCTCAGTGCGGAAACGGAATCTTTAGCCGAAAAGATAAGGGACGCAAGTCTACGCGGCGCCAGCCTGCGAGGGGAACTGGATGATCAGATAGAGCTTCTGGGAGTGGCAGAGGCCAGCCTGTCCCAGGCGGATGCCAAGTTCTCCCTGCTGCGGGATGAATTGGCCGCAGCCAGGCAGATTCGGGAGGAGTCCAAAACAAAGCTTGGCGACCTGGTACGGGATAGGGACCGGTTGCTTGATGCCACGAGGCGCGCCGATCTGGAAAGGGAGGAGCTTTCCTCCGGCATCAAAGAGGCACTTGACACCCTGGCAGGCCTCGATCATGAGATGGAGAAGCTGAAAGTGGAAATGGCTGCCTTGAACAGTCATGCCATGGGCATGGAGCGGGACCGTGATGACCTGGAAAGCCTGCGCCTGCGACTTCGTCGGGAGATCTCTGAGGCGGAAAGAGAGATGCAAAGGCTGCAGGGAGAGTTTGCCAAGAGCGACGGGCGCATGAGGGCCGCCGAGGACAAGGCCGGATACAGCCGGGCGGTAGAGGCGATTCGCTCTGCTATCAAGAGGCAGATGCTGCAAGGCCTTTACGGAACCATTGCGGAGCTTGGCAACGTGGCATCGCGCTACTCTTCTGCTCTTGAGGTGGCGGCGGGAGCGCGCCTGCAGAGCATTGTGGCCGACAATGATCTGGATGCCTCTGCTGCCATCGAGTATCTGAAGAGGTCGCAGATCGGTCGGGCCACCTTTTTGCCTTTGAACAAGCTGGACAAAGGCAGCCTCTCCGCCCGGCCTAATCATGCGGGTGTGGTGGATTATGCCCTCAATCTGGTGGACTATGATGCCAAGTACCTGGCCGCATTCTGGTATGTCTTCCGGGATACCCTGGTAGTAGAAAGCCTGGTTTTTGCCCGTCCGCTCATGGGCCGGTATCGTATGGTCACCTTGGAAGGGGACCTGGTGGAGAAGTCAGGAGCCATGACCGGCGGCCACTATCGCTCCAAGATGAAGTTTGCGGCAGAAGAGAAGACGAAGCTTTTGGAGCTGTCCGAGAAGATTGCCAATGCGGAAAGCGAGCGCACCAAATGGCTCGATAAGCTGGATAGAATCGAAGAGCAGATCTCCCGCCTCTCTCGTGAGGTGGAGGAGCTCAACCGCGTCATATCCAAGAAGACCTTCCAGATAGACGAAATCGTCTCGTCCAGACCGCGCCTGGATAAGTCCATTTTAGAGAAGCGAGAGCGTCTGCTGGCCATGGAAGGCGAGTCTTTAAGCTTCAAGGAGCAGCTTGGCCTTCTGGAAGGCGAGATCAGGGTCTCAGAAGAAACCTTAGCCGATGTGCAGCAGAAGATCGACAAATTGGATGGCGAGCTGAAGGGCTCGGAAATTCCCGGCCTGAACAAAAAGACAGATGCTGCCAGTTTGGAGATCAAGCGTCTGCAGGAAAGGCTTAATGGCATTGATGCCGAGATTCTCAAGGACAAGATCCGAGAGGAGGGCGGCAAAGAGAAGCTGGCCGAGCTTGCAGCAAGAAGAGAATCACTGGACGGCCAAAAGACGGAAGCTCTGGCCAAAAAAGATACGGCCGCCGCGCTTATCGTGGGCCTTAATAAGTTGCTGGCACTCTCCCAGGCACGCGAGGCGGAGATTGAGGGAGAGCTGCACGGCCTGAAAGGGGTGCGTGGAGAGCTTCTGGAAAAGACGCTGGCCCTGCAAAGAGAGATAGATCAGGCGGAGAGGGAGGGTGACAGAATTGAGGCCCGCAAGAATGCCACGATCTCTGCCCGAGAATCCATCCTGTCCAAAGTCAATGATCTACGCATGCAAATTGAGGGCTCGGGCGTTGACTCCTCTGAGGAACCGCCCAATCGCGAGACGGTGGCCGAGAAGCTCAAAGCTCTGGAACAGGCCATGCGGGATCTGGAACCGGTGAACATGCTGGCCATCCAGGAGTATGACCATGTCAAGACCCGATACGACTTCCTGGCAGAGAGGAGGACGACTCTCTCCAGCGAACGGGAAGCAATCATCGACAAGCTGGAAAAATATGATCTGATGAAGAGGGAGGCATTCCTGGCCAGCTTCACTGAGATCAACAAGAACTTCAATCAGATATTTCAGGAGCTTTCCAATGGCGAAGGCGATCTGATCCTGGAAAATCCAAACGACCCCCTGGCGGCAGGCATGACCATCAAGGCTCGCCCTGCCGGCAAGTCCTTGCATCGCCTGGAGGCCATGTCCGGCGGGGAGAAGAGCCTTACTGCCCTCTCATTTATTTTCTCGATTCAGATGTACCGGCCCGCCCCCTTCTATGCCATGGATGAGATCGACATGTTTCTGGATGGGGCAAATGTAGAGCGTGTGGCCAAATTAATCAAGAAGATCTCTTCCAAGGCCCAGTTCATAGTAGTGTCCTTACGTAAGCCCATGATACTGCAGTCCAAGTACACTTTGGGAGTGACCATGCAGGAGAACAACATCACCACCGTGACCGGCATCTGCACAAGCTGAGGCGAAAATGAGCGACGAGGAATTCGAATTCGGAGAACCGGCCGAGGTTTTAGTGGAGCTGGCCAAGAGAGGAGAGATCGACCCCTGGGATATCGACATCGCCAAGGCCACCGAGAAGTTCTTGCAGTACATCGACTCCCTGGAGAAGAGGGACCTGCGCATTCCCGCCAGAACTCTGCTTTACGCCAGCATCCTTCTACGCATGAAGTCCGACTCCATGGAGGGGCAGAAGGAGGAGGAGCCCGAGCCGGAGATGGAGGAGATCGAAGACGAGCAGGAAGAGGAGATAGAAGAGAATCTGCCTCGCCCTCCTGTGAGAAGGCTCACCAAGCGGCCTGTAACTCTGGACGAGCTGATCTCAGAGCTGAAGAAGGCAGAGATGGTAGGCAGAAGGAAGGCCATGCGAGAGAGGTGGCCAAGCACCGAGGAAAAAGTCCTGGATGTGTCCCACGACGAGGGAATCGAGGACAGAATCAAGGCGCTCGGACCCATCTTGGACGACATGTTCATGGAGACGAAGACGGTTACCTTCCAGGATATAAACAGCAAAAACAGCAAGACCGAGGATGGTGTTACCAACTACGTCTCACTGCTCTTCATGGCCCAGAGAAAACAGGTCTGGTTGGAGCAAGAGGAGATCTTCGGGGACCTGTTTGTGAGAAGGCATGCGTAGAAGGGTTGAGCAAGAAATCAACTGGTATTTGGCAGATACTATTACTTGTTATTACTTGTAAAATTTTCTGAAGATTTCAGAAAAGAGCCTTATACTGCATTATCAGTATATTGGTTCCAGAGATGAAATGAGGCAATTTAAATGACTATTCCAGACTTCCAGACAATAATGCTGCCGTTGCTTAAAATAACCGGCGATGGGGAAAAGCATAGACATGGTGATGTATCCGCCGCTCTGGCCGCTCAATTTAATCTTTCTGAGGCTGAAATAAATGAACTGCTTCCGAGCGGAAGACAGGCCCGGTTCGATAACCGTGTAGCATGGGCCAGAGCTTACCTCAAGAAAGCTGGTCTTATTGAGAATACCAGCAGGGGGATTTTTCATATCACTGAACAGGGTCTGGCTCTTCTGAAGAGCAGTCCATCGAGGATAGACATCAAATTTTTAATGAAATATCCCGGAATTCAGGAGTGGCACAACAAGTCCACTCGCATAGCAGGTGAAAAGAGCAAGAATCCTGAAGACGTTAAAGATGAGGGTGCTGAATCTCAGACACCATTGGAGGCTTTAGTAGCTAGCTACCAGGAAATTGGCACAAAATTATCTGATGATCTTATTGAACAAATCATGAAATGCTCACCGAAGTTTTTTGAAGAATTGGTTATCGATTTGCTTCAGAAAATGGGATATGGTGGCTCAAGAATCGATGCCGGCAAGGTCACAGGTCGAAGCGGAGATGAGGGAATCGACGGGGTAATCAAGCAAGATAAGCTTGGACTCGATATAGTCTATGTCCAAGCAAAAAGATGGAGCAATGCTGTTAGCGCCCAAGAAGTGCGAGCTTTTGCAGGAAGCTTAGGAGGTCAAAAAGCCCAAAAAGGCATTATGATTACAACCTCTCAGTTCACACCGGCAGCCAGGGAGTTTGTAGAAAAATCCGATAGAAAGATCGTTCTCATAGATGGGGAACGTCTTGCTCAGCTAATGATCGAGCACGACATAGGTGTTACGAAAGTCCAGGATTATACCGTAAAAAGAGTGGACCTAGATTACTTCGACTACGAGCAGTAGGCTGAGAATGCGAAGCGCAATATCATAGCCCACGATCTGCCCTGCGATCTGCAAGAATCCATGGACGAGCGCAAGATAACCCGAGGCCCCATGAGCCTTTCCTCGCTCGCGCTATCAAGCTATCAAAATAAATGCGATCCGAATATTATTTATTTGAGTCCTAAATAATAGAAAATTTAGGAGCCCACTACCCTATCCACTCCTTCTCTCCACCACACTCTCGCAATACGGTGCGCCCAGGCACATGGCGCTCTCGAATCGCTGAGTGTATTTGGGATTGAGGCTTTCCACCGTCGATTTGGCGTAGGCCTGGCAGGCGTCAAAGATACCCCTGGCATCCGCGCCCATTTCCCGGTGCCTGTTGAGAAAAGGACAGCCAGTTATCCGGTCTACTGCCCTGTCCTTTCCCTCTTCCACGGTCTCCCAGGTGATCTCCTGCCCGTAAAGAACCTGTGAGAGCACCCCCCAGGCCTCATCCACCTCACGGGCATCGCCCACGGGCAAAGCCAGCTTTTCCGCCAGTCCCTTTGCCTCTTTTCCGCCTTCGATCCATATATGCTTGACTATTTCGCCGTACTTATCTCCCAACGCCCTCTCAAAGAAAACGCCATATGCGCCAGTCATCGCAGTTGCAGACCTGGCGGCGATCTCCCAGCGCACCTCTGCGGGAATGTCTTTTATGTTTACCATATCTTGACCTCCATAAGTATATAATGTTTAATCATTTAAGCTTCTTTCTCATTCCGTCCTTATCGCCTCCCTGGCATAACCCTAAACCCTTTTGATGAGCATCGCTCCCAGGATGGAGCAGAATCCTCACTTCATGGGAGCTGGCCGATCTCTCCGGTTTTTCTGAGGAGCGGGCGGGCACTCTCGCGGACGACCTGGCAGCGGAGTACGCCGCCCGCGACTCAGGCATCGAGAATGGCCCTGAGAAAGCAGGTGTGGCTGGAGCCGGGAGGAGATCATAGGGGACCTGTTTGTGAACAGGCATGCTTAGAGGGAGGAGCGGGCAATCAACTGGCATTTTGCAGATACTATTATTTGTAAAATATTAGAAAGTAACATTTATACCGCATTATTGTCGGTTGGCTTTTTCAGGCATATGGCAGCCCCATCTACTGTGCGCACTCCAAGCTGGAAGTGCAATCGAATTTTTGGAACCGGGTGGCGCTTCCCTGGCCATCATATCTCCACCAATCTTATCCGTTATCTCCGAGCAACGACAAAGGCCGGATCGCCTCGACCGCCGCCAGGCATGCGCCCGGGCACGGGGCTGCGCACGGGAGGGGCGGTGGAGCACACGGGCATGCGGCAAAGGGGGGCTGGCCTTTTAGAGACGATAGCAGTTTACTATTAGTATTAGCGTATAATTATAGCCGCAGAATTACGAATATAACCGCAGAGACGCAGAGCACGCGGAGGACGAACGGACGGAGACGACTATTGCTCAGAAACAGTGCGCTTTTTTTAAAGTGTTGATAAATAAGTAGATTGCGCGGCTCTGCGAACTCTGCGGCTCTGCGGTTAATAATCGTAGCTGGAGAATTAAAACATGGGGTTACGAGAAGAAAACGCCGATGTGCAAGAAGCGCACAAAGACGCATTGGCAGACTTCAAGGCAGTCTCCTAGCTTACCGATCCTTGCGAAGCTATCCGAAGCCGCGCCCGGCAGCCCAACGACTGTGTCTGCTTTTGCTGGTGTCCGCCGCCCGCGGGCCCAGCCTAGGCTGCGATGCTGACAGGGCGGGCAGGATTGCCTGACCTAGGAGGCAGGAGGGCCGTCGAGCCGAGATTGCGGGTTCACGCGAAGGCGCGAAGCCGCGAAGTTCCGGCTTTGTTGACCAATACATGAATCAAGGTGGCCATTTCACACTATCAGGAGACGGAAGGCAGCAGCACTGTTCGTTGCTTTGTAGGAGGGCCAGGTCGCTCCAGTTGAGACCTGCTGAAGCAGAGGTAGTTATCAAGGCCCTGGAGAGAATCGGCTATCATCTTGCACGACAGGGAAGCAAGCAACCTCGTCAAGAAGCATCCTGATGGCAGAAGCACAGTAATTCCTGTGCATCGGGGAGGAGAATAGCTGGGACGGGGAATAATGATGGAGATAATAAGAGAAGTTAGGATGAGCGTAATCAATTAATATCATTAGTACAATAATTGAGAAATTAAGCGAGAGGGAAGATGGATATGAGATTATTGACTCAAATTATAACCATGCTTTTGGTTATCTCACTGGCACCGGCTGTTACCCTGGCCATTGATAGGAACAATACCGAGAGCATGGCGCAAGATGAGAACATCTCATTTATAGACCAGAGCATGAGCAGATTTTATGCTGAAAGGAGCAGCTTTGAAACAAATCTAATCCAGCGCATCCCTGCCCCCCAGGAATATAATGATGAATTGCCCCCAGCCGGCGCAAAAGAAGTAATCTATGATTCAGGAGATTTAAAGCTTAAGGCTTGGTTGTCAGACAAACCAGCTGATAATAATAAACATCCTGCGGTCGTATTTGCACATGGGGGTTTCTCTTTTGGTGGAACCGGTTGGAATGATGGACAGGAATTCATCAATCACGGTTTTGTTTTGATGACTCCCATGTTAAGGGGAGAAAATGGGAATCCCGGCAATTTTGAATACTTTTATGGTGAAGTAAACGATTTGCTGGCAGCAGCCGATTATCTTGCCAATGTTTCTTATATCGACAGCGAGAATATATTTTTATGCGGCCATAGCGTAGGTGGAACGCTATCGATTCTTTCGTCAATGATGCCTTCAAATTACAGGGCAATTTCTTCATTTGGAGGCATGCCTGATACAGGATACCTCATTAAATACGGAGGATATCCGATTCCTTTTGACTCAAAAAACATAAAAGAGTTTGAATTGAGATCGGCCATATATCATGGAGATAGCATTATTAAACCACTTTTTATATATGTAGGAGATCAGGAAGATGCATCATTGATACAGTTCAGCAAGGATTTTGTTAAATACGAAAAGTTGATCGGAAAACCATGCGAGTTCACAGGAGTGAAAGGAGATCATTGGTCTTCGGTTGCTGAATCTGTAAGATTGAGCAGAATTGAGTTTGAAAACATTCAAGCTTACGAGGCTCTTGCACTCAACCGATCTCTTTCCTATTCCTGGATTGCCAAAGGCAACGATCTTCTCAATCTCACCAGATATGACGACGCCCTAAAATGCTTTGACAAAGCCATCGCCGCCGATCCGTTTTCTGCATTGGCTTGGAACGCCAAAGGCTCTGCCCTTGGCGAAATGGGCCACTATGATGAGGCTATAAAGTGCTTTGAAAAAGCCATTGAGATTGACGATGAATTCTCACTGGCCTGGGAAAACAAGTCCCTGGCCTTGAGGGCTCTTGGCAAAATCGCTGAGTCGAATTCAGCTTTAGTTAAAGCCAGACAACTGGGCAATATGTGGTGATATATTAGAAGGAAGCCATTGAATCCTACCTGATGGCCTTAAAAAAAGACATGGTGGCGGCCCCCATCAAAGAGAGCCTTTTCATAGGAAAGAAACGCATCTTGCATAAGGGCATAGAAAACGAAACGCGAAGGTGGCATGAAAGATGAAGTCTTACTTGATTTTGTGCTATTTGATATGCATCATGGCTGCAGCTAATGCAGGATACGGAGCAGATTCTGAGGCGCAGGAGATCAGGATAGGTGTACTGCTCCCCATTACAGGAGACTGGTCTTCACAGGGGGCCATATCGAATGTCGCCCTGGGCATTGCCGATGATGATGTAAACGGTTTCCTGAAGGATATCGGCTCTTCTTGGAGGGTTAATCTCACGATTAAGGATACTGGGACGGATCCGAAGACTGCTCTACGGGAACTGAAAAATCTTGGCGGGCAGGGGATACGTCTGGTAATTGCCGCTATATCCAGCTCTGAGCTGTATGCCATGAACGATTACGCCAATGCCAATAATATAATAATCATAGGAACTGCCAGTACATCCCCCTCTCTGGCAATACCTGGAGACAACGTTATCAGGCTGGTTCCAGATGATGTAAATCAGGGCAAAGCTATGGCAGAGTTGTTAAAACTTGAGAATATCACTGCGATAGTCCCCATAACCAGAGGAGACGTTTGGGGAGAAGGACTGCTAAATGCCACCAAATCCAGTTTTGAGGGCTATGGAGGAGCGGTGCTGGAAGGTGTGAGCTACGAGCCTGGAACCGATCTTTCTTCTGGTATCAATAAATTGAGCTCCATTGTAAATGATAGCAAGAGCAGATTCGGCCCCGCAGGGGTAGGCGTCTACATGGTTTTATTTGATGAGTCAATACCTCTAATGGCTATGGCTTCCAGAGATCCTGAACTATCATCGGTGAGATGGTTTGGATCAGATGGAATAGCGAATGCGTCCAGTCTAGTTAAGAACTCCACTGCTGCAGAATTCGCTTATAAAACAGGACTCGTCTGCCCCATCTATGGAGTTGTACCGGGACAATTTATCAGGAATATGAGCGATTATGAAAATGTTATAGAGGAGATCAAACAGCAGACCGGATCCTCGCCCAGCGGCTATGCTTTAGCGTCTTACGACGCACTATGGATTGCATCTGAATCCATGATTTTGAGCGGATCCGGCAATACATCTCAGCTCAAGGAAGCTCTTACCAATATCGCCAATAGGTTCACTGGAATTACAGGACCTCTTAGCATAAATGATGCAGGGGACAGAGAATCAGCGATATATCAATTTCTGGCAGTAAATAAAAGCAACAACAACTACTTCTGGCAGATAGCGGGAGACTTCAGATCGGGGCCCAGTGGAGGAGTGCTTAATTTCAATGGACAGACCGAAAAGGTGAGGACTGCGCTCTAAGGAAGATCGAGGCCCCATATTTGGCTCTTCGTTGAGTTGTGGAGGTTGGACTACGTGCGGTGAGCCAATGCATGCCGATCACCACGAAGGCACAAAGAATCGGAATTCATAATGTCTGCCCATAGAAAAAAGCGAGGAACCAAGCGATGGCAGTTTGCTACTATTATTATCTGATAATTATAGCCAAGGAATTAGGAATATAACCGCAGAGACGCAGAGCACGCGGAGGACGAGCGGACGGAGACGACTATTGCTCAGAAGAAAAACGCCGAGGTGCGAGAAGCGCACAAAGACGCATTGGCAGACTTCAAGGCAGTCTCTCGATTAGCGATCCTTGCGAAGCTATCTGAAGCCGCGCCCGGCAGCCCATCGACCGTGTCTGCCTTTGCTGGTGTCCGCCGCCCGCGGGCCCAGCCTGGGCTGCGATGCTGACATGGCGGACTGGCTTGCCTGGCGGGGACCAGGGGGCAGGAGGACGGTCGAGCCAAGATTACGGGTTCACGCGAAGGCGCAATAAGCGCGAAGTTCCGGCTTCATTGACCAATACATTCATCTGATTATTCTGCATAATAATTCAGTATGCGGTTCGACGTCGTGGTCAGAAGGGACGAAGATGATTACTATGTTGCCACGGTTCCAGAGCTTCCCGGCTGCCATACTCAGGCCAAAAGCCTGGATGATCTGATGAGCAGAATCAACGAGGCCATTTTGCTCTATCTGGAGACGAATTCCTAGGCATGGCGGCAAGTTTGAATGGGGACCTGGTTGTTGAAGTTGAGATTTTTTTGATGGGCAAAATTGTTATTAAGGCATGAGTGGAATCCACTTTTGCATTCGAGAGAACTAAGGCAGGAAAATGGGTGATGGATGGCACTATGAAGTTTGAACTTAAACGGTACAGGAAAAATGTTGCAGATGCAGATCTTATCCAAGATGTAAAAGATGTAGCAATAAAAACAGGAAGAAATACCGTTACCATTGCTGAATATGAACAGTTTGGCAAATTTAATCCTAGTACTATTCAAAGGCGTTTTAGATCTTGGTTTTATGTGCTCAATATAGCTGGTCTACAAGCTAGCCGCTCAGATCTAAATATCCCCGAAGAAGATCTACTTGCCAATATCAAAAATGTCTGGATTTATTTTGGAAGACAGCCAAAATACAATGAGATCAAAAAGCCTATTTCGAAATACTCTGCAAGAACATACGAAAAAAGATTTGGCTCTTGGAATAAGGCATTAGAAGCGCTTATTGCATACATAGATATCGAAAAGGCTGAAGAAGAATATGGGGAATCGGAAACTGAAGCGTCAGACAACAGAGTTGCTGAGAAAAAGTCGATACGAATGACGAAAAGAGAGCTATCGGAAAGGTTGCGTTTTTCAATTTTATTACGAGATGGATTCCGTTGTCATGCCTGCGGGAGAAGCCCGATTAATTCTCCGGGTGTCGAGCTGCAGGTTGATCACGTTATTCCATGGTCTCAAGGCGGAGAAACTATAGCTGACAATCTGATAACAAAATGCAAAGAATGCAACCTTGGTAAGGGTAATGCCTTTGATAGGTAACCTCCCTACACAACGCACCATAACAAGAGCATAAGGAAGAATCTCTTTACGGCCTTTTCAGGGCGCATAGTAGCCTGATTGACCGCGCTCATGGTTTTCTGGATTCGTAAAACTGAAATTGCATGTCCTCGGCTCAATGATAGCAGAAATCAAGGAGCCCTTGGCTCAAGTTCGAAGCTTAAAAAAAGGTAGCGAGTTTGGCAGCGTTTCGCTTTTGCGTCTTTTCGGGCGCAAGTGTTTCCATCGACCGTGCTGCAGGGCAGCTGAGTGGATTCATGAGTTTTTTGGCTGATCTAAAAATTAATGCTTACCCCGATGAAAAGGAAGATTTATCTCTTATTTGAATTTAGCACTTTGCATGCCTGGGAAAAGTGACGGAGAACATGGACCGAGCTATCTAGATGAAATATTTGATTGGGGAAAATTTGAGCTATTTGTAAAAGAATTTTATAAATCAGATGGCGAATTAATTGTTGAGCATGATGTTCGAGAAAAAGGTAAATCCGGAAGACGGCGCCAAACAGATGTAAAAGTTACCCTAAAAACAAAATTACATACATATATAACATTGATCGAATGCAAAAGATGGAAAAATAAAGTGGACGGAGACAGAGTGGATGTTTTGGCCGCAAAAATAGAAGATCTAAGTGCTTCAAAAGGGGCAATAATTACTACAGTTGGATACGAAAAAGGAGCCGAACTCTATGCAAAACATAAAAATATAGACATTTTTGTAGTTAGAGAATTAACCGAAGAAGAATGGGGATCACCAGGCAGGATAATTGAGATTGTCCTTCAATTCGTTCAGGGAAAAGTAGAGAAAATTTCATTTCCCCAAGCAAAATTGCAATCCTTGATTAATACTTCGTTAACTGATATAAATTTGAATGTTGGTTTTACAAGAGAGGGCCCTTTAGACGAGCGACTATTCTTACGTTCAATAAAAGATGTATCTCAAGGGCCTCACGTTCTGACATTGATATCAGATTATAGCCAAAAAATCATGAAATCAATAAGCAATAAGATACAGCCCACATCCCGCAGGTCGTCCTTTCTTTATGAAACATTTTTATTCTGACACGATTCAATAAGCCCAAAAGGGATATGAAGGGGCCTGAAATGAAATTATCAACTTTATCGCTTGATCACTTAGGGTT
>Ga0247841_10001809_pt1 | contig 45229 bp, 50 predicted proteins | sample LaCruzMarch2015__2_FD_192410 | JGI IMG/M metagenome (GOLD analysis project Ga0247841, IMG submission 192410) | Freshwater microbial communities from meromictic Lake La Cruz, Castile-La Mancha, Spain - LaCruzMarch2015_18m | ecosystem: Environmental > Aquatic > Freshwater > Lake | place: Spain... | reverse complement strand
GAGCACGTCTTTTGACGATCCTGACGCAACAGCGGAGAATAGTCACATGAATACAAGAGAAGATAGCCGAAAAGAAAACGTCGGCGTCATTATTTCTAATAAAATGGCGAAAACTGTAACCGTTCAGGTTAGCCGCAAAATGCGTCACCCGAAATATGGAAAAGTCATTGAGCGCTCGAAAAAACTTTATGCTCATGATGAAACGAATGCACTAGAGGTTGGACAGAAAGTGCGCATTGTGGAAACTCGACCCCTTTCAAAGTTGAAGCGGTGGCGAGTTGTTGAAGTCCTGTAATTATATGAAAGGCGATAGTTTATGATTCAACAAGAAACTAATCTCGTTGTTGCTGATAATACAGGAGCGAAGCGAGTACGCTGTTTTAAAGTTTTAGGTGGCACGCGAAAACGATATGCACGCTCAGGCGACATTATTGTATGCGCGGTCAAGGAAGCTGATCCTAAGGGTGCTGTTAAAAAAGGCGAAGTTGTTAAAGCTGTGATTGTTCGAACGAAGGCCTATATTAGAAGGCCTGACGGATCTCTGCTTCGATTTTTTGATAATAGCTGTGTTATTATCGATGATAAAAATAATCCACGCGGAACGCGTATCTTTGGACCCATCGCACGTGAAGTACGCGATAAGGGATTCATCAAGATCAGTTCCCTGGCTCCTGAAGTTATTTGAGGTGAAGGATGAGTAAATGGATTCGAAAAGGTGATCGTGTTCTCGTCACCACCGGAAACGATAAGGGGAAGGCGGGAGAGGTTTTATCTCGCAATGAGGATCGGGTAGTAGTGCAAGGTATCAATATCCGGAAAAAACACTTGCGACGGACACAGGAAATGCAGGGTGGGCGAATTGTTGAAATGGAAGTTCCAATTCATGTTTCAAACGTAAAACTCTGTAATAAAGACAATCAGCCTATATGGCTTAAAGTGAAAGTTGAAAAAAATGGCGAGAGATCCCTTGTGTTTCTCGATGGTTCGAAAGAGACCGTTTATCGCTCAGTGAAAAAACCCGCATAGGTATTATGTCTAGACTCCAGAAGAAGTATAAAGAGGTAGTGCTCCCCGAGTTAATCGCGCGGCATTCAGATCTAAACGTCATGGAGCTGCCTGTGCTGAAAAAAATTATTATCAGCATGGGTATTTCAGAAGCGTTAAAAGATAAAAATGCGATTCAAGACCACAGCAAGGAACTCACTCTGCTGTCAGGTCAAAAACCTATAGTGACTCGTTCCAAGAAAGCAATTTCGAATTTTAAATTGCGAGAAAATCAAGCGGTTGGTTTGATGGTTACTCTCCGTGGTAAACGGATGTATGATTTTCTTGATCGTTTTTGCAATATAGTGTCGCCTCGTATACATGACTTTCGTGGTTTCAACAAAAAAGGCGATGGACGGGGTAACTATAATTTTGGCATTGAAGACCAACAAATTTATCCTGAGATTAATCTCGATGAAGTGAAGCGTCCACAGGGGATGAATATTACTCTCGTGACCACTGCTAAAAACGATTCGGATTGCTTCGAATTACTAACCCTGCTCGGGTTCCCGTTTAAGTAAAAGGAGATATATGGCTTTTAACGATCCCATTGCTGAAATGCTGACGAAAATAAGAAATGCGAAAAATGCACAGCATCGATACGTGGATTTGAGCAGCAGCAAAATTAAATTGAAGATACTTGAGATTTTGAAGCTGAATGGATTCATTGAAAATTTTCTCGTTAATGACGAGATGCACAAAATCAGAGTCTTTTTGCGATATGTAAAAAATCGACGAAGCATTCTGAATGGATTGGATCGAATTTCAACGCCTGGCGGACGTAGATATGTTAAACACCATGAGATTCCATATGTATTCAATGGGATGGGTTTAGCGATTGTGTCTACGTGTAAAGGAATCATTGATGGCGATACTGCCCGCAATTTAAAAGTTGGCGGCGAGCTCTTGTGTACGATTTGGTAATGGCTGGAGGAAATTGAAATGTCTAGACTGGGAAAGACCCCTATTGCTCTGCCAAAGGGCGTCGAAGTAAAGGGCTCAAAAGATGGAAGCGTTCATGTGAAAGGCCCTAAGGGAACTGTGCAGCTTCAATTGCCTGCTGGGATTCTATTTAAAATTGAAGATCAAATGATCATTGTTGAGCGCGATGAAGTGGTAGCTCCTGATAATGCGCTATATGGTCTTTACTGGTCTCTATTGAGGAATTGCATCATTGGAGTTTCTGAGGGATTTGAGAAGAAATTAACTCTAATCGGTGTTGGTTATCGCGCTGCTGTTGCCGGGGACAAACTTGATCTTCAACTCGGTTTTTCTCACCCTACAGCGGTTGAGATACCCAAATCGCTTCAGGTCGTTGTCGAAAAGGGTACTGTTATCACTGTCAAAGGAATTGACAAACATACAGTGGGTCAATTTGCCGCTACTGTCCGTGCCATGAAGCCGCCGGAGCCGTACAAAGGCAAAGGAATTCGCTACGAAAACGAATTTGTTCGCAAGAAAGAAGGAAAGGCTGCTAAAGCGGCTGCTAAGTAACCCGAGGGAAAATAGCAAATGGATCATTCATTAAAAAGACGAAAAAGAGCCCGTTTGGGACGCGTTATGCGTGTTCGGGGGCAGATCCGGGGAACTGCGCTGAAGCCTCGTCTATCTGTCTATAAATCCAATTCTCATATTTATGCACAATTGATCGACGATGATAATCAGATCACTATTGGCGGAATTGGTACTTTATCCAAGCAGAATCAGAAAACGGAGCATAATCGTAAATCTAGCGATGCTGCACGGCATATTGGGACTGAAATCGCACAAATCGCAAAGCAAAAAAATATCCTAACGGTCGTTTTTGATCGGGGTCGTTTTAAGTTTCATGGAACGATCGCAGTACTCGCTAACGCCGCTCGTGAAGCTGGCTTGCAATTTTAACTCTAGGACTAGAAATGGTTAAACAAATGGATAAAAAACGCCAGGAAGACTTCGACACGGAGTTTGAGGAAAAAGTCCTCTATATTAACCGATGTTCAAAAGTTGTTAAAGGTGGACGCAAGTTTAGCTTTTCTGCTCTGATCTTAGTCGGAGATGGGCAAGGACATGTTGGCTATGGATTTGCGAAAGCAAATGAAGTATCGGATGCGATACGCAAAGGAAGCGAAGCGGCCCGAAAGAATATTATAACGATTGAAATGGATAAGACGACGATTCCTCATGAAGTTTATGTCGTGTGGGACGGAGCAAAGGTTCTTTTCAAGCCGGCGCCGGAAGGATCGGGAATTGTTGCCGGAACGAAAGTTCGCTCAATTCTTGAGATTGGCGGAATCAAAGATGTTATTGCAAAGAGCTTGGGTTCCAGTAATCCGTTGAATTTGGTCAGAGCCACTTTCAAAGCTTTGAAAATGATGAAAAATCGCGAGCAGAGTCTTGCGGAACGTAAAGGGGCATAATCGATGGTCAATCTTTCCCAATTGAAAAACACATCCAGGCCCAAAAAGAAAATTCAACGTGTTGGTCGTGGCATTGGTTCCAAACGTGGTGCAACTTCTGGCCGTGGAACGAAAGGCGACGGCAGCCGTCGAGGTTATTCCCGACGTTTTGGTTATGAAGGTGGTCAAGTTCCTTTGTATCGAAAATTGCCTGTTCGTGGATTTACACGAGGACGCTTTGAAAAAGCATCAATTGCTATTACCTTGGCAACTTTAGAAAGAAATTTTTCTGATGGCGAATCAGTGAATTATGAGACCTTGCTGCAGAAAGGATTGATTCCTCGCCGACTTCCCGGCGGAGTAAAGATTTTGTCGACGGGTGAATTGACGAAGAAAGTAAAGATTGAAGCTCACGCCTATTCAGCTGCTGCACGTGTGAAGCTGGAAGCTCGATCCATTCCATTCCAAGTAATTGGTGGATAACTAAGGTAATTAAACATCATGTTTGACGCGATACGACGTGTTTTTGCAATTCCTGAATTGCGCACAAAAATTCTTTTTACTTTGTCTCTGCTGGCTGTATGCCGGATTGGGGCTTATGTGCCGGTTCCGGGAATCAACGCGGATGTCGCAATCATGATGTTTAAATATGCGACGAGAGGTGGTCAAAATTTATTTCAACTCGTTGATATTTTTTCTGGCGGTGCTTTTGCTCAAATGACCGTTTTTGCCTTGGGTGTGATGCCTTATATTTCTGCATCGATTATTTTGCAGGTTTTGATAACAGTTGTCCCTTCTTTACAGCGTGAAATTCGTGAAAGTCCCGATCATGGCCGTCGCAAACTTTCAAAGTGGACTCGGATGGCGACTCTTTTGCTTGCCCTTTTACAGTCGTCTCTATATGCGAGATATGCAGTCTCTATGAATCAGTCGCATCCGGGCATTATCGTATCGGATATTCTAGATGTTCAGATTTTGGGTTTTTCATGGCTTTTTTATCTTGCTTTCGTCTTTACGATGACAGCAGGAACGTTGCTGCTAATGTGGATTGGGGAGCAAATTACTGAAAAGGGAATTGGAAACGGCATTAGCATCATTATTGCTGTGGGAATTCTCTCCTCTCTTCCGATGACAATTGGCTCTGTGATTAAACAACTGAATATGGAATCTCAAGAACCGGGACAGCTAACTTTTTCGACTCTTGTTGTTCTTTGCTTAATGTTCGTTTTCATTATCATAGGAACAATTCTGGTCATTCAGGGTCAGCGCCGCATACCGCTTCAATACGCCAGACGCATTGTTGGACGGCACGAAGTACAAGGTTCAAATTCTCATATACCGCTTAAAATCAATTATGCTGGTGTTATTCCTGTCATTTTCGCCGCTTCTGTATTGATGTTTCCTGCGACGATCGGACAATTTATGGGCAAAAATAGTTGGTTGGGCCAGGCGTCGAGTTACCTCGTTCCCGGAACATGGGTTTATCTCACGCTTTATGTCTTTCTTATTTTATTTTTTACTTACTTTTGGACAGCGACTCAATTTAAACCTGACCAAATTGCGTCAGATATGAAGAAGAACGGTGCGTTTATTCCCGGTATTCGCCAAGGAAAGCCAACTCAGGATTTTCTTGAACAGACAATGAATCGTGTGACGCTTGCCGGAGCGGTTTTCCTTGCGATTATTGCAATTTTGCCGACGATTGTCGGGCGATTAATGGGTGTGGATGCACGGATTAGCCAGTTTTTTGGAGGAACCTCATTGTTGATCTTGGTGGGTGTGATTCTCGACACAACGAAACAGGTTGAGTCTCACTTACTTATGAAGCGATATGACGGTTTTATGAAGAGGGGACGCGTTAAGGGACGTTAAAAGTTTGTAAGTTAACAAGTTCTTGTGTTATTTTATAGAGCGTTTCCCTGCAGAACAGTTAAAATGAAGGAAGAAGAATGCCTAGAATCATCGGTATTGATATCCCAGGAAATAAAAGACTTGAAGTGGCTCTTACTTATCTTTTCGGCATCGGACAGACTTTATCGAGCCAGATTATTGAGAAGCTCGGTTTGGATAAGGATATGAGAGCGCAAAATCTGACGGAAGATGATATCGCGAAAATCAATGCGGTACTTCAGACAGAATATGTCGTTGAAGGAGATTTGCGCCGTCAAGTTCAAAATAACATAAAGCGATTGATTGGGATTAACTGTTATCGCGGAATGCGCCACCGACTTGGACTACCTGTACGTGGGCAAAGAACCCGTACGAATGCTCGTACGCGTAAAGGCAAACGCAAAACGGTAGCGAACAAAAAGATTTAATGATTGTTAAAGGAGAATTGACCCTTGTCTAAGCAAGAACAAAAAGCACCGCCGAAAAAGAGTGGAGTACGGGTTAAGAAGAAGGTCCAGCGCACTGTTCCTGCTGGAATTGCTCATGTCCAAGCAACTTTTAATAACACGATTGTCAGCATTACCGATTTGGCAGGTAATGTTATCGCTTGGTCGTCAGCGGGAAAATCAAATTTTTCCGGATCACGCAAATCATCCGCTTTTGCTGCTACTGTAGCGGCTCAGAACGCCGGTCGCGAAGCGATGGGTGTAGGCATGAAAGAGTGTGAAGTGAATCTCAATGGACCTGGTGCAGGACGAGAATCGGCCGTACGTGGTCTCCAGAGTGCAGGACTCGCGATCACAATTATTCGTGACCGCACTCCTGTTCCGCATAATGGGTGCAGACCCCGTAAGCGCAGACGCGTTTAAAAACCGTAGAGGAGTCGCAACATGGTAGTCAAGTATGGCAAATTCGAAATGCCAGAAAAAATCAAGATAGATGATTCGAGCAAATCAAATACGTTTGCTCGATTTATCGTTGAGCCTTTTGAAAGAGGATTCGGACATACGGTAGGAAATGCATTGCGCAGAATTATGTTGGGCGCTTTGGAATCACCTTCGATTTTGTCTGTCCGCATTGAGGGAGTTCCTCATGAGTACATGGCCGTTGAGGGAATTACTCAGGATATGACTCATATTATTCTGAATCTCAAAGGTTCGCTATTAAGACGGCTTAATTTGGAAGATGAGCGCTCCGCACGCGAGATTCGTCTTTTGACCAAAGTACTTGAAGTGACTGATGAGATGATCGAAAAAGGCAACGGGGAATATCGAGTTGTTTTGAAAGATCTGATGGGTACTGACGAATATGAAATATTCAACCCTGATCATCATATTTTTACAGTGACAAAACCGATGTCAAGGCGAATTGATCTCCGTATTTCGAATGGACGAGGTTATGTTCCCTCTGAAAGGCACTCTTTCGAACAGATGCACGATGAGATTATCATTGACTCTGCTTTTTCGCCCGTACGTCTTGTCAATTATTATGTAGAAAACACACGTGTTGGCCAAGATACTGACTATGATCGTTTGATTTTGGAAGTGACTACAGATGGTCGTGTGACGCCCGTTGAAGCGCTAGCTTTTGCTGCACAGATTGGAATTCAGCATTTTCAAGTTTTCGCTTCAATCAAATCGCATTCGCTCGTTTTCGATAAGGGTGAAATGGTTGTTAATCGCGACCGTGACGAGATCTTGCAAAAACTGGCTCTTAAGATTAATGAGATCGAACTTTCAGTGCGCTCGACAAACTGTCTAGCCAATGCAAATATAGAAACGATTGGCGAGCTGGTTGTGATGCCGGAATCGGATATGTTGCGATTCCGTAATTTTGGGAAAAAATCTCTAACGGAGATCAAGCAGAAGCTCGACGAGCTCGCCCTCTCCTTAGGCATGGATCTCTCAAAATATGGCATCAATCGCGATAATATTAAATCGGTTATTTCAAACTATCTGCAAGAAAAAATGGGAAATGTTGAAGTATGAGACATGCAAAGCACACGTTTAAAATTGGCCGTACCGGATCACATCGGCGTTGTATGTTGGCCAATATGATGAAATCGCTGATTGAAAATGAACGAATATCAACAACTGTTGCGAAAGCGAAAGAGCTTCGTCGTTATGCAGATCGTATGATTACTTTAGCCAAGCGTAATACATTGGCTTCGAAGCGTGATGCGATTGCACAAATGCATATCGTCTTTAATCATCTATCGACGAAAGAAGCTCGTGACGTGAAAGCGGGAGATACCTCATCGTATTCACGAGATCGTCTTGTCATCACTAAGTTGTTTGGTCCCTTACGCGAACGATTTTTAGAGCGTAAAGGTGGTTATACACGCATTATTCGTACAGCAGATCGGGTAGGAGACAGCGCTCCAACTTGCTATATCGAATATCTTAAGTAATTTTTTATTCAAACACCCCAAACGTAGATCGTGGGGTGTTTGATTTTTTATTAGGTACGAAACCCGCTCATTCGAACGAGGTTTTCAATTTATTAATCACTACCATGTATTTCTTTTTAAAGGATCTCCACCGAACAGGTGTTTTCCCGCGATTGTTTTGGATAGAGGTTGAAAACAAGGTGCGGTTTGAAAACGACCACTGTATATCCCTCGTTCAATGCTCGCGAATAACTTTCTTCCATCATAGGGATTTGCTATGCCGTATATAGCCGATAGCTCCAATCCAATCAGAGCTACTGGAGATGCGATAATTCTGAAAAGATCTTTTCCGGCCTCTGATAATCGTTCTTTCAGGTGGTATGATTTTTTTTCTTCTTTTGGTGCCTGTTTTCCTGTGAAGTAGTTCCAAATTTTAGTAATTGTGCTTTCTTTGCGTTTGATTGGGATGTCGAGATCCTTTCTTTTACACCAGAAGTGATAAAAAGAGGCTAGTTTTAAAATTCTATATACTACATTGACTATCATGCCGATTGTGTGAGCAAATGGCGTTAGAAGGCTTAGTCCGATGCATTTAAGACGCACGCAGCCTTTTGACTCATTAAAATATCCTCTTTGGGTTGATTTATCAATTAACAACATTGGGATGTTTTGAGCGCTATATCTAGGCCCCTTCCGTTGGGGCTCCCAAGTATTGATTGGACAAAAATCTTTTAAACAAACTCTTTCATAAGTTATTGATGCCATAATAATTAATCCTTCATTGTTTTTATTAATTATAACATCTTTACTAATTCTAAACTATATTAAACAATGATGTTTGTGTGTAAAGTTTTGGTATAGCAACTTTAATCTTAAGATTTCCTGGCTCTTAGAAGGGAATAGATGGTTCCGTAAAAACTGAGCTTTACAATCAGCTTTGCTTGCGGTATTCTGCAGGAAAAAGTTCAAAGATTCATCAGGTTGAAATCATTGTGTTTGATCTGAGAAAATCTCTGTAAAAAACATCCGGGTGTTTGCATGTCGATACGAATAGCTATAAATGGTTTTGGACGAATCGGGCGCATGGTTGCGCGTTTAGCGTTGCACCGGCCGAATATCAAGTTGGTGGGGATCAATGATCTGGTGCCGGCGGATAATCTGGCCTATCTTTTTAAACACGATACTGTCCATGGGCGCTATTCAAAGTCGGTGAAAGCTGAAGACAAAGCCATCATCGTTGATGGGATGAAAATTGATGTTTTTAGTGAGAAAGACCCTACCCAACTTCCGTGGGATAAGTTAAAAGTTGATTATGTGGTTGAATCGACGGGCCGCTTTACTCATCTTGATGATGCACGGAAGCACTTGACTGCCGGCGCGAAGCGCGTTCTAATCACGGCTCCCGGCAAAGACGGTGTTCCTACTTATGTAATGGGCGTTAACCACACTCACTATAATCCAATTAAAGATCAAATTTTATGTAATGCTTCTTGCACGACGACCTGTTTGGCGCCGCTCTGTAAGGTGCTTCTCGATCATTTTGGGATTGAAGAAGGGCTTATGACAACGGTTCATTCAATGACGGCTAGCCAACCAACGGTGGATGGTCCTTCGCAAAAAGATTGGCGTGGAGGACGTGCTGCAGGGTATAATATTATACCGTCGACAACGGGTGCGGCGAAAGCTGTGATTCTGTGCCTTCCTGAGCTGAAGGGCAAGCTGACCGGTATGGCTTTTCGCGTCCCGACAATGGATGTATCCGTCGTTGATTTAACGGTACGTCTTGCAAAAGATACGAGTTATGAAGAGATCACGAACGCCATGAAGCGTGCGTCGCAAAATGAGATGAAGGGCATTCTTGCCGTCACGGATGAGCAAGTTGTTTCTTCTGATTTTATTGGTACATCCTATTCCTCTATTTTTGATCAAACTGCAGGAATTGCATTGAACAAACGGTTTTATAAATTGATCGCATGGTACGACAATGAAATGGGTTATTCAAACCGAGTAGTCGACATGCTTGAGTATATGGCCTCCAAGGAATAATGGATGGTCTACAACAAGAACAATTCAATTACGGACTATTGTGAATTTTACACGTGAACCTATTATTGAGACTGTGATCACCCCGCGCGAGGGCTGTAAACTTGTCGTGCGCAACAGCAAAGCGGTGGGTCAAGAAGAATATTTCGTCGATGCCGTCGAGGTTGTTTCGTTCGGACATTCCCTGTTTTTTCGTTCTCTTGAGCGGCCCAAATCATTTTTGGTTCCAGTGAGCGATTATGAGATTCTCGAGCTAAAGGAAACGCGGATGGTGTTGAAAAATGTCACCTCCGAGCGTTCGATTAAGATTGGTGGCGGACGTGAAACACCTGTTCGAATCCAGCCTCGTGAAGTAGTGGAAGAGTCAGAACCACTCACGGAAGCTGCGCCAGAATCGGTTGAAGCTCCGATGACGCAAGATCGGTTGGATAATAAAAAGCGTGGCGATCGGCGCCGGTCGCGACGGCGGCGTGGACCGATGGAGCCTCGTCAAGAAGGGTCGTCATCTGAAGAGCGCTCTGAGCAGCAAAATATTCCTTTTAAAGAAGGTGGTGAGAAAAACGTTGAGGCGGTCGCTCCTCCTTCGTTTATCTCGAAATTGTTTCCTCCTCCCACAACGCTTATTAAAGAAACTCTCGGTCGTTATAAAACTACCGAAGAAGGAACCTACATAGAAGAAAAGTTGTCTTTACCGCGAGATGTTGAGCCTCCTGTTTCTGAGCCCAAGCCTCAGCCGGAAGAGGAGACTCATTTCGAAGATTGATTTACGTGCTTGGATGGTGGAATGGTAGACACTAGGGACTTAAAATCCCTTGGTCGCAAGGCCGTGCGGGTTCGAGTCCCGCTCCGAGCAAAAAATAACCTGGCATCAGCCAGGTTTTTTTTTGGTCGGAAGCAAGCCATTAATTTGGCTTGCGTGCGGGACGAGAGTTGAGATCGATGTTTTTGCGAAGCAAAAACCGATCGAGACCGCCGCACCGGAAGCAAGGGCGAAGCCCTGCGCGAGGTGGTCCCCGTCAATAATTTGGCTTGCTCCTTTTCTACGAAAAGGGAGGATTTGAGCCGCCGCACCGGAAGCAAGGGCGAAGCCCTGCGCGAGGTGGTCCGCTCCGAGCAATTATTAATCAATTGGTTTAACCTATATTTATGCTCGGAACGATCAAGGCTAATGGCTTTTTGTGCAACTGTTTCTATTTAAAGAATGAGGTATGAATGGAATCCCAAGATAGAGCAACCAACAAGAATATATTTTTTCTTCTATGGATCTTATGCATTGTGGGCTCTTGGGCGGTTCTACCTTACGTTCAGTATTTAGCAATAGTGCCTCATGGGGTTTCATGTTGGAAGATATCCCTTTTTGGTACGATTCAATCAGCGTTCTTGTTCGGTATCGTTTGTTGGTTGAGTTTTGTAATTTTGCCGAAAACGGATTTGCATCCCTTTATTGTTAAAAATCCTCTGAAACGGGTTGTTTATCCTGCGGTGCTCTTTGGCGTATTGGTCGGTTTGGTGCTTTTTCTTTTCGATAAAACCCTCTTTGGAAATTCACTTCTTTCCGCAACGCACCCCCCTTTTTGGGCTGGTCTATTAGCTTCAATTTATGGCGGTGTTAACGAAGAAGTTTTGTTACGACTTTTTTTGTTTACGTTAATCTATTTTGTTCTGAATAAAATTTTCAGATTTGGCGGGAATAAAAGGTTATCTGTTCTTTGGGTTACCAATATTTTGGTGGCATTGATTTTTGGAGCAGGTCATTTACCCGCGGCTTTTAAAATGATTTCTCCTTCTGCTTTTGAAGTTTTTCGCGTTCTTTTTCTCAATGGAATTGCAGGAATTGTCTTTGGTTGGTTGTACTGGTCTAGGGGGATTTGGACGGCAATTGCTGCTCATTTCGTGACAGATCTAATGATCCATGTATTTTTGATCTGATCTCTATCATGGAAGAGGCCGAACGTTTTATCTTGAAGCCTGCATCACGAACCTCATCATTGTTCATTTTGTCTGGTATCCTTGCACGTGGATATTCACCCTGGAGATTGAGCGAATGATTGCAAAGGTTTGATGTTGCCTAAATATCTGATCTACAAAAAAGGAAAGTGGCAAATTTTGCATATATACCGCTCGTGATTCAAAAATCGGTTCTGTCTGCGTCAGATAGCCATTGAATATGAATCCGCCTGCATCGCCCAACTTCAAGAAGTTGAGCTGTTTCGGCGCCGGCTTCGCCTGATTCAAATTCAAGGCACTTCCTGGACATAATCCGATTTTTTGAACCACTCCCGGTATATGCCAGAAATGTGGAGAAGAAAAGGCGAATCGAGTGGCTAATGGATCTGTTCAGCCCGATAGTTTAGACGCGCTCATTCAGTTAAGTAAACACTGAATAAGTCATGAACGAATATAGTGCTATCGGTTTGAACAGCGGTTGATGCAATTCAACGTCGTCTCATATAGTGCGTCAAGCTATGCGTTCAATCAGGAGTAATCAATCATGACCAATTCATTTGCCAGCGATAATTTTGCAGGGGTTCATCCCGAAGTTATGAGTGCCATTCAAAAAGCGAATGTCGGTCATGCCACAGCCTATGGCGCAGATTCCTGGACAGAAAAATCAAACGCGTTATTTAAAAGAGTCTTTGGACCGTCCGTCGAAAGTTTTCCCGTTTTTAACGGGACTGCAGCCAATGTCTGTACATTCAAACATCTTTTTTCCTCTTGGCAAGCGATCATTTGTCCGGTCTCTGCCCATATTTGGACGGATGAATGCGGAGCCCCCCAAGCAAATACGGGTTGTTCTCTTTTGCCGGTTGTTGCAAAGAATGGGAAAATTACTCCTGATCAATGTGAACTCTTTTTGCATGGAAAGGGAGTTCAACATCACGTTCAGCCGGCGGCTATTTCCATCACTCAGTCAACAGAATTGGGAACTGTTTATTCTGTTGAAGAGATCAAACAGCTGGCTCACTTCGCTCACAAAAATGATCTTATATTTCATATGGATGGAGCTCGTCTTTGCAATGCCGCAGCAAGTTTGAATGTTTCTCTAAGAGCCTTGACGACGGATCTCGGCGTTGATGTTCTCTCCTTCGGAGGCACTAAGAATGGATTGATGGGCGCGGAAGCGATTGTTTTTATAAAAGAAGGGTTGGCGGACCATTTTCAGTACGTTAGAAAACAACAGATGCAGCTTGCTTCAAAAATGCGGTTTTTGTCCGCCCAAATGGTGGCCTTATTAGAAGGGGATTTGTGGTTGCGAAATGCTTTACATGCAAATGCCATGGCTAAATTGTTGGAGACAAACTTACGCCGCCATTGCCCGGATCTTCCTATTCTTTATCCGGTTGAATCAAACGCCGTTTTTGTTCAACTACCCTCGATGGAGGTTTTGCAAAAATTGCAAAAGAAAAGCTTCTTTTGGATTTGGGACCATGAGCGCGCCGTCGCTCGATGGATGACTTCATGGGATACTGAGCCTGCTTTCGTTGAGACATTTATCGCAGAGCTTAAAAATTTTGTTATGGACTACTAGGTTCCTTATGTAAGATAAAAAAATCGAAGAAAAGGCTTTTGCGCAAAGTTTTTTAGGGGGAGCTAATGAGTTGTAATTGCAGTCCGGGCATGTCATGCGATGGATCTTCATCCGTTCCTAAAAATGGAAGCAATGAAGATAAAATCCGTAAAAACAAACAGCTTCTTATATGCGCGATGGTGCTTACTTTATTTCTCCTTCGATGGTTTCATATCGTCGACTCATTTTTAGGAATCGATTTAGCCTTTTTCGCTATTTTTGTCGGATCTGCTCCCATCTTCAATAGAGCCATCGAATCTTTGCTGAATAAAAAGCTGAATACGGATGTTCTGATTGTAATCGCGATTATCGCTGCCCTAGCTGTGCCTAAGTCTCACTTTGCAACGGCTCCCTGGCTTGGATTTGAATTTAATCGGCTTATTTCCAGCCGATTTTTCCCAGCCGGTTCGGTGATCATTATCATGCTTGGCATCGAAACTCTTGAAATGTTCACGCTTGTAAAAATGAAAAGCGCGGTAGACAAGCTAATGGCCCTTGCTCCGAAAAAGGCGCTTGTACGACGTGGACAGCTTGAAGTGGAGATCGACATTGCGCAGGTAAAGGTAAACGACGTTTTGATCGTCAAGCCCGGCGAGTCTATTCCGGTTGACGGAATTATTTCTAAAGGAAATGGATCAATTAATGAGTCCGCAATCACCGGGGAAAGCTTGCCGGTTGAAAAGTCTGAAAACTCCCAGGTGCTTGGCGGCACGATATGCGAGCTTGGCGCATTTGAAATGGTTGCGACGAAAGTTGGCGAAGATACGGCTATTTCGCGCGTTATCCGTCTGATCAAGGATGCTCAAAATAAAAAACCTGAGATTCAAAAATACGCCGACAGGATGGCCAGAATATTTATTCCAACTGTTCTTGCAATCGCTGTTCTGGTTTATATTTTTACCCAAGATCCCGTCAAAACAGCTGCCGTTCTTCTTGTCGCATGCCCCTGCGCCCTCAGTATGGCCACTCCGGCTGCCGTCATTGCAGGAATTGGAAATGGCGCCCGCAAGGGGATTCTAATCAAGGGAGGGATATTCCTCGAATCGGCCGCGGATGTTGACTGCGTTATTTTTGATAAGACAGGCACTCTCACATTCGGAAAACCGGAAGTAACGGATGTTTTTTCTTTCAATGCGATGGATGTAAAAAAAATACTTTCGTTTGCGGCCTCTGCGGAAAAACTCTCCGAGCATCCTCTTTCAACAAGCATTTTGCTGGAGGCTGATAAACGAAAAGTCATATATTCGGCGCCTGATTCCTTTAAGGTTTTTCCCGGGAAAGGGATATTCGCCAAAGTTCACGGCAAGGATGTTCTCGTCGGAAATCGGAAACTTTTTCAAGACAATCAAATTGAATTTCGATCGGACGCCGACGAAGAGATTCTCCGGCTCGAGCAGAGCGCTAAAACCATTTTGATTGTTGCTGTTAATGGCGTAGTCGAAGGGGTGATTGCTGTCGCTGATATTTTAAAAAATGACGCGATTCAGGCAGTTAAACAGCTGCGTGAGCTCGGCATTAAGAAAATTGTGCTTCTTTCCGGGGATAATGAATCGGTTTCGCAAGAGATAGGTAGGCAGTTAGGTGTTGATGAGGTCAGGGCAAGCATGCTCCCTGAAGACAAGGTGCTCGCGGTAGAGGAGCTTAAAAAGAATTTTACCGTGGCCATGGTGGGCGATGGGATTAATGACGCGCCTGCTCTTTCCGCATCCAATGTCGCAATCGCCATGGGCTCAGGAACCGATGTGTCCATTGCTTCCGCCGATATCATATTAAAAACGAACGATGTCAGAAAAGTCGCAGAAACCCTGAGGCTCGGCAGACGAACTTTAAGTACAATTAAGGGAAATATCATCTTTTCAATGGCTTATAACGTTATCGGCATCGCTCTTTCAGCTACCGGTTTGTTCATTCCAGCTCTTGCAGTGATTTTCCAAGAAGCCGGATGTTTTTCCGTCATGCTGAACTCAGCCTTACTGATTCGTTTCAAGGAAAAGCCTCTTCTGTGACAGCTGCTTCTTGCCTCTTTAAAAAAAGTAGTGGGAAAATACGCCAATTCCTTTTTATTTAACTTTTTAGCTGGTTAAGCGCAGCGGTTACTGGTTTTTTGGATGTTACGTTTTTTATATATTACATGTAATTAGTTTTTTGATAAAATTATATATAAACAATTATTAATTAATTAAAACGGAGTGATTATTATGTCTGGTGAAGTGAAGAGTTGTTCTCTCTGTAATCAGCAAGTTTCGTCTAATACAAGAGTGACTGTTGAGCATGATGTTCAGCAGGGTAATACGGTAGAGAAAGTTCATCATGTTTTTTGTCGTAAATGTGCTGAAGAATCGATTGGATTATCATGTAAGTGTCCGATCGGTGGATGTCTGGGAACAATCCCTAATTGCGGCATTTGTTTAGACGTGGCGACGCTTGAAAATCCGTTAGAGAAGTCGGATCATCAACATCAATTTCATTCAATTTGTATGGATTCATTGATTCGCGAAGGGCGTTCGCTTACTTGCCCCCAATGTAGAGACCCCTTATCCATTCCTCAAGAACGAATGACGCGATGTAGAAGGCCCTTTTTAGAAATAAGGGTCGAGCTTAGAGAGGCGGCTATTGCCAATAATCGAGTCCGTGTCGAAGAATTATTAAAAACTTACGGTTTTATATCAGACGATCTAGGTGTTGTATTGTTCGATATCGTAGCTAATTTTCATCACGATCCACAAATGGTTCGATTATTATGGGATCATGGTGGGATATCGGAAAGATGGCGAGAAAGTGCAATTACAATGTGTAGGAATCGAGAAAGTTTAGAATTTTTATTGTCTAAAGGAACGATTTCATCTCGGGCCCGGGTGGAAGCGTTTAGACACGCAGCTCGGTGCGGTGATGGAGATCTTGTTGAACAGATAGCCCAGCTTGGGCCTGTTTCGCCAGAGATTTGTCAAGAAGAGATGGAGAATGCACAATTAGCCGATCATTTTGAAATGTATGAGCTGTTGGCCAATTTGAAACCTAATGGATCTTAGTATTGAGTCACATTCGGTATAATGGATGGGTTCGACCTTCGGTCGAATAAAATGTACAAAGTCGACTTAACAGGTCGAATGAATCAAGGCAGCGATCTTTTTGTTTCCTTTGTTAGATATTTGTCGATACAGGTCAATGGCTGCGGCCGTTTTCAAAATATGAACCTCCGCAACACCTTTGCTCTTTAAATACGTATTCAAAGAGGGATCGATCTTTAAAATGCCAGGTCCCGGATTTTCTTTCTTTCCCCCATGTCCTCTACCCTGGCTGAGAATCACGACATCAGGCAAAGGACGAATAGATAGGATAAAACGATCCAAATCGGCGACGCGGATTCCCGGTCGATGACTCATCGACGGTGCGCTCCAATCCCATCGCCATTCCTCAGCATCTCGGGGCGAAATGACAACATCTTTAAAATCGCGATTTTGACCATTGATTCGAAGAGAAATCTTTCCCCAATCATCGCTGACAATCTGGGGTTGAATATTCATCATTCGGCTATAAACCTGGGACACGGCCTTGGTTGAATCGGCATAGGGATTTTCTTGCAAATGACTGGGCTTTTTTAAGCCATTATCATTAAAGAAAAACGAATAAATAGATTGTATATTCATCGCTCAATTACCGATTTGGTTTGAGAATAAATTATAAACAAAACCGGATTTAAAATTAAATAACAAGATCCGCTTCGCTGGCAGGATCGCCTTCGGCGGCAGGATGAAAAGAGGGTGATGAACGCATCGCTTGCCTTGAGTCCCACTCCTTCATGGGTGGGTCAAGGCAAGCGATATGGTAACGCGGTAAGCGGCGATAGCCGCACCGCCTCCTTTCGGGGAGGAGATTGTTCATCTCTTTTATATTCTCAGGTTCGGAATGTCAATCCATGGAGGAGCTTTTTTTGTCCCCGTCTGATTGTTGTTTTTTCTTTACGTGTTAAAAATTTTTATTTACAGGGAAATTTTTTTCTGGCACAATTCGAATACGGGGGTTTGTAAATCATTTCCCTCAAACACACAACTGGAGGAGTATGAAAGGAACGATCGAATTCGATTTTCTTATTCGGAAATTAAGACAGTTTTTCCAGGACCAAAAAGGATTTATTGAAGTACCCGCGCAGTCGCGCCTATCGATTCTTGCCGCTTGCGAGCAGCCGCAGACGATTACGCAATACATGTTGGGTGGAGCCGTTTATCCGCTTCCTCAAACAGGGCAGATGTGGTTAGAGCACGAGATATTGCAAAACCCTAGATGGCCCGGCGTATTTTGCGTCACAACGAGCTATCGAGATGAGCCGAATCCTATTGAAGGAAGGCATCAGAGGATTTTCCCGATGTTTGAGTTTGAAGCAGCGGGGGATTTCAATGATTTGAGGCAACTGGAGGCAGATTTGCTCTCGCATCTCGGTTTTCCAAGACCAACTTCAATTACTTATCTTGAAGCGTGTGCCAAATATCAAACCCAAACAATTGAATCCGAACATGAGATCGCTTTGGCTCAAGAGTTTGGTCCATCGATCAGTTTGGAATATTTTCCTGAACATACGAATCCGTTTTGGAATATGAAATATGCCGGAAACGGGCTCTATCATAAAATTGATATTCTTCTCCATGGCATGGAGACAATAGGCTCCTCTCAAAGAGAAATCGATGCTGCGAGAATGCTCGACCAGTTTTATAAAATTGAAGATGGCGAATATTCCAAATTGCTGATATCGAAATTTGGCCGCGAACGCGTTCAAAAGGAACTTGATCATTATTTGAGTTTGCCGATGAGAAATCGATTTGGCGGCGGAATCGGATTGACGCGCCTTTCACGGGCAATGCAGATGGAAGGCTTGTTTGAGCCCTTGATCCGTGAATATCCGATGAATTTCGAGCCGGTTGCAATAGGAGCTCGATAGACCATCGGTTGATGCGATTTTTTTGCCAGTCAAAGGCAATTGAGGATCCTTTTTTTCATGGAGATGATGCCATGACCGTTATTCCTGATTGGTTTCCCGCCCGCCTCCCTATTTACGATATTCAAAAATCTTATGCTGATAATGCAGCAGATGGCCCTTTCTTTAATGATGCGATTCCTTCGCGTCCCGAGAAGGCTCGCTCAGTCGATTTTCTCGGCTTTTCTCTCAATTCCCCAATCGGAATTCCTGCAGGACCTCTTTTAAATTCGCGCTGGATTGCACTGGCAGCCCAGCTCGGCTTCGATCTTTTGACTTATAAAACGATTCGCAGTCTTCCTCATCCGGGCCATCCATTGCCGAATATGATCTTTGTTGAGCCTTGCGGTAATGGAACGGCCCGGTTTACCGATAAGCCGTTGGATCAATTCGATGCGCTGACTTTGACCAACTCCTTTGGAATGCCATCGCAATCGCGGGAGTTTTTATTGGAAGATATCGATCGCGCCTTATCTTCACTTGGCAAAGGCCAGGCGATGATCATTTCCATTGTCGGCACGCCGCATCTTGGGATCGATTTTGCTGATGATTTTATTAGAGCCGCTCTCATTGCTCGCGATGCGGGCGCATCTCTCATCGAAGCAAATTTTTCTTGTCCGAATGTCGCTCAAAGCGAAGGAATGCTCTATCTCAATCCTGGTGCAGTATATCAATTTGCCAACGCCATCGTTCGTGCGATTGATCCGATTCCTCTCATTTTGAAAGTAGGGGTTTTCCCTTCTCGAGAGCTCTTGCAAAAAGTGCTGAAATCAGCAGCGAAGGCAGGCGTGCGCGCTATTTGCGGGATTAATTCTGTCAGTATGCAGGTCCTGGATTCCAGAGGCCGCTCCGCTTTGGGCGAGGCGCGGCCGACAAGCGGGGTTTGCGGCGCGGCGATTCGCGATGCAGCGTTGCAATGGATAAGCGAGGCGGCATCGATCATTCGACAAGAAAAGATCGATCTAACTCTGCTGGGGTGCGGAGGCTTGATGCGACCTGAACATTTGAACGAGTGTTTAACTGCGGGGGCAACGATAGCCATGAGTGCGACCGCTATGATGTGGGATCCTTATCTCGCTCTTCGAACCCATTGGAGAAATGCGAATGAAAAATAATAAAGAAGTTGATCTTGCTTTACAGCTATTTGATATTGGTGCGATTCGTTTTGGCTCTTTTATTCTTAAAAGCGGCATTCAATCTCCAATATATTTAGATTTGCGGCTCACGGTCTCGTATCCTAAAATTCTCACGGCGATCGCTGAAGCTCTATATCATCCGATTCAATCGCTTTGCTTCGATTTGCTCTGCGGCGTTCCCTATACGGCGCTTCCTTTTGCGTCGGTGATTTCCATTCAACACGATATACCCATGGTTTTGCGTCGGAAGGAAAAAAAAGAGTATGGAACCGGTAAAATGATCGAGGGGGGTTTTGAGATCAACCAACGCTGTTTGATCATCGAAGATGTCATTACCTCCGGCGCGAGTATCGCTGAGACGGCGGATGCTTTGCTGAATGTCGGACTGATTGTCGAAGACGCTGTGGTGCTCGTCAACCGCATGCAGGGAGGAGTGCAATCGTTGCAAACGCGTAATATTAATGTTCATTCCATCTTCAATTTGATGCAAATCCTGCAGATTTTACTTTTTGAAAACAGAATTGATATACCGACCTTTGATCGTATCCAAACTTTCTTACTGGAGAATCAGACATGCTCCATTTGACTGATCGAGTTGAATTCGCTATCCATCCTTTGGCTAAACGAATCTTTTCGCTAATGGATGAAAAGCGCACCAATCTCGCTGTAGCCATCGATACGACTTCGCAAGCGGAGCTGCTCGCATTGGCGGACTTGCTCGGTCCTGAAATCTGCATTCTGAAAACTCATGTCGATATTCTCGAAGACTTCTCTTCCGATCTCGGTCCGGCATTGCGCGATTTGGCCCAGAAGCACCGGTTTTTGATTTTTGAGGATCGCAAGTTCGCGGACATTGGCCAAACGGTTTCTCTGCAATATGAAAAAGGGCTATATCACATCGCCGAGTGGGCTGATTTGATCAATGCGCACATTGTGCCTGGGCCGGGTCTGATCGAGGGATTGAAAAAAATCGGAAAACCTTTGGGACGCGGACTCATTTTGATTGCAGAGATGAGTTCGTTTGGTACATTGGCCAAAGGGTCGTATACAAAACATGCAATTGAGTTAGGCGAGAGCCATCGTGATTTTGTTCTCGGATTCATTGCATTGCGAAAGCTGAGCACCTGTCCCGGCATGATCCATTTTACGCCGGGCGTGAAACTTCAGCCAGGCCGAGATGCCCTTGGTCAGCGCTATCGCACAATTGAAGAAGTTCTAGGCGAAAATCAAAGCGATGTCATCATCGTGGGACGCGAAATCACTCACGCCCCCGATCCGCTTCAAATGGCTCAACTGATTCGAAAGCGAGCCTGGCAGTGTAAAATGTGTTATAATTGAGACTGCCGAAGCTCCTTGTTTTTGATCAGATTTTCTTGATAAATCCATCGTGCGATCGAATCAAGTGTAATTGCTGCTGCTGCGGGGTGTCTGAATGGATCGACGCCCTGTCCCACTAGATCGAATGAGAATGCGTCAGGAAGAAACGCTTTCACAACCGCGAATTGATAGCCGCAAAAGGGTTGGTCAGAGACAAACAGTGCTTTGCAGGGAGGGGGATTTGTTTGAAGCCATGCGATAATCGTATCGGCTGTATTGGGCCGTTGACGAACAGGTTCTTCACCTTTCATTGGAACGGCGATGAAGAGGGCGGGAAGGCAGCGCATGGAGTCGGGTAGATCGCTCTCCTCCCAAATGATACGGGCGGCTTGTGATTCATTCTGACAGCGTTCGATCATTCCATCGACGCGTTCATCGAGCGGTCGATCGCCGGTCAGCCAAACAACTTCTTTAAAACGAACCCCTTGATTCCAGAGCTTCTTCAGGTAATCCAGACGCATTTGCATCCTTGAGGTCGAAGCTCCGAGGATCAATGCTGAGTCATAGATGTCGCAATAGGGGAGCCAATCGGCAAACAATCCTTGTTGGTCAGCCCAATTCAAAACAAAAGTTCGCTGATCTTTCGTGAGCTCTTTCATTTCCCAGCGCTCTTGAGTCGGTTTGCGAAGCCAATGAGTTTGGGTGAAAGTGATGAGATCCTCTGACGCCGGCATGTCCATAGCTGATGCAAGTTGGTCGAGCGCGGCAGGGCATATGAAGCGGTTTTGGAGGGGAGCTGCCGATCCGATGCAGCATAAGCATAAGGAAAGAAGAATAAAGAATTTTTTCATTGAATCCTCTTTGAAGCATTGTAAGCTTAATCCATTCTAGGTAAAATCTCCGCCTAATTTTAATGAGCTGAGCATGTTTTTTATGGCGGTAACGATCTGTTTAATTGCATGTCATGGAGGTCCGGCTGACCATTTTGCCGTCTTTGCAAATGAGTTGGAGAAAAAAGGTTGCCAGGTGCAAATTTTTGCATCAGGTCCTGCGATCAAAAAGTTTCAAGATTACAAAATCAATGGAGTGATTTCCTTTGATTCGGATCATTTATTGTCTGAAGAGGACGCGGCTGAGCAAATTGCTAAAAAGTGCGCGGCGGCCTCTGTGGCGATTACCGACGTGGGACATGTGTTTGATATCGCTTTGCAAAAGGCTCTTTCTCGGCATGCTCCGAATGTTTTGCGTTTGGCTTATTACGATAACCCGGAATCATATGTCCCCGGTGGCTATTCCGCTGTTGCCGCAAAAGTCATGCTTGCAGCCGATAGAGTCTTGTTTGCAAATGCCAATCTAGCCGGCGCGCTTATTTATGAAGCGCAAGATAAAACCGTCGACATCGATTTTAAAAAGCGTTTTGGGGTGGGTTATTATCCGCTGAATCAGGCAGAAAAAATTGCCAAGAGACGCCAAAGCGAGCATCAAATCATTCGATCTCGAATATTTGCTCAATATCGTTTGGAAGATCGCGGTCAAAAATTGCTGGTTTATTCCGGTGGTAATAATGAGGAGTATTTTACTAAGGCTTTTCCTGCGTTTCTTCGGTTTTTATCTGCTGTTAGCCAAAAAAATGATCTCTCAAACTATGTGTTCCTATTGCAGCAGCATCCGGGCGCCAAGAAAGATAATATCGATGGGCGGCTTTTCGAGGATTGGGTGAGGCTGAATCAGGGGGCTGCAGCTCCTCGATTGTTGGTTTCTCATGAATCGAGCGAGGATGTACAAGTAGCTGCTGACGCTATGTTCTACTATCAGACCAGTATGGGGCCTCAGTTCGTTTTGGCGGGGATCCCCACTATCCAAGTGGGGCATAATCGTTATGAAGATATTCTTGTCAAAAATCATTTATGCGCAACTGCAACGAATGAGGATGAATTGTTAGTAGCCTTGAAGGGGCTGCGAGAGGGCTCTGGTGAGGAGTCATCGTTTGAGGCCATCGCGAAAGGGCTGGGGCTTTATGCCAATTGGTTGGCTCGGCTTGAGCAATTCGTTTTGCGGTCATGACGTCCATGTTCGTGTTGTTAAGAAAGTGATAAGACTGTTTTTTCTATCATCCGTGATTGCATCCATTTATCAATCCATAAGTAATTCCACATCTCGTTAGCTCTGCCCACATTTCTGTAGATTCGGTGAGGGTTTTATAAAGAGCTTGTAAATAAAAATTTATTTATATATATTCCAAAATCAGGGGCAAAGGAGATAAAAGTGACTACTATACAAATACCAACAGGGAACCTAACGCTCAATCGTTTAGATAATTGTACCTGGTCTTTTCAACGATGTTTAGATTCATCGATTCAGGACAAAAAAACGATTAAAGAAGAAATTCATGAGGTGCGAGTACAGACACCGATTTTTTCGACGCCGGGACATGCCTATGAGTTGGCTTTGACTGTGGCAAATGTTCTGCAGTCGAATGAGATTTTTGCGCAGGTACATAAAAATGGCAGCTTGCTCCTGGAGATTCAGCGGCCGAAAGGATTTTTAAAGGGTCGATGGCTATTGAAACGTGAATCAAGCCAAAAGTTCGTAGACAAATATTTTCAGTGGATTCCTTTTATTAAAATGTATCCTTCTCATCATTTTGTTGTGGTTGAAGTCAAACGTCCTGAAAAAGGACCTCAGCCTTCCTTAATCTGTAGAGTTAAGGATTTTGTGATCGCACGACATCCATTGAAAATTGAGGGGATTACGACCAAATCGCCGATTGAGTTTCCCTCTACAGACTGGGAAAGCTTTTCAGAGCGTTTGAAAAAAAAATTGTTCAGCGATCCATTTACTCAATTGGCGACGCAAGCTCTTCAAACAGTCGAAACGGATTTTGTATCAGAGCGCGACATTCAGGGCAGTTGCCGCCTCGCTCTGAACAAGGAGGGGCAGCTTCGCGTTACGCTTATTTCGTTGAATGACGATCCTCTTGAAAATCAGCGAACTGTACGAAGATATCGCGATTTTGTTTTGAAAGAATTTGGACCTGACCATGTCGAATATACGCAATTCGCCTATGGTTTTAATTTTAATGACATGATCAAAAAAGCACTTCCGTTGCTTCCCGATCATGTATTTAAGATGAATGTCGGCGTCAATAACGTTGAGATGAGGCATATCGAAGATCTCTTTAAAAAGCTGCATTTGCTTCGTCTCGATCTTACTGCCCATCCCTCCAAAAATACGCTCGAAGAGATTCTGAACTATTATCATAGTGCGGATGCACCCGTCCATCTGTGTATGCGCGAAATCCGTGGATTACTTGCAGCCGGAAAAGGGGAGATCACGAATGAATCGAGCTTGAAAGCCTTTTTGGATCGATTAATCGGAAATGTAATTCCGGATCATTTACCCCACCTGATGCCCGAGCAATTCAATGCATTAGTGGATATGATTTGGCTTGCTCCTGAAGATTTAGAGCGCGCATTGACGGGTCGGCAGATTCGGCATCTCGCGATCTGCGGTTATAAAACGATGGGAAGTCCCAATCAGTTTGATTCAGCGCGCGACCAAGCCGAGCTTTTACAACTCTTTCCTGATTTACAAAAGTGCGATGATTGGGACAATTTTTATGAGCTCCTCGCTCATGTCGCCGTTAAAAAGAATCTCTATCGAAAGTATCTTGGAGAAAATAGTGATCCAATTTGGCGAGCCGGATTGATCATTCCCGCTCCTCAGACAAAAGAAAAAAAGAATCGTTGGTACTGTGTGAGCAAAGTCAATGATGATGGCGAGGGAAATCTCAGTTATATTTTACTTCCCGCAGCCAAAGGATTTCGTCTTGATAATCGTTCATTGCCGATGATTCATCTTTATCGAAGTACGAATTCAAATCGAAATGCGATTGATTCGGTGGGTTCTATTGAAAATGATCTCAATCCCCGAGGAGCACCCGGTTCGCTAGGTGAAGCCATTCCTCAAAATGCCAAGGGCGGATTTTTCTTTAATCGCACGATTCCTTTATGGGTCGCTCAGTTGATATATGGAGTGAACCAAAAGCCGGAAGACGCCATTCATTCTTATCGCGAAGCTCTTGTTGAACTTGAGCAATATTTGAAGGATTGCAAGTCGATTGACGATGACAAACTGGATAAAGCCAATGAACTGCAATCTTCGGAAAACGCGGATGAAATGCGTTCGTTTTTGATCGCACAAGCAGAAATTTTACGGGAGCTTCCAAAATACAAAAGAGCGCAGGACCTTGTTTTTATTGGACACAGTTTAGGCGGCGCTTTGGCGCAATATGGCGTTCATTATTTTGGTCCTGGGGTTCAAAGGATTCCTTGTCCGGGATATCATTTCATTTGCCGCGCGTATAATGGTCCCGCCACCAATGCAAGTGTGGATCGGGAATTCATGGCATTCGGTCGTAAGTATCGAGACCTGATCAAAGGATTGGGACAGCGTTGGCAAATTTTTCATCAATTTGAATATGGAGATTTTGTTCCCGAGGCAGGGGAAAATCATCTGGGAACCGATAAGTATAATTCCGCGAAGGATCAGGAATGGCTTGATATCAAAATTCAAATCTTTCGTCCTATGGAAGTTGCGCATGCTCTTCCGATTACAACTTGTCCGACCCATGGACGCCGCATAGGCCAGGCTACGCCGAATGAGGATTTTCGTCTGAACACGCTTACACCCGCTAAATTATTCGAATATGACCATTCCTGGTTTTTGTCGAGATATCTGCAGAAGACTTTTGGCTATCGTATTATGGTCAGTCCTCGCATTACGGAAATTATGCGGCGCTCGATTGGGGTTTTTGGTGTTCCTATGTTGCATTTCGGAGCGAAGATTCACACCGTGATCCATCCGGAGAGCGTAAAGCGCGATCACCGCGGAATATTTAGTTGTGAATATAGGGCAGCGCCCCTGCAGCCGCAATATTGGGTGGGATTGCAAAAAAAATTAGGGGAGGGTGTAAAGGTTAATGGTTAATTCGTTGTTGATCCCTTGGTGCACAAGGGATCAAATTCTTCTTAATTTTTTGGATATCCTACAGTCTGGGCTAATATTATTTTTTGATCCGGCCGCAACTTCATCGCTAATGCTAAAACCGGTTTATCAATCCACCCGCGTACAACCGTTGATAATCCCGCAAAAGCGCAATATAAATAGACATTTTCACTTATGAATCCCGTATCAATGTTTGCATAATCGTTTGCATCGCTTCCTGTTTTGCCTGTTTTGGAAAAATCGGCCACATAGATTAGATTGAGAGGCGCTTCATTGACAAATGGTTGGAAGCCTGTTAAGGCTCTCATATCTTCTTCTGCAATAGGTTCCAATATGTTTTGCTTTGCATCAAATAAATAGAGGCCGTCAGCTTTGGCAAGATAGATATCAATTTCCTGGGTATTCATCGCCGAAGGAGCCGTCTTATGATCTGAATCCGACCGATTTATTCCATTGGCTGCCCAAAGAAGATTGGAAAGTATTTGCAAGGGCAGTTCTTTAGAACTAAATTCACGCGAGCTTTTTCTTTCTTTAAAGACTTGGAATACTGATCGATCTCCTTCAAAATTAGGAGGCAAAAGCTTGCATGGTTTGGAATTCATGTGTGGGTGTTTATTCATAAATTTTTCCAGGTTTTAGAAAATATTTTACATGTTTGATATTGCAAAGTCCAATAGCTCATTGAGGAAACCCCATTCTGCTTAATGAAAATGCAATAGAATCATTAGGTGAAAAAGATAGAAAAGAGTTTGTGGTTTTGCTAAGTTCTTTCCCCTTTCAGAAAAAAACCAATTAAATCGTAGGTGGATTTTGTGTTAACTGACATTTTTTGAGGTATACTGCTGTCGGCCTGAAGCTTTAATTTTTGAGCGCAAAAGATGTCGATGAAAAATCAAATGTTCAGGCCAATAGCAGTATAAAAGTGCGGAGCGAATTCTGTTCCCTTCCTTAATGCCTTTTGACATGAACGGCCATAATTCAGTGTGTATTGATGTGGCTAATTATATAAGTTATTAATTTTGGTTTTTATTGTTTTGTTTTGGGTTGAATAGAAAGATAGAGATAGGCAATATGGTCGCACTTTTATAGAAAATGCAACAAGTGCTTGTTGCTTTATTGAATTTAAATTTTATTTTACAAAATGAGGAAAAATGAATTCTGTTTCATCGTTTTTTGATCCTGTACAACGTCAGTTTTCAGCGGTTTTGGATGAGGAATTTTGGACCAAGGGGAAGGTGATTACAGTGTCAGCAGTCATTGGAGTCTTGGGCGCTTTTATGGCTTATCGATTATGTGGAGGTTTCTTTAACGCAGTTCCTTTCGTTCCAAAAATTCCACATACCCCGATTGATCCTAATTTAGTGAAAAATTTGGCACATAAAACTTGTGAAAATTTCTCAGCAGTTCAAAATTTCTTTTCGAATGGTACATGTCCTGCTGTGGCAAAGACCACTTCTCTCTGTGAAGGTTTCTTTAACGCAGTTCCTTGCGTTCCAGAAATTACATATACCCCAATTGGTACTAAATTAATGCAAAATTTGTCACATAATTTTTGTGAAAATTTTTCAGCATTAAGTCTTGGGGTTCCACCGGGGCTTCCGATATTCCGCGATTACTATATGCGGAACTCGTTAACTACAGTCGTCGGAAATCCAAGCGCATTGCAGCCTGCTGGCCTATCGCTTGAAGAGGGATTGGAAATAGCAGGAACTGTTGTAAAAACAACAGCTGAAGGTGGCGCTGTTGTGGCTTTGGAAGGGTTGAAAATGGTCGGAACTGCTGTAAAAACAAGCTTCTCTTGGACTGGGAAAGCACTCAATTTCTTTTTATTAAAAAATCAAGAATTGACTATTTTTGGTGGAGCTATTGCATACGCTGCAAGCCTAATCTTTCGTGGAATGCGAGCGGGGCGTGTTTAGATAAGCGCGGGGAAACTCCCCGTTTTTATAACTCGTTAATATGTAAAATATTAACGAGTTAATCTCAGATGACTTTTTTGAAAAAATCTTATGTAAACGGTCTGAAAGCGAATTTTTCGGATCTTCCTTTGTCAGAAGAACCTGAATTTTTTCTGTATTGTAATAAAATATTTAATAATCCAATACAGAATTAAGACGGGGTTCATATGAAAAAATTTTTGGCTCTATTTTTATTGTGCTTGGGATCTACGGCCTTAATAGCTCAGTATGAAGAGCATAAATCGCCTGAACAGATCGAGCAGGAATTGCAAAGCGCGGAAGCGCAGTTTCAGCGGGCCAAAAAGATGTTCAACCCTTGGTATACAGGTCCTCTTCAGACGCCGGGGGCGTCGATGATGCCGCCGGGGAGTGGCAACATTCAACCCTATTTGTATGTCTTCGATAACTACGCTAAGTTTGATTCAGAGCGAAAATCCCATAAATTATCCAGCCATCTCATCTCAGTTAATCCTACGGTAGGGGTTCAATTTGGAATGACTCCATCGACGGATATTCAGTTGTCGAACGTGCAAGGATTTGGAAATTGGCAAAATGGCCACAGCGGCGGCGGATTTGGAGATCTGAATTTGCAGCTAGGGTTTTTGATCAATAAAGAAAGCCGTTATGCTCCGGCGATGAAGTTTGTCATCAAGGAGGTTTTCCCGACAGGAGCATATCAACATTTGAATTCAAATGGACTTAATCTGGGTGCAACGGGCGCCGGCTCCTATCAGTCGCAATTTACGTTTGCGATGTCGAAGGTGATGTTCTGGGATTATTTACACCCGGTTAATGCTCGACTTGCTTTCAGCTATGTTCTTCCTACAAGTGTTTCGGTCAGGGGATTCAATAACTACGGCGGAGGCTTTGGAACTCATGCAAAAGTACATCCCGGCAATACGTTTAATGTTGATGCGTCGATCGAGATTAGTTTGACACAGCGATGGGTGTTGGCGACGGACTTCCTTTACACCGCAACAAACCGTACTCGATATTCAGGTTTTCCCGGAACCACAGAGAGTGGAGGCAGCGAGCTGGCATCGATCGGAGGCGGATATAACGACAATTTAAGCCTCGCTCCGGCCATCGAATATAATTGGAGCCCCAACTTAGGAATATTGGGCGGGGTGTGGTTTTCGGTCTATGGACGCAATAGCAATAATTTTGTTTGCGGCGTTATTAGTTTTGCGTGGACCTACAAGGTTAATTAAATATAGACAGGAGTTTTATGCGAAACGTAGAAGGACCGAATGAGGGAGCTTCATCTCCTATTTCTCCACGGGACAAAATTTTGTATGAGCAAGAATATCGACGCGGCGTGGAGCTGTTTCAGCGCGCATTGAGTGAATATGATAAAGCTGACGAGATTCACAAAAAGGATGCGTTTCGCGAAGTGATGGACCGCGCCATGCAAGTACTGAATGAAACGGCGCGGGAATTGAAACGGTCGGATTTGATGGATCAAAACCAAAAGATTGCTCAATCTTATCAAGGACTGCAAGATAAGGAAATCGACCCTTCGCAGCTCGCCCAAAAATTGAAAGAGGCTAAAAAAACAGTTTAAGAACCCATTTAATTAAAAAAGCCTTTTAACTTTTCAAGAAAACTTTTTTGGTTGGGATGGTTTTGCGGCGTTTCGAGCTCTTGAAATGAGCGCAGCAAATCTTTTTGTTTGTCGCTGAGACGAACCGGCGTTTCGACGCTGATCTTGAGTAGCAGATCGCCGTGGCCATTGCCATGGACATTTGGAATGCCTTTACCGCTTACGCGCAATACCTTTCCACTTTGCGTTCCTTCAGGAATAATGATTCGAACCGTCTCTCCAAGCGGGGTAGGCATGTCTTTTCGGCAACCCAAAGCGCTTTCAATGAATGAAACAGGAACCTCGAGTACGACATCGTCGCCCTGTCTTTGAAATGCGGGATGTGGCTCCACAGTGATTGCAATAAATAGATCGCCTGAAGGTCCGCCTGCAAGGCCGGCTTCACCATATCCATTCATTTTCATACTCATGCCGGAATCAACTCCGGGAGGTATCCGAACGGTGATGTTTTGTCTTTCTTTTACGCGGCCTTCTCCGCCGCATGTTTTACAGGGATCGGTGATTTGTTGGCCAGCCCCGTGGCAATGCGGGCAAGCGGCTACCATGCTGAAAAAGCCTCGATTTTGGAATACCTGTCCCTTGCCTTGACAAGTAGGGCAGGTCTTGATGCCATTTTTTGATTTGGCTCCGCTTCCGTTGCAGCTTTTGCAGGGAACCAGGTTCAAAATGGTAATGTCTTTGTTTAGCCCGCGGGCAGCTTCTTCGAAACGAATGGTGAGACTGATCTGCTTGCTGGCACCGCGGCGAGCGTTGCCTGCTTCTTCGGGATTTCCGCCAAAAAAGGATCCAAAAACATCCCCTTGTCCGCCAAAAGCTCCCATAAAGGTCCGCAGAGCTTCTTCCATCGAGGAAAAACCTCCGCCCGGAAAGCCTCCTCCGCCCATTCCGGCCCCTTTAAGCCCCTCTTCGCCATATTGATCATAGATTCGGCGTCGATTTTCATCTCCGAGGACTTCGTAGGCTTCAGATACTTCTTTGAATTGTGCCTCTGCTTTTGCGTCGCCGGGGTGGCGGTCGGGATGGCATTCGAGCGCTTTTTTGCGGTAGGCTTTTTTAATCTCCGCTACTGAAACATCGCGGGGAATTCCAAGGGTTGCGTAGTAGTCTTTCATAAGTCCAAATTAAATTAACGGGTATTTATGTCATCGCTTGCATGGCAACAAGAACCTATAAGCCAGCTAGCTTATTATTAATATAATAAAACCAAACTATTAATTCAATCAATAATTAGCAAACAAGCGTTTTGAGTGCTAATAATTTTTATAAAAATTGACTTATAAAATTCTGATATTTAGAAATTTATATAAGTTGCTCAGCAAATCTAATCTAATAACCGCGGCGCAGGGCGATTTTGATGCGCTTGGTTGCCGCTTTCGATTTAGCACGGCTCTTGACAGAGGGCTTGTCATAAAAACGGTGCGCTTTAGCGACTTTCATGATTCCTTCTTTATCAAGTTTTTTCTTTAAAGCACGCAGGGCTTTATCGATTGGCTCGCCGATTCTGACTTTTACGCTGGGCATTTACTACCTTTGTTTTGCGGTTATCATAATTTTGGATACCTTGCCCTTTAGGGATCGGTCCATTTCGTAAGTTGCCTACTATCTTAGATTATTCAAGGGCTTTCCTTCAAGAATGGGTAAAAGAGCTGGACCTCTTCTTGTTCGCAATGAACTTCCGGTTTGTTTTTTCTAGCTTCTTTAGTAAGTGTTGATGTTGTTGTATGTAAATGAGATGCGATCATTTGAGTCTTGAGAAAAACCTTTTTATTTTTTCTTAGGAAAGGTAGGCGAGGGGGAGGGGAGCCAAAGGGCTTTGCGCCCGGCATGAAGCCCTTTCGCAGCAATCGGATGATAAAAATGAGGCGTTGGGGTGAACATCTAAAATCGGGCGTGCGATGCTTAATCTCTTCTGAATATCCGCAGGATGAGGAGAAACAAGCAATTCATTATCAGAAAGCTCAAGGGCGGATTTAAGCAGGAAGGGCTCGTTAAATTGAACTTCATCGTTTGTCTTTTGCCCTCTCAGGCAATAGCAGCCTCCCATTCGGGCATCGATAAGAACAGCAAAATGGCCTGGTTGAGAAGGAAGAAATGCCTGCAAACTACAAAAACGGAGCAGGGGGATCTGCCAACCAAAGGCGAGGGCTTTAGCCATCGCGACCCCAACGCGTATTCCCGTATAAGATCCCGGTCCTGTGCCAATGGCTATGAAGTTCGCTCGAAAAGATGGGTGTTGGTCGAATAGTTCTTGAATCTTGAGTCCAAGAGATTTTGAAAGGCCTTCGCCCCCATCCATTGGTAAAAAAGCAATCGGGTTCCCTAATTGAGCGAGAATTAAATAGGAGCGATTGCAGCTTGTATCAATAATTAGTCCTTGCATAGCCGAATATTATATGATTAACAGATGCTTTTTTTCTACAATTAATAAGCGTTGTTGCATAAATAGCACCACAGAGACCGAAACCACAGAGAAAAAACCATCGATCCAGTTCACCAACATGGGTAATAGTTTTATTGCTACTTCCATAATATGTCATCCCTCGCATGAAAATATAAATCTTTCTCTGTGGTTTCGATCTCTGTGGTGCTACCTGCGTTCGGTATAAAATCGATCGAAATTGTGTACCGGGATTGCGCCATTATGATTGGGATGATAAAGTAACTTGCTTTTTGAATCGCTGCGATTTAATACCACTATTGTAGACCAACATAATAGGGTCCTCCCTATTTTTGAAAAAAGATGGATATGGACGACGAAAAAATAATCCCGAAAAATCAGTCTGACGAAACACTGCCGGAAGAAAATACGACATCAAAGAAAGAAGCTGCTTTATCTGTTCTGCCTTATCCGGATACGCTTTATCTTTTACCGTTGAACCGCCGTCCTTTTTTTCCTGGCATGGCGGCACCTGTCGTCATTGAGCCTGGGCCTTATTACGAGGTCCTCAAAATCGTTGCTAAAACGGATCACAAATGTTTGGGTCTTTTCTTAACGAAAAAAGAAGATGATAACATTTACAAGCTCGGACTCGACGATTTGCACAAGGTGGGTATTGTCGCTCGGATTTTGCGCATTATTCCAATTGAGCAAGGCGGCGCACAGGTCGTGCTTAACATGGAAAAACGCGTTGTTATTGAAAAGGCGATTAAAAATAAATATCTTTGCGCTTCAGTCAAATATCACGAAGATACCTCATTGGAACATCTGTCGCGCGAATTGAAAGCCTATTCGATCAGCATCATTACGACGATTAAAGAGTTGTTGAAACTCAATCCTTTATTTAAAGAAGAGCTTCAAATTTTCTTGAGCCACTCGGATTTCACCGAACCCGGCCGCTTGGCTGACTTTGCGGTGGCTCTGACTACTGCGAGTCGAGATGAGCTGCAAGAGGTTCTCGAGACATTTGACATTCAGGATCGTATCGACAAAGCGCTCCTCCTGTTGAAAAAAGAGCTCGACATCAGCAAGCTGCAGAGCTCGATCAATCAGAGAATTGAAGCGACGATATCCAAGACGCAGCGCGAATTTTTCCTTAGAGAACAGCTCAAAGCGATTAAAAAAGAGCTGGGAATGGAAAAAGATGATAAGACGGTCGACTCTGAGAAGTTCGAGGAGCGGATAAAAAACCGCACCATTCCAGAGCCTGTGATGCGCGTCATTCGCGAAGAGATGGACAAACTCTCCGCTTTAGAGGTTCAGTCGGCTGAATATGGCGTATGCCGCAATTATCTCGATTGGCTAACGATCGTTCCGTGGGGTAACTACAGCAAAGAGACCCACGATTTGAAAAAAGCGGAAAAGATCCTTGAGCAGGATCACTATGGCCTGAAGGATATCAAGGAACGAATTCTTGAATTCATTGGCGTGGGCAAGCTCACGGGCGGCGTGAAAGGAAGCATCATCTGTCTCGTCGGCCCTCCGGGGGTCGGTAAAACGAGTATTGGTAAGAGCGTGGCTCGTGCCTTAAACCGTAAATTCTATCGTTTTTCCGTGGGTGGAATGCGCGATGAGGCGGAGATCAAAGGTCATCGCCGCACTTATATCGGCGCCATGCCGGGCAAATTGATTCAGGCTCTCAAATATTCCCAGACGATGAACCCTGTGATCATGCTTGATGAAGTGGATAAAATGGGCTCTAGTTATCAGGGTGATCCGGCATCCGCTTTACTCGAAGTGCTCGATCCGGAACAAAACCGTGAGTTTCTCGATCATTATCTCGATGTTCCCTGCGACCTCTCTAATGTATTGTTTATCGTGACAGCGAACATACTCGATACGATTCCGGAGCCTCTCAAAGACCGAATGGAAATGATGCGTCTTTCGGGTTATATTCAGGCGGAGAAGATTGAAATCGCCAGGAAATATCTTGTGCCGCGCAATCGCAAGAAAATGGGACTCAAAGCAAGCGATCTGAATTTCACCAAAGGGGCGCTCGCGCAAATTATCAATGGCTACGCTCGCGAAGCCGGGGTGCGTTCATTGGAAAACAATATCAAGAAAATCATGCGCAAAGTGGCTGTGAAATTCGCGCGATTGGAAGATAGTAAAGGCAAAGGCAAACGGCGCCACAAAACATTGGTTACAGAGAAAAACCTTTCTGAATATCTCGGTAAACCGATTTTTACGTCCGATCGCTATTATAAACAAAATCCGATCGGGGTTTGCACGGGACTTGCCTGGACATCGCTCGGCGGCGCGACTCTCTATGTCGAGGCGATTGAATACCCCGCAGAAAAGATTGAAATGAAACTGACAGGCCAGGCGGGCGACGTGATGAAGGAATCGGCGCAGATTGCCTGGAGTTATTTACATGGCCGTTCCAACGATTATGCCCCGGGGATTCCTTTCTTTGAGAAAAAGCAGGTTCACATTCACATTCCCGAGGGGGCGACCCCCAAAGATGGTCCGTCTGCCGGTATTACGATGGTGACGTCTCTACTCTCGCTTTTGTTGAAACAACCGGTGAGAGAAAATTTGGGGATGACAGGCGAATTGACATTGACCGGACGGATTTTGCCCATTGGCGGATTGAAAGAAAAGCTGATCGCCGCGCGCCGCTCGAAGGTCAATGTACTGATTTTTCCAAAAGAAAATTTACGCGACTATGATGAGCTCCCGGAATATTTGAAAAAGGGGCTTGAAGTTCATTTTGTCGAATATTACGACGATGTATTTCGTATTGCATTTCCAGAGATGGTTCATGGCAAATCCACCTTACCTGTTAAAAAAGCTCATCGAACCGCAGCAACTTGAGCAAAAATGCGCTGACCTGCGCGCTCGCCATCTGACGATTGCGACGCTCAATGGCTCATTTGATCTTTTGCATGCGGGTCATTTGTATATTATCCATCAAGCCTCATTGCAGGCTGATCGGTTGATTGTCGCTTTGAACTCCGATTCATCCATTCAACGATACAAAAGCAGTCAACGGCCTATTGTTTCCTTGCAATATCGCCTTGAGATGATCTCTGCCCTTGAATTCGTCGATTACGTTACCTGGTTTGATGAAACGGATCCATGTGCGATCATCGAGAAAATGAAGCCGGATGTTCATGTCAATGGGAACGAATATGGAGAAAATTGTATTGAAGCGTCTATTGTAAAGGCATGCGGCGCTCGTCTGCATTTGGTCGATCGGATTCCCTCACTTGCGACAAGCTCCATAATTGAGAAGATCAAACAATGCGGGTAATTGGCACGCTCTTCAATGAGGCAACGGCAGAGAGGTTCTCTAACTTCTTGAACTATCGCGGAATCGAGAATCGCAGTGAATCCGTTCTGGATGCTCCAACAGGGCAAACCGTTTTTCAGATTTGGGTTTCCGATGAAGACCGTATCGATGAAGCAAACGAATTATTAAAGCGTTTTGAAACCAATCCCTTTGATCCTCTTTTTGATGCTCCGATCCGCCAAGAGCATATCGAAGAAGCTGTTGAAGAAAAGCCGGAGAAAAAAAAGTTCTTTTCCATTGCGACTAGTTTTTTCCTAGGTCTTTGCGTTTTCGTCTATCTTCTCAATCTGGTTCAGGAAATTCCTATGCGCAGCTACAAGCTGTCCGAGCAGGAATTTCTCATGACGCCGATCCGAAAAGCTTTTCTTTTTGATCTTCCCGGCATTGTGCAGAAAATCGCTTCTTTTTTTGAAGAACATCAAATTAAGGCCGATCAGAAGAGTGAAGATTTAAGCCCTGATGTGCGTGCTGAGCTCGATTCCTTAATGAAGGCCCCCTACTGGCGCGGCTTATATGACTGGATCTTATTGAAAATCAAAATCGGAGATCCTTCGATCGCAGAAGGACCGATGTTCATTAAAATCCAAGAAGGACAAGTCTGGCGCTTTTTTTCACCATGCTTTTTGCATCGGGATCTGGTGCATATTTTATTTAATATGATCTGGCTGTGGGTTTTAGGGCGGCCTATCGAGAAGCGGATCGGGGGGTGGCGCACGATTGTACTGACCTTGGTCGTGGCCGTTGTTTCGAACACGGTGCAATATCTCATGAGCGGGCCCTTTTTTATTGGTTACTCCGGTGTAGTGATGGGTTTGGCGGGCTTTATTTGGATGCGAGAGCGCATCGCTCCGTGGGAAGGTTATCCGCTGCAAAGGGCGACGATTCTCTTTCTCGCATTCTTTGTTCTCTCGATGTTCGTATTGCAGATGATATCTTTGATCGTGCAGCTCACAACGAATCTACCTTTTATTTTAAATATCGCTAATAGCGCTCACATTGTCGGTGCTCTCGTTGGTGCTTTATTAGGGCGGTTTTCCTATTTTGCCTGGAGGGTGAAATGAGTGTGCGCGATATCATTATTCTTGGCTGCTCCAGCCAACAGCCCACTCGTTTTCGCAATCACGGCGCCTATCTGGTTCGTTGGAATGATGAGGGCTTATTATTCGACCCGGGCGAGGGGACGCAGCGACAGTTTATCTACGCCGAGATTGCTCCAACGGTAGTTAGCCGCATATTTATCAGCCATTTTCATGGCGATCATTGCCTGGGGGTCGGTTCCATGCTCATGCGTCTGAATCTCGATAAGGTGACGCAACCTATTCATTGTTATTATCCGGCGAGCGGTAAAAAAAATTTCGATCGACTGCGATATGGCTGCGTTTATCGCGAAAATATCACGGTGGTGGAGCATCCGGTCAAACAGGCGGGGCTTGTCGAGGATGATGGCAAATTCAAAATTGAAGCAGTTTTTCTTGAGCATGGCATTGAAAATATTGGGTGGCGTGTTACAGAGCCCGATATGATTAAGTTTCATAAAGAGGAGTTGAAGCAATTCGGTATCGATGGTCCTCTCGTTCGTAAACTCGAGCAGGACAAAAAAATCAAAGTCGATGGCCGTTGGGTATCTCTCGAAGAGGTGAGCCATGTGCGGGCCGGCGATTCTCTGGCTTACGTCGTCGATACGCGTTTTTGTAAACAAGCCGTGGAGATCGCGCGGGGCGCTAAAGTGCTCATTTGCGAGAGCACCTATTTGGAAGAAGATCGGGACAAGGCCGAAGAATATATGCACATGACAGCAAAGCAGGCCGCCCAATTGGCTAAAGATGCCGGGGTACAGCAGCTCATTATTACTCACTTTTCGGCGCGCTATCGCGATCTTGAAGAGCTGGGCCGAGAAGCTCGTGAAGTGTTTCCCAATACACTCGTTGCAGAAGATCTAAAACGCTTTCCTTTCCCTCGGTAGAGGATATACGCCTTTCAATTTAATCCGAATGGGTACGATTGAACTGGAAGGAGTATATATTGAACGTGACTCAAAAATCGGATTTTCGGTTGTGCCAAAGCCTTAAGATTCATTCATGACTTATTCAGTATTTCCTTAAGCTTTGTCGACGCAGACCGCTTCGGATCGTCCTTGGTCCGGTTCTGACACCTTTTAACCCTCGTTCAGATGGTGGTTTGACATGTTGCTGCTGCAACCGCTTTGTTCTTGAAACAACCTCACTCTGAGGCGATCCACTCATCAAAACAGCGGCATACGAACGCTTTTTAGGCAATGTTTGTTGAGGAGGCAATGGTTTGATAATTGCGGGAGGGGGCGAGGAAATAACCGGCTCATGGCCTGGCGCTAGCTCAGAGTCAACCTTCATCTGTGTTGGCGCCACAATGACTGAAGGTTCTGGAGGTTTGAGAGCAACTTCTTGTTTTTTAGCCTCAGAAACAACATTCCTTGGAACAAATCGACTTTTAACAACGGCTGCATAAGATGGCTTTTTTTCTGTCATTTTTTGAGATGTCGGGCCAATAGTCGGAGAAAGCGGGATCATGGGACTTGATGAACCGGGAGACAGCTGATCGTCCAGGCGTAATTGAGGAGAGCCAACAAGTAATGAAGGGAGAGATGAGGTTTTTGCAACATATCGCGGCTGAGAAGGTATAGAACAGGAGGCTGGTGGATTAGCTCGATCCGGCCTAAGCTGTGCAGGAAAAAGATGTAAAACATTCTCCCTGGTAGCATGTTCCATTTTATCTAGAAATGCAGGATAAGAAAGGGGTTGAAATGACGAACCGGGCGTTAATGCAATTTGTTGGCGGCCATCCAAAGACTCGAAAGTCTCGACTTCATATCCCTGAAACAAGAGAATTAAAAGCTCTCTACCCGCAGTTTGAGGCTGGTTTTCAAATTCGCTCCACAATTCTTCCATTCTAGGATAGCGTCCATCACAAGTATAAAAATAAAATTTTTTTCTAGCGTGAGAGGCACCTAATATAAACATATCATTAACAAACTGGTTCCAGCAGGGTTCCTTGATCTGCACACCTTCCGTGAGCATGATGTCAATTATTTTTCTTTTTTCTTTGTTTGTAAGACCTTCATCTGTTTTTGTTTCCAGTTCGAATTTTTGTTCATATGATTTTCGATTCTGATTTTTTAATGATTGTAGCAATGTTTTTCTAACATTGGTTAACAGATCTCGATTTGATTGGGTATGATAGGATGGATCAGAACTCGTCGATAAAATACAACAATTCGCGAGTAATGATGGATTATCACGCATTCCGGTTTTTGATTTGCCTAATAGGATAAAATCAAAAATTCTTCGAGATTTTCCATTTTTATAAGCAAAAAGTCCCTGTCGTTGCACAGATGCAGGATCTCGAGACTTCAATTCAGGATAGCGCCTTTCGATAGAAAGCCAATTAGGTTGGATATCTCGTCTTAACAAACTATAATTAAAACCAACTGATAAATTATTCATAGATTTACCGAGGTTTTTACATTATGATGATATCAAAAAGATTATTAATTGTAAAGTCTTTTTTAATACATATAATGATACTAAGCATGACCTAAAAGTCGGTTTTCGACAGGCTTTATACAGGAATAAAACCCTGCTCGTAAAACCGCAGGAGCGTTCACGTCAGCCCAATACCGATTTTTTGAGTCACGATGGGTATAAACAAAAAATTTAAGCAAAATCGGGCTGTTACCGTAATATAATGTCATGATAAAATCCTAATAAATATGGGGAGACGGATGGATGAAAATCATACCAATTAACAATTCTGTTGATACAGTGTCTTTGTCGAAGTTAGCAACGGCACCAGACTCTAAGTCTTTTTGGACCACTCGAAACAAAGTTGCGCATGTTGTGTTTTTTACCCTTTTTTGTTTTGGCGCGGGAATCTTTCTTGCGCACTTACCGAAAACGGGCACTTTTTTTAGAAGCTGCTGCGAAAATGAAATGTTGAGACAATGTCCGGAAATCGCTGAGCGTGGACACGGATACTGCAAATTCAGCTGCGCGTCGTGGTGTCCTTAACAAATCCCTTATATTGCGACATCTTCAAGTAGCAATTCTGTCGTTTTTAATAGGAATGTTTTCTCATGTTTGGAAGAAAATTTCTCGTGTATGATATAATCTTCACTTAAATTCGCGGGTGTAGCTCAGTTGGTAGAGCGTCAGCTTCCCAAGCTGAATGTCGTGAGTTCGAACCTCATTACCCGCTTTTTTAAGGAGACGCTGAATAAGTGCTGTTTTGAAGATCGGGAGCGATTTTCGTAGTGAGATTGAGTTTGGAGCACGACGCTATCTTCTTGCAAGTTAGCAAAGTGTAAAAACTCGCCTCGATATTCATTCATGACTTATTCAGTGTTTCCTTAGGGAGACACTGGTGGGTCAAGTGTCTCCTATGCCTTAAGGCTGCTTTCCGTAGATTCGCTCAAAGGCGGCATTCAAAATCATCCCGAGAAATTCGCTGTATTCTATTTCGCGATAGCCCGCCATGATGTTGATATGGCCGTCCCAGCACCATCCGGGATTGGGGTTGGCTTCAAGTAATTTGATTGTTCCATTCGCATCGGCTCGAAAATCAAAACGTGCATAATCGCGGAATTCTAGACGCTCAAAAAGGAGCTCTGAATAATCGATGAGCGATCGGCGCGTCTCTTCATCGAGGTGGGCTCTTTTATTTTTGATCATCGTCCAATAGGGTGAGCCGGGTTCCCATTTCGATTCATACGAAAGAATTTTGGGAAGTTCCTCAGGCAGTAAGCTATAATCGACTTCCAGAATCGGAAGAACCTCGAATCGATTGGAGTTGCCAATCAGGCCTACGGTATATTCCGGACCTTGTAAAAATTCTTGTACGAGGATCGGCACCCCGGGCACCATCGTGTGCAGCCGGTCGATCTGTGCGATCAGCTCTTCTGCGTTATAGACAACAGCCTGTTTGGTAATGCCGATTGAGCTGTCTCCATAATTCGGTTTCAAAATGGCGGGGAAAATTGATGGCAGCCGCGCACCCTGATCCGAGGGATCAATGTAGGATTCAAGAGGGACGGGTATGTCGAGAGAGTCCGCAATGGCACGCACATGAGCTTTGTTGTAGCAAAGCCCTAAACAAGCCGGACCGGCGCCTGAATAAGGGATTTTTAACATCTCTAATAAGGCAGTGATATGGAGCTCAAGAAAGGCGTCATTGTTGAAGCCTTCATCGCACAGATTTAAGACAAAATCGGGCGGGTTTTCCATGAGCCGGCGAATGAGCGATTTATGATCATCGATCATTTCGAACTGAAATTTTTTCAGCTTGGCTAAACCTTCTTTCATCCGCTGGACGGTATCAAGGTCTTCTTTGTTGTATCCGCCCCCACGTTTGATTTTATCGGGAAGACGAGGATCTCCCAAGAGTACGGCTACACGAGTGGGCGCTTGGTTTAGGGGAGCTCCGACAGTAGCGCAGATTTTTTTGGGCGCTCTTGCTGTAATAAAGAGGCGTTTTGCCATCATGCCGAGATCCTGATTGCGTGGAGAATCGGGCGTGACGTTTCCGTGGCAGGCAATATCGAGATATCCCACTTGCTCTAAGAGCTCCTGGATTTCTCTAAAAGTATAGAGCCGCTCAGCATAGAACTGATCGGCAAGAACGCCGCGTTCTGCATGCACGATGACTTCTCGGCAAACAACTCGCCTACCATCAGCGGAAAGCGAGCGTTCGCGGCAGACAAAATGGTTATGGTTGATCCATTCCCAGGATCGAGGCTCGAAATGGTTGCGCATCCAATCGCCATCGACTAGGTCGAGGAGCATTTTGCCCTCTGATTTGAGGACGCGTTTACACTCTTGCAAAACCGATAAATCGTCTTCGACTCGCTCAAAATAGCCAAATGAATTGCCCATGAGAAAGATGCAATCGCGCGAGCTTTCGGGAAGTTTGAATCGCCGTGCGTCGCCTTCGGAGAAATTGACTCGAAGCTGCATGTGTCGGGCGCGTTTTTTTGCGAGCCGGATCAAGAATCGCGAGCGATCGACTCCTAAAACGTTTTCAAAGCCGCGCTTGGCGAGCTCTAATGAGTGTCGTCCCTGGCCGCAGCATAAATCGAGCAATTCTTCAGTAGGCTTCAGATCGGCTAATTTGATTAAAAGATCGACCTCGCGTGCGGTATTAAGGGGGTTTTCAACAACATCCCCGTCTGTTTTGAGGTAAAGAGAGTTAAAAAGGGATTTCCACCATTCCGGGGGAAGGTGCTTTTCAAGATCGGATACGGGTCCTAATGTGCGGAATACGGAAGTTTTACTATTTTTACCTCTGGGAGGAGGTGAAATTGCGGGAGAAGTTTTATCGATAAGCACGGCTTTAGCGTTCATATTCTGGGTCATTGGTTCTAATACATCTAAAATGTTAGAAGTTGGGCGATATTTTGAGAAGCGTCTCTTGCTTTTTTTCTTCATTTCTTGCTAAGAGGTGGACAAAAAATTACAATCCCCAGTACATTTTTGTTAATTACAAGATTTACTCAATAGGAGAATCAAGGCTATGATTCAAAAAAAATTATTGAAGCTGGCAATCGTTGGCTTAACTGCGGGTCTGTTTCTTTCAGCTCAGACTACTCAGACAAACAAAGAAGTTCCTCCGCCAAAAAAAGAAATTGTCATTGATAACGATGCACAATTGCCAAAAGCAGATACTTCTGGCGATCAAAAAGAAGTCGCTATGATGCAATGTACGAAAGAACCTGTTGGCGAAATGCAAAAATTTGATACTCAAGACTCATGCGGTAAATCTGCACCTTGCAAAACATGCAATGAGTGCACACCATCTAAGCCATGCAAGACCTGCAATAAATGTGAACCAAAGCAGTGCAGCAAACCGGCTCCTTGCAAAACTTGCAATGAGTGCACACCTTCCAAGCCATGCAAAAGTTGCAAAAAATGTGACGACTCCTCAAAGTCTTGCAAAGGCGCAGCGAAATCAGCTGTAGACGGCTAATCCTTTATTTATTTTGAGGCAGCGGTTTTGTCGCTGCCTCACTCATTTTTCTATCTTCTTTTTTTCTCTTTTCTTCTTCTTAAAAAAAAATTACAAAGCCGATTCGAAACCATTGCAATACGGTAGATCTCGAAGTATGCTTAGCTTTAGTTAACAAATTGCATACATGTGGCATTATGTGTTTTTTGATTCACAAATTATTTTCATAAGAATGAGGAATTGATGACCCAAATTATCCCTCCTTTAGAAAAACCGGTTATTTCAAAAGCCGGATGGAATCCTTCTAAAAATAATGATTTATATTGGTTCCATGGATGGGGGGAAAATTATTTTGATATCAACGAAAAGGGACATGTCATTGTTCGTCCTGATCGGAGCGGGCAAACCATCGACCTTTACGAATTGGTTCAATCGCTGATACAGAGAGGGATCGAGCCCCCGATTCTTTTTCGATTCGATGGGATTATCAAAGACCGGATTAACCGCGTGTGCGCTTCTTTTGCAGAGGCAATACGGGAGTTTAATTATCAAAATCATTATCGACCCGTGTTTCCTGTGAAAGTCAACCAGCAGAAGCATGTGGTTGATGTGATTCGTAATGCGGGAAAAGATAATTTCCTTGGGTTGGAAGTGGGGAGCAAGCCCGAGCTAGTTGCGGTATTCAGTATTCATAATACGGATGGGGCGGTATTGCTCTGTAATGGTTATAAAGACGCCGAATATATCGAATTAGCTCTTCTTTCGAGAAAAATTGGCCGCCGCTCGATTATTATCATTGAGCAATTCTATGAGTTGAATCTCGTTTTGGAGATTGCGTCTAAATTAGGGATTGAACCCGAAATTGGTTTTCGTATGAAGCCAATCAACATGGGAAGCGGCCGATGGGCAACTTCGAGTGGAGATTTGGCAAAATTCGGCCTCAATATTCATGAGATCATCAAGGGCGTTGAGCTTCTGAAACAAGCCGGAAAAGATCATTGGCTGAAGCTGCTTCATTTTCATATTGGGAGTCAGATTTCTTCCATCGTCGCCATTAAAAAAGTTCTCCGAGAATCCACTCGCATGTATACCGAACTGGCTAAGTTATGCCCCTCGATGTCTATTTTCGATGTAGGCGGCGGGCTAGGAGTGGATTATGACGGAACTCGAACCAGTACGGACTCATCCATGAACTATTCCATGGAAGAATATGCCCGGGACGTTGTGTCTGCGATCGGCAGTGCGTGCGATGAATGCAAACTTCCTCATCCCGCGATTATTAGTGAATCGGGCCGAGCTATTGTCGCTCACCACACAGTGCTGATAACGGAGGTGATGGATGTTGCTCCGATTTTAGGTCCCGTTGGAGAGCTTGAGCCGATTCAGAGCAATCATGAGCTATTGCAGGAAATGCTCAAACTTTATCAATCGGTCACTCCCAAAACATGTCATGAAATTTTGCATGACGCTTATGATCTCAGATATTCTATTTTAGAGAGCTTCATTCAGGGTGAGATTTCATTGTCGGATCGAGGATATGCCGAGAGTATTTTTCGCCATTTGCTAGCTAAGATTCGGCAGCAGTCGAAAGAGCTGAGATATGTTCCGAGCGACATTGAAAAGCTCGATGAAAAGCTGTTGAAAATGTATTTTTGTAATTTCTCTTTGTTCCAATCTCTCCCGGATGCCTGGGCCATACAACAGATTTTTCCGATTATGCCGATTCATCGGCTCAATGAAGAGCCCAAGGTGAAGGCAACCATTGTTGATTCGACTTGCGATAGCGATGGCAAGATCGATCGCTTTGTTCACCCAAAAGAGCCGGCTAAATCCATTTTTCTTCATGAGATGGACAAAAGTCCTTATTATTTGGGCATATTTCTGGTCGGAGCGTATCAGGAAATCCTCGGCGGGCTGCATAATCTCTACGGCGATACGAATGCTGTTCATATTGATCTGGATGAAAATGGAACTTGGGTCTTCAAGCATGAGATTGAAGGAAATAGCATGAGCGAAGTCTTGCAGTATGTGCAATATGATCCGGCCGATCTCGTTGAAAGGCTTCGCCTTTCGATTGAAAAGGCGCTGAAGGAAGGCCTTTTGCAAAATGAAGAATCAGCCCAGTTAAAAAAACGTTTTAAAGAAGCCCTGGAACATTACACTTATCTGGTTGTTTGAGGTTGATTGATGCAAGGGCACGGGAATCCAAATCATTTTGGCGGACTGTCAGATGGTTCGTCGCTTGAAGAGTCGCAAATTGTCGTTTTGCCGGTACCGTTTGACAAGACCACGACCTATCAACAGGGAGCCGATCTTGGGCCAGCCGCAATCATTGAAGCTTCACGCAATTTAGAACTCTATGATATTGAAACGGATTCAGAAGTCTATCGGCATGGCATTTATACTGCGCCGGCGATCGAAGATCAAAACTCAACGGAAATGCTGCGCTCTTTATATGAAGAGAGCCTGCGGTTTTTGCGGATGGGTAAATTTGTCGTCACTTTGGGCGGTGAGCACTCCATTTCTGCGGCTCCGATTCGCGCTCATGCTGAATTTTTCGGCCCTCTCACAGTGCTTCAATTTGATGCTCATGCCGATCTCGCCGATGCGTATGAAGGAAATCCATTGAGCCACGCGTCGGTGATGGCGCGAGTCAATGAAATTCCCGATGTCAAACGGATCGTAGCTGTCGGTATCCGGAGCATGAGCGCAGAAGAAAAAAAGTCTCTGAACTCCGATACTACCTTTTTTGCACACGATTTGCATGACAATGACAAATGGATGGATCAGGTTGTCGATCGACTCACTGACCTGGTTTATATCACGTTTGATCTCGACGCATTCGACTGTTCGCTGATGCCATCGACAGGGACGCCTGAGCCGGGGGGGGTCTTTTGGCATCAGGCGGCGAAGTTATTGAAGAAAGTTGCTCAAAAGAGACAAGTGGTGGGATTTGATATCGTGGAGTTAGCTCCCTTGCCTGATTTGAAGGCGCCTGATTTTCTTTCGGCTAAATTACTTTATAAACTTTTAAGCTACATTTTTATGAGACGAGCATGACTATTCATCAATTCATGAAGAAGCATTACAAACATTTTAATGCCGCGAGCTGCGTCGATGCCGCCCAAGGGTGGGTCGATCATTTGGATTGCGGAGGCAAGATGTTTTTGACTCTGGCCGGAGCGATGAGTACTGCTGAGATCGGGATTTCTCTTGCAGAGAT
>Ga0247841_10001808_pt1 | contig 45241 bp, 46 predicted proteins | sample LaCruzMarch2015__2_FD_192410 | JGI IMG/M metagenome (GOLD analysis project Ga0247841, IMG submission 192410) | Freshwater microbial communities from meromictic Lake La Cruz, Castile-La Mancha, Spain - LaCruzMarch2015_18m | ecosystem: Environmental > Aquatic > Freshwater > Lake | place: Spain... | reverse complement strand
GGCATTTCGAATTCGGTGGGCGTAGTTGGAAGGTGCTGGAAGCCCCCATTATCAGGGCCGTCGCCGCCGGCTGGAGCATGAACACATACATCGAGCCGGCTAACCTTAACGGGCAGAGGTACCGCGACGGGGGCGGCACATTCTACGATCCCTCGATGCTGGTTGCCTGCCTTGACCCGGAGTTGGTCAACCTCATCACAGTTCACCTCGATCACCCTGAGGGCCACAGCGAAAACCTGCCGGAACTCCCGGACATCGCACGCATTATCCTGGATACCCACAACTACACCTTCCCCGAGGAGCAGCGCCGCATGCGTATGCTGGCTGAGCTCTTTTACAGCCACTTCCGCCTGCGCGCGTACGCTCAGGAATACGGCATACCCGTTGAGCCGGATTTTCGACGTGATTGGAAACTTCAGGATACGGGTTTCCTGTAGTAACATAAATGAACACTGTTGCTGTAACGACATAATCAATGCGGCCGGCTTTCCGGCAGGGAGGAGAAATCATGAATAAACTCATACTTTTTTCCATCATTACCTGCGTTTTACTGGCGATGCTGTTACCAGCATGCAGCCCGGCCGCGCCAGAGAAGAAAAAACTGACAGTGGCCTGCGACGCCACGTGGCCGCCGTTCGAGATAATCAACGAGCAGACCAAAGAGCTGGACGGCTTCGGGCCCGAGTTGATGCGCGCCATAGCAGCTAAAGCGGGCCTCGATATAGAACTGGTAAACGTTGGTTTCGACTCTCTGATGGCAGGAGTATCCCAATGTCAATACGACATGGCCGTATCCTCAATCACAATCACTGATGAACGAAAAAAGACTATATTATTCTCCGATCCTTACTACCTTGCGGGACAGATGGTCACTGTTCGCAAGGATAATGACAGCATTAAGAGTAAGGATGACCTGGCCGGCAAAACGGTTGGAGGCCAGATCGGCACAACGGGAATTATCGAAGCCGGCAAAATAGCCGGAGCAAATGTTAAGACCTATGACGAGGTCGGCTTTGCTTTCCAGGATGTCATCAATGGGCGGCTTGACGCGGTGATAGCGGATAGTCCGGTAGCCCAGGGCTATGTAGCTAAAAACAAAGATAAACTCAAGACCGCCGGGCCGATCTTCACGGACGAAAACTACGGCATCGCCATCTGCAAAAAGAACGCTGACCTGGTGCCTAAGATAAATGCCGCAATCAAAGCCCTGAAGGACGAGGGATTCCTAGACAGACTCTCACAGAAATGGATCGGACAGTAGACGGTCGCTTGCTTCTACCCCCTCAAATACTAATGGCGTATAATGTAAACCGGCTCTATGAGTACGCCCAATAAACCGCAGATTCCCCAGGAAGTACTGGACCACATACCCGGCGCCGAACCTTCTTCACGTATAGATGCCTGGTGGTGGCTGGTAGCTCTGGTGGTCGGCATCACAGCCCTCCTGCTTTTCGCCCGGCCCGACCCGTTCATGAACATCTTCAAGTTCGTCCAGGACGGCATCATGATAACGGTAACCGTCACAATAGTTTCTTTCGTGCTGGTACTGATCGTAGGCATGGTGGGCGGGCTTGGCAGACTTTCAACTAACCGCATCATCTACATGATCTCTACCCTGTACGTGGAGCTGGTGCGCGGCGTACCGCTTCTGGTGCAGTTGATCATCTGGTACTTCGCCGTGCCGGTCATGATACAGTCCCTGGGCAAGGCCTGGGGCCTCCCGGCGCTGGAGGGATTCCAGGCAGATCCCGTCATGATGGCCATAATAGGCCTGGTATTCTGCTACGGGGCATATATGAGCGAGATCTACCGCGCCGGTATCCAGAGCATTCCCAGAGGGCAGATGGAGGCCGCCCGCAGCCTGGGCATGACATACTTCCAGTCCATGCGCCACATCGTCCTGCCGCAGGCCATGCGCGTTATCCTGCCGCCCATCGGCAATGAGTTCATCGCCCTGCTCAAGGATTCCTCGCTGGTCAGCGTGGTGGCCGTGGCTGACCTGACACGCCGCGGCCGCGAATACTCATCAATCCACTTCGATCCCATCGAGGTCTGGACGCTGGTAGCCCTGTTGTACCTTATTATGACCCTCTTCTCTGCGCGAGTCGTGAACTGGATAGAAAAGAAAACCAAATTCGAGAGGTAATGCTTGGCTGAACCTATTATCCGCATCCGGGGGGTGCATAAATACTTCGGCAGGATACACGCTCTGCGCGGCCTGGACCTCGATATAGCTAAAGGGGAGGTCGTGGTCATCGTGGGTCCATCGGGCTCCGGCAAATCCACACTGCTGCGCTGCATTAACCGCCTTGAGACCTATGAGAAGGGCAAGATCGTGGTGGACGGCATACCGCTGGATAACGCCAGAAATATCAACGCAGTGCGACGCGAAGTAGGCATGGTTTTTCAGTCATTCAACCTCTTCAGCCATCTCACCGTTCTGGATAATCTCATGCTGGCCCAGCGCGTGGTGCGCAAACGACCGTCTGCTGAGGCCCGCCAGACTGCGCTGGATCTGCTCAACAAGGTGGGCATACCCGATAAGGCCGATGTTAAACCGGCCCAGCTTTCAGGAGGTCAGCAGCAGAGGGTGGCCATCGCCCGGGCACTGGCGATGAATCCCAAGGTCATGCTTTTCGATGAACCGACTAGTGCCCTTGACCCCGAAATGATCAAGGAGGTACTCGAGGTGATGCTGGCGTTGGCCGCTGAAGGAATGACCATGGCCGTGGTCTCGCACGAGATGGGCTTCACCCGCGCCGCGGCTAAGCGCGTTATCTTCATGGACGAGGGACAGATCATCGAGGAAGCCCCGCCGGACGTGCTCTTTAACTTTCCCCAACACGAGCGTACTAAGCAGTTCTTAGGCAAAATATTAAGCCACTAAACCTATCTCGCAACCGGCATGACTTTAATAGCCTTCTTCTTCTTTGTCACGCCCTATGATCACGTATTCCATAGCCGAGATGAAGAAGATAGCGAATAGGATGATGGCCAGCATGTCACCCGGCCGGAAGCCGTTGGTCTTCAAGAAATCACCCACGGACGTGTTCTCGTACATCCACGAGGCCAGCATAAAGAAGTTGAAGATGGTTAGGTAAAACGTGATGCGGCCGAACGTGTAGTTTGCCGCCTTACGGATCACGTGCTTGATGTAGTTGTAGGTCTCCATGATTCTCCTTTAATTAAGAAATTTGTGCGTCGGATCATTGATCCTGAGACGCTGTAGGCATTTGTCAACATGATCATCACGGAGAGGTTGCTTCACCGCATCCGTAATAAGGCATCTAAGAGTTTATTGTAGCACGCCCAGCAGGCCACGGAGCAAAATGGCAGCAGCTTTCTTGTCCAGGGGTTCATTGTTATTGCCGCACTTGGGGGACTGAATGCAGGCCGGGCAACCGTCGCGGCAGGGGCATTCCTCTATGGCTTTGAGCGTAGCTGCCCATAACCCTTCGATTATCTCGTAACCTTTCTCGGCGATACCGATGCCGCCCGGGTAGCCGTCGTAAATAAAAATCTGCGCCCGGCCGGTATCAATATGAAAGGGCGTGGACACTCCCCCGATGTCATTGCGGTCGCACATGGCGAAGAGTGGAAGTATGGCAATAGCAGCATGTTCGAGTGCATGAAGCCCGCCATGAAAATCGAGCTTGCTCTTCTCAATGGTGTCCACCGCCTGCTGCGGCAGGTCGAACCACAGCGACAGGGTAATAAAGCGCATGGGAGGCAGGTCCAGCACCTCTTCCCCCACTACCTCGTCAGTATAATGTTTCTTCTTGCGGAAGCCATCAACCTGGTTGGTCACGTCTACCACACCCATGCAGACTTTCACACCACTTACCTCTTTCTCCTTCATCTGCTGCAGCACCTTGATATCGGTCAGTTCCATGGTTTGCGTGTAATACGGGACCGTGGCCGGCTCCACCACAGCTATATGCTTCTCGATATCAAGCTCTTTGACAAAATAGGAATCGCCCTGATGCAGGTAGATGGCGCCGGGATGTACCTGCCAGAAGGCGTGGTCCTCTTCAACCGTCTCCAGTACCTGGTATCCCCTGGAAGCATCCAGCAACTGGTACTCGTTGGAAGAGGCAGTCCTGATATTCACATCCTGCGCCGGGTGTGAGAGCTGGGGCGCAATATGCCAGCGGCCGCCGGCTTTCCTCAGCTTCCCCTCTTGTCCCAGCTCATCATTGGCCGCATCGAGTGTATCACCAAAATATTCCTTATCTTTTTCATCGATATTTTTCTCCCAGGCAGCACAGAGCAAGTGCGGATGAAGAATATTGATATTCTCCCAGTTGATGAGGGCGCTCTCAAAAGGCTTGCCAAAAAAGAAATCGGGATTATGCATGAAGTACTGATCAAGTGGATTATTCTGCGCCACAAAGAAGGTGATCGATTTCTCCCCCCGCCTCCCGCTGCGCCCGGCCTGCTGCCATGTACTGGCGATGCTTCCCGGGTACCCGGTCAGAACCGTGGCATCCAGTCCACCAATGTCGATGCCGAGCTCAAGGGCACTGGTAGCAACCGCCCCCAGGAGATCTCCTGAAAACAGCTCCCGTTCGATCTCCCGCCGGTCGGAGGCCAGGTAGCCGGCCCGGTATGGCTTGATCTTCTCGCCCAAAGGACTACCCAGCAGGTCGCGGCTATACACATAGATAAGCTCGGTCAGCTTGCGTGTCGGGGCAAAGGCCAGGCTGCGCACCTGCCTGCGTATAAGCTCTGTGAACAGGTGCGTTGTCTCACTGTTAGCGCTGCGCCGCAGGCTGCGGGCCTCGTCAATAATAGGGGGGTTCCAAAAGACAAAAGCCTTGCCCCCGTAAGGAGCGCCGTCGCCATCCACGACTTTGAAAGGCAGTCCTGCCAACCCCTCTGCATGCTGTCCCGGGTTGGCAATTGTAGCTGAGCAGAACACAAACTGTGGACGGCTTCCGTAATGAGCACAAATACGTCTCAACCTGCGCAGCACACAGGCTACGTGTGAGCCGAACACTCCCCGATACACATGGGCCTCATCCACCACCACATATTTAAGGCGTCGGAAAAATTTGTCCCAGGATTTGTGGTTGGGCAGGATTCCTGCATGCAACATGTCCGGATTGGTGAGCACAATACGTGCTCGTTTTCTGATGCCTGAACGGTCATCACCGGGCGTATCTCCATCGTAGGTGGCGCATTCCCAGGGCAGGTTGATGGTATCGCCGGCCAGCCAGGCGAGTCCGCGCAATTGGTCCTGGGCCAGCGCCTTGGTCGGAAATATGTAGAGTGCCCGGGCATATGGCTCCTGCAGCATAGTATTGAGGACGGGGATGTTGTAGCAGAGGGTTTTGCCGCTGGCGCTGGGCGTCGCGATCATGACATTATCGCCCAGCCGGATAGAGTTAATAGCGTCCGCTTGGTGTGAATAAAGGGTGCTCAATCCAAGCTTGTCGAGCCGGTCCTGCAGTACCGGGTGAAGGGGACTATCCAGCCAGCCGGGATGGGCATCGCGTGGCGGGATGAACTGGACATGAACGATCTGGCCTTTATACTCTGGATCGTTTTTAAGGTAGTCGAGGAACGCGGAGGTGTCCATGTATCACTTATATTGTCTGGGATGCAGAACCTGATTCAGTAGATTTCGATCTCTTTCCCCACGATCTCAATCGTAGGGTAATCCCGCTCTATCAGGCTGATGGCCGCGCTGATGATCTCCTCAACGCGGTTATTGTGGTTGGAAACGCAGGCCAATCCGATGGTGGCCATCTGCCACAGGTCGTGATCTTCGACCTCGGCAATGGAAAGGTTGAGCTGCTTCTGTAGGCGCATTACAAGCGATTTTACGATGCTCCTTTTATCCTTGAGAGACCTGCTCCCCGGGATATGGATCTTCAATTTGCAGACGCCTACTTTCACTAAAGCCCGCTCTGCCGCCCCGCAGCTATCGGTATAGAGTGGCTCCCGCGGGAGACTGCGGGAGCAATATATCTAACGTTCCGGTTTGGACGATGCGTAACAGCTGCTGCAATAAACCGGACGTTCCTGTCTCGGCTCAAAGGGTACTTCGCATTCAGTGCCGCACCTTGCGCAGGTGGCTTTGAACATCTCCCTGGGCTTGCCGGCGCCGCCAGAGCGGGACTGTTTCCTGCTGGTCCTGCAATCAGGGCAGCGCTTGGGCTCGTTCTGAAGTCCTTTCGACTGATAGAATTCCTGCTCGCCTATAGTGAAGACGAAAGTTCCGCCGCACTCAGCGCAGGTAAGGTTTTTGTCCGTTAGGGCCATTGATGCCTCCTTGTAGATAATAACTATGCACCATGGATTCTGACGGGTCTGTTTGGCCCAGGACCTCTTGAAACATACGCAGGGAGTCTTAGTCCCGGCATTATGGTCTCCCGATTTAAGAGGCAGCCAGTTTAAGACTCACCATCAACCAGGGTTTGCATACTCGCAATAGTGTAGATTATAATTTTCTGCAAGTCAAGACCTGTTTGTTGAAACAAGGATGGTAATATGCCATTAGATTATGAATACGATAAACAACCCATAGTACGCAGCGTTATCAGCATCGTTGCATGCCTGCTCATCGGGCTGACGCTCATCTTTGCAGGCGGCGGTAAGCTGGCCAACCTCGGCCAGGTACCTGGACAGACTGAATTTCTCGACAGGTTCATCCCGGACTTCCTCATGACCCCGGACTTTGCCCGCTTCATCGGCCTGGTCTTTATACCCTGGATCCTGCCTGCCGGTGAAGTAATCCTCGGGCTTCTGCTGGTCATCGGCCTCTGGCCCCGCTGCATGGCTATACTGGTGCTACCGCTGGTGCTGGGTTTCATGGCCAATAACTCGTTCATGATTTCCCAGGGCCTCGACAAATACCCGGAATGCACCTGCTTTGGTATCTGGGAGCAGTGGCTGGGAGGATTGACCCCGCTACAGTCGATGTACTACGATGTGGCCCTCTTTATCCTGGCAGTCATCATCATCATAGTGCACCCGGGATCCTTCTTTTCACATCAATTCTGGATCAATAAAATAATGTCCAGGGACAAGGTATAGTCCCCGCCTACCCCCCATAGACAGGAGGTTTTCTTACCATGCGTTCAAATTTGAGTTTCCGCCTTGCGTTTGTATGCGCGCTTGGCCTGATCATCATCTCTGCCCTCTCCGGCTGCGGCGGACAGGCTGGCCCACAGCCGGTCCAGGCACCACCCGAACCGGTCAACAACTCCCCCGTCATTTCAGATCTCCAGGCCAACACAAAGTTGGTTCAGCCGCTGGGTAAATCAAACTTCCTATGCAGCGCAAACGACCCTGACGGCGATGCGCTTACCTATCGATGGACAGCCAGCGGGGGCACGATTGATGGTTCGGAGGCAGCCGTAACGTGGACGGCCCCCCAAGACCCTGGCAGCTATAAGATTACCGTGGTCGTCAGCGACGGAAAAGGCGGAGCGGTCGCAAGTGATGCAGTTGTCACCGTGCCCGATAAACCCAACAATCCGCCGGCCATCACTGCCATCAAGTTCACCCGGCCGGGGCGCATGCCCGTCACGGTCAAAACTAATCCATCCGAGGAGGAGATTAAAAAGACTCCTGAATTGGTCATCCGTAAATACGAGACGGCAGACGTATCCTGCCTTGCCACAGACCCTGATAATGACCAGTTGACATACATCTGGAAAGCGACCGGGGGTAAGATTGTTGGAAACGGGCCGAATATCCAGTGGATAGCCGCCGGGGACGCGGGAACATATACCATCACCTGCGCGGTCTCTGATGCTAAGGGCGAAACCGCCTCTTTTACCATCACCATCAGTGTGCATTGCTGCAGCGGTTAGCCCGGCAGACTAGGTTTTCACCAGCCTGATATCACCCCAGGCCCCCATGCTGCTACCTGCAATTATCACAATGCCGCTGATCCCTTTGATCTGTCGGCCGAGCTCAATGGCGGCGTCTATATCCTTTTCAGCCTTCACTATGTTACCTACAGCCGTCGCTGCGGCGTCAGCCAGCGCAGCAGACGGCGCGATAACAACTGCTGCGTCGGCCAGTCCCAGGCTGAGCGACGGCCCCACTTTCCCGGATGATGTGCAAACTCCCAGCGGTGTCTGGCCCGGCTCTACCTCTATAGCCAGTTTCCCCGTGAATGTGGATTCTCCGGCATAAATACCGATTCTCCGCTTTCTGTTGATCTTCAGAAAAATGTCACCGCCGTTTTCAACAATTACCTCAGAGGATAGGTGCAGCAGCCTTTCGCCTACCATCTGGGCAACAGCCCCCGCCACCGCCGCCATGGGTCCAACATTCGCCATCCGTGCTGCTTTCGCCATCCTCTGCACGATCTCTGGCGCATCTTCTTCAACCGGCAGCGGCTCCAGGCTGTGCAGGAAAATGGGATGCCCCCTTATGTAATCCTCCAGCGGGCCACGAACTTCATTGATGGCAGCCACAGCTTCAACGCTGAGGTTCTTTAACGCGCGTATGTAAAGGTCGGTTTCCTTCACAACTGCCTGGAAAGAGACCAGGTCCCGGTCCTTTATATCGTGACGATAGACGCGCTGCTCGTACATGCCGCTTTCCCGGGCGCACCTGAAGGTACGCCCCCCACTGGCTGTATGGGCAGGTTTTTAAACCCGCCCGTTTAAAATTTCAGCTCCATGGCCCGTGGCGGGCAGGCCCTCACGCACAGTTCGCAGACTATGCACCTGGAATTATCAAACAGGACTCTGCGTGTCCCCTCCTCGAGGGTGAACGCGCGCGTGGGGCACATGGTTATACATGCACCGCAATGGGTGCACCTATCGTCGTTGCGCAGCACATCCTGGCTGAGCGACTGTATCTCGAGTCCCGCCTCCCGCAGGTATTTTATTCCGCGGTTGTAGTCTTTCTGTTCGCCGCTCAACTCCATGATCATCAGGCCCTCTTCGCCCGGTGAGATGGAGGCTTTGAGAATGTTGAAATCAAGCCCAAACTCCCTGATGAGGCCGCTGACAATAGGCTTATCTGTGGCCTGTTGCGGGAAATGTAAGACAATTTTCTTCGCTACTTTCATATCTTTGCCTCCTTCAGGGCAACGGTCTTTCCTCGAGAGGTTTGAGCTTGATACCCGACTCCACCCCAGGCAGAGGTGCGACAGGATCGCTCAACAGGAACCGTCCGCTTTTGATCCATTCTTTTAGCGTCGATGCTATCTGCACCGCTCCCGGATAGCTCGACAAGGCCGCAGTCGGAATCTCTTTGCCGCCCACGTTTATCTTTCCAGATTTTAAATCGGCATAGCTGACCTCGGCCAGCACATCCGGCTTGCGGTTGGGGTAGGCGTCGGAATAGTCCACCACCGGCGCCAGAATATCCGCATCGGTCACCAGCGTGTACTGCAGTATCTCCTCGTTCAGCACGGGGATGGGGACACCTATACCGACGGTCAGAGTTGCGCCATAACCAAGGAAACTGGTGCCTACCAGCCACTTAGGATTCATCTGTTTGAGGTCGCCTATCACCGCCAGCGTACCGGCGCCGCGCGTTGGAACACCCTTCTCCGTACGAGGGGCAGACGGATTGTGCTGTGTCCCATGCCACGCTACGTAGCCAACACCACCACCCAGGAATATGCGTGTGCCTATGCCGATCGTTTTATACAGGGGATCGTTCAACAGTGGCGCAAGCTGTCCCGCAGAGCAGAAATTGGCGTTGCCCATCCTGGGTTTGAGGACGCCCATATAAGTATAGATCATGCGGTTGCTGACATTCACAGCCACATTGTAGTTCTGGTAGGCGTTGCGGAGGTTAAAAAGGATGGCCTCATTGATGCTGTTAATGTTTATAAGGGTCTCCAGCTTTTTGCGCGGATAGCAGTCCGTGCCGTAGCCGCTGGCCACCAGCCGGATATCCTTTCCCGCAACAAGTTCCTCGATTACATGGCCGCCGCCGTAATTAAACTCGCCCGGGTAGATCCTGTTCTTTGGATCATCATCCGGCATGGCGGTGGCGCCCAGTATGATATCGACAGCCGCTACACCCGTGTAAGCCGGCACGTCATTGAGGTAGACTCTGCCTCCGCCTATTTTCATCCTGGGTTTGGTATGGCCGAGGTTCATATAGGCGCTGGATGAGCACATCGGGCCGAATGTCCCGGTGGTCACCACATCTATCTCTTTAGCTGCGGCAGCAACACCTTTCTTGCGGGCGATGCGGATCACCTCTTCAGCAGTGACCACGACTGCCTGGCCTTTTTTGATTTTCTCGTTGATCTCTGCGATCGTCCTGGCCATATCTCCCTCCTTAATAAAATTGCAGGCCCGCTCGGTGAAGCTGTTCCGACTGCCTCAGCCGCAGCGGGCGGTGATTTGCTTGTAAGGTACGCTGACTAAATTCTAATGCCTGCCGTATTTTTCGTAAAATATGATATCTGATAGCTCTTTGCGCGGGGGGCCTTTCGATTCGACTGAGGGATACCCGAGCGGCGTCATCTCTATTGAGACCACTCCCTCAGGCAGCTCGAGTATCGCGTCCACCTTCTTCGAATCGGGTATTAATCCCACGTGTACCGTTCCCAGGCCCAATGCCCTCGCCGCCAGCACCAGGTTCTGCATGGCAATGCCGACATCGAACATGAACCAGTCTCCTCTATCTGTCGCCGGACTATTTTTATAGTAGCCGGATTTACCCAGTTCCGCGCAGGCAACAATAACAACGGGAGCCTTCCTGATAGCCTCGGTAGCAGGGTTACCCTTGCTTAAACAGTCCGCCAAACGTGCTTTAGTCTCGGGATCCTTCACAATCACGTAGCGGGTACACTGGGTATTGGCCCAGGAGGGCGCCCAGCGCGCAGCTTCCAGCACCTTGTTGAGCACTTCGTCGGGAATGGGAGTGTCCATATACTGGCGTACGCTGCGCCTGCTGAAAATAGCTTCAAAAGTATCCATCCCGGTATTTCTCCTGCCTGTTATTTGCCAGCCTTCAACAGCGCGATAAGCTCTTCAGGCCGCGTTTCCTGTTGTTCGCCCGTCTCCATGTTGCGCACCATCACGGTTCCCGCCTTCATCTCATCGCCACCGATGATAGCGGCATACTTCACACCGGCAGCATTAGCATGCCGGAGCTGAGCCTTGAGACTGCGTTCCCCTGAAGACGTGAGGAGCGGGATACCCTCACCGCGCAACGCCGCAGAAAGCCTGACAGCCTCCATCCTGGCATCCACTCCCAGGCAAGCGATGAAAATGGCCGGCCTCTCGCCCGTCGGAACTTTTACACCCTGCGTCATCAGGTTAAGAACAATACGCTCTAGGCCGGCGGCAAAACCTATGCCCGGTGCGGGCTTTCCCCCTATCATGGCGATGAGGTCGTCATAACGTCCACCACCGCCCAGCGCGCTCTGAGAGCCGCCTTCGGCAGGTTGGATTTCAAACACGGTTTTAGTATAGTAATCCAGCCCTCGTACAAGCCTGTGATTCAGTATAAATTTGATCTTCAGGGCTGTTAGGTAATCCTGCAGGGATTCAAAATGCTGCCCGCATTCCAGGCAAAGGTAGTCAGAGCTCCTGGGAGCCAGGTCGGCTGCGGACTGGCAAGCGGGTTTTTTACAATCCAACAGCCTCAGCGGATTTTTCTCAAGCCTGACCTGGCAGTCAGAACACAACTGCTCTTTCAGCGGCGTATAATATTCTATCAATTTCCGCAGGTGACCGGGGCGGCATTTCTTACAACCGATGCTGTTGACCTGAAGTGAGAAATCCGTGAGTCCCAGATCTCCGAAAAAGCTGAGCGCCATGTGAATTATCTCGGCATCCAGCACCGGTGATTGATCACCGATAGCCTCGCAGCCGAACTGGTGATGCTGGCGATAACGTCCAGCCTGCGGCCTTTCGTAGCGGAAGATGTCGGCAAAGTAGAACAGCTTTACAGGCTGGGGAAGGTTGTCCATGCCGTGCTCCAAGTAGGCACGGCAGACCGGGGCGGTACCCTCCGGCCTGAGGGCCATCTCGTTATCGCTGCGATCCCTGAAGATATACATCTCCTTATTGACGATATCGGTGCCTTCTCCCACGCTGCGTTGAAAAAGGCCCGCCTCCTCAAAAGCCGGAGTGCTGATGCGGCTGTACCCATACAGGCGGCAAGTCTCCAGCGCCTTCTCCTCGATATAGCGCCAGTATGGCTGCTCCTCCGGCAGTGTATCGGCTGTACCGCGCGGTGCCTTAAACAAATCCTGCTCTCCCCCTTTCAGGTCATTATTATAGTACAGGCGGGCAAAATGATGCTCATTCCTCTACTTCTCCCGCGATCCAGTCCAGGTAATCGCAGTGTCCTGCCATGATAGGCAGCGCTATCACCTCGGGTACCGAGTAGCTGTGGATACTTTTTACCGCATCTATGATGTCCTTAACCCGCGACGCCCTTGTCTTGATAATCAGCAATACTTCGTCAGCCGCATCGATTTTACCCCGCCACCAGAAGAGAGAAGATATTTTGGGAACGATATTAACGCAGGCGGCCATGCGTTTATCCAGGATAGTGGAGGTGATCTTGTTGCCTTCCTCCAGCCCCGAAGCCGTTACCAGCACCACGGCAAAGCCGGTGTTCTCCGCCATACCTCAGCCTCCTTTAATCCCTAATTATATTTTAAGGGCAGCATACCTGCACATGTAGGACACCGTCCTGATTGCTTCTTTGAGCGAAGGAAACACAGGAAATCCCGCCTCCTCGCACATCTTCTTCAGCATTATCGAGAGCCGTCTTTCCATCTTGTTATCAGTGTATGGATCCAGGGCTATGGTGATCATCACCAGCCTATCAGATTTATCACGCGCGTGCCGGCAGCCGGCCAGAAAATCCGCGGCTATATCTCTAAGTTTTTCCTCTGCACCCTCGCCCCACATCATGGTCATGAACCTGATTATATCGAACTGCAATATAATAGTATCAATTTGTTTCTCACCCGATACAATCCGCAGCACATCTGACAGCCGGCCCTCGCCCGAATACCTGTAAAACAACTGCCAGGAATCGAGAGGATTGCCAATCATAGTACCTGCGGCAGGGACAAATGCCCTCAATTCTTCCATAGCTTTGGGGGAAAACTGAGGGATCTGAAGGCCTGCCTTCACGCACATATCACTCTGGACCACGGCGAATCCGCCGGAGTAAGTTACGATTGCCACCCCGGTCCCGGCTGGAACTTTGGATGAGCTAATCGTAATGACGGTATTGAGCAGGTCATCTATATCATCCACCTGTACCACACCGCACTGTTTGAACATTGTTGACCAGGTCTGCCCTGTCCCGGCCAGTGAGCCCGTGTGCGACGAAGCCACTCTGCCGCCTGCCCCGGTCACACCGCCCTTAAGTGCAATCAGCGGTTTTTTACCCGCCGCATACTCTATTGCAGACCTCAATCGCACCCCGTCCTTAATACCCTCAATGTACAGGGCTATAACACTGGTATCGGGATCATCCGCCATGTATTCCAGAAAATCCGGGCAATCGAGGTCGACTGCGTTCCCATAGCTGACCATCTTGCTGATTTTCATATTCATGGACCTGCCTGCAAAGACAAACATCTGGGCAAAAGTGCCGCTCTGGGATATTACGCCAATGCTCCCCTCCACGTTGGTGGATGCGGGATTAAACGACAGTCCCGATTTGGGGCAATACGAGCCCATGCAATTGGGCCCGATAATCCTTATTTTCCCCCTCGCCATGTCTGCCAGATCCTTCTCCAACCTGATTCCCCCCGGCAGCCCGGTCTCGCTGAAACCCGATGTGAATATATGTACTCCCTTAATTCCTTTCCCGATGCAGTCGCTGACGGCGCCCAATACGAATTGAGCGGGGACTGCGATGACGGCATAATCAATAGGGACATCAATATCAAGGACGCTTGCGTATGACTTCCGGCCCAACACCTCCTGGTAATTGGGGTTTACCAGGTAGAGCCTGTCACGCATTTTTGTTCCCAGCAGAGAAAAGGTAAAGTTGTCCTTCGGCGATGCGCCTATGACTGCTGTATTGCGGGGGAAAAATATGCTGCTCAGCTCTTCAAACTTCGAGGTGCTCATGAACTTACCTTCCTGTCACCATTTAAAAAAATGGCTTATCAAGGATACATTTACAGCGGGGGAAGTTCAAATTTCGTTGACGGCCATTGCCATACAAAATAGGATCCACCGGGTGGGACGGTGGATCCTATTGATTATCTATAAATCAGGTTTGTTTAGATTTCCCTGGCGAGGATCTTCTCTTTGAGGATCTCGAACTCATCGCGGGTGAGGACGCAGGTATTGGCATCTTCGCCAATCTCGATTTTGTCCTCGAACACGGTTACTGCCGGGCAGCAGGAGCCTTCGCGGCAAAGTTTTACAATTTTCATCTAAGTACCTCCAGATATTTGGTCATTGCCCTAACGGTTTGCCCCACCAGCAATCAGATTCTTGCTGAATATCCGGTACCGTCAGTCAAGATATGATAATACCTGAGGATACGGCATGCAAATGACAGAAGTCACATTACATACGGAAGACATTTGCCACGGATTGCAGTCATGCTTTATCATACAGTTGAACGGTGAGCGTATGGATCCCACCCCGCTATTTACAAAGGCCAGGGAGTACCTGCCTCCCGATAAGCTGGCGATCGTGGAGGCTGCCTATGATTATGCTTTCAAGGCTCATGACGGCCAGAAGCGCAAGTCCGGCGCACCTTTCCTGGAACACCCTCTCCAAACGGCCATGACTCTGGCCGATCTGCAACTCGATGCCGCCACGCTGGCAGCCGCCCTCCTGCACGACGTGCCCGAGGACTGCAACATACCGATCTCACAACTGGAGAAGCAGTTCGGCCCAGATGTAAGCAAGCTGGTGGACGGCGTGACCAAATTGAGCAGGCTGGCATGGAGGCGCGACATAGCGGTCAGCAGCCGGGAGACGCAGGCGGAGAACCTGCGCAAGATGCTTATTGCCATGGCCGAGGACCTGCGCGTGGTCTTCATCAAACTAGCAGACAGGCTGCATAATATGAATACGCTGCAGGCGCTGCCACCGGATAGGCGGCAAGCCATCGCACAGGAAACCCTTGAGATCTACGCCCCGCTGGCACACCGGTTGGGTATGTGGGAGATAAAGTGGCAGCTTGAAGATCTATCCTTCCGCTACCTCCAACCTGAGGAGTACCGTGAGATTGCGCGAATGGTGGCAGTAAGCCGGTCGCTACGTGAGGGTTTTATCGATGACGCCGCCCGTGTACTGCGCGATGAGATGGTCATTGCCGGCATCCAGGGTGAAGTGTACGGCCGGCCCAAGCATATCTACAGTATATTCAATAAGATACAGAAGTACGCGGCTATAGGCAGGACCTTCGGGGATATTCATGACCTTTTCGCTCTACGTGTGCTGGTAAATTCAGTCTCTGACTGTTATAAGGTGCTGGGCATCATCCACAACACCTGGCACCCGATCACGGAAGAATTCAATGACTACATCGCCAATCCCAAGGATAACGGGTACCAGTCTTTGCATACCACTGTGATGACCGGGGACGGTGCATCCACACCACTCGAGATACAGATCCGCACCTATGAGATGCACCGGCTATCGGAGTACGGTGTAGCGGCTCACTGGCGCTACAAAGAAGGTGCCAAGCCGGACCTGAATTTCGAGGAGAAGATCTCTTGGCTACGTCAGCTTATTGACTGGCAGAGCTCCCTGGACAGCGAGGAGTTTTTGACCTCTTTGAAAGAGGACTTCTTCACCGACCAGGTCTTCGTTTATACACCGAAAGGCGAGATAAGGCCTTTTCCGCGTGGCGCCACACCCCTGGATTTCGCCTACCGCATCCACACGGATCTTGGTCACCGTTGCATCGGCGCAAAAATCAACGGCAAGCTGGTATCCCTCAACTACGAGTTAAAAAACGGCGATATAGTCGAGATCGTGGCCAGTAAGACCGAGAAAGCGCCGAGCCTTGACTGGATCAACCCGGACCTGGGATTCGTCAAGACCGCCCACGCCAAAGAGAAAATACGCGCCTGGTACAAGAAGCAGGAGCGAACACAGAATATTGAGCGAGGCAGGACCATCCTGGAAAAGGAGCTTAAACGGATGGGCATCGACGTAGCCAACTATGAGGAGCTTGCCAAACAGCTCAATTATGATACTGCTGACGACTTTCTGGCTGCCGTGGGTTACGGCGGCATTACACCTCACCAGATCACCATGAAGCTGGCGGGAGAACCGGAGGAAGAGCCCTCGGCCAAACCCACGGCCGCACCGACCCGGCATAAGGGCTCGGGGATACAGGTGCTGGGCGTGGGCGACCTGCTCACCCACCTGGCTCAATGTTGCCATCCAGTGCCCGGTGATGATATTATCGGGTACATTACGCGTAGCCACGGCATCACCGTGCACCGCAAAAGCTGCATAAACGTTATAAACGAGGAAGAGCAGGAGCGGCTGATCAATGTGAGCTGGGGCCAGATGGAGGATGTTTACCCGGTTGACATCCAGGTAGAAGCTTTCGACCGGGTCGGGCTGCTGCGGGACATCACAACGGCCGTGGCCGAAGAGAAAATTAACATAACAAGCGTGAACACCCAATACAATGACGATGTGTTCACCATGTTTGCAACGATAGAGATAAAGAATATGACCCAGTTGAACCATATATTAAACAGGCTCATGGGCCTACGAGGCGTTATCAACGCCACCAAGGCCCATATTGCCAGGATGAACGTCAGTTCATGATATCAAAGGAGGTAGTCACAATTGCCCAAGACTAAGACAGCGGAAAAATCAGCCCGATCGGCTCAAAGAAAAGCCGAACGCAATAAGGCTATTAAGAGCGGCACCAAAAGCAAGATCACTCGTGCAGAGAAACTTATAGCTTCCAAGAAGGGTGGAGAGGCCGGCACGGCAGTGACCGAGGCCATAAGCTCCCTGGACAGGGCGGCCAAACGGAAGGTTATACATGCCAATACCGCCGCCCGCAAGAAGTCACGCCTGATGAAGAAGCTTAACGCGTCAACCAAGAAATAGACTACCGGCAGGAGGCTCGCAAGTGATGAGCGACCTATTATCCCATTTTCAGTTGGTTGGATCGGACCTGTATAGCCGCGGCATGGTTTCTATGCATGGCGGAAATATGAGCGTCAGACAAGAAAATAGTCTTGTCATAACGCGCAGCGGCAGCCAGCTGGGATACCTGTCGGAGTCTGACCTTATAAGAACCGGCGTCGAGAAAGACGATGAAAACACCCACCTTGCCTCATCGGAACTGCAGGTGCACCGGGCCATCTACCAGCAGAGTTTATTCAAGGCCATCGTGCACAGCCACCCGGTCCACGCTACAGCCCTCTCCTTCCTCCGCCACATAATTCGTCCTGAAGACGAGGGAGGGAAGATCTTTATACCCGAGGTACCGGTGATAGGATTCGGCAAAGAGCCACAGCCGGGTGGAGCGGCGGAGGAAATTGCTGAAGCGCTGAAAACATATGCTGTGGTCGTTGTTCATCGCCACGGCAGCTTTGCCAGGGGCATGACCCTTGAAGAAGCCTATGTAATCACGGAGCTGCTGGAAATTAGCTGTCGCATAGTCTGCCTGGTGAAGAACTTAAAAGGCTAACTATCTCCTGGGCTCATTATGATCGCTACACACGCGTAGAGCATCAGTCAGGAGGTGTGGGCGGCGCCGGCCTGTTTCCCTGCTTAAACCTCTCCAGCCCTTCGAACATCTCACTGTCTCTGAAGAACGCAGCATGTATCTCTTTTTCGCGCCGGATACCCTGCGGTAGGCCGAGGGCCAGCCCCTCGTAAGCGGCTCGCCGGTCGTTGATCAGGCTGGTCCACGGGTACCCGGCCAACCAGCCGGCAAGCTCGACCGCCCGATCGAGGGCCATTCCATCAGGCACTACCTCCTGGATTAAACCCATGCGCAGTGCCTGCTCCGTGTTTAGCATGGCGCCTGTCTCGATAAGGTAAAGTGCATTACCCAGCCCCACGATACGCGGCAGTCTTTGTGTCCCGCCATCGATGAGCGGCACGCCCCAGCGGCGGTTGACCACGCCAAATTTTGCTCCGGCGGCTGCAATCCGAAAATCACACCAGCAGGCCAACTCCAGCCCTCCCGCCAGGCAGTAACCGTTTACGGCAGCTATGGTCGGCTTGCCTATGTCCGTGATCCGGCTGAAACCCATGGGACCGCTCCTGTCAGCGCCCTTTCTTTCCACCAACCCTTTGGCTGATTTAAGGTCGGCTCCTGCACAGAAGGAAAGGCCGCCCGAGCCTGTCAGCACCATGACCCTGAGCCCTTTATCGTGTTTAAACTCATTGACAGCCGCTTCCAGTAGGCCGGCTGTTTCGGCATCCACGGCATTGCGGGCCTCAGGCCGGTTTATCCTAACAATAAGGATTTGCTTGTGCCTCTCCGTCTCAACCTTTTCCATCGATAATCCCCCCTACTGGTAACGCAGCGATTCCACCGGGTCCATCCCGGCCGCATGGAAGGCCGGGTAGAGACCCGAGGTTATGCCTATAAAGGTAGAGACGGCCAGGGCGATCAGGACTATGTCGAGCGAAAAAGGTGCCTGAACGGTATAGCCCCCCAGATTGACCCCGGTCACCATCAGCACGAACAGGAATGCTAAGAGGATCCCTATAACTCCACCGGATATACTGAGAATGGCTGACTCAACCAGGAACTGCTTCATGATATCCAGCCTCCTGGCGCCTACTGCTTTCCTTATGCCTATCTCGCGTGTGCGTTCCGTAACCGATACCAGCATGATATTCATGATACCGATCCCTCCAACTACCAGGGATATGGCGCCCACGCTGGCCAGAAAAACCTGAAAAACCTCCAGCGCCTGTTTCATCTGATTGATTATGTCGCGCATATCCATGACGTAGAAATCGTTTTCCTCGCCCTCGCGGATATGGTGACGCTGCCTCAGCACCGATATCGCCTCGTCCATGGCGCTACCGATATGGTCCGGGGATATGGCGCGCACTGCTATGGTCTGCACAGGCCGACCCTCCGTAGTGGTCTCGCCCATCAGCTTGGCCTGCATGGTTGAAAGCGGGATCATGATAAAGTCGTCTGCACCTGGCAGAAATCCCCCTTTGGCTTCCAGCGTGCCTACAACCTCAAAGATACGGCCGTCCACCCGTATGGTTTTGCCCAGCGGATCCTCATCCTTAAATAGGTTGGTCCTGGCCGTGGCGCCCAGCACGGCCACGCTGGATCCAGACATAACATCTTCATCCGTTATATACAAACCACGCTCAATGGGGTAATCGATGATGCTGCGGATATTGGGCACCACTCCCATTACATCCGTGCCGACTTTTTCGTTGGCATAGGTGACCGTCGACATTTTTTCGGTGAAAGGGGATACCAGGGCCACCGAGGGCAGACGGTTGGAATTCTCCAGGGCTATGGCATCCTCCATGGTCAATTTTCGTGTTATTCCGGATATTTGGTCGGTCATCTGGGAAGCGCTGGTAACATATATTGTCTCAGCCCCAAGGCTCTTGAAGATGGCCATCAGGTTGGCCTCGTGCCCGCGTCCGAAGGAGATCAGGAACACCACCGAGCTTACACCTATAACGATGCCCAGGATGGTCAGCCCGGATCGCATCTTGTTTGCGCGCAGTATCTGTAACGATACGTTAAGGCAGTCTCTAAAACTCATTGTCTATTTATTATATTGCAATTTCATTTCAGAAACCTGCCGGAATCTCATCGGCGCTTCAATCTGGCCCCGTTTTTACTCATGCTGCTTTAAACGGGTGGCAGTTTCTCATTTTTGTCGGGTCGGCCTCCGTATTTACGCTTCAATTCGAGCGTGTAGCCCGTCTGGATAGCATCAAAACCGTACTTATCACGCACCCTGTCGATGGCACGGTCCAGCTTCTCCAGCCGCTTTGTCTCGGCATCAAACAGGCTGAGCTGCGTTTCTCCGCCGGTGAAATTTGACACTTCAAGCCCTATAAGCCGGACCGGCCTATACTTATTACCCAGTGTCGATTCCAGCAGCCGCACGGCTGCCCGGAAAATGGCATCGTCCAAATTAATAGCCACCCTCGAAGTTGAGCTTCTGTTAACAGTCTCGAAATCTGCGTATCTCAATTTGAGCGTTACCGTCCTCGACATCTTATCCAGGTCTCTCAGCTCCGCACCCAGTTTCTCCGCAAAGTAGCGAAGCGTGGCCTTGAGCATGGCCGAATCCACCGTATCCTTCTCAAAGGTAGTCTCACGACTGATCGATTTAGCCTCTCCTCGTGCTTCTACGGAGCTGCCGTCGATACCACGGGCGTGCTGTTGCAGCCACGCCATACCGTCCCCGAATCGCGTCTTGAACAAACCGTCCGGTATATCAGCCAATTGACCGATCGTCTGAATTCCCATAGTCCTGAGCACTTTACCCGTCTTATCCCCCACCCCGGGTAGTTTCTGAACCGGCATGGCAGCCAGGAAGCTCCTTTCCTGTCCGGGCAGCACCTCAACCAGGCCGTCCGGTTTGCCGGCATCGGAGGCCACCTTGGCCACCACCTTGCAGGGGGCTATGCCGACTGAGGCCACCAGGCCGGTCTCCTTCCTTACACGCTCCTTGACCTTCAAAGCGAGCGCCCGCCAGGAGCCGTAGTTCTGGCACCCTGTGACATCGAGGTATGCTTCATCAAGCCCGCCAGGTTCGAAAGAGGGACTATACTCACCCAGTATCTGCATGAATCTGAGTGAGAACTCGGCATATCTATGGTAGTTGCCGATCAGAAAAACAGCTTGCGGGCAGAGGCGTTTTGCCCTTGCTAGGGGCATGGCGGCGTGTACACCGAACTTGCGTGCCTCGTAGGAAGCCGAAGCCACCACGCCTCGTCCTTCCGGCCTGCCGCCAACTATTACCGGCTTTCCACTCAGGGCAGGATTGAGAATCTGCTCGACAGTGACAAAAAAAGCATCCAGGTCTATGTGGAAAATCGTGCGCAAGGTTCCTTTTCCGGCATCACCCATCTGGAATACCCTCCGCGGATTTGTCTAAATGCCGCGAAATTTGTTGATGCTGTCGCGAAGTTCAAGCGCGGCTTCGCGGGCCGCCTGTGCATAGCCGGTTCCTTTTGACGCGTAAAGCACCTGGCGCGCCGCCACAATAATAGCCATCTCCTTAGCGGTGTCGACACCGTATCTAACGGACAGTTCAAGATCACCGCCCTGAGTGCCTATGCCGGGGATTAGAAGGAGCATGCCCGGGCACAGCTTTCTTATCTCTTTCAATTCCTCGGGATAAGTGGCGCCCACCACAAGGCCGATATTGCCGTCCTTGTTCCAATCACCGGCACGTAAGGCAACCGACTGGTAAAACTTCATGCCGAAATTGTCCACCAGGTCCTGGAAGTCGGAGGCGCTGCTGTTGGAGGTGCGACAGAGAATAAAGATGCCTTTGTCCTGGTAATCGAGGAACGGTTTCACCGAATCGTAACCCAGGTAAGGATTGATCGTCACTGCGTCGAATTTATAGTAGCTAAAAAGCGCCTTGGCGTAGGCTGCTGCAGTATTGCCAATATCCCCTCTTTTGGCATCACCTATGACCGGAATGTCCCTGGGGATATAGGCCACAGTTTTCTTCAAAGCCTGCAGCCCGCGTATACCCATGGCCTCATAGAAGGCCAGGTTTGGTTTGTAGCAGCAGACCAGGTCAGATGTAGCGTCTATAATTGCCCGGTTGAACTCGAAGACATCCCTGACAGGCAGCTTTGACGGATCAGGATCCAATCCGACGCACAGCAGGCTGCGGTTGCGTCGTGAGGCATTGAGAAGACGGCTGACAAACTCCATGGCTTAATTATATAATAATTATCTAATGAGTAGTGTGGTCTGGATAGCTGCAGGGCTGGTGCTCGGCTCCCTGCCGTTCTCCGTCTGGATCGGCAAAATATTCCTGCGCACGGATATCAGGGAGTACGGCGACGGTTCGCCCGGGGCCACCAACGTGGCCCGTGCAGGCAGCAAGTCCCTCTACGTGATGGCCGCTTTGCTGGACGCCTTCAAAGGCACCGTGCCCGTGTGGCTGGCCCAAACCATATCGGGAGTTACCGGCTGGGAACTGGCCGCCGTTGCAGTGGCGCCGGTAATGGGGCATGCCTTTTCCCCTTTCCTCAAATTCAGGGGCGGCATGGGAGTTGCCACCACCTTCGGAGTATGGCTGGGACTGACAGGCTGGCTGGGGCCATTAGCCATGGCGCTCTGCATCGGCTTCATGTTTATTATTCAAAAGAACTGGGTATGGGCCTCCGTATGTGGCATGCTCCTTTTCCTCATTTTGCTGCTGTTTATACCGGACCCTTTCATCAAAATGTACAAAACGCCCCTCTTCTGTGCCGGCCTTGTACAAACTGCCATCCTCACCATCAGGCGATATTCCTATTTTAGAAGTTGGCCCGAGCCGCAGGGCTGGCTCGGCAAGGTATTGGGAAAACGATGATAGCCGGCGATCCGCTGCTTCTGCCCAATATCCTGATCGTCCTGTGTGTGCTTTACCTGGTGGTGGTAGGTGCCATTAATATGCGCAAGCTGCACAACCTGCGGGACTATCAGAAGATCAAGACCTTTCCCCGTATCTCCGTCCTGATACCGGCCAGGAACGAAGAGGATACCATCGGTCCCTGCGTCAGCTCGCTGCTGGCGCAGGATTACCCCGATTTCCAAGTGATCGTGTTAAACGACAACTCCACTGACAGGACCGCTGCAATATTGAGTAAACTCGGGCGCTGCGATAACAGGTTGATGATCATAAGCGGCAAACCGCTTCCTCCTGATTGGCTGGGCAAGCACTGGGCCTGCCACCAGCTCTACCAGGCGGCCGATGGCGAATTGCTTATGTTCACCGATGCGGATACGGTGCACACGCCGGACACCCTGCGTTGCGCCGCAGCAGCCCTGCTGGAAGAGCGGGCGGATATGCTTTCCATTTTACCCAGGCATAACCTATGTAGTCTGGCAGAGCAACTCATAATGCCGGTCTTTGCCCTGGGGGCCTATGCCAATATACCCCTGCCTGCGCGCTTGAGGCCGGGAAACACCAAGGTGGTGTCTTCCAGCGGTAAACTGATGCTGTTCCGACGTCGTTCTTATGAATCGGCGGGGGGATTTCAGAGTATACGGCAGAGCGTTCTGGACGACCTGCAGCTGGCAGAGAGAATATCTCTGCTCGGGATGCGTTATCGCGTATTCGACGGGACAGATAACGTTTCCTGCCGCATGTACCATAACTGGACGGCGTTGCACCTGGGCCTGACTAAGAACGTGTTCCCCTCCTACGGATATAACGTGCCGCTTTTTGTCTTCACCTGGCTGTGGATCAACTTCGTTTTCTGGGGGCCTGTCATAGAGCTGGGAGTGCATAAGATACCCGATTATCCTCCAGTGTTATCGCTGGGACTGGCGGCCATCTGTGTTATATCCTGCTTGGTCCTGTTTGCTTTCTACTACCAACGCTTCAAGTTCCCGCTGTACATGGTTTTGCTCTACCCGGTAAGCATATCCCTCATGACAGCCATTGCATTTTCATCCATGTTCCTCACGCTGTCGGGGAGGGCCACCTGGAAAGACCGTAAAATGCCGAACCGCAAGATACCTTGAATGAGGATTGGAAGGGAAAATATAGCCGTCTGATACATGACATAGGACCGAGTGCATCAAATATTATTCTTAGATATCCTGTTCTACATACAGTCAGCTATAGTGGTCAGCCTGGTGGTATTGCTGATCATATCGCTTTTCAATATGCGGTATCTTCGGCGCCTTTACAGCTACCCGGCGCCGCCTGCCTGGCCGCGTTGTTCGGTGCTGGTGCCGGCCCGCAACGAGGAGGACAACATAGGCAGATGCGCCAATAGTCTGCTGGCCCAAAATTACCCCGATTTCCAGGTTATAGTGCTGGACGATAACTCCACCGACCGGACCTGGCAGATACTGCAAGAATACGCCACCAAAGATCCAAGGCTTATCCTGATAAAGGGCAAACCGTTGCCTGATGACTGGCTGGGCAAGCACTGGGCCTGCCACCAGCTTGCAGAGGCGGCGGATGGCGAACTGCTGGTTTTTGTAGATGCAGATACATACCACGAGCCGGGAATGCTGCGTGGCGCGGCAGCCGCCATGATAGCCGAGAACGCATGCCTGATTTCGGCGCTGCCGCGGCAGATCGTTACCTCATGGTCCGAGCTGCTGAGCATACCGGCTTTTTATCTCGGCATGCTGTGCGGGGTGCCCCTGGAGTTCACCCGCCTTCAGCGCAATCCGCTATTATTTGCCATACTCGGGCAGTTTCTGATCTTCCGCAGGGATGCTTACGATGCGGCCGGGGGTTATGCGGCGGTCAGGCACAACGTGGTCGACGATATCGCCATAGGCAGGCGGGTACATGCTATGGGACTTAAGTATAAACTACTGGACGGCGACGGCCTGGCCTCCTGCAGGATGTACGGCAACTTCGACCAGGTCTGGAAAGGCCTGACCAAGAGTACCTTCGCCACTTTCAATTTCGATCCCTATTTCCTGATACTGATGTATTCACTGGTCTTGATATTCTTTGTCAGCCCGCCGGTGGTGCTCACGATAGGCCTGGCTCAACCGGAGGTCCCACTCGAGATAACAGCCATGGCTGGAATAGCCGTTATCCTCAACCTGATCCTCTGGACGAATAGCAATATTCGGTTTCATTTCCCGCTATATGTTGTATTTATCTACCCCTTCAGCGCCATCTTTATGACAGTGGTCGCATTCGCTTCAATGATTCTTACCATGCAGGGCAAGGCACTCTGGAAGGGCCGCAGTATGCCCAAATTCGTAAAGCTCTGAAACAACCAACGGCCGGCGCCGCCTTTGCAAACCAGTCATAAAACTGCTTCGTTGCCATGCGTCCAACGTTCCATCACCTCATGCAATGCTATAATTCAGCACAGGATGAAGTATTCTGCCGCCACGGCATACCTCACAGGCCTCACCGATTACGAGATATCGCCGGCCTCAGCGTATAATGCCGTCAATTTCGACCTGCGCAGGGTTGAAACCCTGCTGAGGAAGATGGGGCAGCCACACAGTGGCAGGAAGACCGTGCACATAGCAGGCACCAAGGGCAAGGGCAGCACGGCGGCAATGATGTCATCCATCCTGGTCTCGGCCGGGTACCGCACCGGGCTTTTCACATCCCCTCACCTCTACACCTGGCAGGAAAGGATCGCATATAATAGCCGCCCTGTGACCAAGAGGGATTTTGCCCGCCTTATGGGCGTCGTTCAAAAGCATGTACAGGCCATTAATAATCAGGCGCGCTTCGGGAAGATCACCACGTTCGAAGCGCTGACCGCCATGGCGTTCCAGTATTTCAAGGATAAAGGAGCCGCCTACCAGGTGCTTGAAACGGGGATGGGCGGCAGGCTGGATGCCACCAACGTCGCCGACCCGGACGTGTGCATACTGACCTCTATCAGCTTAGACCATACGCAGGTGCTGGGCAACACCCTGGCAAAGATCGCCGCTGAAAAAGCCGGGATCATCAAGCCCGGGTGCACGGTAATCAGTGCCCCACAGCAACCTGAAGCACTGGCTGTGATCGTAGAACAATGCAGATTGGCAGGTTCGGAACTGGTGCTGGCAGGAAAGGACATACACTGGAAACGCCTGAGCGGGAACCTGAACGGGCAAACTTTTAAAGTCAAGGGCAGAAATGGCAGTTATAAGCTGCATATCCCATTGCTGGGTGACCACCAGATGGAAAATGCTTGCCTGGCCGTGGCTGCCGCGGAGGTGTTGCGGCAACGCGGTGCCAGTGTAACCAGCAACCATATAGTGAGAGGACTAAGCAGAGTTGAATGGCCGGCGCGCCTGCAGGTACTCCAACAGGCTCCTTTGCTCATAATAGATGGGGCACATAATGTTTACTCGATGAAAGCGCTGGTCGAATCGGTTAGAAGGTATATCCCTTATAGAAAGCTGCACGTAATATTCGGCTCGTCGGGTGACAAGGATATCGACGGAATGGCAAAAGTGTTGACCGGATTGGCAGGGAAGGTAATTGTCACCAGCTCAGGCCACCCCAGGGCAGCCACCACGGATCAACTGGCACGGGCCTTCGGACAGAACGGCGTATCAGCGGATATTCACCCGGATATCAGGGAAGCGCTATCGGCGGCATTAACCGCCTCTGGTGATAACGACCTCATACTGGCCACCGGATCCTTATTTATAGCAGCGGAAATCGGAAGGTCGTTCCGGGAAAATAAATAACCTGACCCTGCACCGTATTACGGCGCCTGGGAAAAGAGCTGAAGATTAAGCCTGTCGAGGAGTCTCGGCCTGTACCGGGAGCATCCTGCCGAGCAAACGCTGCAACGCCATGATGTGAACACATTGACCCCATTGTGAGAAGAAATGGCAGTCGCAGAACCATTTTCCATCACTAAGTGATAGACTATGGCTGTCATTCTCACCACGGAAGTCGGCTGAGAAATTGTGGATGATCACCCGCTCAGGCTCCTCTGCGTAGCGCTTGGCTTTTTCGATCTTGCCTGCGAGACTGGGTTGCATCGGCTACCTCCGCCCAAAGTATATAACGGCCTTAATCAAAAAGTCTATTTATATTTGAGCAATTTTATGTCAATAAGGTGTGCCGTTACAGGTCGGTCTATCCATGACCACTTCTTTCACCATATCAAAGGTTATCTGCTAAAATTGATTATTCAAAATAGACTATGCGAGATAGACTGTTCTCCATCATCCAGGGACTAAGGGCGGATTACATCGAGGTCCGCCTTGATGAAAGCCAATCGAGCCGGCTGGCCTACCGCGGCGAACGCCTGGAAGAGGCGGGCAGGACGGCCGGCACAGGTGGTTGCGTGCGCGCCCTGGTGAAGGGCGGTTGGGGCTTTGCCAGCTTCAATAGCATGGACAGGTTAGCCGACAGCGCAGCCATGGCAGTGGAGCAGGCCACCCATGTCGGCCAAGGGCACAGCGAATTCAGCCCTGCACAGGCGGTTATCGATAAGGTTGAAGCCGAGTGTAAGAAGAATCCCCTCGAGATCCCTCTCTCCGCTAAGAAATCGCTGCTGGATGAGTACAACCGCATCATGCTTGAAACGCCGGGTATCCAGACCACCAGCATCGGCTATGGAGATATCAGGAAGAAGGTCACGTTTGCCAGCTCTGACGGTTCTTATATCGAGCAGAGCCGCATCGACCTTAACCTGCGCCTTTCAGCCATTGCCAGCCGGAACGCCGATGTCCAGCAGGTAGGCCTGAGCATAGGCAGTAAGGGTGATTTCTCCACGGTGGAAGGCCTGCAGGAGAAGGTCAAGGCCATCGCCCAACGGGCGGTTGCCCTGCTCTCTGCTCCCGAAGTCAAGGGAGGTACCTTCACGGTGGTCCTTGACCCGGTCCTGGCGGGAGTCTTCGTTCACGAGGCATTTGGCCATCTTTCCGAGGCAGACCATATCTACGAAAACCCCCAGATGCGGGACATAATGGTGCTGGGACGCAGATTCGGAGGGCAACACCTCAACATCGTGGACGGGGCGGCTGTGCCGGGCCTGCGCGGCAGCTACAGGTATGACGATGAGGGGACACCGGCCAGCAAGACCTACCTGATTAAAGAAGGTCTACTCAACAGCCGGCTCCATTCCCGTGAGACAGCAGCCAGAATGGGGGAGAACCCAACGGGTAACGCCCGAGCTATCAACTATAGCTATCCCCCCATCGTACGCATGACCAATACATATATTGAGCCGGGAACTACCACATTCAATGACATGATCGGCGGAATCAATAAAGGCGTTTACGCTAAGGACTGGTATGGCGGCACAACCAGCCTCGAGATGTTCACATTCTCAGCCGGAGAAGCTTACATGATAAGGGACGGGAAGATTGCGGAGATGATCAGACCTGTAGTCCTCAGCGGCAATGTATTCACGACGCTGAATAACATAGATGCCATCGGCAATGATCTTGATATGAACCAGGGTGGGGGCTGCGGCAAGGCCGGCCAATCGCCACTGCCCGTCTCCAACGGCAGCCCGCATATAAGGATCCGGAACTGCCTGGTCGGGGGAAAATGAATGGAAGAGATACTTGACATCGCCCGCAGGTCCGCAGAAAGCGTCGAGGTCTTTCGCGTAACCTCTGTCAGGACGCCGGTCCAGTTCGAGGCCAACCGCCTCAAGCAGATCCAGACAAAGGAATCTGTCTCAGTCGCCCTGCGCCTTGTTAAAAACGGCAAAATGGGCTTTGCTCAGGCCAGCGGCAATGTACCGCCCGCCGACCTGGTGAGAATGGCCCTGGAGACCAGCCAGTTCGGCTACCAGGTGAACTTCGATTTCCCCTCCCTTCAGTCCTTTGAAAAAGTTGAGGTATTTGATCCACAGGTCGAGCATATCAGTATCGACAGCATGATCAACCTGGGCCAGACTATTATTGATGCCGTATGTTCCAATACAGCAGGGATCATCTGCGAGGGCAGCATATCGCGCGGCACGGCGACTTTTGAAATTGCCAGCACCGGCGGCGGGCACGCATCCTGTAAGCGCACCAATTTCAGTGTAAGCATGGACGGCATGCTGGTCAGGAATGGGGATATTTTGTACGTCGGCGATATCCGCAGCTCCTGCCGCCCCATCATGGACCCTTCCCCGGTTGCGGGGGAAATAATCAGGCAGCTCGACCTGGCCAGGAGCAATGCCCCCATCAAGTCAGGCACCCTGCCGGTGATATTCACACCTTTCGGTGTGGCAGGCTCGCTGCTGGCTCCGCTCATCTCCGCATTTAACGGCAAGACTGTGCTGGACGGCGCCTCGCCTATGAAAGATAAAAAAGATATGGTTATATTTGACCGCCGGCTGTTGTTAACTGATGACCCCACCATACCCTACCAACCGGGAAGCACACCTTTCGATGATGAAGGAATGCCGGCAAGGCGCAACGCGCTCATCGAACACGGTAAGGTGGCACAATTCTATTATGACCTGCACACGGCAGCGCTTGCCGGATCGTCGAGCACGGGCAATGGCAGCCGCAGCGGCGGTATGCCCTCCCCATCGATCCATGCACTCGTGATAGAAGGCGGGAAGGTTTCCCAGGCGGACATGCTAAAAGATATGAAAGAGGGGCTGATCATTGAGCAGCTGATGGGCGCCGAACAGGGTAATATCCTCAACGGGGATTTCAGCGGCAATGTGCTGTTGGGCTATAAAGTGGATAATGGTGAAATAACCGGCAGGGTCAAGGACACCATGGTTTCCGGCAACGTCTATCAGCTGTTAAAAGAGGTCCTGGCTATTGGAAGTGACTCCCGCTGGATAGCCGGGTACGTGAATACGCCGAGCATCTACTGCCCTGCCATTGCCGTCGCCGCCAAATAAGGAAATGAAAAAACTGGTCAATTTTCATAAGGAACCGCGACCCCATGCCTGCGACCTGATAGCAGCGTGGCCGGGCATTGGCAATCTGTCCCTCATCGTGACACGCTACCTGAGGGAGAAGCTGGGCGCTGAGGAGATCGGGGAGATTGAGCCCTTCACCTTCTTCGATCCCATTGGGGTGATGGTCAAGGACAACGTCGTCGAGACACCTCAGTTCCCCGAGGGCAAATTCTTCTACTGGCACAACACTGCCGGCAAAAAGGACATCCTCTTTTTCATTAGCGACGAGCAGCCCGCTTATAAAGGTTACGACCTGGCCAACTTCATTCTCGATGTAGCTAAGAAATTTAAGGTTCAGAGGGTCTACACCTTTGCAGCCGCAATTGCCAAGATCCACCACACCGAGCAGCCCAGAGTGTGGGGAGTAGCCACGGACGCTTCACTAATAGTCTTCTTAAAAAAGTTCGATGTTGTGCTGCGCGGCCGCCTGCAGATAGCGGGATTGAACGGCCTGCTGCTGGGGGTGGCCCGGGAGCGGGCCGTGGAAGGGATCTGCTTGCTGGGGGAAGTTCCCTCCTACACCACCCGTATACCCAATCCCAAGGCTGCACTGGCTGTTTTAAAAATCCTGCTGCAGGTACTCGAAATAGAGATCGAGCTCAGTGAACTCGCCAAAATAGCCGAGGAATCGGACCAGCAGATGAAACGGCTGGCAGCCCAGGCCATGGGTGAATATATCGACCGCTACACCCGGCCGGTGTGGCCACCTCCGGAGGATGAAGGTGAATTCGAGGACGAGGAGGAAGAGGACGAGGAATGAGCGAACCACAACACCCCCTGAGCGAGATCATCGCGCAAACACTATATTCGGGCGAAGATATCAGACACTCTGATTTGGTCAGGTTGTCTGACCCGAACGATGATGACATGCGGCAATTTAGGAAAGGCTGGAGCAGCGCTGTCCTGGAACGACGATTGATGCTGATATCGAGATTGTATAGTCTGGGCGAGGACGATGCCAGGCTGGATTTCACAAGGATATTTAAACATTGTCTTGATGATCCTGACGCAGGTATACGCATGAAGGCTCTTGAGGGGCTGGAGCTTGAAGACAAGTACAATTTCGCGCTGCCGGTGATCAGGACACTTAAAACAGATGAATCGCAGGAGGTCAGGGAGGCCGCTGCACGGGTGATGGGAAAATTTGCCCTCATGGCTGAGCTGGGTCAATTGCCCGCGGCTGTAGGTGACGATATATTTGATGCCCTGCTGGGCGTATTGGAGAATCCGTCTGAACCCGGTCCACTGCGAAGGCGAGCGCTGGAGTCTATCGCCCCTTACCGGCAGGATCCCGTGGCAAGATACATTGAGGATTTCTATTACAGCGAGGACCCTGTGCTCAAAGCCAGTGCCATCTTCGCCATGGGGCGCAATTGCGATTCCCGCTGGATGGACTTCCTGGCTGAAGAGTTGCAGAGCAACAGTGCGCTATTCCGGATCGAAGCGGCCCGGGCCTGCGGTGAGATAGAGGACGAGGATGCCATTCCAGGTTTGCTGAATATTTTGAACGATAACGATCACGAGGTACAGGAGGCTGCCATCGCAGCCCTGGGGAAGATCGGCGGCCAACAGGCTAAGGATGCCCTCAACAATCTGAGGACATCATGCGAAAACAGGATCAGAGAGGCGGCGCTGTCCGCGCTGACAGAGCTTGAAATTTGCCAGGACCCACTATCTTCGAGTTCCTGAAACGACAGGCCACGCTTACGGGGGATAAGGTAAGGCTGCGCCCCCGCCGGTTGGAGGACGCCTCCGCCGAGTACAGGTGGCGTTCGGATGAAGAGCTTTGCAGGCTGGACGCTTCAGAGCCCCTTGTCCTTACCTATAACGAATTCCTTCAAAAGTATGCCGTGGAGCTTGAGTTTCCCGGGCTCACATACACCCTTGCCATCGACACCCTGGACGGCGCCCATATAGGCAGCTGCAGCCTGTTCAATTTTGATCTTGCAGGCAACATCGCCGAGACAGGGATAATGATAGGCGAAAAGCCATACTGGGAACGGGGTTACGGGGAAGATGCGATCAATATCTTCGTGCTCGATATCTTCCAGACCTCCGGCCTGCAGAGACTGATGCTGCGGACTCTTGACTGGAACATACGCGCCCGGGCCTGCTTCGAAAAATGCGGCTTCATCTCCCGCGGAGGTTTGGTACGGGGAGAGTACCGATTCATTATTATGCAGGTGGAGCGCGGGGCTGTGCTGAGCAAAGGTCAGTGAACTGCTATGGGGGAGGCATCGGTTATAATCCTGCGCGACCGGCTCAATTTACGGCGCAGCCTCAGAGGCAGGGAGAAAAGCCCGCGGTGGGCTATCCCGTCGTAAGAACGCAGTTTACCACTTACCCTAACTGACATCCTGCTGTTGATCTCCCTTGGTGAAAGGCGCGCCGGGTCAAGGGAGTCAGATGCTGTATGAAATCCCCACAGGTCTACAAAAGACGGCACATAGACCTGGTATGGGCGCACGATCTTAAAAATACTTTTGAGGGTACCGTTGATAGCGATGAAATTCTGCAGGTTGATCCAGCCTGACTGGCCGGATTGCACTACCATGATGCCCCCCGGCTTCAGCCTGTCCCTGACCAACTGATAGAATTCCTGTGTGTAAAGAAGGCGAGCCGGACCTTCCTCCACAGGATCTGCCAGGTCGATAACGGCAACATCAAAAAGTTCCCTCGTTTCAGCGATATATTTCCTGGCATCCTCATAGCGGACCTCCGCCCTTTTATCAGAGAAAGCTCCCTTATGAAAAGTCGGCAGATATTTCCGGCATAACCTCACTACCTCCTCATCGATATCCACCATCACAGCCTTGCGAACCGTCCTGTGCATGAGCACATCACGCAGTGTGGCGCCCTCACCACCACCGGCTATGAACACCTTCTCCGGGCAGGGATGTGCCAGCATGGCCGGGTGAACCAGGGATTCGTGGTAAATGAATTCGTCCTTTTCCCCGGACTGTATCTTTCCGTCAAGCACCAGGCAGATGCCGAATGTGTGGGTCTGTACTATCTGGGCGTACTGGAACCGTGTGATCTTGTCGTGCAGCACCCGCTGCACGCCGTGGATCTGCAACAGGTCATCGGACAACTCATCTATGAGCCACCTGTTTTTATCAAAATAATCCGGCCTGGCCATCTATTGTCCTGCAGCCGCCGGGCTCTCTATCAGAACACCCCGCTTTAACTCGATGTATGACGTAGATCTGGCTTTAAGCTTCTCCGCCAGCGGCTTAACGGCCCTTGCCGGCTCGATGACCTCACCGCATGTAAAAACATCTACAGCAGCAAAACTATATTCCGGCCATGTATGTATGGAGATATGCGACTCCGCTATTATGATGACGCCGCTTATCCCCTGCGGGGAGAACTGGTAAAAGGAATCCTTGATCACGGTTGCTCCGATCAGCCTTGCTACGTCGGTCAGCACTTCCCGCAGATAATCCATATCATTTAGAAGTCCGGCGTCACAGTCTTTCAATTCCAACAGCAGGTGTTTACCCAGGGCAGCCAAGTATTTTTCCTCCTCGGAACGGCATTACATAAATTCTAAAATATGTTATTATTATCTTTGAAACAGAGTGTAATTTTATATTTTATGTTGACTAATTTCAAGAAATGTCTTAAGCTACCTATTGACAAAGTCAATATGACCTTGTAGAATGCGTTCAAAATTCATCAATTAAGGAGGCGTATGCCGTGAGGAGAATTTTTGGAACCCTCGTTGCACTCGTAGTGGCTTTATCATTAGTTTTGATACCGGCCGCTGTCTCAGCCGACCTCGGTAAATGCACCGGTTGGGACAAAGTTAAGTGGGAAAATAATCAGAATTCCTGGAAAATATACCTACAGCACTGGGGAAGGACGCCGACAAGCGCCATGTCCAGGCTTGCTGGTCTGTGCGGCCCGGATAAGCTTTGTTCCGGCGTTTGCAATACCTCTGCATGCCCGAAGCCCACGGGCTGCGACATCGCACAGTGCCTGGGTGGCTGCAGCAACTGCAATACACAGGCAGGAACTCTTGGATCTGCTTGTACCGATTCTCAAAAATGTCTTAATCCCGAAACCAAACCTACGTCCCTGCCGCTCGACGACTGCCCGCTCAACTGCCCGGCCAACACCACAACCGCCGGCCTCGGCACTTCCAAGTGCTCCGGCTGCTGGGGTAAGAGCCTGTCCTATGCCAACAAGAGCTGGGGCGCTGCCGACCTCGGCACCAGGGCAAACATCAGCAACAGCCATATGAACCACAGAGGCACATCCAGCCTCGGTGGCGGTGATTGGGGCATCACAGCCTGCCCGCATCCCGAGTGCGTATCTCTCACCTGGTGCCTCCAGAACAATCTGCTGGCCAAGTGCAAGTCTTGCAGCAGCGGCGCCAAATAAGTTAGTCACCAAGTAACTTGAATAATAAATAAGCGCTGCCTATGAAGGCAGCGCTTATTTATTTCACACAAATACCCGGGTGATCTCATGGACACAGAAGAAAAGCTGGTAACCGTTTACAGGGCCTGTGGGCAACCGGAGGCTGAGATAGTGAGGGGCAGGCTTGAGATAGAGGGCATACTGGCGTTGCTGAAGTACGAAAGCATCGGCAGCGTATACGGTTTGACAGTTGATGGACTGGGACAGGTGGAGGTGCAGGTGCCGGCCAGGTTTGTCAGCCGGGCCCGGGAGATAATTGAGTCATCCGTGAATGAAATCGAAGATTAAAAGGCCCTTTGTTTCAGCCCGAGCGCAGTATTGAGGGCTTTATAGTCGAACCTGCTATCGAGCATGGCCGTCATAGCCTGCAGCTTCTGTAATTGATGGAAGCCGGCGCCGGCCAGCGACCGCTCGATCACGCTGACGATCTCATTGATATCTTTATCAGCCAAGATCACCGGCACTTTCTTATCCTCGGACTTGACCATAACCGAGGTTGAAGGCCTCCCGCCGCTGACTACCAGGCATTTGGTCGATGTTTCCAGCGCAGCAAGCTGCATGTCAGCCCTCTCATACCGGGTAACCACGGCCTTATTACGCAGCCTGTTGTAGTAATCTCTGGCCGAATCGGGCGACATCGCGCCCAGCATAACGTTCTCTACCAGTTCACCGGCCTTATCCTTAAATGTAATGATCTCCCCATTCACCGCGCTGGCGATCGCCCCGACTGTCACACCCAGCAATGCCCTCGATTCAGGCAGCACTCCCAGCACTGCAATGCCCTTTTCTTTAAAATATGCCGTGCTTTCTGTCTGGACCACGCTTATTTTCGAGGACGGTACCTGGTTCAACACCACCCCCACCAGCCTGCTGCCCAGCTTATCGGCCGCCTGCAGGATATCCACCTCCCTGTAATCCGAGCACCAGCAGATCAGCAATAAGACCCGGGCATCAAGCTTATCAGCTATGATATATCCCGCCAGCGTCGAAACCTGGTCTTGTTTAAAGCCGCCCGGGCTTTCAATTATCAGAACATCCTTGCCGGCGCCGGCTTTATCGCAGGCCGTTTTCAATTTACTGGAGAAATTTTCTACATCCTCTGAGAGGCTGCGCCACAGCTCCTCCTGCTTGATATGGATCGGGCAGAGCTGTTCACTGTTCTCCCCCAGTTCAAGAGCCTCCCCTATGAAGGCCGCGTCCAGGCATTCGTCTTTGGCACCCTCAACCGTTACATGGATGGGTTTGATATAGCCAACCTTTACCCCTGAATTGGCCAGTTTTTTACCTATGCCGGCGCACAATGCCGTTTTCCCGCATGGATCATAGGCCGCGATAAGTAAATTAGTCATGGTGCCTCCTGAATTTTAGCCGGCAGATATTATACCACTCTTTACTTCCCGGCTGCATCGGAATATAATGTTTTGAAAGGTACTGAAAAAGCTGAGAGCCGTGATAACTCTCAGCTTTTTAATATCCGGCATGCTGGGAGGTAATACCCATGACACTAAAGAAGTTTGATATCACCGGTGAGGGCCTGGAAAAGCTGAAGGTTGAATATGATCAGCTAACCTCGGTACGCCGCCAGGATGTGGCCGATAAGATCAAGAGGGCGCGTGAGATGGGGGGCACGGAGAACAACGCCGAATATGAAGATGCCAAGAACGAGCAGGCATTCATCGAGGGCCGTATAAGCTCTCTGGAGAATATCATCCTCAACGCCCGCATCATCGAGGCGCCGCACCAGCCTGGTGTAGTGGAGTTGGGAGACACGGTGCTTATCCAGAACCAGGACGGCAAGATCGACCGCTACACAATCGTGGGGACTACCGAGGCCAGCCCGGTCGACGGCAAGATCTCCTGCGAATCGCCGGTAGGCAAGGCGCTGCTGGGCAAGAAAAAGGGTGCTAAGTTTGAGGTGCGCACGCCGGCGGGTTTAATGAAATTGCAGCTCATCGAAGTAAGCTAAGAACATGGCCGGGCAGGAACGCATAGAGCAACCGCGTCTGGAAAAACTGTCCAGGCTGAGAGACCGCGGGCTTGACCCATATCCGCACAAATTCCACAGATCCCACACCACCAGGGAAGCCTGCCGTCTTTTCCTGGAGATGATTGAAGCCGACCCTACAGCCACCCTGACGGGCGTCAGCCTGGCCGGACGCATTACCGCTGCCAGGTTCATGGGTAAAGCGGCTTTTTTCGATATCCGTGACGGTTCAGGCAAGATCCAGGTTTTCTTTCGCCGCGACTCATTGGGAGAGGATAAGTATGCCATGCTGCATGACCTTGACCTCGGCGATTTCCTGGGAGTATCAGGCCGTGTATTTAAGACCCGTAGCAGTGAGGTAACCCTCGAGGCCGCCGACTACGCCATCCTGGCCAAGACTTTACGGCCGCTGCCTGAGAAATGGCACGGCCTCGTGGACGTAGAGAAAAGATATCGGCAGAGGTACCTCGACCTCATCGCCAACGAGGAAGTCAGGGAGCTCTTCATCAGGAGAAGCCTGGTGATCAGCGCCATACGCAATTTCATGCACGCAAGGGGATTTATCGAGGTAGAGACCCCGGTACTTCAGCCGATGTACGGTGGGGCGCTGGCCAGGCCATTTATAACACACCACCATGCGCTGGGCCAGGACCTTTATCCGCGTATAGCGCTCGAACTTTACCTCAAGAGGCTGCTGATAGGCGGCTTCGACAAGGTATATGAGATCGGCCGCGTGTTCCGCAACGAAGGTATCTCGACCAAGCACAACCCCGAATTCACCATGATGGAGAGCTACGAGGCATATGCTGATTACAACGACGTTATGGAGATGACGGAGAAGATGGTGAGCGATGTGGCCCGGGAGATACTGGGTACGACGCAAATCAGCTTCGCCGGGGAGACTATTAATCTTACCCCTCCCTGGAAACGGCTTCCCCTCCGCCAGGCGCTGATCGACAAATGCGGCATAGATTTCATGGAATACCCTGACGCCGACAGCCTGTGCGCCCGCATGAAGGAGATGGGGTTACAGATAGACCCCCTCAAGGACAGGGGCAGGCTAATCGATGAGCTGCTCTCGACTTATGTTGAGCCGGACCTTCGGCAGCCCACGTTTATCATCGACTATCCGGTTGATATGTCACCTCTGGCCAAGCTCCACCGCAAATACCCGGGCCTGGTAGAGAGGTTCGAGGCTTTCATCTGCAGCATGGAGGTGGCCAACGCGTTTTCAGAACTGAACGATCCACGCGAGCAGCGCGAGCGGTTCAACCTGCAGCGCAATATGCAAACTGGAGAAAGAATGCTGTCTAAAATGTCCAACATCCCGCCGGAAGCATGGATGATCGATGACGATTTTATCACCGCCATGGAGTACGGTATGCCGCCCGCCGGCGGCCTGGGTGTGGGCATAGACAGGTTGGTCATGCTGCTCACCGACAGGCAGTCTATACGCGAGGTCATACTCTTCCCGCAGCTGAAGACCAAGCAGGGGAGGGACGAAGAGTGATCGATATCAAATTGATTCGTGATAATCCCGAAGTGGTCTACCAGGCGATGGAAAAGCGCGGGGAACGACGAGCAGATGTCGATGAGATCATAGAGCTGGATAATTCTTTCCGCCTGATGCTTAAAGAGTCCGAGGCCCTGCGTGCCCGGCGCAACGACGTGAGCAAGCAGATCAGCCGTATGAAAGATAAGCCGGCCGGCCTTATAGCCGAGATGCGGCAGGTCGGCGACCGCATTACTCAGATCGAGGCTGAGGCAGGCCTGCTATCGGCCAGGCTGGAGGATAGGCTGCTGCGCCTGCCCAACCTGCCGTCGGACGACGTACCCCACGGACGGGGTTCTGAAGATAATATTGAGATTAGGTCATGGGGACAGCCCCGTGAATTCGCATTCACGCCGCTTCCCCACTGGGACCTTGCTGAAAAGCTGGGTATCATCGACTTCCAGCGCGGCGTTAAGCTTGCAGGCACCAGGTTTTACGTATTGCGCGGCATGGGTTCGCTGTTGCAGAGAGCCCTTATCAATTTCATGCTCGACCTGCACATCAGGGAGCACGGCTACACTGAGATATACCCTCCCTTCATGGTAAAACGGGAGTGCCTGGTCGGGTCGGGCAACCTGCCGAAGTTTGCCGACAACCTCTACCACGACGCGGAAGAGGACTACTGGTTCGTACCCACGGCCGAGGTCCCCCTGACAAACCTGCACCGCGACGAGATATTGGCTCCCGGCACACTGCCCCTGCATTACGCCGCGCACACATCATGTTTCCGCCGCGAGAAAATGGCGGCAGGCAAAGATACGCGCGGCATCAAGCGGGGTCACCAGTTTGAAAAAGTGGAGATGTATAAGTTCGTTGAGCCGGCTGCATCTAATGGCGAGCTTGACAGACTATTAGATAATGCCGAGGACATTTGCCGCAGGCTGGAACTGCCCTACCGGGTGATACAGCTATGCACGGGAGACCTGGGTTTTGCCGCCGTAAAGACATTCGATATCGAGATGTGGGCGCCGGGATGCCAGGAGTGGCTTGAAGTAAGCTCCTGTAGTAACTGCGGCGATTTCCAGGCGCGCCGGGCCAATATACGCTACCGGCCTGACCCCGAGGCTAAACCAAGCCTGGTACATACACTGAACGGCTCCGGACTGGCATTGCCGCGCGTGATGATTGCCGTAATGGAAAACTACCAGCACAAAGACGGCAGTATCAGCGTTCCCGCCGTGCTGCGTCCTTATATGAATACAGATATAATCAGATAGCGGGCCTCATCCGCTCACTCTCAGACAGTTTCCGTTTCCCACCTGTTTTCCCCATTATTCACGGCGTTTGTATGTCCGTACACCTTGACTTTGCCTTCAAATTCAATTTAACTATATGTATAATTAAAGAAATACTTTAGGCAAGATCCGGATTAATTATGGCAGAAGGTGAAACACAGACCGGCCCCAAGGTCTGCCGCCAGTGCGGCGGCGTAGTACCCGAGGGCACCACCATCTGCCCGCGTTGCGGTCAGAAGTGGTTCATGGACCGCGTGGAGCAGCAGGGTGTGGACCTGTGGCAGAAGATCATTGAGAAGAGGGCGGCGGCGGGAATAGGTGAAGCCGGTCCCGCGCAGGAACAGAAACTGTATCGCTGCCCCAACTGTATGGCGGTCCTTAAAGGCCCTTCCACCATGTGTCCCAACTGCGGTAAAAGCACGGTCAAAGCCAGGATCGTGCCACCCGGGCAGGAGGCGGAAGCATCTATTGAAGAGACTGCCCAGGCCTTGAATCTGCCCCCCGCGGCTAAAGGCCTGGCTTCCATCAAGGGCGCTTCCCAGCGGGCAAAGAGGCTGGGTGGCAGACGCCGCTTCAAGGCTCTCGATATTGTCATCATCATTGTCATCGTGGTTATCCTTGCAGGCATAGGTTTCCTTTTAGCCAGGCAATACGGTATCCTGCCGTCAACACTGACCTTTTTCAATCCACCGGAGCAACAACAGACCCCACCGGCTGTGATCACCCAGCCCGAGGTATCCAATATAGCCATATCAAATATAACCGCGGATGGGGCTGCCATTGCCTGGACGACTGCCGAACCCGTCTGGGGCAAGGTCATATATGGCAAAACAGAGTCTTACGGCGATTCCGCCGCTGCCGTTCTCCAGGGCAGCGCTCAGAAGGTCACACTCAACGGCCTCGAGCCTTCCACGACCTACCATTTCATTGTGGTGGCAACCGACGGCAAGGGCAGTGAGCTGTACCGTAGCAATGACCATATGTTTGATACCGGTCCCCGGCAGAACACCACTCCTCCTGCCGTGACCGGCTTCAAGGTTATCCCCACGGATGGTAGTGCCGTCATAAGCTGGATCACCGACAGGCCGTCCAGCAGCCAGGTGCTTTACGGTGCAGACACCTCCTGTCCAAATTCCACCGTTGTAGATACCCGGCTTGTCACGGACCACTCGGTGCGCATCATAGGCCTCGAGGTCAACACGAGCTATTATTACCGCATCAAGTCCATGGATGCCGATGGAAACATTGCCACGATGGATCCGCCCAACCTATTTACTACACTGGTATCAGTGCCCACGGGTCCACGAGTCGGTGATAGGGCGCCCGACTTCACTCTCCCCATCTTCAAGACACAGGAGACTATATCTTTGCGCACCTATAGGGGGCAGAAGGTCCTGCTCACTTTCTGGGCTATTTACTGCCCCGAGTGCGACCGTGAGCTGGCACTGCTTCAGTCGATCCAGGATAAAAACATACCTGGAGTCAAGATCATAGCCGTCTTCATGGAGAGTAAGCTCGATGATATAGATAAGACCATCACCAAGTATAAGTCAGAGCACGGTGAGCTCACCGTGCCGGTGGTGGTCGACATGTATAAGACGACTGCTCACCTGTACAACGCCGAGAAAGCGCCCTATACGGTATTTATCGATGGCGACATGATCATCCGAGATATAGAATTGGGCAATTTCAATATAGAACAGGTCGAGCGGACCCTGAACAGTTTATAGCTCCATGCCCATAAAACCCTTGACAGCAGATTCATCCCGTTGTAGTGTAGATTCGTAGGGAGATACCTATTTGGACAGCCAGTTTAGATGTAAATGCGGCAAACCGATGGCCTACTCCAACGAGCCATGCAAGGATTGCGGCAGCCTCGGCCCGCACAGCTATGCCGGCCAGGCCGGACCACCCGCCGTAACCACGCAGTTGCCGCCACAGCAGAGGCGCCCTGAAAATATCCCTGTAGACAGAGGTGAAAGGCGACCTGCTGCGTCTTCAGGGCGAGAGAGCCCGGCCAGCTTCGAGCCAGTGGATGCGGCTGATATTGCGCCCCAGAGGGGGCGCGGCCAACGCGGGGACGACGATTCCAGATTCCCCGTCGGCATCAGCCGAAGGGCCGAGATACTCAATCACATAGAGGAAATGGACAGGGAGGATGGGAAGGAGCCGGCTAAGCGGCAGAAAAAAGCGAGGGAACGGGAGGCTGACGAGGTCTGGGATAAGGGTGAAAGGCCGGCCGGAGAAAGGCACTTCGAATCATTCCTCGACGAGGGGGATGCGGAGGAGCCCCGTAAAAGCAAGGCCGGAGGTATTGCATCCACGGTCATCAGCATCGTATTGATCATAGCGCTGGTAATCGGAGCCCTCTATATTTACAATAACTTCGAAGAGCTAACCTTATGGCTGGCGGCGCCCGCCGGTCCCTCGACTATTGGTCCGTCGGACCAGCCCGCGGCCACGGACGATTCCGGCCAAAATTTCTTTGCCGGCCTGATGGCGGCATTCGGATGGGGAAAATCCCAACCGGGAACGGCCGAAAACACCAGCCCACCTGCTGCAACCTCCAACGAGACAACGACGTCAAATCCCATCTCAATCCCGGTACAGCCGGCCGCGCCTTCCGATACAACCCTGCCGGTTATCTCCGATATACTTATCAAGTCCATCACGGACCATAGTGCAGTGGTGACATGGAATACGGATGAACCGTGCACCAGCAGGATTAGCTACAAAACAGGGGTGGGCGAGAGTTATAATAGCAGCGGGGCGGTCACAGACTCGCGCTACCACCAGTCTGACCTCAGCGAGCTTGAAAGCGGGAAGACTTATGACATAACAATAATATGCCGGGATGCCGCCGGCAACGAAAGCAGGCAGGAGAGGACGTTCCAGACCCTATTATCGATGGCCGACACTGCTGCCCCTCAACTTGTCGGAGAAAAGCCGGCCGTATCGGTCGATGATACATCTGCCACCATTTCCTGGAAAACCAACGAGAAGGCCAAGTCGCAGGTTGAGTACGGCCTGGGCGCCGGCTACGAGTTTCCATCCGGCTTCACCCATGATTTCAGGTACGACCACAGCATTTTCCTGAGCGGGCTTTCGCCCAATACGGTGTACCATTACCAGCTAATATCGAAGGACGCTGCCGGAAATATTATGACCTCCGGCGACTTCAGCTTCAAGACCGAGCCAGAGACGGGGGCTGCGCCCTATATGGGCAGCAAGGCCCCCAATTTCACACTGAAAAACCTGCAGGGTGAGGATGTCTCGCTCAGCCAGTACCATGGTAAAAAGGTCATCCTTAATTTCTGGGCCAGCTGGTGCACGCCCTGCAAGATCGAGCTGCCGCACTTACAGTCGATATGGGATAAGTACGGCTCCGGCAGTGACTTCGTCATTTTAACCGTGGCCGGCAGCCAGTCGGATGAGTCTGCCATCAGGTCCTTCATCGCCAGCAGCAACTATACTTTTCCCGTTTGCCTCGACTCGGGAGAGGATGCCTTCAACAGATATGAGCTTACCAGTATACCCAAGACCTACTTTATCGATAAAGACGGCGTTATCCGCAGGATCCAGCAGGGCATGTTCACCAGCCCCGGCGAGATCGAATTCATGCTTAATTCATACTGATCTCCCCCCAGTCGGGCGCCCGCAGGGTTAGGTGCCCGGCAACCGGCCTGAGATCGATATCGCTCACGTTATGATAAACTTGACATAGATAATATTCTGTCTTAACGTTAATGTAACATTGAATACAACTCAATATGGATAACAATTAATGCCCAGCACGGTAATCTGCCAGAGATGTCGCGAGATCAATGAACCCAACGCTACTGTCTGCCAGAAATGTGGCGCAAGGTTCTGCCCGCATTGTCACCTGTTAATCGAATCCCCCGACGCATCCATTTGCCCTCACTGCGGCAAGAAAGATGGTTCGTTCCGGCCCGGGAAGCACTCTGCTGCCAGCTTTTCAGCTTCGACAGTGGCTCCCGGTGCCATGCCGGCCAACAGGTATGTCTGCCCGAGCTGCGGCAACAGGATAGATCCTTCGCTGGGCAAGTGCCCTTATTGCGGGCAACTGGGAAACCGGTTCACTATGATGCCCACCCAGGGCCATGGCGTGATGAAGCCTGCCCAGGGCGACCTCCCTCACACGTTCTCAGCTCCTCCCCTTGCTGAACAGGGTCCGACTGCACAGAAGGTCTGCTCCAAGTGCGGCAGGGTTATCCCGCCCGGGTCCAGCCAGTGTCCCGTGCATGGCAAATTCGGAGGCGGCAACACTATGAGAACTATCACCCCTCCCGTCAAGGACAAGACCTTTGAAGGCGAAGTATACAGGAGAATGGAGGAGAGGAAGTCCGGGCCTGTAGGCCAAACCCATTCCAGTGTCAGACAAACCGCGCCCGAGGATATATATCCCCAGATGGCATCGGCGTCCGCCATGCCGGATGCGCCTCCCGTGGCCGCCGAGCAGCGTACCTGCCCGAGCTGCGGCTACGCCGTGCCAGACCGCAGCAAGGTCTGCCCCACTTGCGGCTGCAACCGCCTTCCTCCCGAGAGGCGTAAGCCCTTTATCAAGGCCGAGGACCGTTACAAGGCCGTAGAGGCCGCACAACAGGCATACGCCGCCTATCCACCACAGGCATACGCTGCCTACCCACCACAGGACCAGTATTACGGGCAACCGGCGGCACAGCCGTACGAAATGGCCTACCCGGCGCCAGCGCCCGGATTTGTTCAGGAGATTTACCCTGAAAAAAAGCGGGGGAAGGAGAAAAGGCCCCGTGAACGCGAAGAAAGGATGTTAAAGCCGGGGCAGAGGTCTTCCCCGCTCCCCATACTGCTAGCGCTTATCGCCCTGACCGGAGTTATCGTCATCGGCGTGGTCTTCCTGATGGACCAGCTCAAGACGCCGGCACCGGCTGTTTTGCCCCCTTCAACGGTCACAACACCTTCCGGCTCAACCGAGGGACCCGAGATATCGGATGTTGAATATTCGAATATCACGCGTACGGGCGCCACCGTGACCTGGAAAACCGACGAGAAATCCAACAGCCTCGTAATCTATTGCATAGACGGGGGTACCCTGTGCGAAAACGCCAGGGACGACGCACTGGTCACCGATCACAGCGTTAACCTGACCAATCTCGAGCAGGGTAAAGGCTACCATATTACGGTGAAATCGAGCCTGGGCGACAGCCCCGATTCACCGGACTCCAGCCTGGAGGTGACCTCCGTGCTGACGACTGCCGACGTACGGGATACGACCCCACCGGTGATCAGCGGGGTGAAGGTCGCCAATGTCTTAAGTTCGGGATCGGCCGAGATAACCTGGAATACCGATGAGCCGGCCACCAGCCAGGTGAGCTACGGAACGTCCGCCAGCTACGGCACGCTGCAGCCGTCACAGACGGACACCACGCTGGCAACATTCCATGACGTGATCCTCAACGGGCTGTCCCCGCAGACGACCTTCCATTACAAGGTAGTGTCGAGGGACGCCGAAGGCAACGAGCGGTCGTCGCCGGATGCCACTTTTGCGACGGCTGCGCCGGCCGGATCATCGGTTGGAAATTCAGCCCCTGATTTCACGCTGGCTTGCACTGACGGCAGCCAGGTGACCCTCAGCGCGTTGCAGGGCAAGAAAGTCATCGTCAACTTCTGGAATTTGAACTGCCATTACTGCATGGAGGAGATGCCTTACCTGCAGGAAGTGCGCGCCAATCATCCCGAGAGTAGCGTAGCCATGCTGATGATCAACAGCGCAGCCGGCGGATTTAGCGCTAACCCACCTGTATACGTAGGCGATGCCCTCACGCAAGGTGGCTACACTTTCACGGTCCCGCTGGACAATGCGGGCGCCGTGGCCCAGGCCTATAATGTGACCAGCGGCATACCCGTGACCTTTTTCATCGACTCCAACGGCATCATCAAGAACAAGCAGGATGGCTCCTTCGCCAATGCCGCTGCCATAGAGAGCAGACTCAGTTCCTATTAGCTCCTGCTGCCCTGACAATTCACAAATACGCACCTCACTTCCCCATCTAAATAGCCCAACTCCAGTGTGAATATTTCATGCAATTACACACATCTTTTCATCATATCTTCACACGCCCCACATACAATTAAAGATATATAATAAGTAAAGGAGTATTAAAATGATGGGTTACTGGTTTGGAGGGATGGGATGGTGGATGGCGTTTGCAGCCATTTTCTTCGTGTTGTTCTGGGGCGGGATTATATGGCTGATAGTCTGGGGAGTGAATAAAGCAGCCGGCCACAAAGCTAACTGCACAGCGATTGAAAGTCCCCTGGAAATAGTTAAACAGCGATATGCACGATCAGAGATCACGAGGGAGCAGTTCGAACAGCTTAAGAAAGACCTTTAGCCGTGACTTGCCTCTACGCGGGACATTAAATATACTAATGTGTCCCGCGGAGGGGTGAGCGAGTGGACGATGGTGACGGTCTTGAAATCTGTCTTGTCCAGCTATAACATTTTATTAGCTTCGGACTACGTGATACATTCTCACTTGTCACGTATTGATTAATTCCATTAGGTCTTGATTAGTTCGTTAGCTAACCGTTAGCTTTTTTACAG